>Ga0126373_10000347_pt1 | contig 30547 bp, 23 predicted proteins | sample PanSoiMetPlot_11_FD_92545 | JGI IMG/M metagenome (GOLD analysis project Ga0126373, IMG submission 92545) | Tropical forest soil microbial communities from Panama - MetaG Plot_11 | ecosystem: Environmental > Terrestrial > Soil > Tropical forest > Bulk soil | place: Panama | collected 2016-02-17 | reverse complement strand
TAACTCTCTCATCCAGGACCGAACACTCCTTCCACGGCATTCACTTTCCTCCCCAAGAAAAAGGGAAAAGTGTAACCTATGTGTCCGGTACGATTTGTTACCTATGTCTCGGGTCGCTCAGAGGTTAGGGGCGTCCTGACCTGTTTGTGATCCGTTCCTTTCCGCCTCAGACGTGGTCCCGTAAACGAGAGTGATCGCACCAGATCTTCCAGATACTGCCATTGCCCGGCGTGGGCCGGACCGTCACTTGCGTCCAGGTTAAAAAAAGACGGTGCCCGGGGGCAGGACCTCGAGCACCGCGAAGGGACAGGCTCGTGTTAGCAGATGCCCGCGGCGTGGAACGCCTGGTTGAAGAGACCGCCGCCGAAGAAGAGCAGATTCCGAACCTGGATTCCGCTGGTGTTTAGAGCCGGCCCAAGCGTGATCTCAACCGTGGCTGGGCTGAAGGGAACGCTTTTGTCAACTGAGCCGCGAGTGCCGATCACCGTACAGGGGGCCAGGCTCACGCTCGTGTCGAAAACATAGTTGCCTGTCGATGCGTTGTACGAACTGGTCAGGCCAGAGCCCCGCTTGGCCAGGCCGGTGTCCCTCACAACCAGAATGTGGGTGCTGACAGCATTGGGGCAGACGACCGCCAGGTGGAACGGGATCCCATCCGAGAGGCCACCACCAGTGTTTTTGGTCTCGATGTACACGGAGGTGGTGGCGGAACCACTGCCGGTATAGACGCCGTTGGGGTTGAAGACGAGCGCGTTGCCGGGATCACCGACGGTCGCGAGATAAGCGCATCCCCCGACTGCAGTCGTGAAGTTGACATCGTATCGTCCTGTACTCAGGTGGGTCAGGGTCGCGCCCGGAGATGAGCGCACGAGGTTAGCGGTGTAGCCGACGACGGCGAATTCCCATCCCGTCAGGCCGCACGCGACGGCGAGGTCGAAGGGCCCGTCGGTCAGGCCGCCGCCTTGGTTCTTGGTCTCAAGGTACACGCCGTTGCTGCTCAGGTGACCGCCCGCGGTGAAGCTCTGCAACGCCTGCGTATATGCGTTGTGCGTCGTCGAAACATAGGCGCAACTGCTTACGTCTTGGTCAAAGGTTACTTCGTATCGTCCGGTGCCGATGTGGGTGACGGTGGAGACGCCGTTGCCATTTACCAACGTACCGTTCAGCGCCACCGAGGCAAACAGGTTTGGGGAGGCTGCCGAGGCGGTCGGCGCTACCAGCGCCGCCACTACCGCGAACGCCATGCCGAGCAAGAGATTCTGAATGCTAAGAGTTTTCATCGTGATCCTCCTTCAAAGGATTCCAGATTTCAATTCTGGTGTTTCACCCTGAATTGGACTTGCTTTTGTTGGGCCCGAGGGGTCACCGCCGTTACGCAAACAACACGCATCTCTGCAACCCAATTCAGTGTGTGGGTTCGGCTTCTAAACCGAAGCGTAGTGGCAAAAGACCACGTCAGTACTTAGCCAAACTATGCCTCGATGTCCGGATGTGATGGGGCCCTTACTTGTGACTGGGGAAGCCCGTTGGAGAAGCGGCGAGAAAAATTTTGACTCTTAGCCGGGCCTAAAGATTGTCGGCTTGTTGGGGACAGTTCCCGCCGAACAACGCACGCATGATCCGCTACTTTATTCGCAAAGTCAATCCGTAATTTTCATAGTTGCAAACGGGTCCTGCCTAGTCATGCGCTTTTGTTAATTACTTCGACATACTTGTGGCGGTTGAAAAACTCTTTAAGATTGTGTGCAGCCTAGGTTACCAGCCCGGGTTTTGGAGAGCATTTATCAGCGCTTTTCATATACTCCTTCTGTGCCATCCGTGCGCCCTGTAAGTGTTGGAAATACGTTTCCAGTTTAGTTCAAAATCCTATCGCCCCGACTCACAAACCCGGTTGCCGTAGTTTTAGGAAGCTTCTCTTCTGGAACGCAACTGCTCCGGCAACTCTTCATGTGTTCTTCGCTGCCGGTTGAATTCGCGTTGCGGTTTATTTCTCTACATAATCGGTGCGAAATTTTTCGGCGCCGCTTAGTTGGACGATGACCGCGCTCTCCTTTGTAGCGACGAAATGAGGGAGGCCAGCCGGAATCAAAACGAAACTGCCTGCGGGGTAGCCCTGCAGCTTGGCCGGATCGTACTTATTTCCTGCGCCTACGTACCAAGTACCTTCGATTACCGTAAGCAGTTCGTCCTGCGGGTGACTGTGGGCAGCGACATGCTTTCCGGCCGGTATCTTGATGCGGTCGATCCACGATCCGCTTTGGCTGGAATCGCCATATAACTGTGCCCGTTGCCGACCATCGGTGTAATAAGTCGGCGTAAACCACCGCACTTGCGTTGGCGTGACTCCGACAATATCCTTTTGGCCCTGTTGCCCTCTGATTGGCGCGAAGGTGATTGCCGCCAGGACAATGAGTGTTGCAGGAAGAGATGTCCTCCACATAACTGCTCCATGACTGCTGAACCATTTTAGTGCCGCGGTGGGCTGGTTCGTTCAAGAGCGTGGACATACAGGAGCGAAGTTCTAAAATCGCCTGCTAAGGCCTCCCTCGCTCCATCGCCTTCATCTGCCGTCTAGTTCTCCGTTGCGGTACAGTCAGCCTGGGGTTTAAAAAAAAGAAAAAGGTGTGCACATGAACCGGCCTCGCAAGCTGATTGTGTTAGTCATGCTGATTTTGCTAGCCGCCAACCTGGCAGGGGCGTTCCTGACTCGAGGGGTAATGGCATATCTCCCGTTCTTGCAAGCCCGAAAGGGGAGTTGGACAGGAGCGTACGTGCCGCTGGGAATTGTGGATCAGCGTCCCTGGCAGACAGCGGCGGCTCTGGCGGCCCTGGCGCAGTCCGCGGAGGAGCGGAAGCTTGCCCGGGAAGCCGAGCGGGTTGCGGATCATGAAGTCGACCAGGCGTTCTCACAGTCGCTCAGGCAGGCAGCCCTCTCCAAGCCCACTCTGAGCGGTAAGGCGTTGGCCTTGCAGCAAAGGGCCAATGAGCTTCAGGAGACCATCAAAAACGATGAGGCTCGGATCGCGTCGCTGAGCGCAGGCGGAACTAAGCAAACAGCCGGTGCCGTTTCCAACACCGCGGACCTGGAGATCGCGAAGGCACAACTTACGCTCGACCAATCCGAGCTGGCCGATTCGATCGAAGATCTCGCGCGCGAAAGTGGAGATCAGAGAGTCAAGCTTCAGCAGGAGCTGGCGGCGCGTGAGGCCGCCATGAAGCGGTATGCGGAAAACACATCGAACGACGAGGGGCAGACTGCTGTCGCCTCCGCCGAACAATACACGACGTTCGCACAGCAACTATCCACCTGGCGATCTCTACGTAAACGGAAAGAATTGATCGCGCAGGCACAACAGTTGGCCTCGGCCGACGTAACCGCCCTCACTGGTGATGAAGAAAGGATGAAGGCTGAGGCCGCTTCCCTCGCGGCCAGGCCGTCCGGTGAATCACCTTCGGAACGAATCGACCGGGTGCAACGGCTGGGCGCGCAACAGAACATCCTGAGCATCCTGCATGATCGGCTGGGAGCACAGCAGCAGCTTGAGGACCTCTATCGGCGTTGGGGAGAGCAAGTCGGGATACAGCAAAAAATCGTAATTCACCTGATTTTGCAGTCAGTCGCAATGATGGCGGCGATCTGCATCCTGGTGATCCTGGCGGGATGGGGTCTGCAGGTGGCAATGGAGAGGATGGTTCGCGATCCACGCCAAAGGCAGACGTTGAAGACGGTTCTGAATTTGGGAACGCAAGTGATTGGCGTCTTATTAATTCTGCTGATCATTTTTGGTGTACCACGGCAGATGCCAACGATTTTAGGTCTGGTAACTGCGGGGCTGACCGTGGTCTTTCAGGACTTCATTCTGGCATTCTGCGGCTGGTTTGTTTTGATGGGGCCGAACGGAGTGAGGGTCAGGGACTGGGTAGAAATTGATGGGGTCGGCGGCGAGGTAGTACAGCTCGGACTGTTCCGCACCTGGCTGCTGGAAACGGGAAACTGGACGGCTCACGGCCATCCTACGGGGAGAAGGGTCTCGTTTTTGAATGGCTACGCCATACGCGGCAAGTTTTTTAACTTCTCAACTGTGGGACAGTGGATGTGGGATGAGATTAAGGTAAGCGTGCCTCCAGGCATGGGTATTCATTCGCTCCTTAAGGGGATCTACGAAGCGACGGTGAAGACAACCGAAGCGGACGCGAAGATGGCGGAAGCAGAATGGAAGAGGGTAACGCACGAAGAGGGTTCACCACAGTTTAGCGCTATGCCGTCGGTCAATCTCCGGCCAGCGGGAACCGGCGTCGATATTGTTATTCGTTATATCACTCGTGCCGGGGTACGAGTTGAGACTCGGAATCACCTGTTTGCGATGATTGTGGATTTGATGCAAGGTGGGTCAAAAGAGGATAGGAATCCGGCCCCGTTCTCACCTACGTTAGGATCGAGAGGATAACGACTCGGGCTCGACGATCCAGAATCGGCTGTCAACGATGGATCCGCGGGTCCCAGACCCCAATTTTTGGAAATCTCCTCTTTTGACAATCTCCTCAGCGGTGCTGAACCGGCACCCGTACTCCACCTTCGATCTTTGGGATGCCGAAATGTCCGCCGAGGTGAGACAAGTCGAGCGGGCTGATTGAGCCGGAAACTACGACGAAATCGACCTCGGTTGATCTTGCAATCAGAATCGCCACATCGCTGATCGCTTCATCCTGCCAGGCAACCCATAGGTCGGTCACCCCGGGGGCGCCGTTTCTGTCATGCTTATTCACGAGTTGCATCCAGCCACCCGCACTAAACTCGTCTTTTACCGAGCGCAGAGCGTCCAGATCGTACTTCCATGGCTCCGCGAATCGATATCGATGTACCGAGACGTCGCTTACCCCGGCAACGACGCGAAGCAGATCCTGGTTGCCTGAGTCCAGCTTCGAGGCAAGGACCAGCATCGAGTGATCCAGTGTGAACTCCGTCTTGGAGGCTGCGCTTTCCCGCAAGACTTGCATCGCTTCAGGCAAATCTTCAACAGATTGTTGGGCCTCGGCCACGGTGATCGCAGAACAAGCAATCAGTATTGTTAGAAGCAAACGCTGAGTACCCATGGAATCCTTTTGCCCGCGAACCCGAATTCGTTTGCAGGCCTCCTTTGTAATGCGTGTTGCTTGCCGGGGCAATACCCGGATGGTCAAGAACATCTCATCAGGTAACTGATTGAATTAAGGGGTCCAATCAGTGAATCTCAACTCGGGCGCAAAACCGAGAGCACGATTTTGCCAGTAGCCTTCGTTCGGTCGGGGGCGCGACTCACGCATTGCATAGCCGGGGGGACGGCAGAGAGCGAGAAACCCTGACTGTCCTCCGCTCAAGATTTTCGGTCAGACCGGGCGCCGTTTCTCGCCGGCTTGGCTCCGCGGAGAACCAATGCGCAAAGGCGCTCTACAAAATCGGGGGTGAGACGGTCATGTTGGAGGAGAAAGCGCATGTAGATCGGTCCGTATAGGGAATCGAGGAGCAGGTCAAGATCTGCATCCTTGTGGAGTTCACCGCGCACCATCGCACGACGCAGAGTACGGTAAGCTTCCCGACGCCGGGGCCAAACAAAACGCTCGCGGAAGGCCTCGAGCAGATCTTTGTCGTTTTGTCCGGCGGCGAGAATGGCAGAGACGATGCGTCCGCGCCGGCTGCGAAATACGTTGATCACTTGGCGCATCTGCTGGCTCAAGTCGGTGTAAACCGACCCGGTGTCCGGGAAGCGCAACCTCCGCGTGGTGCTGCTGGCAAACGCGTCTGCGATCAGCGCCCCTTTATTCGGCCACCAGCGATAAACGGTTGCTTTCCCAACCTCGGCCTGATCGGCAACCTCTTCGATTTTGAAATCGGAAAAGCCGGTCTTGCTGAGAATTTTCAGAGTACTGCGAAGAATCTTCTGGCGGGCCTCTTCGCTCCGCGGGCGGCCCGGCGGGCGCTTACCACTTTTCCTGCACTCTGCAGCCACTAACCGTTGGCGCATGCAGCTACCTTACCATATAATCAACAACATCGAATTAGAATCCGATACGATGAGTATCGAATCTAAAGGTTTCGATTGAGTGTGCTTTTTGGGGCCGCACGTCGCGATGTCGTTCTCGAACTCGGAGTTGCTAGCTAATGTGGATTGTTGCTCTAGCCCTACGGCGGCCTTATACGTTCGTGGTGATGGCGATCGTCATCATCATTTTGTTCTTGGTGACGCTGCTCCGCACGCCCACTGATATTTTTCCCGATATCAATATTCCCGTCGTTTCTGTCGTTTGGTTCTACTCGGGAATGGCGCCGCAGGATATGGCCAACCGCATCGTGGCCAACTCCGAGCGTGGAATCACAACAACGGTCAATGATATCGAGCACATGGAATCCCAGTCGGTTTACGGATTGGGAGTCATCAAAGTGTTCTTTCGCCCGGGGACAAACGTACAGGGAGCGATTGCGCAGATTACAGCGATCTGCCAAACCTCCGTGCGGAGCTTGCCTCCCGGCACTACCCCTCCACTGATCATTTCTTACAGCGCCTCGACTACTCCGATTATCCAGCTGGGACTGAGCAGCAAAACGCTGCCCGAGCAACAACTCTTCGATCTAGGGCAGAACTTCTTGCGGAATTACCTGGCAACTGTTCCCGGAGCGGCAACGCCATATCCTTATGGGGGCAAGATCCGGCAGATTCAAGTCGACCTCGACCTTCCAAAGCTCCAGGCGTACGGGCTTTCTCCCGTTGACATCGTCAATGCCGTCAATGCCCAGAACATCATCCTGCCCTCGGGCACGATGAAAATGGGCCCGCTGGAATATGACATCGAGATGAACGGCACGCCCCAGACGATTGCAGAACTGAACGATCTTCCCGTAAAAACCACGAACGCCTCGACACTTTATATGCGCGACGTGGCTCATATTCGCGACGGATTCGCGCCACAGACCAATATCGTTCGGCAGGATGGGAATCGTGGCGCTCTGATGTCGATTTATAAGAACGGCACGGCGTCGACGCTACAGATCGTTTCCGGCGTCAAAGGCATCGTCAATCAGGCTGCGCAGGCGTTGCCGCCCGAGCTAAAGATCTCCCACCTGTTTGATCAATCCCTGTTCGTGCGTGCATCGATCAATGGAGTGCTTCGTGAAGGTTTGATTGCAGCGGCCCTCACGGCTTGCATGATTCTGATTTTCCTCGGGGACTGGCGGCCTACGATCGTCATTTCCATTTCCATTCCGCTCTCCATTTTTGTATCCATCATCTTGCTGGGCGCGATCGGCGAAACGATCAACATCATGACGCTCGGCGGATTGGCCTTGGCAGTTGGCATTCTCGTAGATGATGCGACGGTCGAAATCGAGAACATCGAGCGCAATCTGGCCATGGGCAAAGAGATGCGCCAGGCGATTCTCGATGGAGCGCAGCAGATTGCCGTGCCGGCCTTCGTTTCTACGCTCAGCATCTGCATCGTGTTCGTACCCATGTTCTTCTTGAGTGGCGTGGCAAAGTTCCTGTTTGTACCTCTCGCCGAAGCCGTAAGCTTCGCCATGTTGGCGAGCTACCTGCTTTCGCGAACGCTGATTCCCACGCTAGTCATGTACATCATGCGCGGACATGAGCACCGGGTGGAGACGCCGAAATCAATCTTCGGCCGGTTTCAGCGCGGGTTTGAACGGAAGTTTGACCAGTTCCGGCGCAATTACGAAGCGTTGCTGGAAACAACGGTTTCGCATCGCGGAATATTCGCAATCTGTTTCCTGCTCTTCTGTGTGCTCTCGCTGGGTCTCTTCCTTTTTCTTGGAGAGGACTTCTTTCCTCAGGTAGATGCCGGCCTGCTCCGGCTGCACGTGCGGGGGCGACCGGGATTGCGCGTAGAGGAGACGGCGCGTCTTTGCGATCAGATCGAGAACGCGCTGCGACAAGAGATCCCCCTCGGCCAGTTGCAAACGATTCTCGACAACATCGGGCTGCCAAACTCCGGCATCAACCAGTCGTATAGCTCAAACGGAACCATCGGTAGCAGCGATGCGGAGATTCTGATCGCGTTGAATCCCGAAAAACACGTTCCGACTGCGGAGTTGACGCGGCACCTGCGGCAGTTTCTGCCGACCCACTTCCCGGGCGTCGAGTTCTTTTTTCAGCCGGCCGACATCGTGACGCAGATTCTGAATTTCGGAATCCCTTCCCCCATCGACGTGCAGGTCGTAGGTACGGATCTGCAGACCAATTACGAAATCGCCCAGCAGATCGCCGGACGTATGCGGCATATTCCCGGGACGGCGGATGTTCACGTCCAGCAATTGATGTCGCTGCCAACGTTGCACATGGATATCCAGCGGACACGAGTCACGCAGGTAGGACTAACCGCGCGTGATGTGGCGCAGAGCGCGCTCGTTTCCCTCAGCGGCAGTTTCCAGACGGCCCCGAATTTCTGGCTGAATCCGAAAAACGAAGTCACTTATCAGATGGCCGTTCAGGCGCCACAGTACAGAATGACGGACCTCCAGGATCTTTTGAACATCCCGGTGATCTCACAGCAAGGGCCGCAGTTGATGGGAAACCTGGTGCAGATCAGTCCTGCTGTACGTCCCGCAACCGTAAACCACTACAACGTGCAGCCGATCATTGACGTCTACGCCAGCACACAGGATCGCGATCTGGGCGGAGTGGCTGCCGATACCGAGAAGGTGCTGCAAAGCTTCGACGGCAAGCTGCCGCGGGGCACCCACATTGTGGTCCGAGGACAGGTGTCGACCATGCGGTCGTCGTTCATCGGACTCGGCGTTGGTCTGGTCGGCGCGATTGTCCTGGTCTATCTGCTGATCGTGATTAACTTTCAGTCCTGGTTGGATCCGTTCATCATCATTACGGCTCTTCCTGGAGCGTTGGCGGGAATTTGCTGGTTCCTGCTGCTGACGCATACAACCCTGAACGTACCGTCGCTTACCGGAGCCGTCATGTGCATGGGAGTTGCTACGGCGAACTCGATTCTGATGGTGAGCTTCGCCAGAGAACAGATGGACGAGGGGGTCCCCGCGGCACAGGCAGCCGTGGCGGCAGGTTACACGCGCATTCGGCCGGTGCTCATGACGGCACTGGCCATGATCATTGGAATGGTGCCCATGGCGCTCGGGTTCGGCGAGGGTGGCGAGCAGAACGCGCCACTAGGACGTGCCGTAATTGGTGGGTTGTTGTTTGCCACAATTGCAACTTTGTTTTTCGTACCGAGCGTGTTCGCGATATTCCATGGCCGTCGAGAACGTCGCGCACACGAGCAGCAAGCATAATTCGGAGAGGTCTTTATAGATTCGGAGCGAGGCATGAAGGTAGAGAACGAGCAGATAGGGGAGCGGCGGCAAGCCAGTGCCGGTGCTGACGGTCATCCGCAGGAAAAAGAGCCGCATCACCAGACCCAGGCCGAGCGCGATGAAGAGATCGCGGCTATGCAGCAGCGGTCCAGGCATCAGACACAAACGCTGGAACCGCCGCCTGAGGTTCCTCCTGCTCCTCCGCGCCGGGCGTTGATGGTCGTGGGTGTCGCGTTGCTGGTGCTCATTTTAGCCGGTGCGATCACCTTGATTACTCGCGTAAGTCACGAGAACGCCTTAGCCAAGGAGACCGAACAGCAGACTGTCCCAACGGTCGCAGTGGTCCATCCTTTGGCGGAGAAGCCGGATGTAGAACTCGTATTGCCCGGAACTCTGCAGGCCTATGCGGAATCACCCATCTATGCCCGCACCAGCGGTTATCTCGTTCGCTGGTACAAAGACATCGGAAGCCGTGTCAGTGAAGGGGAACTGCTGGCAACGATCGACGCTCCGGAAGTCGATCAGGAGTTAAATCAGGCCCGCGCTACCCGGCAGCAGATCGTGGCACAACTGGAGCTGGCCAAGATCAGCGCGGAACGATGGGAGAAGCTGCGCAACACCGATTCGGTTTCGGCGCAGGAAGCCGACCAGCAAACCAGTGGGTACAGGCAAGCACAAGCAAACCTTGCAGCAGCGGAGGCCAATGTACGCCGACTCGAACAACTGGAGGGTTTTAAGAAAGTCTATGCACCTTTTTCCGGGGTCATCACACAACGGAACGTGGATCCCGGAGCACTGATCAACGCCGGGGCTGGAGCGGCGGGTCGCGAATTGTTTGATATCGCTCGCGTCGATCCTTTGCGCGTGTACACCAATGTTCCTCAGGCATACACGCCCTTCCTCAAGGTGGGTGAAAAGACTACGGTGACTTTGCAGGAATTTCCAGGCGAGCGATTCTCCGCCGAAGTGGAACGGACCGCCGAGGCCATCGATCCCAACACGCGGACATTGCGCACGGAAGTCGATGTACCCAACAAATCGGGGCGCCTCTTGCCAGGATCGTTCGGTGAAGTACATTTCGCCGTCGGTTCGAACGTCAACAGAGTCACCGTCCCGGTGAACGCAATGCTGTTTCGATCCCAAGGGCCACAATTGGCTGTCGTAGGGCCGGACAACAAGGTGCAACTCCGCGCCATCAGCATTGGCAGGGATTACGGGACCACGCTTGAAATTCTTGCGGGGATTTCACCTCAGGACCAGATTGTGATCAATCCGTCTGATTCTTTGGAAGAGGGTCAGGTCGTAAACCTGGCGCATCCATCTCCCGGTCAAGGGCGGGATCAATCCGCCGCACAGCAGCCAGAGACTCCGCAGAGTACCCGGCAGGAAGAGAACCTTCCGGCACAGCAGCCGAGCAACCTGCCAGGGCAGCAGAGCCCAGACAAGCAGAAGGCAACCCATCACAAAGGACGTCAGCAGTGAAGCACGTTTTTCCCATCGCGCTGTGTGCTCTGCTGCTAAGTGCCAGTTGTACTGTGGGGCCTCGCTATGCTCGGCCGTCGGCGCCTGCCCTCGCACCCGATGCCTGGAAGACGGAGCCGCCCTGGCAGCAGGCCGCGCCGAAGGATACGATTCCGAAGGGAGCGTGGTGGCAGGTCTTTCAAGATCCCACGTTGGATGTATATGAACAGCAACTCGTGCAGGCGAATCAGTCGTTAGTTGCCGCGCGCGACCGATTGAGCCAAGCACGTTCGCTCGCACGAGTGGCGACTGCAGACTACTTCCCGCAGGTTGCAACTAATCCGTCGGCCGTCCGCGAGCGAGGTTCCGGCAATCGACCGCTGAATGGGGCCAAGCCAATCATTACGGCGAACGGCACTCAGCCTGTCCGCCCTTACACCCAAAGCGTGTACACGATCCCGTTCTCGTTAAGTTACGAGGCCGACTTATTCGGACGCGTGCGCCGCAATGTGGAAGCGGCCAACGCGTCGCTGCAATCCACGGCGGCCGATCTTGGGAATGTGCAGTTGGTATTGACCGCCGAGTTGGCCGCGGATTATTTCACTCTGCGCGAACTGGACGCGGAATACCAGGTGGTTGAGGAATCGGTCACGCTGCAGCGCAAGGCCCTCGATTTGCTGAACCAACGGCATGAGGGGGGCATCGCGAGCGGATTGGAGGTCGCACAGCAAGCTACGCTGCTCGATTCCACGATTTCTCAGGCGGCACTGGTGCAACAGTCGCGGGCCCAGTATGAGCACGCCATTGCCGTGCTCGTGGGCCAGCCGGCATCGAATTTCACGGTACCGGTGGCCCCACTCAAGACCACTCCTCCGACTGTGCCACTCGGGGTCCCGTCGGACGTCCTGGAACGCCGGCCCGACATCGCCACCTACGAGCGCGACGTGGCTTTTGCAAATGCTCGGGTCGGCTTGGCGCGAACCGCATTCTATCCTCACATTACCCTGAGCGGTGCCGCAGGATTACAAAGCACGGCGCTCAGCTCCTTGTTCAATGCACCCAGCTTGTTCTGGTCCTTGGGGGCGGATGTACTGCAACCCGTGGTTCAGGGCGGACGCAATCGGGCGAATCTCGCCGCGGCACAGGCGGCTTACGACGAGGCTGTGGCCAGCTATCGAGAAACGGTGTTGACCGCTTTTCAGCAAGTGGAAGATGGCATCAGCAACCTGAGCAATCTGTCACAGGCGCTCTCGACTCAGGCCGCAGCGGTTAACGATGCCCGCAAAGCTTTGGAGATCGCGAACAATCGCTACGTCGGCGGAGTCACGAATTACCTGGATGTGATCACGGCCCAGACGACGTTGCTCAGCAACCAGCGGCTTGAGACACAGCTGCTCGGTCAGCAATTGGTAAGCACCGTTTACCTCGTCAAGGCCCTCGGTGGCGGATGGGATTCAAGCGAGATCAAGGACGAGCAGGTTCATCCGCACGCCGGACAGATCCTGCAGCAGTAAACGCCAAACGAGCAGCCAAGAAGACCCCGGGGCTTTCTCGAAAGCCAACCAACAAAGGGCTCTTCGTCCGCCACGTAACCCTTTCGTAACCCTCGAATTGCACAATTTTCGTTGCACGTTAACACTCTTGAAATATCTTGCTTGTAACCTAGAGTTCAGGAGAGGCCCATGGGATCAGTCCGGAACGCGAAGTCGTTGCCCTTGCAGGTGGCGGCGGTCTGCTATCGACGGAAAGGAACCGCGATCGAATTCCTGCTGGTCAACACCAACGGCGGCAGCAAGTGGACATTCCCCAAGGGGTCGACCGATCCCCGGCTGTCCCATAGCCAGGCGGCAGAACGCGAAGCTGCCGAAGAAGCCGGCGCACTTGGGACGATCGAGCCCCGCCATTTCCATCTCTATATTCATTCCAAAGGCGTGTTCTGGCAGCCCGGCGGGATACAGGAGTTTGTGGTCAAGGCCTTCTTGATGGAAGTGCACCAGACGCGCAAACCGGATGAGCCAAACCGGAAGCCGACCTGGTTCAGCCCGGAAGAAGCAAAGCGCCGTCTCGGCAAGGGGCGCGAGGTGAAATACTTCCACGAACTGGAAGCCGTGATCGACCGGGCGTTAGAGCGCATTCAGTTCCACAGCGAGTTGTGGGGCACTTATCCGGGAGTGCGTAATTCCCGCCCTTTCGTTAAAGATCCGATCGCTGCGGCGGTGTGGCCGTAATCGCCGGTTCTTTCTTTCTCGAACTTAATCCGACCATCGTTTCGGCTTTCGATCCCACCGATGCTTCTTCAATTCAGTTAAGAGTTGCTGGTGGAGCGGCCCGGCGTCGCTTGCGCCAATGTTCTGCCGGACGTGGTCAGGTTTGCGCATTCCAGGAATCGTCGCGCTCACCGCGGGATGCGAGAGAATAAACCGAAGCGCCATCGCGGGTAGCGACATGCCTTCCGGCAGGATCTTCTTCAGTTTCTCGACTCGTTCGATCGTCTTGGGCAAGTTCTCTGGCCCGAAATATCCGGCCCGCCAATCTCCCTTAGGGAACTTGGTCTCCACAGTCATCTTGCCGCCAAGGCTGCCCTCATCGAACGGAACGCGCGCGATTACGCCGATGTTGAGTTCCTGACACAAGGGGAATAGTTCATCTTCAGGCGCTTGGTCGAAAATGTTGTAGATGACTTGTACCGCGTCCACAAGCCCCGTCCGCAGGGCTTTCAGGCCGTTCTCCGGCTCCCACCGATTAATGCTCAGCCCGAAGAACTTGATCCATCCATCCTTCTTCAGTTTCTCAATTGTTAATCGGAACTCCGGCTCGTCAGCCCAGATGTCATCCCAAACATGAAACTGCAGTATGTCGATGCTTTCGACCCGCAATTTCTTGCGAATCGAGTCCGCATATTTGAATACATGCTGCGCCGAGAAAACATCGCGATATTTGTATTCCGGCCGCGCCGGCCAGCGGTCGTTCGCGGGAGGAATCTTCGATGCCGCATACAGCCGTTGCCCCCCATTCTTCTGCATGATGTCGCCCAGCATTTCGTCGCTCTTGCCCTCGCCGTACGCCCATGCTGTGTCGAAGAAATTGCAGCCAAGATCGACTGCCATTTGCATCGAGGCAAGCGATTCGCGATCGTCGGAGCCTGTCCATCCACTCATGCCCCAAAGACCATCCCCCATCTCGCTGACTTCGAAATTCGTTTTTCCCAGCTTGCGATATTTCATGATTGCGTCCTCGGAACTCTTATTGGTTGCACCCCGGCGGTTTTCACATCTTCACTTCTTCTTTCCGGCGTCCAGATCGTCATGCAAATTTTTAATAGCTGGCATCAAAATTATTGCGGCCCCGGACGGCTCTGCGGGGTGTTTAATGGGCTTAGATCATAAAAAATGAGGTCATGGTCATGAAATCGAACTTTCCTTTTTGTCCTCCACCGGAGAAGAATGTCACGCCCGGTAGCAGCGAAGAGCGCCTTCCCCCGCCTTCCCGCTTCATCGACGAAAAGATCTCGGATGAATCGGACACCGAATCGCATGTCGATGGTGCTCTGAAACCAACCGGGCTCAACAATCCTTTCTGGAACTAAGTGTCATGTTCAGCGCCGGTCAAAGATACTCCTTCCGGCGCTGATTTCTTTCTTGATACAATCAACGAAGAATCGGAAGGCATAAGCAGGGCCGGATCACGAAATCCAGGCCTGCCATCTGCTCCAGCGCCGGATGCAGCTGCGAATCGCGGCAGGGCTCCAGCGTAATCACGAATGGCAGTGAAGCCTTTTGAAACCCGGGCTTCTGCAGTAGAGAATCGATGTTGAGATGGTGATCGGCCAGAATCTGCGCCAGCCGCGCCACGATCCCCGGCTGATCCTTCACGAAGAATCGTAAATACCAAGGCGTCTCGAAATCACTGCGAATCGAGGGCGTAGAGACGTAGTTTGCTACGTCTCTGTTCCCGCCTGCCAGTCCCTGAGCCACAAACATCACGTCTGAGACGACTGCGACTGCTGTCGGATCGCCTCCTGCACCCGCACCCAGAAAGGCCATGTCTCCGCCGTACTGCCCAGACGTGACGACGAGATTCAGGTTCCGCTGAACGCGCCCGAACGGCGAGTCTTTTGCCACAAGTGATGGACCTACGTCTGCCCAGAGGATTCCTTCCTTCACGTCCGCCCGCGAAATCTGCCGAATCGTACAGCCCAGGTCCGCCGCGTAATCAAAGTCCACCGCATCGACCGCGCGGATCGTACGGGCCCGAATGGATTCGGGCGCAACCCTGGCGCAGAGTCCCGACAGAACCAGAATCGCCAGCTTCGCCCGCGCATCCCCACCGTCGAGGTCCTCGGAAGCGTCGGCTTCGGCATATCCGCGGGCTTGAGCCTCTTCCAGCGCCTCACTGAATGGGACTCTCGCGTTCTCGATGCGACTGAGAATGTAATTGCAGGTTCCATTCAGAATCCCGGCAATCCCATGGAGACGGTCGCCGCACAAACCGGTGTGTAGTGCGGGAAGCACGGGCACTCCGCCCGCCACGGAGGCCCCGAACTCGAGGTGACTTGCTTTACTTGCCGCCAGCTGCATCAAATCCGGACCGCAGCGGGCGATCAGCTGTTTGTTCGCCGTAACCACCGACTTGCCTGCCTCGAGCGCCCTGCGCACAATCTGCTCGGCTGGGTTGAGGCCCCCGATCAATTCGATGATGATGTCCGCACCGGACTTAAGCACCGATTCAAGGTCTTCCGTCCAGACCACATCCTTCGGTATCCAGTCCTGCTTCTTTTTCTGAACGTTGCGATTGAAGATATGGGTCAGGCGGAGGGACGGATGGGCACCCGCGCACAGGATTTTGGCCACCGAGCGACCCACGGTTCCGAAGCCGATCAGTGCGACCTTCGTCACAGCGCCAGGTTTATCCGTATTCGAGGTGTGCGCCAAGGTGCTTGGTCTCGTGTGCAAATGGAATTCACTATCATACGTGTGAGGGCGAATTCCCGGAAGCCGCAAAAGCGCCCGAAACGGAGCCTGTTCAAGGAGCGCGGGGCGGAAACCGAACCGTAAATGCGAAGTACTCGCGTCGTGGCTATCATTCCGGCGAAGGTGCTCTATCTAACTCATCGCTTCAGTTCCTGCTTCTCGGTTTTTATTTGCTCACTACGACGGCGTGCAGAACGCGTGATAGCTCGCAGATTCCTGACCATCCCCGACTCATACAGCACGTGCTGGTTCGCGATATCACCTTCCGCAGTGCAGCTCCTGGCCGCGACATGCCATACCGGGTGATCTCACCTGCAGACAGAGGGGGTGCGAAACTTCCAGTGATTTACCTGCTGCACGGTGGTGGAGGCGGATGCCGCGACTGATCCAATTATTCCGACGCAGCGGGGTTTGCCGAGTCGGGAGCGCTCCTGGTGATGCCTGAAGGAGAATCTTCCTATTACACAAATGCGGCCGATCCGCCAGACGACCGATTTGAGGACTCTATCGTTCATGATCTGATCACAGACGTTGAGGCTAAATTTCCCGCAGCCGCGGGACGCGCCAACCGCTCCATAGTAGGCCTTTCGATGGGCGGCTTCGGAGCGGTGAAGATCGGATTACGTCATCCGGATCTGTTCGTCTTCGCCCCCAGGACTTAGCTCTGCGGCTCGATGTTCCGAGACGCCCGTTCTCGACCAGGCGGTTCCATCAATCTCGTCACTACAACTCGATCTTCGGGCCCGCGGGAAGTCAGACCCGACGCGAAAACGATCCATTCGTTTTGCTTGGGACGGCGAGCCCGGAAATTGCGCCGCACTTCTTCCTTACGTGCCGAGAGCAGGTGGGACCACTGCCTGCCAACCGCGAGTTCGCTGCATTGCTTGCCAAACGGCACTTCAAGTACGAATGTCATACGGCTCGGGGAAACCATGACTGGAATCAGTGGAACGGGTGGCTCCCCTTGTTGCTTCAAGCACGATCCGCGCATCTGACCTTCAAACCCTGAAGCCCCGGTCGTAGGTCCTTATGGGCGGCACCTCACGCAAACTGCGCATCAAAGTTGGTAATATGGTGCCTGCCTGCTGCGAGCGCAATCACGGCGGGGCCACGTGGACATGCTCTTTCTCATGCGCCTGTCGTAGACGGGGTATGGTTCGAGCGCTCGTGTCCGCACCCCGGCAGCGGGAGGAGAATGAATGATTCGAAAGCTCGCCACGATTCCCGGACACGGCCTTTTCCAATCCGCAATTTTCGTCCTTTTCCTTTCGGGAGTCGCAGCAGTTCACGCCCAGCAACCACCAGCACAACAGCCTGCACCGCAGTCCCAGGCACCACAGCAACCCCAAACGCAACAGCAAACCCCGGACCAAAGTAGCAGCCAGGAAACCTCGGAAGAAACGACACCTGCGCGGCGGAAGAAGCCACCCAACTACAAGAAGTGGACTTTCAACGCAGGTGGCGGTGCGAACCTTCCAGCCGGTACGACCAATACCTACGTTCGTGGCGGAGGCGGCGTCGTGGGAGCTGGCGTCGCCCGCAACTACAGCAAGTACTTCGGCTTTCGCCTCGACGCGCAGTTCAATAATCTTCCTTTGCGAACCTCAACCCTGGAACTGGCGGAGGCCCCAGGTGCAAACAGTCATGTCTTCGCTGTAATGCTTGATCCTATCTTCAATATTCCAGTCACAAAGAAGTGGGGCGGCTATGCAGTCATCGGTCCCTCATACTTTCATCGCTCGGGCAAGCTCGATTCCTCAACCGCAATTCCGGGTTCCGCCTGCAACGGGTTCTTCACCTGGTGGGACCGTTGCTACGCCGGTTCCCTGCCGATCGACGGCAATTTTCTCCACTCCAGCGTGAACCAGTTCGGCGTGAACTTCGGCGGTGGGATCACGCGCAAGATCGGGCCCAACATGGACTTCTACGTAGAATTCCGCTACCTGCATGCCAAGCACGACAACACCAGCACCGACACCCGTCCGATCACCGTGGGACTTCGCTGGTAAGATTTCGAAACTGCTTTAGTGGGAGGGTAGGGCCTGAATCACAGTCTTAAGCCTAAACAGTGCTCCTGACAAAGCAGCCAACCCCGCGGCCCAACCCGCAAATGCCAAATCCACCACCCAACGCGGCGCCGCCCCCACTCGGCGCAGCAAAAAAGGAAAGAAGTTCCATGTCGTGATGTGCACATAATCCCACGCGTCATATCCCATCTCGTCGTTGTTCAACCCCCAGGCATTCATCTTTCCCAACGCGAACGCCGCAATATTCCTGAACCGAAGCCCAACCACAAACGTCGGATGTCCCAGTGTTTCCATCTGATAAATCTCAAGCGGCAGCCAGAACATCAGCGACCCCAACTGAATCACAAAACTGATGACGATCAACAGCACCGCCCCGGCATGCACCCAGCGGCCAATATATGCGCGGTAGTGCAAGAGTAAGGGCACTGCCAGCATCGCGACCATTTCGACTGCACTCGACACATATCGGTCACCCCAAGCGAAATCACCCGCCCAGTACGCGTACCGCGCGTAAAAGCAGATGTAGCCGGCAAGCAGAACGAGCGAACATACTATGTAAGCCCGCACTACGTTCTCCAACCGCCTCCAGAGCATCACAATGAGCAGGAGCGCAAGCAGAATCAGCGGATCGAAAAGAAAGATCGACTTTTCCGGCTTAAACAGCGGTCCCAAAATCCCTTCATGCAGAGGAGTGCTCCAAGGAAAGTTGGCCGGTAGCGTCGGGTCTTGCGCTTTCATCTCCCGGGCAAAGATCGGCAGATAAGTCTGAGTGAACGATCCAAAACGGTGGTAGCTGTAAAGACGCTCGATGAGAGCGAATACTGCATAGACCGGGATCGCCAGTTTGGAATATGACAAAGTCCGGCTCCACGAGTCTTTGATTGTGACGCGCTCGAACAAGAGCACCATCAGCAGGAAAACTCCCGCACTGATCACATCGATCCCCGTGGTGACACGCGTCAGCAGATTCAAACCGAGGGCTGCAGATCCGGTCCACAAAGCCCGCCTGTTTTCGTGTCGCAGCCACTCGTACTGATATGAGAGCCCCATCAGGGTCAGCAGCATGATGTAATTGTTTTCCTGCATGTTCTGCGTGTAATGCAGGTGGGTAGTGCAGAACATGAGCGCCAGCACGCCCCCGACGGCTTCCTTCGGGCTGAATCGCAACTGTTGCAGGAAGCGGAATGCGAACAGCGCGGTCAGCACATTGATGAGGATGTTGGTGCTGTAGCTAACGATGATGCTGCGCACGGCAGGATCGTCCTGATAATTGGAGAATATGTGCCGGTGTGACACCCAGGTCGCAATGATATCTGCGGGAAGCATCAGCAGCGATTGGCCGATGCCGTACCAGCTGTAGATATTCCCGCCCCGACCGTGCAGGCCGAACTCGGGAAATTCATTGGGAAAAACCTGCGGCTGCGATGTCCAGAGCCAGTGAGTCGTCTGTAGCCGATGCATGGTATCGGCGGTGCCAAGTTCTCCCGACTGCACAACGAATGCCAGCAGCCCAGCCACAAGGCACAAAACAATCAGGGGATCCCGGAGCCACTGCCCCAATCGTGAGTTCATCTGTCTTGGATGGTAATACAAAGAAGGCGTCAGGCTTCAGGCAGCAGGCGTTAGGCAAATACCGAAGCCTCGATTAGCAACCGTCTTGAAGTTGTTAAGTGAGCGCCCTCTCCGTACTCAAAACGAGGCCCGGACTTCCTGACGCCTGCCGCCCGACACCTGACGCCTGAGTTATGCTGTTGCGGGGAACTCCATGCCGTACTGCTCCTTCTGTGGCACCGAACTCGCTCCCGACGTGCGGTTTTGTTCCGACTGTGGCAAGCCGATTTTGCGATCCAAATCTGCATCGAATACTCCCGAGGTCGCGACCATTGATATCGATTACCAAGCCACGGCAACCTCACCGCTTCCCCCGCCGCCATCGTCATCTTCGCAACGTTCCGCACCCCGCGCTTCCATCGCAACCGAGTACCTCGTCAGCGAAGGCCGATTTCTCCCGGGCCGCCTGATCGCCGGACGTTATCGCATCATCGCTCTGCTCGGAAAAGGCGGCATGGGCGAAGTCTATCGCGCCGACGATCTCACGCTTGGTCAAGCGGTGGCCATGAAGTTCCTGCCCGAGGAAGCCACGAGTCACGACGGCATGCTCGAGCGCTTCAGGAACGAAGTTCGGATCGCCCGCCGAGTCTCGCACCCTAACGTCTGCCGAGTCTACGATGTGGGCGAAGTGAACGGCGCGACGTTTTTCACGATGGAGTACGTCGACGGTGAGGACCTCGGCTCTCTCCTGCGCCGGATCGGCCGCCTTCCGCAAGACAAAGCCGTCGAGATCGCGCGCCAGGTTTGCGCTGGCCTGGCCGCGGCGCACACTAAAGGAGTCCTGCACCGCGACTTGAAGCCGGCCAACATCATGCTCGACGGCCGAGGCCAGGTGGTGATCACGGACTTCGGCCTCGCCGGCGTGGCAGACGAAATCCGCGGTCCCGAGGTGCGCAGCGGCACTCCTGCCTACATGGCTCCGGAGCAGATCGAAGGCAGAGAGGTCACGATGCTGAGCGACATCTATGCGCTCGGCCTGGTGTTCTACGAGATTTTTACCGGCAAACGCGCCTTCGCCGAAAAACCGGTTGGAGTACTTCGCGCCGCAGCCGACCGCACGCCCAGCCGCCCTTCCTCGGTGGTGAGAGATATAGATCCGATGATTGAGAAAGTAATCCTTCGCTGCCTGGAAGAAAGTCCTGCTTCTCGGCCGCCAACAGCTCTCGCCGTTTCGGCTGCCCTCCCCGGTGGCGACCCGCTGGCAGCAGCGCTGGCCGCCGGAGAAACGCCTTCACCGGAGATGGTGGCGGCCGCGGGGGAAACAGTGGGTCTGCGTCCGCGCATTGCCCTGGTCTGTCTCGCAGCAGTTCTGGTCGCACTCGGCTGGATTGGATTTCTCGGAGTTCACTACAGCGGCCTGGACCGCATGCATTTGGAGCAGACTCCGGAGGTCCTGGTTCAGAAAGCCCGCGAGATCACGGCCCGCCTCGGGTATCCCGATCACCCTCTCGATGCCGCCTACAGTTTCGACTACGATGGCGACCTGCAGGAGGCGATTGAGAAAAATGACAAACCTAGGCCTGACTGGAATTTCATACTCGCCAGGCGCCCTACTCTCCTTCACTTCTGGTATCGCCAGAGCCCCGACTACATGTATGCAGATGGTTTCCGCGACCAGTATCTCAACCCGGGCATCGTGACCCCCTCTGACCCTCCTCCGACGCTGTCGGGAATGATCAAGTTGAGTCTGGACCCGCAGGGGAGGCTGATCGACTTTCAAGCCATCCCACCGCAGAAAATGGAAGCCGGCTCGGTGGCGGCAGCGTATGACTGGTCCGCGCTTTTCTCGGCCGCGGAGCTAGATCTCTCGAAGTTCCAGAAGGTTGATCCTCAGTGGAATTCGCTAGCGGCCTCCGACACGCGTGCGGCATGGACAGGAACCTGGCCCGGAACATCTCGCCCGCTGCGAGTCGAAGCGGGCGCTTTTTCGGGCAAGCCCGTCTTCTTTTCCCTTATCGGCGATTGGACCAAGGCCAACCGGGTTAAGCAGCCTGCCCAGTCGTTCGGAAAGAAAGCAGCTCAGATTGTCACCATTTTCATCTTTCTGTCGTTGCTGATCGGAGCTGTGCTTCTGGCTCGACGCAACTACCGGCATGGTCGCGCCGATCACGAGGGTGCGTTCCGGCTGGCAGCAGTCATGTTTGTGCTCGACATGCTGCTTTGGTTTTGCCGCACTCATCTGATGCCCAGTCTGGGAACTCTCGGTTTGTGCCTGATCGCAGTTGCCGGATCCCTGTTTGTCTCGGCCGTGACTTGGATTCTTTACCTCGCCCTGGAGCCCTGGGTGCGGCGGCGCTGGCCGCAGACGATCATCTCCTGGTCCCGTCTTCTTTCGGGGCAGCTGCGCGATCCGCTGGTCGGTCGCGACATTCTGTTTGGCGTGATGTTGGGCGTGGTCTGGATCTTGATCTTTCAGTTGCGCAGCATCCCGGTGATGAAGCTGGGAGGAGCCCCGTTCCTCGGAAACGCGGATTACCTCACCGGAGGCCGTACCGCCTTGGGAGCATGGTTAAGGCAGGTTGCAGGTTCCATCCTGGGCACGCTGCAGTTTTTTTTCCTCCTTCTCGGCCTCAAGTTCGTGCTTCGCAAAGACTGGCTCGCCGCGATTACATTCGTCGCGATCTTCGCAGTTCCCCAGGGAGCCTTCGATTCCCATCCTGCCATTGAGCTGCCCACTATGATTTTGGTCTACTCGATCGCCGTACTGATTGTTTTGCGATTTGGACTGATCCCACTCGCGGTGGCGATTTTCACGGTGGATATGGCGGCCAACCTTCCCCTCTCCGGGGATCTCTCTGCGTGGTTCGTAACAAATTCCCTGCTCGCAATGCTGAGCGTGCTCGTGTTGGCGGTATGGGGTTTCTACCATTCGCTCGGTGGGCAACCGCTTTGGAAAATGGAGATGGAGTAAGCTGGCGGTGATTCCCTAACCTATGGCTCGATTTGCCCGGCCGTTCTCACAGGCTCCAATCCACGCTCGGCGACGACGCTCTGGTTGTCTCGGCTGCCTCCCTCGGCTCGTGCTTTTGTTCGCTCTGGGTTCTGGAGTGGCTCTCCTCATCACGGCAGTCTTCGCGCCGTGGGGATTCTTTCTTGGTGGCGGGTTCCATATCATCCCGTACTGGCAAGGCTGGGGAACTTTGTCCGCCAAAAGCGGAAGGTATGTCGTCTACGTCAGTTTCCAGCCCCGCCCTTCCGGCAGCAGGATCATGCCTGGACCGTCGGTCGGCGGCACCGCCTATCTCTGTTCGCCTCGTGGAGAAACCTTCTACATGCATCTCGGAGGAGGCATGCGGCGTGGTATCGGCACGAACACCGACGGCGAAAAGATCAGTCTGTACATGAATCACTGGCCCCGCTTCGTAGGCGGATTCACAAACGATCACCGTCCATCGATCGAATTGCGAGGGCAGTGGAAGAATCCCAACATCGTCATGGACGACCACGGCAGCATTTCCCGCGCCTTTAACCCTGACGGGAGTGTCGATCGGGGCCGCAGCAATAAGCCTTATCCCGGTGACATCACCCCGGTGACACTTGTCCCCGGGTCCTATTCCGACTTCGAGGCGGCGTGCAAGACTTCGCACTAGTTTGCTCTCGACAATCGGGTTCCCGAATTTTCCACTCGTGCAGCGAAAATACACCGTCCGCAGTATGAGGACTCCGTCTTCTAAGGCGGGCACGATTTGCGTCAGGATTTGTTGCATCCCATTGTCAATACTCGACATCTAAACATTGACAATGATTCACTCAAGTCCTAGCATAAGGATCTGCGCAATCATTAAGCGCTTATTTTAAAGGACTTATAAAGTTTAGGAGGCTTAGTCTATGGCCAAGATTATCGGAATTGACCTCGGGACCACCAACTCCTGCGTTGCTGTCATGGAGGGTGGCGAGCCCAAGGTCATTGCCAATGAAGAAGGAGGGCGCACTACTCCATCGGTAGTTGGATTCACCAAGACCGGCGAGCGGCTCGTCGGGCAGGTCGCCAAGCGCCAGGCGATCACAAACCCGGAAAACACGGTTTATTCGATCAAACGTTTCATGGGACGCCGTTATGACGAAGTCGGCGAAGAAATGAAAATGGTGCCCTACAAGGTCGTCCGTCAGGGCGATCACGTCGCCGTTCTTGCGCAGGGTAAGGAATACACCCCGCCCCAGATCTCCGCGATGATCCTGCAGAAGCTGAAGAAGGCGGCGGAAGACTACCTTGGTGAGAAAGTCACCGAAGCGGTCATCACTGTCCCCGCGTACTTCAATGACGCGCAGCGCCAGGCGACCAAAGATGCCGGACAGATCGCCGGCCTCGAAGTAAAGCGCATCATCAACGAGCCCACGGCAGCCGCGCTTGCGTACGGACTCGACAAAGGGAAAGACGAGACGATCGCGGTCTACGACTTTGGCGGCGGCACGTTTGATATCTCGATCCTCGAAGTAGGCGAAGGCGTAATCGAAGTCAAAGCGACCAACGGTGACACCCACCTCGGCGGTGACAATATCGACCAGCGCCTGGTGGATTGGCTCATCGACGAATTCAAGAAAGATGAAGGCCTCGACCTGCGCGGCAAGGGCAACGAAATGGCGCTGCAGCGTCTGCGTGACGCGGCGGAGCGCGCCAAGATCGAGCTATCGACCACCATGGAGACCGAAATCAATCTGCCGTTCATCACGGCTGATGCCAGCGGTCCCAAGCACCTGGTCAAGAAGCTGACTCGCGCCAAGCTCGAGTCCATGGTCGAAGAGATCATTCAGAAATCGGCAGGCCCGTGCAAACAGTGTATGAAGGACGCCGGCGTTGATCCGAGCAAGATCAACGAAGTTGTGCTGGTTGGCGGACAGACCCGTATGCCTCGCATCCAGCAGCTGGTGAAGGAGCTCTTCGGGCGCGAAGGCCACAAGGGCGTCAATCCTGATGAAGTCGTGGCTGTCGGCGCGGCCATTCAGGGCGGCGTGCTCAAGGGCGAGGTGAAAGATCTGCTCCTGCTCGACGTTACTCCGCTGACTCTGGCAATTGAAACTTTGGGCGGGGTGGCGACGGCGATGATTCCGCGCAACACGACGATCCCGACCAAGAAGACGGAGACGTTCTCGACCGCGGCGGACAGCCAAACGTCGGTAGAAGTCCACGTCCTGCAGGGCGAACGCCCGATGGCGGCACAGAACCGCACGCTGGGTAAGTTCCACTTGACCGGGATTCCGCCGGCTCCACGTGGCGTGCCGCAGATCGAAGTCACGTTCGACATCGACGCCAACGGCATCCTGAACGTCACGGCGAAAGACACGGCGACCGGCAAAGACCAGAAGATCACGATCACGTCCTCTTCCGGTCTATCGAAGGACGAAGTCGAGCGCATGGCGAAGGAAGCCGACGCTCACGCGGCCGAAGACAAGGCGCAACGCGACTCGATCGAAGCCAAGAACCAGCTCGATTCGATGGTCTACAACATCGAGAAGATGCTGAAGGAGCACGGCGACAAGATCTCCGGCTCCGAACGCGGCGACGTAGAAAACGCGCTGGCCGATGCCAAGAAAGCGCTCGAGTCGAACGACAAGGCGCAAATGGAGAAGGCGCGGGAGAACCTGACCGCGGCCTCTCACAAGCTGGCCGAGCAGATGTACAAAGCGGCTCAGCCGCAAGGAGGCGCCCAGCCCGGCCCGGGAGCAACCCAAGGAGCAGGCCCCAGTGGTGGCGACGGCCAGGGCAAGAAAGACGAAGGCGTAATCGACGCCGAGTACGTCGACGTTGAAGACAAGAAATAAAGCTGCCAGCCATCAGCTGTCAGCGCTCAGGATTTGTCATCCTGAGCGCAGTGGATGCTGCGCAACCAGCGCAGCATCCACGAAGTCGAAGGATCCCTAACCCGCTACACACGCATGCGGAGGTTAGCGATCCTTCGATTAATGTTGGGGAACAAGGGAGAACTGAATTGGACTTTCAGGTAAACAACGAAACCTACTTCATCGACCTAGCCGACGAGGAAGGCAAATGGCTCGTCTTTGCGCAGACTCCCACCGGAGTGCGTCGCATTCCCGTGTACGTAGACGCTCCGGCACTCGACGACGATCTCCCGGTCTTGGTCGAAGATGGCAAAGGCCGCAAGATCGTTAACTGATTGGGTAGGTAAAGGCGGGGTGCCCCAAGTCTCGCCGAATTTGCCAGACTTGGGTTGCAGTAGCCTAACCCGAGCAAGACCATGAAGAGCTTCTGGATCACAATCCGAATGGGACGTTCCGACATTCTGGACAGCGAGGTCGAAGACGACACTCTACAAGCCTGGCTCCAGGAAAAGCTCCAGCACGCGACCTCGCTGCTCAGCGGCAACGGAAAAGTAACAGTCGAAAGGGTCGATCCTTTGCGTGTAGACGTCGACCTGACCTTCACCGTGAACGCCCTATCCGTCGCCGACGTGATGGAACGCTTTCGCGAAGATTTTCGAGCGCTAGGTCCGATTACCCAAGGCATTGAAATCGGCGAAACAAAGAACTACAAACTTTGTTTTCCCCGAATCAACGGAGAGCAGTTTCCTGTTTTTGTTCGCATCGATCCCGACACCGGGCACCCGATCTACACTGAAGATTGAAGTTTTAGAAAATGGTAACGACCACCAAGAAAGATTATTACGAGATCCTCGGAGTGAAGAAGTCTGCCTCCGCCGAGGACATCCGTAAAGCCTTCCGCAAACTCGCCCGCAAATATCATCCCGACGTCAATCCCGGCGACAAATCCGCGGAAGAAAAGTTCAAGTCGATCTCCGAGGCCAACGAAGTCCTCAGCGATCCCAAGAAGCGGAAGATCTACGACCAGGTGGGTTTCTACTCCGATAATATCGACCCGGCCGCAGCTGAAGCCTACGCGCGAGGCGGCGGAACCGGAGCAGGCGGCTTCGGAGGATTTCCGGGTGGAGGCCCACAGCAGGGGAACCAGGGCGGCGTTCCTTTCGATTTCGGCGGATTCGATTTCTCCGACTTCATGAACAACGCCGGCCGCAGCCAGCGGACCTCGACCTCTGGTGGCGGAAGCTTTCGCGACATCTTCTCGGGAATTTTTGGTGGAGGCCGGGGCGCCACGGCCGAAGAAGGCCCCGAGCCCGGCACCGACCTCGAATATCAAGTCAACGTCCCTTTCTGGACCGCGATCCGCGGCGGCGTCATGCGCCTGAACATCACCCGCCAGGATGTCTGCCCAAACTGCCATGGCCAGGGCACGCTTGAAGCTCCGGGAAAATGTCCCGAGTGCAACGGCACCGGCCAGATCACCCAAACCGGCGGCCGCATGAAATTCAACGTACAGTGCCCCCGGTGCCACGGCACCGGGAAGAACCTGACCATGTGTCCCACCTGTCACGGCGAAGGCACAGTAACGCACACTGAGCCCCTCGAAGTCCGAATCAAAGCCGGCACGCGCGACGGCCAGCGTATCCGTATTCCCGGCAAAGGCAACGCGGGAGCGCAAGGCGGTCCTCCGGGCGACCTCTACGCAATCATTCGCGCCGGAGACCACCCCATCTTCCACCGCGATGGTGATGACATCTCGTTGTCGGTCCCGGTCAGCGCAACGGAAGCAGCGCTGGGAGCAAAGATCGAAGTACCGACCATCGACGGTCGTGCCCTATTGAAAATTCCACCAGGCACCCAATCCGGTCAGAAGCTTCGCCTCCGCGAGAAAGGCGTCCCGTCCGCAACAAGGGAAGGCCTTCGAGGCGACGAGATTGTAGAAATTACAGTCCACGTTCCGATGCCAAGAGACGAACGCACAAAAGAACTCCTCCGCGAACTGGCAAAGCTGAACCCAGAAGACCCCCGCGCAGAACTGTGGAGCAAGGTTTAAGTCGCTCGTAGGTCCTCTTCAACAATGATGTCATCCTGAGCCCGACAACAGCCGGGCCGAGGGACCTTACGACAGATGGCACATCGATGGTGTCGCGAAGGTCGCCAATCGAGATGACAGTAAACAATCCCGTCCACCAGATCAAAGCGTGCAAGTATTGTAAGGTCGCTGGCCCCGGCCGAACCGGCACTCACGACGACGAGATCGGCTGTGAAGAGCAGATTTTTCATAATAGTTGACTAAGTCAACTATTACCGTTACCCTCTTTCCATGCCCACTGCAGCAACCTCCCCATCCCCCTCCGATCCCGTTCAACTCATCCGCCGCTTCAACCGCTTCTATACGCGCCAGATCGGTGTCCTGCAGGAGCATCTTCTGGATAGTCAGTTCTCCCTGACCGAAGTCCGCGTCCTCTACGAAATCGCGTATCGTGAGCATGCGACAGCGAAAGATGTCTGTCGCGATCTCGGTCTCGACCGTGGCTATGTGAGCCGCATGCTGCAAAACTTCGAGGAACATGGCTGGATCAAGGCCACTCCCTCTCCCGAGGACCGCCGCCGTCAGGTCCTGTCCCTCACCGCCACGGGTCACAACGTTTTCGACCCTCTTGAGCGTCGCTCGAGCGCTGAAGTCGCCGCCATGCTCGCACGCCTCTCGCCGACCCAGCACCAGAAGTTCCTTGCGGCAATCTGCGACGTCCAGTCGGTTCTTGATCCCTCAGGATCATCCGCCACGCAGTACAGCATCCGCCAGCACCGCCCCGGCGACATGGGATGGGTAGTCCAGCGCCACGGTGAACTCTACTGGCAGGAATACCACTACGACGAGCGCTTCGAGGCCCTAGTCGCCGAAATCGTGGCTGAATTCATTCAGAATCTGGACCCGGCTCGCGAGCGCTGCTGGATTGCCGAAAATGAGGGCGAACGAGTCGGCTCCGTTTTCCTGGTCAAGAAGTCGGCTTCTGTCGCCAAGCTCCGGCTGCTGCTGGTGGAACCGTCGGCGCGCGGGCTCGGGATTGGCAAGCGTTTAGTGAACGAGTGTGTCGAGTTCGCCAAGGCAGCCGGTTATAAGAAAATCCTGCTGTGGACACAAAGCGAACTCGCGGCCGCGCGAGGAATCTACAAAAGCGCGGGATTTGAACTCAAAGCCGAGGAGCGCCACGACAGCTGGAGCCGAAAGAATCTCTTGGCCGAGACTTGGGAACTCAGGCTATTCGCCTAGCCTAGGCCTAGATCCACAGGAATAGCGCGTGTTCACGATCAGTTGCGGCTCTCGCTACACGCTCCACGATCCGCATTCCATGATCACCGTTTGTAAACACCGCGATGGCTGAGCCACTCTCCGGGTGCACCATTACAATATTTTTCCAGCCGCCATTGTCGCCCCATTGCCACAGGCATCGCGGTCCACAGTCCTGCTCAATACCCCAACCTAAACCCCACGAAAGCGCACTGTTCACGTGGGAGTAAGGCTTCATCATGGCTGAGCGAGTTTCTGGCTTCAGATCGAAAGCATCGCCACGCGGCTCCGTGATCCGCGCCACGAACGCTGAGTAATCCGCAACCGTGGTCAGCAGTCCGAAAGCGACGTTCGGGCTTATTTCGTTTGGAACAGGCTTATGCGGCGGGGACAGAACCTTCGCCATTTCCTCCACGATCCGATCGTGGTTCCACTGTGCCAGGGGCACTCCGCTTTTTTGTATCAGGTTGAACAGTTGTTCAGGAAAAGCGCGATTATCAAACGGCTCTTCTCCGCGATGGCCCGAGACGAGTCGTTTTCCCGCATCCACGCGCCAGAGATATGTCGAAGCGTTCATTCCGAGCGGCCTGAACATACGTTCCTGCATGAACGCTTCACAGCCCACTCCACTAATCTTTTCGACACAACGTTGGAGATAGTAGAACCCTTCTCCCGAGTAGCGGAATTTCGTACCCGGCTCGAATGCGGGAATCAGGGGCTGGTTGGCGTACTCGCGCCAGTTCGGAAGGCCGCTCGAATGGCTCAAAATGTGTCTCGCCGTGATCCGTCCTCCCCATTCTCCGATGGGAGCATCCTCGCTCACATAGGTTCGGAGCGGCCGATCCAGATCCAGTTGGTGTTCGTCGGCAAGTTGGAGCACCGCGTATGCGAAGACCTGCTTCCCCATCGAGGCGGCGGGAAAGATAGAATTCGGTGTAATGGGCGCTTTGCTTACCGCGTTCGCAAGGCCAGCATAGTGTTGCCAGACGAGTCGGTCGCCATCGATTACGCCCATGCCAAGTCCTGGCAGGCGCGCCAACTCCATCAGTCGGGACAGCGAATCCATGAACTCCTTGGGTGGTGGGACGATCACCGGGGCTCGCGATTGGTCGCCGCCTGGAGCAACTTCCCGCTCGTTCGGCGCAAGCGGATCCACTCGCGACCAGTTCTCGGGCTCAGGTTTTATCGGCGCAACCGCATGGATAAATGACCCCAGCAGGGGATACATCGCCGCCGTCTGGAGAAATCTTCGTCGATTCATATCGGTGATGCTATAGACGTCTCCCCGTTGGCGAGGTTTCACCGTCAATAGAAACCGACATCACTGACGCGATGGCATTGCGACTGCGATGACGCGTGGCTGAGCGCATGACCCTCGTACCATCCCTCCCGCTTACAAAAATTCGCAAAATTATCGAAAAAATTCTTGCATCTGTGGAAATTTCCCGTAATCTCACACTTGCGAACTAACTTCGCCGAAATGCCCGGGAAATCGCAGAATCCCGGGAGCCGCGAGAGCAATTCAAGGGAGACGCGGTGGTGAGAGTGAGTCGCTTGAGGAGGCAGACATAGAAATTGGCAACAGCTAGCCGGCAACAACTCGAAAATCCCCACCTGTCCGTCGCCCCCAACCGGAAAAAGTTCGTCCGCCTCACCCTTTGGCCCTTGGTGGCCGCCACCTTCTTCATGGTGTCGGGCGGTACCTATGGCACGGAAGACATCGTGCACGGCGCCGGTTATGGACGCGCCATCCTGATCCTGCTCCTGACACCGCTTCTCTGGAGCCTGCCGACCGCCTTCATGATCGGTGAGCTCTCGAGCGCGCTCCCCTACGAAGGCGGATATTACGCGTGGGTGCGCCGCGCCATGGGCAATTTCTGGGGATTCCAGGAAGCCTGGCTCTCGCTTGTCGCCTCCATCTTTGACATGGCGATCTACCCCACGCTCTTCGTCCTTTATCTGGATCGTCTGTTCCCCTGGTTCCAGCAAGGACATCGCGGGCTGTACGTGGGTATGGCCGTAGTCGTCGCCTGTGCGCTGCTCAATATTGCCGGGGTGAAGGTCGTCTCCCACACCTCGCTCTGGCTGTTTTTCGCCCTGT
>Ga0126373_10000346_pt1 | contig 30589 bp, 26 predicted proteins | sample PanSoiMetPlot_11_FD_92545 | JGI IMG/M metagenome (GOLD analysis project Ga0126373, IMG submission 92545) | Tropical forest soil microbial communities from Panama - MetaG Plot_11 | ecosystem: Environmental > Terrestrial > Soil > Tropical forest > Bulk soil | place: Panama | collected 2016-02-17 | reverse complement strand
GCTGCAATCCGCGCGCGAACCTGAACCTGCTGGATCGCATACGCATCGTCCAGCGTCAGCCCCGCATTGCTCTCGGTCAGCGGCGGCACCGGCGCCCGGCTGAGCTGCGCCGCCTGCAAGATGGCAGCGAGCGCGTCGATATCGGTCACCAGACACCCTCCGTCCGTCGGCGTCATTATCTCCGCCTTCGGGCTGACGTGTCGGGCGGCGACCGGCGTGGGAAATCGGCCTGGTAGCGGTCGCCCGGCAGAATGCTCTGGGAGGACATAATGGGCCAGCTGATGGCCGTGGAGATCTGCGCGGGCGCGGGCGGCCAGGCACTCGGCCTGGAGCAGGCCGGCTTCCGGCACGCTGCGGCGATCGAGCTCGACGCCGACGCGTGCGAGACGTTGCGCCGTAACCGCGGCGATGAGTGGAAGATCGTCGAGGACGACGTCGCCAACATCGACGGGCACGCCTACGCAGGCGTGGACCTGCTGGCCGGTGGCGTGCCGTGCCCGCCGTTCTCGATCGCAGGCAAGCAGCTCGGCCGCGGCGACGACCGTGACCTGTTCCCGCAGGCGCTGCGCCTGGTCGCGGAGTCACGCCCGCGGGCTGTCTTGCTGGAGAACGTGAAGGGTCTGAGTACTCACCGGTTCGATGGCTATCGCGCTCAGGTTCTCGACAGCCTGGGTCAGCTCGGCTATCGGGCCTGGTGGAATCTGGTCAGCGCCAGCGATCACGGCGTTCCCCAGTTGCGGCCACGGTTCCTGCTGGTGGCGATCGCGATCCCGTGGGCGTATGCCTTTCAGTGGCCAGGACCGCTGGAGGTCCGGCCGGCGACGGTCGGCGAGACACTGGCCGACCTGATGGCCTCGCGGGGCTGGCCAGGCGCGGCCGCCTGGGCCGCGCGCGCCGACGGCATCGCGCCCACGATCGTCGGCGGCAGCAAGAAGCACGGCGGACCGGATCTCGGCCCCACACGCGCCCGGCTGGCGTGGCGTGAGCTCGGGGTTGATGGGCTCGGCATCGCGGACCACCCGCCCGGACCTGACCACCCGCACGGACTGGCGCCGAAGCTGACCGTTCGCATGGTGGCCAGGTTGCAGGGCTTCCCGGACAGCTGGCAGTTCGCCGGTCGCAAGACCGCCGCCTACCGGCAGGTCGGCAACGCCTTCCCGCCCCCGGTCGCCCGCGCCGTCGGCACCGCGATCGCGGCCGCGCTCAGCCGCTAGAGCCGGCGCCGGGCAAGCAGCCGGCGTCTCGCCGCGGGCTGCTCACCCACGTCGTCCTGACTGATTACCTCGAAACCGGACGGCAGCAGGCTCGCGGGCTCGCCGGGACGCAGGCACCATTCGGCCGGGAGCCGCGGCCGGTCGCGTCGAGCCGCCAGGGTGAACGCTTCCCAGCCGAGCAGTCCGCCAGCCGCGACCGCGCCGGCGGCCACCGTGAACACCGCCCGGTCGAAATACCCGGTGCAGAGCACGAGCGCGTACACCCGGCCGACCGCCGGCCGCCACGAGAGCAGGTCCGCGTGTACGCACGTGATGAGCTCTGCGACGCCTCGTCGCTGTGCCTCAGTGCGGAGAAGGTCCAGGGCAACATCCGACACGTCGACGGCGGTGACGTGCCGCCCGCGAGCGGCCAGGAGCAACGCGCTTCCCGACGGTCCGGCTGCGAGGTCGAGCGCCGGCCCGGCCGGCATCGGCAGCGCGATCGCCTGCTCGGCGAGCGGCCGTACGGTGAACGGCTCGGCGTATGCGCCGCTCGCGTAGCGCTCGTTCCACCGGAGCCGGTCGCGGTTGGTGCCGAGATCGTCCTGCACGCTAAGACTGCCGATGGCGTAGACCGTGCTCGAGCTCCGACACGCGAGTCTCGAGCTGGTCGATGCGGTGCCGCAGAATCTCGAGCTGCGCCTGCTCGGCGAGCTGTCGCTGCGCCGCATGGCGGAGCCGCGGTGATGCTTCCGCCCTGGCGGCAACGAGGCGCAGCGGCACGAGTCGCTGCGGGCCGTGCGGGCCGTCGACGAGTCGAGACGGGATCTGGCCGCTCCGATACCAGCTGCGCAGCGCAGCGCGGGACGCTCCCGTCTGCGTGGCAGCACGGTCCAGTGTGACCCACTCGGACCCGTCGAGCTGAGCGTTGAGCTCAAGCTCCAGCTCCCACCCATCGAGCCGGTCCTCCCAGTCCACCTGCGGAGCCCCTCTCCATACAGACGCTAACCCTATTAATAGCAGTGTATTGACAGGGATCAAGCACAGCTTCACCGTGGTGACATGTTCGAGCGATTCACCAGCGAGGCGCGCCGGGCGATCGTGCTCGCCCAGGAGGAGGCGCGACGCCTCCAGCACAACTACATCGGCACTGAGCACCTGCTGCTCGGACTGCTCGCCGAGCCGGACGGGATTGCCGCCAGGGCCGTGGCGCGCTTCGGCCTGGACCTCGCCAGCGGCGTGACCGACGTCACCGAGATCATCGGCCTCGGACAGCAACCGATGCAAGGCGGTCACATTCCCTTTACGCCGCGCGCAAAGAAGTGCCTCGAGCTCGCCCTCCGGGAAGCATTGCAGCTCGGCCACGACTACATCGGGCCTGAGCACGTGCTGCTCGGCATCGTCCGCGAAGGCGAAGGCGTGGCTGCCCGGATCCTTACCAAGCACGGCGGCAACCTCGGGGCCGTACGGGCCGCGGTGACCGAGCTACTCCCGTCCGCTCCGCCCGGTCCGTCCCGGCGCTGGCTGCGTCGCCGGGCTGAAGTGAGCCGGGCAACGCGGATCGCTCCACAACCGGCTGTCTCGCGGGAATTGTCAACCACGCCGGCCGCCGACACGTCCCTGGCCGAAGCCGCTCGGCTGGCTGGCCAGGGACCGGTCGGCTCGCATCACATTTTGCTGGCCTCGCTGGCAGACGCAGACAGCGCTGCCGCTCGTGCGCTGACGGGACTTGGCCTTGATCTCGACCGGGTACGCGAGGCGCTGAAAACCGCCGACATCGCCGGCAGCACCGACGAGCTGCCCGAGGAGGCGGGCCGCCGCCAGATGCTCGTCACCATCAGCGGAGATCGCCTGACGGTGGAGGCATCCGACCTCGCCATCGTGGCACTCGGCCGGGCGGCATCAGACGCTTTGCGGGCGCGCACCCCAGAGCCCGGGCAGCCGGCCGGGGATAGCGAGCGTGACGGTATCACCGTCATCGGCGGCGACGACCCGCTCGGCACCAGTCTCAGCCTGGTCTGGCAAGCCTTGCACGACAGCCTCGAGGACATCCGCAGCCGCGCTGCGGCAGCCCGCGACACGCCGCCAGCCCGACCCGGCGAGTCCGAAGCTGCCGACGGCTGAGCCCCTGCACCGCTAACGGCAAGCCCGGCCGCTTGCGGGAGCGACCGTGGGCTAGGCTATATCTGTCTAGACTGTCTAGTCAGATCGGAGCAGCAGGGGCAGTGAACTGGCAGGTTCAGGAGGCGAAGCAACGGTTCAGCGAATTGCTTCGCGTGGCCCATGTAGACGGTCCGCAGGTCGTGACGCGTCACGGCGAGGAAATAGCCGTCGTCGTCGACATCACGGACTGGTACCGAATGACGGGCAACTCGATGGACTTCAAGGAGTATCTGCGGTCCGGCCCGGCATTCGACGATCTGGATCTCAGCCGGCCGGTCAGCTACCCAAGGGACATCGAGTTCGGAGACGAGCGATGACCTTCCTGCTCGACACCAACATCGTCTCCGAACTGAAGAGACAGGACCCCGACAGCCGGTTACTAGCCTGGTTCGGCACTGTTGAGCCGTCAGATCTGCACCTCAGCGTGCTCACGATCGGCGAGATCCGTCGCGGCGTGGAGCGACTACGGCGCAGAGACCCGCTGCAGGCGGCGCGAATGGAGCGCTGGCTAGCCGGCCTGCAGATGAGCTTTCGGGACCGAATCGTCGAGGTCGACGCCAGCATCGCCCAGGAATGGGGCCGAATCAACGTGCCGGATCCACTGCCCGTAGTCGACGGCCTGCTTGCGGCGTCGGCAATCGTCAGGGGCTGGACTCTGGTTACTCGCAATGTGCGCGACGTCCAGCGCTGCGGAGTCCGGCTCCTAGACCCGTTCGAGTCACGAACGGCCTGACGCCGGCACTCCGGTCAACTCAGCGGGCCGGTCACCGCCTCGGCTGCGCGCAGCGCGCGGCCGTCCGCCACGTAGCGCACCGCCGCCTCGATCTCTGGCGCGAGGAACCGGTCGGGCCCCGGCCCGGCTGCCCCGGCGCGCAGGCCGGCGACCACGGCGCCGGTCGCGGCGGACGGCGCCAGCGGTGCCCGCAACTCGATGCCGCGCGCAGCGGTCAGCAGCTCGATCGCCAGCACCCTCGTGAGGCCGTCCAATGCTCGGCGCAGCTTGCGCGCGGCCGACCAGCCCATCGAGACGTGGTCTTCCTGCATGGCCGAGCTGGGGATCGAGTCCACACTGGCGGGAACCGCCAGCCGCTTCAGCTCGGACACGATCGCGGCCTGCGTGTACTGGGCGATCATGTGCCCGGAGTCGACGCCGGGATCGCTCGCGAGGAACGCCGAAAGGCCCTGATTCCGAGCCACGTCGAGGAACCGGTCGGTCCGACGCTCGGACATACTCGCCAGATCGGCGACGGCGATCGCCAAGAAGTCGAGCACGTACCCAAGCGGCGCGCCATGGAAATTACCGTTCGATTCGACCCGGCCATCCAGCGTGATCACCGGGTTGTCGATCGCCGACGCCAGTTCCCGGCCCGCGACCGCGGCAGCGTGATCAACGGTGTCGCGCACCGCGCCGGCGACCTGTGGCGCGCAGCGCAGCGAGTAAGCGTCCTGCACCCTCGTGCACTCAGGACCGCGGTGGCTGGCCATGATCGCGCTGCCTGCCAGCAGCGCGCGCAGGTTGGCCGCCGAAGCGGCCTGGCCGGGGTGCGGACGCAGCGCCTGCAGGTCCGCGGCGAAGGCGGCGTCGGTGCCGAGCAGCGCCTCGACGCTCATGGCGGCGGTGATGTCCGCGACCTTCAGCAGCTCCCGCGCATCGGCGATGGCGAGCACCAGCATGCCGAGCATTCCGTCGGTGCCGTTGATGAGCGCCAGGCCTTCCTTCTCGCGCAGGCGCACGGGCTTGAGCCCGGCCGCCGCGAGGGCCTCCTCGGCTGGCAGCGTCCGGCCGTCGGCATCTCGCACCACCCCCTCGCCGGTGATGGCCAGCGCGCAGTGCGCCAGCGGAGCCAGGTCACCGCTGCAGCCGAGGCTCCCGTACTCGTGCACCACTGGCACCAGGCCCGAGTTGAGCATGGCGGCGTAGGCCTGAACCGTCTCCTCGCGTGCCCCGGTTCGGCCGGTCGCGAGGGTGGCCAGCCGCAGCAGCATCAGCGCGCGGACAACCTCGTCCTCGACGTCCGGCCCGGAGCCGGCCGCGTGGCTGCGCACCAGGCTGGCCTGAAGCTGCGCGCGCATATCCGCGGGGATGTGCCGGGTGGCCAGGGCTCCGAATCCGGTCGATATGCCATAGTGCGGCTCGGCGTCGTCCGCCAGCGATTCGACGATCTCCCTGCTCCGGCGGACCTCCGCCAGGGCCTCGCTCGCGAGCCGGACCTGTGCGCCCCGCCGCGCCACCGCTAGGACATCCGCCGCCGTCAGCGGACCGGATCCGACAGTGACAGTTTCCGCCGGCTGCGACCCCGTCATCGCCACCTCCATTGCGACCCTACTGTACTTGCAAACAATGTGCATTTATCGCTAGCGTTCAACCATGTCCTCCGCAACCCGGCCCCGGCTTGGTGCCCTAGTCCGGCAGTCCTATGCCGCCATGACACCATCCGAGCGGCGCCGAGTGCGCGGGATGTACGGCTCGATCCTCGGCCTGCACATCATCGGCTTCACTATCTTCGTCGCGTTCGTGATCCCGGCCCACTACAAAGGCCTCGGCATCGGCGTCAGCGTGCTCGCCTACACGCTGGGCCTCCGGCACGCCTTCGACGCCGACCACATCGCCGTGATCGACAACACCACCCGCAAGGAGATCTCAGCGCGCCAGGGCACCCGGAGGCCACGCCCGTTCTGCTTTGGCTACTTCTTCTCGCTCGGCCACTCCACCGTCGTGGTCGCGATGGGCGTCGCCATCGTGATCGCGGAGAAGGTTGTCTTCGGACAGGTCATGAACAGCAACTCCGTACTCGAGCGGTTCGGGTCGCTGTTCGGCACCCTGATCTCGGCGGGTTTCCTGTTCCTCATCGGGGCGCTCAACCTGGTCATCCTTGCTGGCATCGGCAAGGTCTTCCGGTCCATGCGACGCGGCGAGTACGACGAGGCCGAGCTGGAGCGGCAGCTCGACAACCGCGGCCTGCTGAACCGCTTCTTCGGCCGATGGGCCAGGGCCATCAGCAGGGAGTGGCAGCTCTACCCCATCGGGGTCCTGTTCGGGCTCGGCTTCGACACCACGACCGAGGTGCTGCTGCTCGGTACGACCGCGTTCCTCGCCCTTCAGCACCTCCCCTGGTACGCGATCTGCTGCCTGCCGGTCCTGTTCACCGCCGGCATGGCGCTCATGGACACGACCGACGGCATCTTTATGAACCTCGCCTACGGCTGGGCGTTCTTCAACCCGGTCCGCAAGGTCTACTACAACCTCGCCATCACCGGCCTGTCGGTCGCCATCTGCTTCCTCGTCGGAGGCATCGAGACGCTGGGACTCATCTCGACCGAAGTCAGAGGGCTCAGTCAGGACGGCGGGTTTTGGGGTTTCATGCGCGACTTCAACCTCAACGCGGCTGGGTTCGCGATCGTCGGACTGTTCGTGGTGACCTGGGCGGCTGCGGTCCTGATCTGGCGCTACGGGCACATCGAGGAACGGTGGACCGCGCGACTCCGTCACGGGAGCACACCCGAGCAGGCGGGCGAGCTCGGCTAGGCAGCGGAGAACTGCGGGTAGGTTCACCGCATGGAACTGCACGACGTCATCAGGCAGCGCCGCATGGTGCGGCGCTTCACCGCCGAGCCGGTCGGCCAGGCCAGCCTCGACCGCATCCTCGCCAACGCGGTCCGCGGCCCGTCGGCCGGATTCTCGCAGGGACAGGCATTCCTGGTGCTCACCGGCGCGGAGCTGGCAGATTTCTGGCGGGTCACGGGCGAGGCGGTCAGCGAGACTGCGCGGACCGCACCGCTGATCATCGTGCCGATGTCCTGCAAGCGCGCATACCTTGACCGGTACGCGCTGCCCGACAAGGGCTGGACGGACCGGGACGAGGCGAGGTGGCCGGTACCGTTCTGGCATATCGATACCGGGATGGCAGCGCTGCTCATCCTGCTCACCGTCGTCGACGAGGGCCTCGGCGCGGTCTACTTCGGCATCGTGCCGGAAGCGGTCGACAAGTTCCGGGCGGCCTTCGACGTGCCGGACGATCACGAGCCGATCGGCGCCATTGCCATCGGCCACGACGCCGAGACCGAGAAGCGCGATCTGCGTGCTCGGCGGCGGCCGCTCGCCGACATGGTGCACTACGGCCGCTGGTAGAGCTCGCAGCCCAGCAGGTGGTGGCTGCTTATCCGGGTGCACGTGGTGCCAGGCGCCCCGTAAAGTCACCGCATGGCCGAGCGTGAAGCGTCCGCGAGAGACCGGCTGAAGGTCACTTTCGAATCGGTCGCCGAGCACTACCACGCGGCCCGCCCGGACTACCCCGGCGAACTGTTCGATGATCTCGTTGCAGAGGCCGGCTTGCAGCCCGGCGCCCGGCTGCTGGAGGTTGGTGCCGGCACAGGGAAGGCGACGATCCCGCTCGCAGAGCGCGGCTTCGAGATCACCGCTCTCGAACTCGGTCCGCAGCTGGCGGCGACCGCCCGGCGGAATCTCGGGAGATTCGGCCTGGTCAATGTTGTGCAGCAGGCGTTCGAGACCTGGCAGCCGCCGGAGAAGCAGCGGTTCGACCTGGTCTATTCGGCAACCGCGTGGCACTGGATCGACCCGTCGGTCGGCTACGAGCGCGCCTGGCAGGCCCTGCGGCCCGACGGTCACCTGGCCATCTGGGCGGCCGACCATGTGCTGCCCGCGGCGGACGGAGATCCGTTCTTCCGCAAGATCCAGGACGTGTACGACGAGATCGGCGAGCGCCTGCCGCCCGGGTCCCGTTTCCCGGAGCCGGGTAGCCTGCCCACCCTCCGCGCTGCGATCGAGGGCACCGGCCTCTTCGCGGTCACGCTGACTAAGGAGTTCATCTGGTCGCGCCGCTACACAGCTCAGGAGTACATCTCTCTGCTGGACACGTTCTCCGGTCACATCGCGATGGCCGCCTGGCAGCGCGACCGACTGTATGGCGAGATCAGGCGGCGGCTGGCAGCCCGGCCGGACGGCACCCTGATCCGACACTGGGGAGCAGTGCTCCACGTTGCGCGGCGACTGGACGGCTCGCTCAATTAGGCGCACACGGGCGACTATGCCTGGGAGAGAATCAGGCGACCAGCCAGCCCCGGCGCTCCGGCGCCGGGAGAAAGTCGGGGCAGACCCATGACCGCAGCGCCGTCAGTTCCGCTTGCAGGCAGCGAGCGCCTTCCGCTGCCCGGCGCACAGCCGGCCGGCCCGGTCGATCCGGCCGAGCGGTTAGAGGTAACGCTGATCACCCGGCGTGCAGCGAGCCTGCCACTAGACCGAGCCGGCGTGCCCATCCGACTGTCGCGCTCAGAACTCAGGGAACGCTACGGGTCTGACCCGGCCGACCACGAGCTGGTGGCCCGGGTGCTCGGGCAGCGCGAGCCTGAAATTCAGGTGACAGCGCACGATCCCGCCACGCGGCGCATGACTGTCGCCGGCCCCGCGGGCGCCCTGGCCCGCGCCTTCGGCACCGAGCTGAGTCTCGTCACCAGCACTGGCCCGGCCGGAGAGCCAGTCACGCACCGGCAGCGCCGCGGCAGTCTTCACATTCCGGCGGAGCTTGGCGGCGTGATTGAGGCAGTCCTCGGCTTGGACAGCCGCCCGCAGGCCAGGGCGCAGCTCCGGCACGCCGACCCAGCCGCGATCGCGACGACGTACACGCCGGCCCAGGTGGCCAGCATTTACCAGTTCCCGGCCGGGACCGACGGCTCCGGCCAGACTGTGGCGATCATCGAGCTCGGCGGCGGTTTCTCGGCCACCGACCTCGACGCCTATTTCGGCTCGCTCGGCATCCCGGCGCCCTCCGTGACCGCGATCGGTGTCGACGGTGCCGCCAACGTCGCTGGCCAGGATCCCCAGGGCGCCGACGGCGAGGTGTTGCTGGACATCGAGGTCGTCGGGGCGATCGCACCCGGCGCCCGGCAGCTGGTGTACTTCGCGCCCAACACCGACCAGGGCTTCATCGACGCAGTCACCGCCGCCGTGCACGCCGAGCCCACGCCCGCAGCCGTCAGCATCAGCTGGGGCGCTGCTGAAAGCTCCTGGACTGCGCAATCGATGACAGCACTCGACCAGGCCATCGCCGACGGTGTGGCCCTGGGCGTCACCGTCACGGCCGCGGCCGGGGATAACGGCAGCAGCGACGGCGTCAGCGACGGCAGGCCGCACGCAGACTTCCCTGCCTCCAGCCCGCACGCGCTCGCCTGCGGCGGCACGAGCCTGCGCGCCGATCCGTCGACCGGCGTCATCACCTCAGAAACGGTGTGGAACGACGGCGCTGGCGCTGGCGCCACCGGAGGCGGAGTCAGCGTCACGTTCCCGCTGCCCGCGTGGCAGGCGACCGCCGGCGTTCCCGCCAGCCCGAACGGCAGTCCCGGCCGTGGTGTCCCTGACCTCGCCGGCAACGCCGATCCCAGGACCGGATATCAGGTGCTCGTTGACGGCCAGCACGCGGTCATCGGCGGGACCAGCGCGGTCGCGCCGCTCATCGCCGGGTTGACCGCCCGGCTCGCGCAGGCCCTGGGCAAGTCCGTCGGCCCCCTGCAGCCCTCCCTGTACTCAGGTGCGCAGCCGGGCCAGCCTGTCGCCAGCATCAGGGACATCACCTCGGGCGCCAACGGCGCCTACAGCGCCCGACCCGGCTGGGACGCGTGCAGCGGCCTGGGCGTCCCCGTCGGATCGGAGTTGCTGTCGCAGCTGTCGGCGGCGGCCAGCCCGGCGACCGCGATCCCGTGATGGCCGGCGAGCCTGGGGGTCCCGTGGTGCCCGAGCACGCGCCGGCCGATGAGGCACGAGAGTTCGCGGCGCTGTTCCGGAGCTTCCTGGAGTGGGTCCACACGGCCGGCGACCGGGACGTCAACGAGGTCTCTGCGATGGTGCGCGAGTTCCTCGGGACAGAAGGCCGCCACCATTCCGTCGTGACGCGTGACCTGCCGCCGTTTGAGCACGTTAACCTGCAGACTGCCATCGATGCCTGGTCGGCCGTCGACGGCCGGACGGCGGAGGTGCACGGGATCGCGATGCCGCCGCACTTTGGCGGGCTGTCACTTCAGCAGCTCGTGGCAGGCGAGTCCCTGCCGCCGCTGCGGCTCACGGCGCCCGCGCTGACGGACCTGCCGAACGGACCCGGCTCGACACTGGCGTGCCTGCGGCTGGCGTTGCTGCTCGTCACCGATCGCGACGGCCACTACGTCGTCATGGTCCAGGGTCCTGGCGAGCATCAGCCCGGCTTGCAGGTTGAGGTCGCCGGCCTGCCTGTCGAGGGTGCTCAGCGGTTGCTCGGCGAGCTCGACCAGCTGCGTATCGATCTCAATGTCTACCGAGGTCACCTCATCAACGTTGCCCTCGATCCGATGGGCCGGATGAGCCTTTCCTTCGCCGGCCCGCCCGACCTGAGCCGCGACGACGTCGTGCTGCCGGCCAACGTGCTGGCGCGGGTCGAGCGGCACGCACTCGGCGTCGCCGATCACCGTGCGGCGCTGCTGGGCGCTGGGCAGCATCTCAAGCGGGGCCTGCTGCTCTACGGACCTCCGGGCACTGGCAAGACGCACACGACGCGCTACCTGCTGGGCCAGATGAGCGGCTACACCCGCCTGGTCCTGACGGGCCGGTCCCTGATCGCCGTCGGCGGCGTGACGGACCTGGCCCGGGTCCTGCTGCCCGCTGTCGTCGTGCTCGAGGACGTCGACCTTGTGGCCGAGGAGCGGTCACTCGGCCCGGCGTCGAGCCCGGTACTGTTCGACTTGCTCGACGCCATGGATGGCGCGGCTCCCGACGCCGATCTTCTCTTCCTGCTCACGACTAATCGCGCCGACTTGCTCGAGCCAGCGCTGGCCGCCCGGCCAGGCCGGGTCGACGTGGCGGTCGAGATCGCCCTGCCGGACGCCGCCGGGCGCGAGCGCCTGCTGGCCCTGTACGGCCAGAACGTGCCTCTCGACCTCACCGCCGCGGACATCGAAGCGGCAGTCGAGCGGACCGACGGCACTACCGCGTCCTTCATGAAGGAATTGATCCGCCGCAGCGTCCTCGAGGCGCTGCAGGACGACCCGGCGCTGACCACGGTCACGGGCGCACATCTGACCCGCGCGCTCGATGACCTGCTTGACGCGGCGCAGGCAGTGACCCGGACTCTGCTCGGGGTGGGCGTCGATCCGGAGAGCTTGCCGGCCGGCGCCCTGCTCCACCAGGGTCCCGTCCCGGCCGGCTGGGTGGGGAGCCGGATGGCTATGGCCCGCCGTATCGCCCGCTATGGCGGATGAGAGAGCAGTCGCCCCTCAGCCTTCGGGCGGGGTGCCGATCGTCGCCGGCGCGCCGAACCGCTGGAGCACCTCTGGCACCACCACAGTGCCGCGCTCGTCCTGGAAGTTCTCCATGATGGACAGCAGCGCCCGCGCAGTCGCACCAGTGCCGTTGAGGGTGTGCACGAACTCGAGCTTGCTGTCGCGGCGGAACCGGATGTTCAGCCGGCGCGCCTGATAGTCGGTCGTGTTGGAGCACGAGGTGATCTCTCGGTAACGCTGCTGCACCGGGAACCAGGCTTCGATGTCATACTTCTTCGCCGCGGGCGCACCCAGGTCACCGACGGAGATGTTCATCACCCGGTAGGGCAGGCCGAGCTCCTGGGCGATCTCCTCTTCATGCGACAGCAGCTCGTCATGGATCTCGCGCGATTGCTCAGGCACGCAGTAGACGTACATCTCCACCTTGTCGAACTGGTGCACCCGGAACATGCCTCTGGTGTCCTTGCCGGCCGCGCCGGCTTCCCGACGGAAGTTCGTGGTGAAAGCGGTGTACCGGGCCGGCAGCTCGCTCTCCTCGAGCCGCTCGTCCGCGTGGATGCCGGCCAGCGCCACCTCGGAAGTGCCGGTGAGGTACAGGTCGTCGTGCTCCAGGTGATAGAGGTTCGACGCCTCGGTGGGCAGGAAGCCCGTCCCGTACATAGCGCGCTCGCCGACCAGGATCGGGGGCAGCACGAGCAGGAAGCCTCGCCGCGTCAGCTTGTCGATCACGAACCGGTAGAGCGCCATCTCGGTCAGCGCGACATCGCCGATCCGGTAAGCGAACCTCGAGCCGGATAGCCGCGCACCCCTGGCCATATCGATCCAGCCGCGCGACGACGCGATCTCGGTGGTGTCGCGCAGGTCGAAGGCAAACTTCGGCCGCTCGCCCCAGGTCTTGATCTCGAGGGCATCTTCCTCATCCATGCCGTCAGCGGCCGTCGGGTCGGGCAGGTTCGGGATCCTGCCGAGGAGCTCGTCGCGCAGGCTCGTGGCCGCCGCGAGTTCCTCCTGGGCCTGCGCGAGCTCGTCGCGCAGCTGGCGCAGCTGGTCGATTTCCTCAGGTGTGGGCTTGCCCTTCGACGCGCTCTTCTGCGCTGCCCGCAGCGTCTCGGTGCGCTCGGTCAGGGAACGCCAGCTCGTGTCCGCGGCCAGTAGCGCGTCGAAATCGGCGGCCGCTCCGCGCCTGGCTAGAGCCGCGCGGTAGCCGTCGGGATCCTGCCGGGCCGCTTTGAGGTCGATCACGTGCGCGAGTCTAGTCGCGTGCGTCTTGGGGCGTGTTTTGGTAACGGGGTGTCAGGAGCCGGTCCGCGTCGGCACCCTCGCTGTCGCTGGCGGCGCTGGTGGCCGTGTCGCCGGCCGGCCCGGCTGCGCGACGCGCGGTCCTGGTTGCCAGTACGGAGCCGCCCAAAATGAGCACGAACGCGACGGCCATGGTCGTGGTCAGCCGCTCACCCAGGGCCAGGATGCCGAGTGCGACCGCGACAGCCGGGTTCACGTAGGTGATCACGGACGCTCTGGCCGGGCCCACCTCGCCGATCAGGGCGAAAAAGAGCACGAAGGCGACTGCCGTGCAGACCACGGCAAGCCCGGCGAGCGACGCGAGCACCGTGGCCGATGGCCTGACCTGCGGCCACGTGACAGCCGCGATCGGCGCGTAGACAACGGCCGCGAACGCCAGGCAGGCGGCGGTCATACCCAGGGAGGGCAGCTCGCTGAGCTTGCGCGCCGCGATGAGGGGCCCGATCGAGTAACACAGCGCAACGCCCAGCACCTCAGCCACCGAGCCTGCGTCGCCTCGGGTGCCGTTGCCGGCCACCAGCAGTCCGACGCCACCGAGGCCGATCAGCAGCCCGGCCCACCGCACCGGGGTCAGCCGGTCCTGCCCGCCGGTTAGTCGGCCAATAACCGCGACCAGGATCGGCACCGACGCGATCAGCAGCCCGCTCAGCGAGCTGGACAGCCGGGTTTCAGCCTCCGACAACAGCAGCCATGGCGTGATGATCTCCACCAGCGCGAACAGGACAAGCCAGCGCCAGTACGGCAGGAGCGGCGCCAGCTCGCGCCTTCGGATGGCGAGCGGGAGCAGCAGCGCAGCCCCGATCGCTACCCGAGCCAGCACGAGGACCGGGGGTGCCACACCGCCGTCTGCGACCTTGATCAGCAGATACGGGACGCCCCAGATCAGGCTCATTGCTGCGAACAACCACCAGCCGCGGCGGCTCACCAGTGCTCCTTTGCGACGATCGCGGGATCCACAAGCGCAACCACCCGCGATCACGTGATGTTCCAGCATCGGGCCCGGGCCCGCGGCAGGTCTTGAACAGTCTTGCGCTAGCCGGACGCGCCGGGATCAGCCATGCTGCGCCACTGCCCGGCGGGGGCGGCTTGCGGCACGCCTGCGTCCGGGTGCGTGCGGGCGCGTCCTCTGCCGTGATGGACACGGCCGTGCGCCGTCGGCTGCCCCTGTGCGCCGACGACAGACCGGGGGGTGTTGGAACCCTGGCCGCTGCGCGAACTTGCGCCGGGCCCGGCACTGGAGGTCACGAGCTGCCCGACGTTGAACTCGTACAGGCCACTGGGCTGTGCCGACGTTAAGCGAGGTGTCACGGTGACCATTGCCGCGGACGCTAAGATGCCCGCCGCAATGATGCTCAGGACCAGCGCGAGCACCGGCACGAGTAGCAGCGGGTGCTTGCGTGTGGCAGAGAGGGCAATGCGGGCGGTTGTCCGGGTCCGGTCGGCCGCGAGGGCGAACGCCATATCCAGCGGCGGCAGACTCGGCCCGTGGCCGAAGCGGGCGCTCCGCCGTGCCACCGTCAGGGCATCTTTCCGCTGTTCACGCGTCAGGCCCGGCTTGAGATACACGATCGTGCAGCGGTCGCCGGCCTCCGTGGCCACGTGTAAGCCGGCGGGCAGCTCCGCGTAACGGATCTTGACCATCAGGCGAACCTCACGTCCCGCCGCGCCGGGACGCTCCCGGTGCCCTCCCACAGACGGTGACGACGCTATCACGGTGGATAGCTGCAATCTCACCGAAAAGTCAGTTTGCAAATTGCTTCTTGCACGACGGCCGGCCACGACGAACCGGCGCGGTGTGCGGCGGCCAGCGGCGTTGCCCCTGCACACGCGGCGCAGGCTACGCTCGCAGCAAACAACGTCCATGCTGGCCGGCACCTGGGCCTGCGGCCGACCGACCGCAGCCCCGGCGAGCGACGACCAGCGCGCCTGGCGGCGGAGGAACCCGTGCGGCTTGTCAGCCCTGGCTATGTCACACCGTCGGCGGTTGCTGCCGCCGCGCGGGTGGCGCCTGAGGGCTGGCTGCGGCCAAGGTACGCGCTGCTGACCGCGATCGCCGGCGGACTAGCGCTGGCAGCGGCGTTTCCGCCGGTCGGCATCTGGCCACTGGCCGCAGTGGGCCCGGCCCTGCTGGTCATCGCCCTGTGGCGGCAGCGCGCCTGGACGGCCCTCGGTGCGGGCCTGGCGTTCGGCCTGGCCTTCTTCTTCCCGCTGCTGACCTGGCTGGTCAACGTTGCGTGGTACGTCTGGACCGCGCTGGCGGTGGCCGAGTCGCTGGTCTTCGCCGTCCTGTGCCTCGGCCAGCTGCTGTTGCTACGGCTGCGTGCCTGGCCACTGGCGGTCGCCGGGTGGTGGGTGACTGCCGAGGCCGTGCGGAGCCGGTGGCCATGGGCCTTTCCGTGGGGGCGCCTGGCGATGAGCCAGTCCGCTGCGCCGACGGCGAAGTGGTCGGCGATCGGCGGGCCTGTCTTCCTCACCTTTCTCCTGGCGCTGACCGGGGCGTGCCTGGCCTGGCTCATCGTGAGCCTTCGAGGCGGGCCGGACGCCGCGCAGCAGGGCGGGCGGCCCGGCGTGCGCAGCAGGATCGTGCCGGTGCTGGCCCTGGTCGCGTGCGCGGGCCTGACCGTGGGCGGCGTGCTAGTTCCGGCCAATCACGGGCGCCGGCTAGGAGGCAGCCAGCACACGGCCGTCGTGGCAGCGATCCAGGGCAACGTTCCGCATACCAGGAATCTGCCCGACCTGCTGCGCGCAACGACCGTCACCGAGAATCACGCAGCTGCCACCGACCGGCTCGCAGCCCGGATCCAGCAGGGTGCGCTGCCCGCGCCGGATGTGGTCATCTGGCCGGAGAACTCCACCGACCAGGACCCGCGCTTCGATCCGCACATCTTCAACGTGATCTCAGGGGCGGTGTCGACCATCGGGCGGCCGGTCCTGGTCGGCGCCGTGCTCCAGGACCCGCAGCGCAACACCGGTGCGCTGTGGCTGCCCGGCCGGGGAGCGGTTGCCTATTACGTCAAGCGCCAGCTTGTCCCGTTCGGCGAGGTGATCCCGATGCGCAGCCTGCTGGACAAGATCACGTCGCTGCCGTCGCTGCAGCCGAAGGACTTCACGCCCGGTCATCGGGCGGTGGTGTTCCACCTCGGCAAGATCCGGCTGGGCGACGTGATCTGTTATGAGATCGGCTTCGACGGCCTGGTGTCCTCGGAGGTCGCCGCCGGGTCCAATCTGCTGACGATGCAGACCAACGACGCCGACTTCGAACTCGATGGTCAGACCGGGGAGACAACCCAGCAGCTCGCGATGGCGCGAATGCGCGCAATCGAGTACGACCGGCCGGTCGTCGTGGCATCGACGACAGGTGTCAGCGCGATCATCTCGCCGGACGGCTCCCTCATCGCGCGCACAGGCACCTGGCGGCAGGCCGAGATCGAGGCCTCGGTCCCGCTGGTCAGCACGGCGACGCTGGCGCTGCGCGTCGGCGGCTGGCCAGAGATCGTGTTCACCGCGGCGACGGCGCTCGCCCTGTTGCTGGCAGCTGGCCAGGCCCTCGCGCAGCGCCGCCGGGTTCGGCTGAGCCAGGCCGGTCCTGACGGCCAGGCCGGTCCTGACGGCCAGACCAGCACCGCCGGCCCGGCCGCCGAGTAAGCGCGTGTCGTTCTGGCGCGGTTTTCGGCAGCCCGCCCGTTATGCCGCGCTCGCGGCCGGGATCATCCCGGTGCTGGCCTTCCCGGCCCCGAACCTGGTGTTCCTGGCATGGGCGGGGCTGGTGCCCGGCCTGGCCCTCATGCGCGGCGCACCGAGCAGGCGCGAGGGATGGGTCCGCGGGTGGTGGTTCGGGGCCGGCTATCTGCTGGCCGCCATGTACTGGCTCGCACCCAACATCGGGCCGGCCCTCCTGCTGGTGGCGCTTGTCTTCGGGTTCGGTTGGAGCGCCGTCGGACTGGCCGTCTGGTCACTGCTCCGGCCGCCCGTCACGGTGCGTCGCACGCTCGCGGCCCTCGTCGTGGTCCCAAGCTGCTGGCTCGTCACCGAGTGGATTCGATCCTGGCGGGCTATCGGCGGGCCGTGGGCCGTGCTGGGCGCTAGCCAGTGGCAGCATCCCGCCATGCTCGCGCTCGCCGCGGTCGGGGGTGTCTGGCTCGTCACGTTCGCCATGGTGGCCGCCGGCACCGGGCTGACCGTGGCGCTCGTGTCGTCGCAGACCCTCGCCCGCCTCACCGGCGCGGCCGGGGCGCTCATCGCGCTCTCGGCCGGTCCGGTGGCGTTCGCGCTCACCGCACCCGCGCCGACCGCCGCAAGCCTCACGATCGCGCTCGTGCAGCCCGACACGACCGGCAGCGCGGCCGCCCGGCTGCAAGCGAGCGAACGGCTGACCGCGCGCGCAGCGGGCCGGGCCGACTTGTTCGTCTGGGGCGAGAGCAGCGTGGGCTACGACCTGGCCAGCCGCCCCGCCTACCGGGTAGCGATCGAGCGCCTGGCGCGGCAGGCGGGCGCTGAGATCCTCGTCGATCAGGACGCGCGCGACCCGGCTGGCGCGCAGTCCAAGCAGGGAACGCTGGTCAGCGCGACCGGCATCAGCGGGAGCTACATCAAGACCAGGCTGGTGCCGTTCGGCGAGTACGTCCCGTTCCGCTCGGCGCTCGGCTGGCTCACCAAGATCAGCCGCGCGGCGCCCACGAACGTCAAGCCGGGGACGGGGGCGCACGTGCTGCGCGCCACCTTGCCGGACGGCCGATCGCTGACGTTCGGCGTTCTTATCTGCTTCGAGTCGGCGTTCCCCGACATGTCGAGGGTCGACACCGACCACGGCGCCCAGGTGATCATCTACCAGACGTCCGACGCGACGTTCCAGGCCAGCTGGGCGCCTGCCCAGCACGCCGCCCTGAGCGCGGTTCGCGCGGCCGAGACGGGCAGGCCCGTGGTGCAGGCGGCGCTGACCGGGGACTCCGCGGCGTTCGATGCCCGTGGCCGCACCCTGGCGTGGGCGGGCACCAGCTTCCGCGGTGTGGTCGACGCCCGGCTGGCACTGCCAGCGGCCTCGGCCAGGACCTTCTATGACCGACTGGGTGACTACGTGCCGTGGACGGCGGTCGCGATCGCTGCGCTCGCGGCGCTCGCTGGCCTCGGGCGCGGCGCATCAGCCCGGCGCAAGGGCAGAGGGCCGGCGGCCGACCAGCCGGCCGAGCAGCTCACCGACAGCCGTGAGGCCGGCTCCTTGGGTTAGCCGCGACACCGCGGGAGACCACGGCCGCGACCCCGTCGCCAGCCCGTTCCGGTTAACCAACGGTTTTATTCGATTACCCGCAGATAGTGACAAGGGTCATATCTGGATGGGCCGCGCGCAGATTCTGCGTTAAACCCACTGATCCTCACCGGGGAGCCAGCTCAGCCGAACCCGGCTCCCGCCCCCGTGGCCTGGTGCCGGCGAGCAGGACTGACGCGCGGCGCGGGCCCGCCCTGCCCCCGTGGCGCACGCGGTGAAGCGTGCGCGGAGCCCGCAGGCACCTGTCCGGCGAGCTCGAACCCGGACCTGGCCTACCCCGGACGGGCGGCGAGGGACAAGCCGAAGGGAACCCCCGATGCTTCGCCATGCTCGCCTCGCCGCTCGCGTCCGGCCGGCGTGGACCACCCTGGCCGCGACTGCCCGCGGCCGGGTCGCCGGGCCGGCAATGCGCCGCAAGAAGGTCCTGGTGCTCGCTGGCACCGCCCTCGCGCTGGCTGGCGCCGGCTCCGCCAGTGCCGCGACGACGGCCGGCGACGCGACGACGGCCGGCGCGCCAGTGGTGCGCCCGGCGGCCCATGCCGGAAACGCCTTGCCGCCCCTGGTCGGCAGTCATCTGCCTGCACCGCACCACACGGCAGCACCGGCGAGCAAGCCCGCCGCCAACTCCTGGCAGCGGGTGAGCGCTGCCTTCAGCGGGCAGGCCACACCGGCGGCAGCTGCGCAGCTCACGCCTGTCGGCACGAGCGGCCAGCAGGGCTGGATGCCCATCTCAGGGGCTCAGTACTCGAACGCCACCACGATCGTTCAGCAGGTCCTGGCGAAAAAGATGGGCGTCCGTTCCGCGGTGATCGCCATCGCCACGGCGATGCAAGAGTCGCGACTGCAGAACCTGTCATACGGCAGCGCCGACTCGCTGGGGCTGTTCCAGCAGCGGCCGTCGGCTGGCTGGGGGACGCCGCAGCAGATCCTGAATCCCGCCTACTCGGCCAACGCGTTCCTGACCGCGCTGCTGCGGCATCAGCAGGCTGATCCTGGCTGGGCCACCCAGCCGCTGTGGGCTACTGCTCAGGCCGTGCAGGCCTCGGGCTTCCCGACCGCCTATGCCCAGTGGGAATCGCAGGCCGCCGGCATGGTGAAGCAGATCGCGACGAGCCTGCTGTAGCCGCCGCGCGCAGCGCAGCCTCCGGTCCGGCCTGTTCCCCCCGGCTGGCCGACCGGACCGCCGGGCGCCAGGCACACCCCCCTCCGCCTGGCCGACCGGCTCCGGTGCCCCGCCCTCCCCCCGAGAGGGCGGGGCACCGCCTCAATCCGGGCCAGTCACCACATCCAGTGGCGGTGACCGGGTCTCGTCCCGGTCATGGCCCCGAATGCTGTAGAAACTGAGACCATGACGCCGTTCCTCACCGACGCCGGGTACTGGGCACTCATCATCTTCGCGTTCGTCCAGGCTTGCTGCATTCCCATATCGTCCGAGATCACCTTCGGCTTCGCCGGTGTGCTTGCCTACGAAGGTCACCTCAGCCTCGTGCTCGTGATCATCATCGGCACGCTCGCCGAGCTGGCCGGCTCCTCGACCGCGTACGGTCTCGGCCGGATGGGCGGCCGCCACACGGTCGAGCGGTATCGCCGGTACTTGCTGATGACGCGGAAGGACGTCGAGCGGGTTGAGCGGTTTTTCGACCGGCGTGGCGCCTGGTCGGTGGCCGTCGCCCGGGTCATCCCGCTCGTGCGTGCCTTCGCCGGGCTGGTGGCTGGCTTCATGGAGGTGCCGGTCCTTGCGTTTGAGGTCTTCAACCTGGCCGGAACGCTCGTCTGGGCAACAGCCCTGTCGCTGATCGGCTACTCACTGGGCAGCGAGTGGGATCGCGCGTCCAGGAGCTTCTCGCGCGCCACCGACGTTCTGTCCGCCATCGTGGTGCTCATGCTGGTCGGGCTCATCGTGCACAAGTGGCTGCAGATCCGGCACGAGCGACAGGCTGACTCGGCGGTCGCTGAACCGGGCCAGGAGCCGCGGGAGCGGCCTGCCGGGTCGGATCCAGGGCACGAGTCAGGCGGTCAGCCACCGCACCGCGGCGCACCGTCCGGCCAGCAGGCCCGGCACCGCGCGCCGAGCCATCGCAGGCGTGGCTGAGCCAGGCCGGCCGCCAGCGCAGCCAGTGCCTGGTGAGCCTGCCTGGCATCACACGGCCGTTGTCTACGAGGTCTACCTGCGCAGCTTTGCGGACAGCAACGGCGATGGCGTCGGCGACATCAATGGGGTGCGCGCCCGGCTGCCGTATCTGCGGGACCTGGGCGTCGACGCCATCTGGCTGACACCCTGGTACCGATCGCCGATGGCCGATGGCGGCTACGACGTCGCCGACTACCGCGACATCGATCCGCTGTTCGGCACCCTGCGCGACGCCGAGGCGCTGATCGCCGGGGCCCATGCGCACGGCCTGCGAATCATCGTCGACGTCGTGCCCAATCACTGCTCCAGCCGGCACCCGTGGTTTGCGGACGCGGTCGCGGCGAGGCCCGGCTCGGCTGAGCGCGCCCGGTTCTGGTTTCGGCCGGGTCGCGGTGCGGACGGTGAAATGCCGCCGAATGACTGGCAGTCGATGTTCGGCGGGCCTGCCTGGACCAGGCTCACCGAGCCAGACGGCAGCGCGGGCGAGTGGTACCTGCACCTGTATGCACCCGAGCAGCCAGACCTGAACTGGGAGAACCCGGAGGTTCGGGCCGAGTTCGAGAACATCCTGCGGTACTGGCTCGACCGCGGCGTCGACGGATTCCGGATCGACGTCGCCGACTGCCTCGTCAAGGACCCGGAATTGCCGGACGCCGCCGGGCTGCCCCCCGGCGTCCGCAGGCCGTGGGAGGACCAGGACGGCCTGCACGATATCTACCGGAGCTGGCGGCGGCTGATCGATGCTTATCCCGGCGACCGCGTGCTCCTCGGCGAGATGTGGATCAGCCCGCTGACCAGGCTGCGGCCGTACCTGCTCGGCGATCAGCTGCACACCGCCTTCAATTTCGGGTTTCTGGAAGCGCCCTGGGAGCCCGCAGCGCTCCGCGGGGTCATCGACACGACACTGCAGAGCATCGGCGCGGCCGCACCCTGGGTGCTGTCCAACCACGACGTGACCCGGCACGTCACGCGGTACGGCCGGGCCAAGACCGCCCGGGTGTGGCGGGCGACCGAGCAGGTCGAGAGCGATCTGACGCTCGGCACCCGCAGAGCCAGGGCCGCGCTCCTGTTGTCGCTGGCGCTGCCGGGCAGCTCGTACCTGTATCAGGGCGAGGAGCTCGGGCTGTGGGAAGTCGAGGACATTCCCGAGGAGTTCATCGCTGACCCGATCTACGAGCGCACCGGTCACCGCGTCCGGGGCCGGGACGGCTGCCGCGTGCCGCTGCCCTGGCAGGCGCTGGCACCGGGCTTCGGCTTCGGCCCGCCAGGGAGCGCCGCGCCGTGGCTGCCGCAGCCCGGGCGCTGGCGGCAGTTCGCCGCAGACGCGCAGGCGGCAGACCCTGATTCGATGCTGGCGCTCTACCAGGCTGCGCTGCGCGCCCGCACGACCCGGCCCGGCCTCGCCGACGACACCCTCACCTGGCTCGACTCGGCCGACGGCGTGCTGTCCTTCAGCCGGGAAGGCGGCTTCATCTGCATCGTCAACCTCGGTGCCGAGCCAGTGCCGCTGCCCCCGCACAAGCAGGTCGTCCTTTCCAGCGGACCGCTCGACGGCCCGCTCCTCCCGCCGGACACCGCAGCGTGGCTGACCACCCGCGAGGACTGAGCCGGCCTCGCGCGACGGAGGCTCAGCCGACCAGCGCCTGGTTTACCAGCTGGCGAAGCTGGGGCCTGACGGGATAAGAACTGGACGGCATCAGCTGGGTGAAGAACGTAGCCGTGACCTGCTCGGCAGGATCCACGTAGAAGGCCGTGGACGCCGCGCCGCCCCAGTAGAACTCGCCCGCTGACCGCACTGTCTTGGTCGCCACCGGGTCGGTGACGACGGCAAAGCCGAGGCCGAATCCGATCCCGGCGTACGACGACTCCGAGTACAGCGGCCTGCCGAAGGTCTCCAGGTCGGCACCCCCTGGCAGGTGGTTACTGGCCATGTACGCAACGGTCAGCGGACTCAGCAGCCGCACCCCGTCCAGCTCGCCGGCCGGGCTGTCCGGCCGGTGCAGCAGCATCTGGGTGAACCGGTTGTAGTCGGCCGCCGTCGAAACGAGGCCGCCGCCGCCGCTCAGGTAGGCGGGCTCGTGCAGCACGGCGTTGCCCATCGAGTCCAGCCGGACCGGCGTGCCGTCGTCCGGGCTGCGGTTGTAGAGCGCGGCCAGCCGCGGCACGTCCTGCGGGCCGACCCAGAACGACGTGTCCGTCATGCCGAGCGGCTGCAGGATCCGGGCCGCGAAGAACTCATCGAGCCGCTGCCCGGAGACGACCTCGACGACACGCCCCAGCACGTCGGTCGCGACCGAGTAACTCCATTCGCTGCCGGGCTGGAACAGCAGCGGCATGTCGGCGAACAGGTCGCACACAGCGGCCAGGTCCGCACCGCGCGGCGAGCCCCACTCGAACCCGCGTGCCCGGTAGATCGCGTCAACCGGATGGTTGCGCACGAAGCCGTAGGTCAGCCCCGAGGTGTGGCTGAGCAGGTGCCAGATCCGGATCGGCTCGACGGCGGGCACGGTGTCGTAGCGGATGTCGCTGCCCTGGGTGAAGACGCGCACGTCCCTGAAGGACGGGATGTACCGATGGACGGGGTCGGTCAGCTCGAACCCGCCCTCCTCGTAGAGCATCATCGCGGCGACCGACGTGATCGGCTTGGTCATGGAGTAGATGCGCCACAGGGTGTCCGGCTCGACTGGCAGGCCGGCCTCGAGATCGCGCTGGCCGCACGCAGCCACATGCGCGAGCTTGCCATGACGCGCGACGGTGACCTGCCAGCCCGCCAGCTTGCGCTCGTCCACGTACCGGGTGAAATGCCGGTCGATACGCTCGAGCCTGGCCTTGTCGAAGCCGACCTCGGCCGGGTCCACTTCGATCTGCAGTCCGCCCATCGCTAAGCCTCCCGATACTTGACCCCGATAGTTAGCGCCGTGCAAGCATCCTGCCAACGGGTCCGGCCCCAGGTCCAGACAGCGAAGGGAACGTGGTCGTTCCGGCACGGCGGACACAGCCCACCTCAGTGCCGCCGGGTGCGGCTAGATTTCTCCAGTCAGGCGGCGAGCAGGTAATCAGGAGGCGACGATGACCAGCACGCGAACACTCGTCCCGGCAGACTTCGCGGCCGACTGGCTCGGCCAGCGGGTTGTGTTCGCCGACGGTGCGCTCGGGTGGCTGCCGGCGGAGGTCAGCAGCCTGGGCGCCGAGCGCGTGCTGCTGATCGCGGGCCGCCACGGCGGGCTTGGCGACCGGGCCGCGACGCTGCTCGGCGATCGAGTCGCTGCCCGGCTGGCCGACCTCCGCCAGCACGTCCCGGCCGATCTGGCGGACGCGGCCGTCGCGGCGGCGAGGCGGGCGGGCGCAGCGGCAATCGTCAGTGTCGGCGGCGGCAGCGCTACCGGCCTGGCCAAGATCTGCGCGCGGGAAACCGGGCTGCCGGTGCTCGCGGTGCCGACCACGTACGCCGGGTCGGAGATGACGCCGGTGTGGGGCCGGACCGACGGCGCGGTCAAGCGGACGGGGCGCGACTCGCGCGTGCTGCCCCGCACGGTCGTCTATGACCCACAGCTGCTGGCCGGGACGCCCGCAGCGCTGACCGGCCCGAGCGGCATGAACGCGCTCGCGCACTGCGTGGAGGCGCTGTACGCCCCGGCCGCCGATCCGCTGACGAGCCTTGCTGCCACGGAGGGTGCCCGGCTGATCGCCGCCTGGCTCCCCTCGGCGTACACCGAAGACTCACCTGCCGCGAGGCGCGCGCTGCTGTGGGCCGCCTGCCTCGCTGGCCGCGCCTACGGGACGGCGGGCGGCTCGCTGCACCACGCCCTGTGCCACCTGCTCGGCGGGTTCGCCCGCCTGCCGCATGCGGAAACGCATGCCGTGCTGCTGCCGCACGTCGTGTCGTTCCTCGGCGCTGGCATCGAGCCCGCACTGGATCACCTGGCCGCCGCCTTGGGCACGGAGCCGGCCGGCGTCGCCGGAGCGATTTGGGACCTTGGCGCTGCTGTCGGCACCCCGGCGGGGCTGCGCGCGCTCGGGCTGGCGGAGGCGGACCTGCCGGCCGTTTCCGCTGCACTCGTCCAGCGCGACCCGGCGAGCCCGCGCCCGCTGTCGGAGCAGGACGCGCTCGCCCTTGTCACCGCCGCCTGGCACGGCGCGCGGCCGGGCCACGCCGTCTCGCACCTGATTCAGCCGGGCGGCGAGCCCATGACGGCCACTGAGCTGACCGCGACCGTCATCCAGCGGCTCGACGCCACCCCCGACCCGCGGCTCCGCGAGGTCATGACCGCGCTCATCAGTCATCTGCACGGGTTCGTCACCGACGTCCGGCTGAGTTTGGACGAGTGGCTGGCTGCGATCCGCTTCCTCACCGCGACGGGACAGATCTCCGATGACCGGCGGCAGGAGTTCATCCTGCTGTCCGACACCCTCGGCGTGTCCATGCTGGTGGACCTGCTGGCCGAGCCGGCCAGCGCGGGCACGGCGGGGTTCGCCACCGAGTCGACCGTGCTCGGCCCGTTCTACGCAGCCGGCAGCCCCGAGCGCGAGTACGGTGCGTCCATCGTCGAGCGGCCGTCGGGCGAGCTGGCCGCCTACACCGGCCGGGTCACCGACACTGATGGCGAGCCGATCGCGGGCGCGACGCTGGACATCTGGCAGAACGCCGACGACATGCTGTATGCCGTGCAGAACCCGGACGCGCCGCCGGACAACCTGCGCGGCGTCTTCCGTACCCGCCCCGACGGGAGCTTCGCGTTCCTCGGCGTCCGGCCAACCGACTATCCGATCCCGGCGGACGGGCCCGTCGGGCAGCTGCTCGCTCGTACCGGCCGCCATCCGTGGCGGCCGGCGCACATCCACGTCGTCGTCAGTGCCCCCGGCTACCAGAGTGTGGCGACGCACATCTTCGACGCCGGCAGTAAGTACCTGACCAGCGACGCGGTGTTCGCGGTCAAGGCCAGCCTGGTCCGCGAGTTCGAGCGACACGAGCCCGGCTCGGGGCCCGCCCCTGACGGCGTCCCGCCCGGCGAGGCCTGGTACTCGCTGCAGCACGACTTCCGGCTCAGCCGGCACCCGGGCCGACAGGCGTGACGGGGCCAACGCTGCCCCTACAGGGGCAGCGAAGTGCCCTTCGTGGCCCTTGCGATCGCCGGGTTCCAGCTGCGGCGGCGCACCTCGTACAACAGGACCCCGGCGGCTACGGCGAGATTGAGCGACTCTGCGGTTCCTGCCATGGGAATCGCCACTCGCAGGTCGGCGGCCGCAAGCAGATCGGCCGGCAGGCCCGCGCCCTCGCTGCCGAGTAGCAGGGCGAGCGGCAGCTGCCACGCCGCGTCCCAGCAGGACGTCGCGGCCCGTCCGGACGTGGCGGCCACGGTCACCCCCGCAGCCGCTGCCCAGGCCAGGAAATCCGCGCCCGACTCTGCCGCCGCGACCGGCACAGTGAACAGCGCGCCCATGCTCGCCTTGACGGCCGCCGGATCGTACGGATCGGCGGACGACCCGATGAGAATCACGCCAGAAACGCCCGCGGCGCTCGCGGTGCGGATGATCGTGCCAACGTTGCCGGGGTTGGCCGGCTCGTGGAGCGCAGCGAACAGGCCGCCCTCCGGCACGGCCAGGTCCTCTATGGAGGCGGTCGAGCCGCGCACGATCGCGGCCAGCCCGGCGGGACCATCTCGGTCAGAGATCCGTCCGAACAGCTCCCCGGTCAATCGCGCCACCCGGACTCCGATCGCCTCCTGCGCGTCCACCATGTCCAGGGCGCCGCGGTGACGCAGCAGTTCTGGCGCGACCAGCAGCACCTCGATGCCGGCGCCGGCCTCCACGGCCTGCCATACGGGCTGGATGCCGTGCACCACGAACGCCGACTCCCGCCGCCGGTGTTTCCGGTCAGTTAGTGCTCGCACACGCCTGACCAGCGGGTTCGCGGCGCTGCTGATCATCTCGGTCATCGCGATGCGAGCCTACTCGCGATGTCACGCAACGGTCACAGCTGGCGAGTTCAGTCGTGGCCATGACGACAACAACCAGGGGCCCCGCGCCGTCTGCCGACATCGCTGTCCCGCTGCGCACGGACGAGGACGTGCTCCGGCGGGTCGACCTCCTCATTAATCCGGATGCACGCCTGGAGCGCAGCATCTGGCTGCTGTTCCTGTCCGCGAGCGGCGTGCAGCTGCCCGTCGTGGTCCCGATCGACGGCGTGCCCGAGCAGCCGGACCTCACGACCGCCAGGAGCTTGTGCTGGGTGATCGCCGAGGCGCTCCGCAATAACGTCCCCGGCGGCCACGCCATCGTCGTGCTCACCCGGCCGGGATCGGGGTCGGCGGACGACGCCGACCGGGCGTGGGCGATAGCACTGCACCGGGCCGCGCACGACCGCGCCGCGTCCCTTCGCCTGGTGTGCCTGGCGACGCCGTCCGGAGTGGGCCGACTCAGCGCGACAGCGCCGGGTGACCACTGGCCGGAAACAGACCGGCGCCTATAGTGACCGCACGGCGGGCGTTCCGGATGGGCGAGGGGCTGCGGATGGGCGCGGAGAGCGACCGGGTCGCCGGCTTCGGGCGGCTCGAGGACGGGCTGCGCCAGGCCGGCGACTGGTACCGCTGGGGGCCGTACGTCAGCGAGCGGCAGTGGGGCACGGTCCGCGAGGACTACAGCGCCAACGGCGAGGCGTGGGACTATCTGCCGCACGATCACGCCCGGTCGCGCGCCTACCGCTGGGGCGAGGACGGCCTGGCCGGTTTCTGCGACATCGAGCAGCGGCTGTGCCTCAGCCTCGCGCTGTGGAACGGCCAGGATCCGATCCTCAAGGAGCGGCTGTTCGGCCTCACCGGCTCCGAGGGCAACCACGGCGAGGACGTCAAGGAGTACTGGTGGTACCTCGACGCCCTACCGAGTCACGCCTGGAACCGCTGGCGCTACCACTACCCGCAGCGAGCCTTTCCGTACGCGGACCTCATTGATCAGAACGCCACCCGCAACCGGCAGCAGCCCGAATACGAGCTGGCTGACAGCGGCGCCTTTGACGGCGGCCGCTACTGGATCGCCGAGGTCCAGTACGCCAAGGGCGCGCCGGACGACATTCTCATGTCGATCGAGATCACCAACGCCGGGCCCGACGACGCCGAGCTGCACGTGCTGCCGACGGCCTGGTTCCGCAATACGTGGTCGTGGGGAACGGACCCATCCCGGCCGGAGATCGTCACGGCCGGGCCGGGCCGCGCGACGCTCGACCATCCGCTGACCGGTCCGATGGAACTGCTGGCCGGACCCGGTCCGGATGGCCGCCTGCCGGAGGCGCTGTTCTGCGAGAACGACACCAATGTTGCGCGGCTCTACGGCTCACCCGCGACGACCCCGTTCCCTAAGGACGGGATCAATGACCACATCGTGAACCGTGCCGCCACGGTCAGCCCGGATGGACGCGGGACGAAATGCGCCTTCTGGTACCGGCTCGCCGTTCCCGGTCACGGCTCGGCACACCTGCGGATCCGGCTGCGGCCCGTACCGTCCAGTGCTCAGGGCGACCCGCTCGGGCCCGACTACGCCGCGCTGATCGAGCAGCGACGGGCCGAGGCCGACGAGTTCTACGCCGAGCTGACACCGTCGATGGCGAGCGCTGACGAGGCCGCGGTGATGCGCCAGGCGTTCGGTGGCCTGCTGTGGAGCAAGCAGCTGTACTACTACGACGTCGGGCGCTGGCTCGACGGGGACCCGGGCCAGCCGGCCCCGCCCGCGAGCCGCCTGGCGGGCCGCAACTGCCGGTGGCGCGGCTTCGACGCGTTCGACATCATGTCGATGCCCGACAAGTGGGAGTACCCCTGGTTCGCGGCGTGGGACCTGGCGTTTCACTGCGTGGCGATGGCGCACGTCGATCCCGCGTTCGCGAAGTACCAGCTGATCCTGCTCTGCAGGGAGTGGTTCCAGCATCCCGGCGGCGCGCTGCCGGCATATGAGTGGGACTTCTCCGACGTCAACCCGCCGGTGCAGGCGTGGGCGGCACTCGAGGTGTTCGCCGTTGACGGCGGCCGGGACGTGCACTTCCTCAGCCGGGTGTTCGACAAGCTGCTCGTCAACTTCACCTGGTGGGTGAACCGGGAAGACGCCGAGGGCAACAACCTGTTCGAGGGCGGCTTCCTCGGCCTGGACAACATCGGCCCTATCGACCGGTCGCACCTGCCGGTCGGCGGGATCCTGGAGCAGGCTGACGCTACCGGCTGGATGGCGTACTACGCGCTATCGATGGCCACGATCGCCCAGATACTCCATCACACCGGGCACCGGCCGGGCACCGACCTCATCCTGAAGTTCGTCGAGCACTTCGCCGCCATCAAGCAGGCACTCGACGACCGAGGACTGTGGGACGAAGCCGATGGGCTCTATTACGACCGGCTGATCACGCCGACCGGTGACCACGCCGAGCTGCGGGTGCGGTCTATCGTGGCGATACTGCCCGCGCTCGCGCTCAGCGTCGTCGGCCAGGAGACCGTCGACCTTGCGCAGGTCGTCGGCAAGCGCTTCGCCACGCTGCTGGCTGGAGGGGGCGAGGACGACGCAGACGGGCTGCTGCGCGGCACCCAAGAGCGGACGCTGCTGCTCACTCTGACCGGGCCCGACCGACTGCGGCGGCTCCTGCGTGTCCTGCTCGATGAGGCTGAGTTCCTGTCACCCCACGGCCTGCGGGCCCTGTCGGCGTGGCATCGCGACCATCCGTACACGATCGTCGTCGAGGGCTACCGCGCCAGCATCGACTACGAGCCCGCCGAGTCGACGACACCGCTGTTCGGCGGCAACTCCAACTGGCGCGGTCCCGTCTGGTTCCCGGTCAACTACCTCGTGATCAGCGCTCTCGAGCGGTACCACCAGTTTTTCGGCGACAGCTTCACCGTCGAGTACCCGACCGGGTCAGGACGACCGCAGTCGCTGGCCCAGGTTGCGGCGAACCTACAGGACAGGCTGATCTCACTGTTCACTGTCGGCGCTGACGGGCACCGGCCGTGCCTGGGCCCGCTCCCGCTCCTGCGCGATGATCCGGCCTGGCGCGGCAACCTGGTCTTCAGCGAGTACTTCCACGGCGACACAGGAGCGGGCCTCGGCGCATCCCATCAGACCGGCTGGACGGGCCTGATCGCCGACGTCATCCGCCGCCGCCACGGCATGGTGCCGTCCCTAGGGGCGGCGCTCGTCACAGTCTTCGAGCGCGCATAGGGTCTGCTCTATGACGACACTTGAGGGTGAGTACGAGCCGAGCCCGGCGCAGTGGGTCCGCGATCAGGTCGCGGAATACGAGGCGTCCGGCGGGCAGCGCGCCAATACGCTGCGCGACACTGGCCTGCCGGTGGTCATCGTGACCTCGCGCGGCAACAAGTCAGGGAAGGTCCGCAAGATGGCGCTGATGCGCGTCGAGCACGACGGCGAGTACGCGCTGGTCGCCTCCAAGGGCGGCGCCCCCCAGCACCCGGTCTGGTACTACAACCTCAAGGCAGACCCGGGGTCGGTAGTGCTTCAGGACGGCCCCGAGCCGTTCTCCGTCGAGGTACGCGAACTCGATGGCGAGGAGCGCGCGCAGTGGTGGGAGCGGGCCGTCGCCGCGTATCCGCCCTATGCGGAGTACCAGCAGAGGACTTCGCGGACTATCCCGGTCTTCCTGGCGACCAGGCGCGGCTGAGTACGTCGCTCACGGCAGCGTCAGTCGCGGTCCGCTGAGCCGCCAGCGACCTCGTAGGACGACAGCTCGCTGCTGACCGCCACCGGTCGCTGCTCGCCCGCGGCGCCGCCATGGCCGTGACCTCCTCCGCCGCCGTGCCCGTGGCCGGCGCCGAAGGCGGACGAAGTCCGCCAGGCCTCGAAGGAAGCCTCGTCGCGCCATCGCGTCACGACCAGCCAGGTCGACCGCCCGTCGGTCGGCCGCATGAGCTCGAAGCCCTCAAAGCCATCCTGGCTGTCCACCGCTCCCGCGCGGGCGGCGAATCGTCGTGCTAGTTCGTCCCCGCCATCCGGAGGCACAGTGATCGCGTTGATCTTGATAACCGTCACCTAGCCACAGTAGGCCCGTCAGGGTCTCATCTCCTGGGACACCCCCGCCGCCACGATGCCGCCGTCGTTACCGCCGGTAGAACAACCAGATGTTGACGGCGTTGAATTGCGGAAACACCCAGGAGAATTCCGCCGTCCCCTGGTCCGAGGGCGAGGTGGAACCTGAATCTGCAAGCTGGAACCGAGAGCCGCTGCTGAGGGTACACAGCACATACCACTCGCCATCCTTGTTAACGATCTGCCATGTGCCGTGCCCGCCGG
>Ga0126373_10000345_pt1 | contig 30600 bp, 34 predicted proteins | sample PanSoiMetPlot_11_FD_92545 | JGI IMG/M metagenome (GOLD analysis project Ga0126373, IMG submission 92545) | Tropical forest soil microbial communities from Panama - MetaG Plot_11 | ecosystem: Environmental > Terrestrial > Soil > Tropical forest > Bulk soil | place: Panama | collected 2016-02-17 | reverse complement strand
GGCCGCGATCTCGAGATCGATGCCGGCCACTGCCTGCTTGGCGCCAAAGCTCTTGCGGAGCCCGTGCACCGAGATCGCTAGCCCGCTCTGCTCGCTCACGCCGCCTCCTCGGCAGCCACGCGGCTGGCTCAGGGGACCGGCACGCTAGCTGCTCATCTGCCTACGTCACCCGACACTATCATTGTGATATCACTTTTTCAAGGGCGACGGAACACTGGCAGCACCCTCGTGCTTGTGCACAACCCTGACGATAGGTGGCGGGATCGTCAACCTACGCTCTCGGAGCATTTCGGGATTATTCGGCTTCCAGCCGGATGGGACCGTTGATCTCCGGGGTATGTGGTAGCGGATGTGGTCCAACGGGGGGGCTGACAGGTGTCCGCGGGCCTAGCCGTAGTGCTTGCCGTGTGTGCGGCGCTGGTGTTCGGCATAGCGTCTGTGGCGGATCAGCGCAGCACCAAACGCGTCAAGCGACGCGAGCCCCTGTCGCCGCGGATCTTCGTGGACCTAGCGCGGCAGCCCCTGTGGCTGGCGTCGGTCTGCGGCACGCTCTTGGGCTTCGGCCTGCAAGTTCTCGCGCTCCGATACGGTCCGCTCGCGTTGGTCGAGCCGCTCCTGGTCTGCGCCCTGATCTTTGCCACCGTCATCAACGCTTACCTGAATAAACGCTGGGACACGCTCTTGATCGCAGGGGTTGTCGCGACCGCGATCGGACTGGCCGGCTTCCTCGCGATCGCGCAGCCCACCAACGGCGAGTCCAGCGTCGGGTTCCTGGTCATCTTGCCGCTGGCCGTGGGACTGACCGCCGGCGTTCTGGGCTGCCTGGCCCTGGCTCGGCGGAGCAGCCTTTACCGGCCGATCGCGCTGGCGCTCGCGTGCGGCATCAACTATGGAGTCGCAGCGTTCCTGGTCAAGATCGTGGTCACCGACGTCAGCGGTGGGCTCGCCGCCGTGCTCACCGACTGGCCGATCTATGCACTGGCCGTGGTGGGACCGCTCGGCTTCCTACTGAACGAGAACGCCTTCCAGCAGGGCACCCTGATAGCGCCGGTACTGGCGATCATCACAGTCTGCGACCCGATCATCTCCATCGCCCTTGGTGCTGCGTTCCTGCATGAGACGCTCAACGAGACGGTCGCCGGGATCGCCGGAGAGGTCATCGCGCTAGCGATCATGGTCACGGGTGTTGTCGTGACCGCCCACCGCGCCCCGCACGTCGCCGCCGCGGCCGTACGGCCACAAGGCTGAGCAATCCGCTTCCAAGCGAGCGCCGCACAGCCAGGCGCGCCGGCCAACGCCGATCAGGAGTCGAACTCCCCATACCGGCCGGGCTGCGGGTACGAAATGTCGGTGGCGTGCGAGATCATCGGGTGGAGGACCTCGTTCGAAGGGAGCTGCCGGAAATGTCGGCTGACCCTGAGCGGCGAGCGCGCAAGCTATCGCCACGAGCGGCCGCCCACGAGCTCGCCGAGCGTGACCCCGTGATTGCACGGCTCGTCGCCGAGGCCGGATTGCCGTCCTTCCCCGTGCCAACGGCGAGCCACTTCGGCACGCTCGTGCGGGCCATCACGTTCCAGCAACTGGCGGGCAACGCGGCTCGGGCTATTCACGGTCGGCTCGTCGACGCGCTCGGCGGAGTAGTGGAGCCAGACCGGCTGCTCAGGCTCTCGGACGAGGCCTTCCGCGCAGTCGGACTCTCGCACGCAAAGGTGGCTTCGCTGCGAGATCTGTCCGCCAAGGTCCTCGACGGCACTGTCGCGCTCGGGCCGCGCCAGCTCGCACATCAAGGTGACGCCGAGATCGCCGCTCGCCTCATGAGCGTGCGCGGCATAGGACGATGGACCGCGGAGATGTTCCTGATTTTCCAGCTCCGCCGGCTGGACGTCTGGCCGACTGGCGACTTGGGCGTGCGCCGAGGCTACGGTCTCGCCTGGAACGTTTCGATGCCGACTGCCAAAGAGCTTGATGTCCTGGGCGAGGCATACCACCCGTATCGCAGCATCGTCGCCTGGTATTGCTGGCGCGCCGTCGAGCTGTTCGCGGCCCGTAAGGGCGATTCGGCCGGGCAAAGCGCAGTTCCGTTGTAACGAGCTGCTAGCAGCCGCCTTGAGGACCCGGTGCACCTGGCCCCGATGCAGGCTGATCGACCATCCCGCCGTACGACGTCCGCATCTCGCCACCGAGGTGTACGACGTACCAGCGGCCTCGCCAGGAGATCAGCGTCGAAATGCCGAACGACATGATCCGGCCGTCTATCCGGTACACCACGCGGGCGTTCGCTACATGCCAGTAGCCGATGTCGTTGGCGCAGACACCGGGACTTATCCAGTCGGCACTCTGGTCAGGCACGGTGACCTCGACGAGCGCCGCCTGCGTTGCCCGGTCCCCGATGAGGCCGTGAGCGGCAATCACGTCTTGCTTGAACTCTGCGACGAGCCGGCCATGCCAGTCGGCGGCCGGATCGGCGATGGCCTTCACCTGCTCATACGCCACTAGCGGAAAGAACGCCGGCATGGCGAGATCTGGCTGGCCGGAGACGATCCCCGCCCAGAGGTCGGTCATCTCAGCCTGGAACACCGCATCGTGTGCCGTCGGTCGCGTCGTGGTCTGATGCTGGCCAGCCACTGCCGCTGGCACCGGGACCACGAGTGGCCACGGTGAGGATGACGGGGTCGCGGCGGCCGAACCGCCTGATCGCGCCGGCTCGGCCGAACGCGTAGGCGCGCTCACCGGATGACTGCCGCCCGCAGTAGCCGACCCCGCGCACCCGGCGGCGGAAGTTGCCAGCGCGAGAACGGCGGCCGTGACCAGCAGCCGTTGGCCGCCTGTCTGCCTCATGCCCAGCATGGTAGGCCGACGCCAGTTTCTCGGCCGCGCAGGCGCGGCGGCGACCGGCGAGCAATGCCCCGTTCCTGGCCTGAGGCATCGACAGGTTGACCGGCACGGGGGCCGCGTGTCGACTTTATGAGTTATCGTCCGGCTTAGCCGGATAACGCGGAGCTACGCCGTCAGCGAATACGGCACGAAACAGCCCCGATCCCGGGTCCGCGGGCGCTGCCACTGCGATTACGCCGGGCCCGCTGAACTTACGATGGGCGGATGGAAGACGCAGCGGCCGCGGCACCTGAATCTCGCGACAATCTGACGCCCGCACGTACATCGACCCAGGAGACGCGCGCGCGGTCGGCCATCGTGACCGTCGACGACGACCCGGACGTATCGCGCGCCGTCGCCAGGGATCTACGGCGCCGCTACGGGGAGCAGCACCGGATCGTGCGCGCCGAATCGGGAGAAGCCGCACTCGACGCGCTGCGGCAGATGAAGCTCCGGGGGGACCTGGTTGCCGTCATCATGGCCGACTACCGAATGCCGCAGCTTAATGGCATCGAGTTCCTTGAGCGGGCGATGGACATCTACCCGGGCGCGCGGCGTGCGCTGCTCACGGCCTATGCCGACACTGGCGCCGCGATCGACGCCATCAACGTGGTAGATCTCGACTACTACCTGCTCAAGCCGTGGGATCCGCCGGAAGAGAAGCTGTATCCGATCGTTGACTCGCTGCTGGAGACGTGGTTGTCGTCGGACCACCGGCCAGTGCCCGAGACGAAGGTGGTCGGGCACCGGTGGTCGGCGCGGTCGTCGGAGGTGCGCGAGTTCCTGGCACGCAACCAGGTGCCGTATCGCTGGTACTCAGCCGACGAGCCCGAGGGCCGTCGGCTCCTTGAGGCCGCGGACCAGGACGGCGAGACGTTGCCCGTCGTCATCGCTCCCGACGGTTCGGTTCTCGTGGAGCCATCCGAGCCAGAACTGGCAAGCAAGGTCGGCCTGGCGACGAACCCGTCGACCGACTTCTACGACCTCATCGTCATCGGCGGCGGCCCAGCGGGACTGGGCGCGGCGGTCTATGGTGCGTCCGAGGGACTGCGAACGGTGCTCGTCGAACGGACAGCGACCGGCGGCCAGGCCGGTCAGAGCTCGCGCATCGAGAACTACCTAGGCTTCCCTGACGGTGTCTCGGGCGCGCAGCTGACAGACCGGGCGCGGCGGCAGGCAGCCAAGTTCGGCGCCGAGATTCTGACGACGCGCGAGGTTGTCGGCTTGGAGGTCAAGGGGTCGGCCCGGACGATCCGATTCGCGGACGGCACCGCGATCAGCGCGCACACCGTCATCCTCGCGACCGGGGTCGCGTACCGCCAGCTCACCGCGCCGGGTCTGGCCGAGCTCGTCGGTCGTGGGGTCTATTACGGGTCAGCCCTGACCGAGGCAACAAGCTGCGCTGGTCAGGACGTCTACATCGTCGGCGGCGCCAACTCCGCCGGTCAGGCAGCTGTCTACCTCGGCAAGCACGCACGGTCGGTGACGATCCTCGTGCGCGCCCCGTCGCTGACCAAGTCGATGTCCCACTACCTGATTGAGCAGGTGGAGAACGTGCCTGCGATCACCGTCCGGGTGTGCACCGAGGTGGTCGAGGCACACGGTTCCGATCACCTGGAGCAGCTGACGCTCCGCGACAGCACGACGGGCGAGACGCAGACGGTTGATGCCCAGTATCTGTTCGCGTTCATCGGTGCCGCTCCCCTGACGGACTGGCTGGCGGATGTCGTGATTCGCGACGGTCGCGGCTTCGTCCTGACCGGGCCCGACCTGATCGTCGAGGGCGAGCTGCCAACTGGGTGGCCGCTGGACCGCCCGCCTTATCACCTCGAGAGCAGCGTGCCGGGGGTGTTCGTCGCTGGCGACGTCCGGGCGGAATCGGCCAAGCGTGTCGCCTCTGCGGTCGGCGAAGGCGCGATGGCCGTCATGCTGGTGCACCGTTACCTGGAGAAGCTGTGAGTACCGACGCGGTTGCGAGCCCTGCGACATCCGACTCCGGCGCCCACTGCAGCGCCGACGAGCTACGTCAACTTTTTCTCTTCGAGAAGCTAACCGACGATCAGCTTGCGTGGCTCTGTCAGGAAGGCCGCGTCACCGTCGCGGAGCCCGGCGTTGTATATGCCGAGGGCGAGCCGGCCACCACGTTCTACGTGCTGCTGTCCGGCGAGGTTGCGCTGTCCCGCCGAGTTGGCGCCGACGACATCGAGACGACCCGATCGTCGAGTCCGGGTGTCTACGCCGGGGCCTTCTTCGCCTACCTGGGCGACCGGGTGCCGCAGGTGTACAACAGCTCGATGCGCGCTATCGAGCGCTCACGCTTCTTCGTACTGGACGCACCGAGGTTCGCCCAGCTCATGTCCGACTGGTTCCCGATGGCTAAGCACCTGCTCGAGGGCCTGTTCTTCGGCACCAGGAGCGCACAGGAGGCAATCGGCCAGCGCGAGCGCCTGCTAGCGCTCGGCGCGCTGTCGGCCGGCCTGACGCACGAACTCAACAACCCAGCGGCCGCGGCGGTGCGCGCGACCGCTGGACTGCGTGAGCACCTCGCTGCGCTCCGGCACAAGCTGCCAGCGATCGCCTCTGGCCGGTATGACGGAGCCGTCCTTGAGCTGCTCGTCAAGATCCTCGATGACGCGGTAAACCGCGTAGGTAACGAGCCCGCGCTCAGCCCACTCGAGGCGTCGGACCTGGAGGACACCGTCGCCGACTGGCTCGACGAGCATGGCGTTGGCAACAGCTGGCAGCTCGCGCCCTTGTTCGCGCAAGCCGGCATCGGTTCGAGCAAGCTGGACCGGATCGCGGGCGCCGTGACCGACGCAGCCACCGGTAGCGGCGTAACCGGCGACGGAGACCTTGCTGGCGCGCTGCGGTGGCTGGCAGACACGATCGATAGCGAGCAGCTGCTCACCGAGATCACCGACTCGGTGGCGCGCATTTCCAATCTCGTTGGCGCGGCCAGACAGTACTCGCAGCTCGACCGCGCGCCCTATCAAGTCGTGGATATTCACGAGCTGCTGGACAGCACGCTCGCCATGCTCAGCGCCAAGATAGGGGACGGCGTCACCGTCGTCCGGGACTACTCTCGGGACCTGCCTCGCATCCCGGCGTTCCCTGGCGAGCTGAACCAGGTTTGGACGAACCTCATCGACAACGCGGTATCGGCCATGGACGGTTCGGGCACGCTCACAATCCGCACGGCGCGCGACCGCGACCAGCTTTTGGTCGAGTTCGGTGACACCGGCCCCGGCGTTCCGACGGAAATCCAGGATCGGATCTTCGACCCGTTCTTCACTACTAAGCCAGTCGGCCAGGGCACCGGACTCGGGCTCGACATCTCCTATCGCATCGTCGTCCAGCGCCATCACGGGGATCTGCGCGTGGAATCGGTCCCGGGCGACACCCGATTCCGCGTCTGGCTACCCCTCACACCCCCCGATACCACTCCATAACGGGCATGCTAGTCCGGGTGCATCCCGGCTCGAGGGAACTCCCAGAACGTTTGCGTGATCGCGCCAAAGTATTCGTCCGTATCACGCCGGCGTTCGCCTAGCCCGAGTCCAGGAAGCCGCAAAGCCCACAAATGCCATGCCGTTGAGGCCGCAGTACCCGCAGCCGCCGACACTGTCGTGCTCGCGGCCGCCGACGCTGTGCTGCTCGGGGCCGCCGACGCTGTGCTGCCCCCCGGCCGCCGGCGAGGCCACAGTGCTCGACCCCGGCAACAGATCGGCAGAACGCTGTCAGCCGGGTCAGCCAGTCACGATGATCGTGATGATGAGCGCGAGCAGGACGAACGAGAAGATCGCCGGTACGACCCAGGCCGGCGTTTGCCGGTTGCCCACGCCAATCTTGCGCGCGTGCCGCCGCTGCGGCATGCGCCGGCCACCGGATTCGCTGAATGCCTCGGTCGGAAGCGGCGGACCGGCCAGCGATCCTGGCATACCGCGGCCCTGCTCCCACGGCTGGCGCAACCGCCGGCGGCGCATCACGGCGCACCCGGTTCCCGGCGCCCGACGAAGACCACCTTGCTAGATCCGACCCCGTTTCCCGCGCCGGAACCAGGGCGGACCTCGGGTTCGAACCCCGCAGCGCGCAGCAGCGCGAGCCAGGTGTCGCGGCGGAACGAGCCAAGCCGATGCGCCTCGGGAACCACACGCACGGCGCCATCGGAATCGCGGAGGGTGAACTCGTACTCGGCGAGGATCCAGTCATCTCCCGGAACTGGATCGGACGTCCGCTCGCGGAAGCTGGCCTGCCGACCGGTTCCGTCGTGACCGCCGCCTCCCCCGGTACCGGCGCGAAAGGTCTCGGCCGTGTGGTCGGGCACGAAAACTGCGAGGCCGCCGGGGCGACAATGCGCGAACGCCGTGCCGATGACACGGGCGAGATCCTCCTGGCTCGTCACGTAGTCGATTGCATCGTGCACGAGCACAGCGTCGAACTGGCGGCCGAGCCGTAGCGTTCGCATGTCCCCTTCGACGTGCTCGCAGTCGGGATTCAGCTGGCTCGACACCTCGAGCATGTCTGCCGACACGTCGACAAGAGTCATCGATCTGCCGTCCTTGACATGCATGGCAACGTGGCCGCCACCGGCGCCGAGGTCGAGTACCGTCAGCACGCGCCGCGGCGCCGCGGCGAAGATTGCGTTGATGACGGCGCCATCGTCGGCATACTCCGCCAGCGGCGAGATCACCGGCCACCATGCGGCCAGCTCTGCATAGAGGCTATAGCCGGTTGACCTAGCCATTCCGCATTCCCGTCACAAGTCCATCATCACTCATAACTGTGCGTGGCTGCTCCGCTGCGAGTGCAGCGCATACCCTGAGCAAGGGGCCGCAAGCGGGCGGAAGCACTACCAGCGCCAGGAGGACGCCGCGTGGCTAAGACACCGGAAACCGGCCAGGTTCCCCCCGATTTCACACTCCCCGGCATCGAGCTCGCCGAGGGCGACGCGATCCGGTCGCAGTACACGCTGTCGCAGCAGCGAGGCAAGCCGATCGTGCTCGCGTTCTACCCGGGCGACAACACATCGGTTTGCACGCGCCAGCTGTGCTCGTACACCTCGGGACTGGAAAACTTCACCCGGTTCGGCGCGTCGGTCTGGGCGATTAGCCCGCAGGACCTGCGCAGCCACGAGGATTTCGCGCGCGCGTACAACCTCGGGTTCCCGCTGCTCGCCGACGAAGACCTGATGGTCGCGCGGCAGTACGGCGTCATGCTCGGTGGCGCCGGCGTTCGTCGGTCAGTGTTCGTCATCGACCCAGGCGGCGTCTTGCGCTGGAAGCACATCACGCTGGTGGGCCTGACGTTTCCGACTGCGGAGACAATCGCCGCGCAGCTCGCCGTCGTCCGGGCGGCGTGATGCGAATACTCATGATCGGCGGCACCGCGTTCGTAGGCCGGCACATCACGGCCGCAGCCATCGAGGCTGGCCACGACGTGACGCTGTTCCATCGCGGCGTGACTGGTGCCGAGCTGTTCCCGACGGCCACTCACCTGACAGGCGACCGGAACGAGGACCTGACGGCGCTCGCCGGTGGTAGCTGGGACGCGACCATCGACGTCTGCGCGTATTTCCCACGGCAGGTACGCTCGCTCGCGACGGCCCTGGGCGGCCGCGGCGGGCGGTACGTCTTCATCTCCAGCGTGTCGGCGTACAGCCTGTCGATGCCGCCGGACTATGACGAGAGCGCAGAGCTAGCCACCGCGGACGACCCTGAGGCGGCCGAGGTCACTGACCAGAATTACGGCGGCCTGAAGGCTGCCTGCGAACAATCGAGCCTGCAGTTGTTCGGGCCGGATACGACCATCATCCGGCCCACTTATGTAATCGGACCCCATGACCGACGCTACCGGTTCACGTGGTGGGTTGACCGGCTGGCCAGGGGTGGCACGGTGCTGGCGCCAGGTGACCCAGACGACCCTATCCAGCTCATCGATGCGCGCGATCAGGCGGCATTCATGGTCTCGCTGCTGGAGCGGTCGATCACCGGAACGTTCCACACGGTCAACCCTGCGCCGCCATTCGGGTTCGGCCAGATGCTGGAGACGATCGCGGCCGAGGTCGCGCCGCCGGGTACCGAGCTGACATGGGTCGCCAGCGACTTCCTGCTCGAGCGGGGCGTCGACGGCGCCGCACTTCCGCTGTGGCCTGAGGGCGAGCGCGACGCGGTGAACATGAGCCGGGCAAACCCGGCCGCCGCGTTCGCCGCCGGGCTGACCCCGCGACCGCTACGTGCCACCGTCGCCGACATCCGCGCGGAAGACCGGTTGCCGGGGGGCGCCCGCGCTGGCATCGGCATCTCGGCCGAACGCGAGGCCGAACTGCTCGCACGCTGGGCCGAGGTCTCCCGCTAACGGATGTCGGCGGTCGACTGCCAAACGGGCCGATGCAACGGCCGACCGCCATCGCGCTGCCGATTGGCGCGCGACGACGGCCGGCCACTTGGTCTTGTGCGACCGAGATCAGGCCTTGACAGCCTCGATCTCGAGCTGCAGCGCGACCTTGTCCGCGACGACCACGCCGCCGTTGGCCAGAGGCGCGTTGAAGTTGACGTTAAAGTCGCGCCGGTTGATCTCGCCGGTGGCCGTGAAGCCAGCCCGCACGCCGCCGTACGCGTCCGGCCCGAAGCCGTTGAGCTCGAGGCGGAGCGGAACGCTCTTGGTGATGCCCTTGAGGGTCAGGTCGCCGTCGAGGATGTACTCGCCGTCCTCGACGCGCACGCCGGTGGACTTGTAGGTCATGGTGGGGTACGTCTCGACTTCGAAGAAGTCAGCCGACCTGATGTGCGCGTCGCGCTGCTCCTGACCGGTGTCGATAGAGCCGAGGTCGATCTCCGCGGTTACCGAGGACTGCGTCGGGTCCTGGGCCGTGACGAGCTGGCCGCTGAACTTCGTAAACCTCCCGCGGACCTTGCTGACCATCATGTGCCGGACCGAGAAGCCAACCTCGGAGTGGATCGGGTCGATGTTCCAGGTACCCGTCTCGTAGCCGGGGATCGCGGTCTCCGTCGCTGTTGTGGTCAAGGTGATCACTCCCTAGGAGAGTTAGTTGAAAACTCATTTATTGAGTACTCAAGGAGTATCACGGTCATCGATGTTTGTCAAACGCTCAACTACCTGCGCTATGATGGTGCCATGGCAGATTCCCGGGCTCGGTGGCTGTCCGCCGAGGAACAGGGCACGTGGCGTGCGTTTCTTGTCGCAACGCAGACGCTGTTCTCAGTTGTCGAGGCGCAGCTACAGCGAGACTCCGGCATTCCGCACGGGTATTACGAAATACTGGTAAATCTCTCCGAAGCTCCGGGCCGATCGCTACGGATGAGCCAGCTCGCTGAGGCCTCGACGTCTAGCAAGAGCAGGCTCTCGCACGCGGTCGCCCGCCTCGAGGAGCGCGGCTGGGTAGAGCGGCTGGACTGCGCGACGGACCGCCGCGGGCAGATCGCGCGATTGACTGACGCCGGGTTCGCGGCGCTCGACGCGGCTGCGCCTGGTCACGTGGAGCAGGTCCGGCGGTCGCTCTTCGATCGGCTGACTGCCGCGCAAATAGCACAGCTCGCGACGATCAGCGCCGCCATCGCGGCGGGCCCGAAGGGCGACGCCGAATGCGGTCTCAGCGCGTGCGACGAACAGACCGCGGACCCGGACCTCGAGGCAACCGAATCCGCCGTGGTCTAACTCGGACGGAACCACTCCTGATGTCCTGAGGCGAACCATCGCGGCGACTAGCGGAGCCGGGAGTCGCTGTCGGCGCTCGCGAGTTGGGCGGCCATGACCTCGGCTATCGCGGCCGGACCCGGACCGGCTTCGCCGCGCAGGCCCGCCACAACGCCCTCGCGGTCAAGCTCGCTGCGATTCTGGCTGAGCTTCTGCTTCGCCTCGATCGACGTGATGGTCAGTTCGACGCCGACAATCGCGCGCAACTGGCCTTCGATGTACTCGGGCGGCGCGTCAGTGACGGCCCACGCGTTCTCGCGACTGCCCTCCTGCCGCCGCGTCAACCGGGTCACGAAGGCGCGCAGCCACTCGGTCTCCTGATGAAAATCGATCGTCCCAGTGAGGTGCACGGCTTCGTAGTTCCACGTTGGCACCACCCGGCCGTGCCTGGCCTTGCTCTCATACCAGCTCGGCGATATGTAGGCCTGCGGTCCGCGGACGATCGCTAGCGCCAGCGCACCGGCTTGCGCGCTCTTCCACTGGTCATTGGCGATTGCGATGTGCCCCAGCAACCGCCCGTAGCTGACCTCTGCCCGGGTCCCGTCGCTCGGCACCGAATTCGCTAGCGGCTCCGGCCGATCCCAGATCACCGGTAGCAGCGTCGAAACCGGCTTCGTTCCGTCGAACGTGACGAGGTCGGCAGACTCCGCGGCGTCCACGAACTGCGTGATCTGCGCGAGGTCGGTGACGGTGAAGTGGCGCGGGAGGTACATGCCCATAGCGTAAGCGGGCCCCGCCAGCCGATGAGTCGGCGTTATCGGGCAGGATGCGACCGCCGCGGGGGTCAGCGCTGCATCCTTCCGGGCCATTGAAATCCCGTTGCTCGAACTTCCGCCGGGCGCTATATGCTGCTGACCAACGCGCTGACGGAGACAAGTAGCGCCGGACAACGTGAGCAGCTGCCCGCCAGCCTTGGGCCCGGAGGTACGAGGAGGCGCGGGCGGCAGAGAGCCCCGGAAGCTGAGAAGGCGGCCTCACGACCGGTTGCGAAGACACTCCTGAGCGCGGGGAGGAACGGCGGCCGCCGCCAGCGGCCAGCCCAATGCCCCGCCGGCCAGCCCCCGTGACCGGGCTCATTGAGGCCACCCAGGGGCCTGCCGTTGCCGCGGGCACCCTGGATCGGCGAAGTGCGGTGGCACCGCGAGTTCCCTTATCGCCCGCACTCCCAAGGGGTCGCCACTATCCCTCAGGGAGCTGTGATGATCTCACGAGTACTATCCGCCGACCTGCCGACGCACATCGGCGAACGAGTGACAATCGCAGGCTGGCTGCACCGCCGCCGCGAGCTGAAGTCCGTCACTTTCCTCATCATCCGCGACCGTTCTGGCCTCGCTCAGATCGTGCTGCCGAGCCTGGCGCGAGCGGGCGCGGCCGGAGCTGCAACCGTCGACGCATCGGCAAACGTCGCCGCCCTGGAGGCAGCCGGCGAGGAGACGGTCCTGCAGATCGAGGGCATGGTCGTGGCCAGCGCTCAGGCACCGGGGGGCGCTGAGCTGACGGAACCAGTCGTGACGATACTGTCCGGTCTGGCGGAACCGCCGCCCTTCGACCTGTACCGGCCAGCGCTGACGGCGGCGCTGCCGACGATTCTCGACCACGCCCCGACGAGCCTGCGCCACCCGAAGCTGCGCGCGGGCTTCGAGATCGCCGCGGCGAGCGCAGCAGGTTTCCGCGCTGCGCTGGACACGGCCGGGTTCACGGAGATCGCCACGCCGAAGATCGTCGAGTCCGCGACCGAGGGTGGTGCAAACGTCTTCCGGATCGACTACTTCGGCCGGCCTGCCTACCTCGCCCAGTCGCCTCAGTTCTACAAGCAGGCGATGGTCGGCGTCTTCGAGCGGGTCTACGAGGTCGGTCCTGTGTTCCGGGCCGAACCGCACGACACCGGTCGTCATCTGGCCGAGTACACGAGCCTCGACGCCGAACTCGGCTTCGTCAGCAACCACTTCGACGTCATGCCTGTCTGCCGGGACGCGATCGCCGGCATGGTCGAATCGGTACGGGAACGCGGTCGCTCAGCCATGCACTTGCTCGGGGCGGCGCTGCCGATCGTGCCAGTCGAGATCCCGCACGTTCACTTCATGACCGCCATCGCAATGATCTCGGCGGCGACGGGTGAGGACGTGACGGGCGAGGGCGACCTGTCGCCCGCGCATGAGCGCTGGCTCTGCGAGTGGGCCGAGCGCGAGCACGGGAGCGAGCTGTTGTTCGTGACCGGCTACCCGCTCGCGAGCAAGCCGTTCTACACCCATCCGGACCCAGCACGGCCCGAGTACTCAAACGGCTTCGATCTGCTGTTCCGGGGCACCGAGATTGTCACCGGCGGCCAGCGGCTGCACCGGTACGACGACTATCTCGCCGCGCTGGCCGCGCGCGGCCTCGACCCGGCTCCGTTCGCGTCCTACCTGCAGGTGTTCCGGAATGGCATGCCGCCACACGGCGGATTCGCGATCGGGCTAGAGCGGTGGACGGCTCGCCTTACCGGCGCGGCCAACGTCCGGCAGGTGACCCTGTTTCCGCGCGACCTGCACAGGCTGAGCCCATGACGGCTGGGCCCGTGAGGGCTGGGCCGGTGCCGGTCAGGCGGGTCAGGGAATCTCGAGTACGACCTTGCCAACAGCACCCGCCTCGACGGCATCCTGGGCAGCGGCGATCTGGTCGAGCGGGAACCGGGTAATTGGCAGCTCGGTCAGCGCTCCCGCAGTCAGGGCGGCGCTGATGTCCGTTGCCGCCTGGTCCAGGGCCTCGGCAGGAAACCCGTACAGCAATATGAAGCGCAGCGTCACGTTGGCGGTCATGCACTTTCGCACCGGCAACACTGGATCGATGGGTTCGGCCGCGTAGTCCACGATGTGCGTCGACGGTCCCGACAAGGCCAGGTCGAGCTCCAGATTGGCACCAAGGGCCACCTCGACGATCCTGTCCATGGTCGGCCCGAACGCTCGCAGCTGGTCGGCGGCGCCACCTTCCCGATAGTTCACGACCAGGTCGGCGCCAGCCTTGCGCGCCAGCTCGGCCTTCTGCGGGCCGCTCACTGTCGTCGCGACTCGGGCGCCGAAGAACTTCGCGAGCTCGATGGCGAAATGCCCGACCGCACCGGCACCGCCCGCCACCAGCACAGCCTTCGCGCTGACGGAACCGTCGGCCAGAAGGCACCGATGCGCCGTCATCGCGGGCACGCCGAGGCAAGCGCCAAGCTCGTCGGACGCGCCGTCGGGCAGCGGCACGGCCTGCCGGGATGGCAGCACCGACCACTGCGCGGCGGTGCCCCATCGCCGTCCGGCAGCGGCCAACCAGACCCAGACCCGCTGGCCAACGCGCCTCGCGTCGACTCCCGGACCGACCGCATCGATGACGCCGGAGCCATCGAGATGCGGAATCTGGAAGCCGTCGATAGGCCGCGGCGTACCGCCTCCGCGCGACTTCCAGTCGGTCGGGTTGATGCCGGACAGTCTCATCCTGACTCGGACTTCACCTGGCTCTGGCTCTGGCGTCTCGATCTCCGCTACCCGCAGAACGTCGGCCGCGGGCCCGTGTCGCTCGAAAAGTGCTGCCTGCACGTGACTTCCTTAACCGAACACCGGCGCTAGTTCGTTGATCTCGGTCAGGTCCTCTGGCGATGGCTCCCAGTCCCCCGCAGCTGCGTTCGCCTTAACCTGCTCCGGCGACATCGCGCCGGCGATCACCGACGCACAGCCCGGCATAGCAGCGAGGCCGCCGATCCCGACCTCGAGCAACGTCCGGCTGTGTTTGTCGCCCCAGCCAGCTAGCGCCTCGACCTTGTTTAGCTTGTTGTCGGTGATGTAGTCCGCCCGGTCGGCGAGCCTGGAGCCGGCTGGCGGCGGTACCCCGCGGCGAACCTTGCCAGTCAGCAGGCCGTTGGCGAGCGGAAAGTACGGCAGCACGCCGAGTCCGAACTGGACCGCCGTGGGCACGATCTCAAGCTCGGCCTGCCGCTCCAGCAGCGACCAGTGATTTTGCGCCGAGATGAACGGCACAGTGCCGGACTCGCGCGCCGCGGCCGCCGCCGTTGCGATCTGCGCGGGCGAGAAATTGGAGTGGCCGATGTAGCGAACCAGACCGGACTGAACGAGCTCGGTCAGCGCCATCAGCGTCTCTTCGATAGGCGTGATCGGATCGGGCGTATGGATCTGGTAGAGGTCGATGTAATCAGTGCGCAGGCGGCCCAGGGACCGCTCGACGGCGCGCCTAATATAGGCACGGCTGCCCTTGGCGCCCGCGGCCGGACCGTACCCCATGTCGCCACCCTGCGAGCCGAACTTAGTGGCCAGCACAACTCGATCGCGACGGCCGTCAAGAGCTTCGCCGAGGAACTCTTCGGACCGGCCCGCGCCGCCATAGGTTTCGGCGGTGTCGAACAGCGTGATACCGACGTCAATCGCTGCGTCCACGACCGAGCGGGTCTGCTCCACGTTCAGACGCCGTCCGAAGTTATTGCAGCCGAGGCCGACCACGGAGACGAGAAGCCCGGATTTCCCGAGCGGCCGATAACGCATGCATCCTGCCTTTGCGCGTCGCAACTGTGGCTTTCCGCTGTGATGCTATCGAGGGCCACGATGCCAGTCGGCGCGAGCCAGTCGCAGCCGCCCTGTGCACCTTGGTCACGCCTGGGCCTGCGACAATAGCGTGTCGCGCCACTCGAAAGGCTAGCCGGAAATCGGCGCTGCGATATCATCGGCAGACCGGCGATTGGGCCGCGTCCATTACGCGCCCGCATAACAAGTGGCGGCGTATAAGGGCGAGTGGTTTATATCCTCATGGCGACCCGGTAGGTCGCGGCACGATCGTAAGCTTCACGCACCGCCGCTGGAGGGAGCGCGGCTGATGGCTGACCGGACTGGGTCTGACGACGCGGTATCGGGCGATGCCCGCACTGCTAGCACGGCGACTGATGGCTTGTTCACCAGTAGCTCCGCCGACGCCACCTCCCGTGCTGCCGAGTCCCGCGCTGCTTTCTCCCAAGCCGCCACGGCCCAGCATGCCAGGACGGACGCCCGCGATGACGTGCGCGCCGATATAGCGGGCGCACCCACGGTTCTGCGCATTCTGCTGGGCACGCAGTTAAGACGGTTGCGTGAATCCCGTGGTATTTCGGCCCAGATGGCCGCCAAGGCTATCCGCGGGTCCGAATCAAAGATCAGCAGGATCGAGCTCGGCCGGAGTGCAGTACGTGAGGTCGATGTCGCCGATCTGCTGAATTTCTACGGCATGACGGACGCTGCCGAGCGCGAGCAGCTTCTGACGCTTGCCAGCCACTCCAACGAGCAGGGCTGGTGGCACCGGTACCAGGACGTACTGCCGCAGTGGTTCCAGGTCTACGTCGGACTCGAGGAGTCGGCCGAATCCATCCGCAGCTTCGACCACCAGTTCGTGCCCGGCTTGCTGCAGACGGAGGACTACGCCGCCGCCGTCATCCAGCTTGGCGACTACACGCGCGCTGAGGCGAACCGCCGCGTGTACTTGCGCAGGGAGCGGCAGCGGCGGTTCGCACAAGGTGGCCTGCGGCTGTCGGCCATCATTGACGAGGTAGCCTTGCGCCGCCCGGTAGGCAGCACCCTCGTCAGGCGGGCTCAGCTCGAGCACTTGCTCGATATCTCAGCACGCCCGGGCCTGGCCATCCAGGTCTGCCCGTTTCTCTCGGGTGAGTCCTACGCGGCGCCGGGCAGCTTCAGCATCCTCAAGTTCGCTACCGACGACGTGCCCGACATCGTCTACGTCGAGCAGCTCACCAGCGCGCTGTACCTGGACAAGCGCGTCGACGTGGACAAGTACACGGAGGCGATGGATCAGATCGCAGCTTCGAGCACGACCCCAGAGCAGACCACAGACATACTCCGCGCCATGATCGAGGATCTGGAGGGATCTGAGTGAGCAGAAGTGCCGGGCCGAGCCAAGGTGACAGCACCGTTCGTGACCGAAGAGCGACGTGGATCAAGAGCAGTCATAGCGGCCCGACCGGCGGGAACTGCGTCGAGGTAGCGTTCCTGGCCGACGGCGATGTCGCCATGCGTAACTCCCGGCACCCCGACGGCCCGGCGCTGGTTTTCTCCAGAGCGGAATGGGCCGCCTTCCTGGGCGGCGCCCAGGCCGGCGAATTCGCCGTCCCCGACTGACGTTTGCCCCTGCCCGCGGCTTGCGGGAAGATGAAGCCGTGCATGCCATAGCGGACTTCGTCGGCAGCTACTGGTGGCTTGTCTTCATCATTCCGCCGATCTTCGGCGGCGCATTGCAGCAACACCATCGCCGTCGGATCGCGATCCTGGAAGCCAAGGGCAAGCTGGCCAAGACGCGCAGCCAGGCGGTCAGCGGACCGCCCGAGCCGCAGCCTATCTGCGGCTGCACTCACCACCTCAGCTTCCACAACCCGCAGACCTCCGTGTGCGCCGTCGAAGGGTGCCGCTGCCAGCAGTACGTCGGCCCCGAACCGCTCGGGCACGTCTTCGCGCAGCCTCTTGTGGATCCCGACTCGAGCGGGAACGATGCCGCGATTGGCCCATCTGCGCAGCCGTTCCCGGCTGATTAAGCTCCCAGAGCGACACCTGACGGCCCCTGGTTCGGCGGCGCGAACGCCGCCGAACCAGGGGCCGTCAGCTCTGCCCCGCCGGAGTCAGGTCAGCGGCGCGTCGAACTCGCCCGCCTTCACGCCGGTCACGAACGCAGCCCACTCTTCGCTGTCGAAGAAGTGCGGGGCCTTCGTCGTGTCCTTTGAATCGCGGACCGCGACCATGCCGCTGGGTAGGTGGGCAACCTGAACGCAGGCCGAGTTATTGCAAGCGCGGCTGACAATCCACGCAGCATTAGACGTGTCGTATTCGGACATGCAGGTGTATTCCTTTCAGGCCGATACTTCCGATCCTTCAGATATCGAGCGGATGAGCAATGCCGAGTCGACGGGAGGAAGGGCGGTTGCACGCAGGAGGTCAAAGGCTTCAGAACGCGCGCGCACCTCGCGATCGCGCTCCTCAATATACGCCTGCCCCGTCACCCCTTCGGTATAAACGACGTCCGGGTCGAATCGCTCTGGGAACTCGATAATCGCGAAAGAGCCACCCATGCCTGGGTGCAGCCCGCTGCCGAACCCGAGCACCTGCAAGGTCACGTTCGGCAACTGGCTGGCCTCGTATAGATGCTCGAGCTGCTCGCGCATGATCTGCGACGGGCCAACCATTCGCCGCAGCACGGACTCATCGAGGATGATCCACAACTCGAGCGGGTCGCTGCGGTGCAGCACATCCTGGCGCTGCATCCTCAGCCTGACCAGCCTGTCAATTTCCTCCGGAGTCTGCCGCCTGCGGACGGTCGACATCACAGCGCGGGCGTAATCCTCGGTCTGGAGCAGGCCATGGACCACTTGCGCCTCGTAGACACGCAGGGAGGCGGCTTCAGCCTCAAGACCGACGTAGATGCCGAATCCGGTCGGCAGGACGCCGTCCCAGACAGCCCACCAGCCCTTGCGGTGTCCTTCCCTGGCCATCTCCACCAGTACCTGGCGCTGGCCCGGATCATCGACACCGTAGAGCTCAAGCATGGCGTTGAGGTAGGACGTCCGCGTTGGCGCCTTGCCTGTTTCGATCCGGGACAGCGTGGATGGGGCTAGGCCGAGCCGCTCGGCTACTTCTTCAAGCTTGATGGACTGCGATTCCCGCAGTCGTCGTAACTCGCTGCCGAGCCGACGCCGGCGAACGGTAGGGCCGACCGACACTGCACTCGCCCCTTCGGGAAGCTGCTCGCTGTCAATCTTTCAAGGGAGAGATTGGCTGCCTCACTGGCTATCGAAGACGATACAGGAAAGACCGATCTGGTGAGATCCCATATGAAATCTCACGCCAGTGATTTGTGTGATGCACTTGCGTGGCTTGGATCGCCACTTCATGATTGGAGCTTAGAAGGCGTCCCGCTCGCGCCGCCTGGTTTTGGCTCGGGTTCTGCCGCCAATATCGAGCAATTCAGGACGACTCGCCGTTCCAGGACCAACCGGTTCTCGGGTAACGCGCGGGAGGGAGCGACCTGGATGGCAGCCACCGCTCGGGCGAGCGATCCCGCCGAGCTGCTCGCCGCCATGACCGGAGGCGCAGTGCTTGGCAGCCTCACCATTCCCGGCCGTCCCGAGCACGTGCGCGAGGCACGTGTGTTCGCTGCCAAGGCGCTCGGCGATTTACACCCAGCCCTCGACAATATTGTCTTGCTCACGTCGGAGCTCGTGACGAACGCCATCACCCATAGCAGGTCGCGTCAACACGACGGCGCGGTCCAGATCGTCGTCACCGAGTCCGAGGGCGGCGTCCGGGTCGAGGTCTCCGATGAGGGATCTGAGCTCAGTGCGCCGGTCGTGCGCAGCGAGGTGTTTGCGTCTGACGGGCACGGCCTGTTCCTCGTCCAGTCGCTCGCGGACCAGTGGGGTTACGTTCGCGGCAACAACTGCACAACCGTCTGGTTCTGGCTCGCCGGCTCCTAGCCGCGCCCAGGCCCCCGGGCGGCGCGGCCAGACGGTCCGGAACGCTTCTCCCGCAGTCGCATCGAGACCTGGATTGGGGACCCGACGAAACCGAATTCGTCCCGGAGCTTCCGCTCGATGAAGCGTCGGTAGCCTGCTTGCAGGAATCCGCTAGTAAACAGGACGAAGTGCGGCGGCCTGGTCCCCGCCTGGGTGGCGAACATGATCTTCGGCTGCTTGCCGCCCCGTACCGGCGGAGGCGTCTGCGCGATCAAGGCCGTCAGCCAGGCGTTGAGCCGACCTGTCTGCACCCTGGTGTCCCAGCTCTCCAGCGCGTGCCCCAGGGCGGGCACGAGCCTGTCCACGTGCCAGCCCGTTTTGGCCGAGATGTTGACCCGAGGCGCCCACCGCGCATTATGCATCTGCCGGTCGATCTCCTTGTCCAGGAACTCCCGGCGGTCAGCGTCGACCAGATCCCACTTGTTGTAGGCGATCACCAGGGCGCGGCCCGCGTCAATGACCATCGAGATGATGCGCAGATCCTGCTCGGCCAGCGGCTCGCTGGCGTCGATGAGCACGACCGCCACCTCGGCTCGCTCGAGGGCCCGCTCGGTGCGCAACGAGGCGAAGTAGTCCGCGCCCTGAGACTCACGGACGCGCCGCCTGATGCCCGCCGTGTCGACGAACCGCCAGGTCTTGCCGCCGAGGTCGATCAGCTCGTCAACGGGATCACGAGTGGTGCCTGCCACCGCATCGACCAGCACGCGCTCGGTTCCGGCGAGTTTGTTAAGCAGGCTGGACTTGCCGACGTTGGGTCGCCCGATCAGCGCGACCCGCCGCGGGCCGCCCTCGAGCACGTCAGGCTCCGCGGGCGCCTCAGGCAGCGCACTGAGCACCGCGTCCAGCAGATCGCCGCTGCCGCGGCCGTGCAGTGCGCTGACCGCCATCGGCTCCCCCAGCCCGAGCGACCACAGCGAGTGCACGTCCGGCTCACCGGGCGCGTCGTCGACCTTATTCGCCGCGAGCACCACCGGCTTTCTAGACCGCCTCAGGACGGCGGCTACCGCGGCGTCGGCATCGGTGACGCCGACGACAGCGTCAACGACGAACAACACTGCGTCGGCCGCGTCCACGGCAGTCCGCGCCTGCGCGGCTACCCGGGCTGCCAGCGACGCCGTGCCCTCGAGCGACGGTTCCCAGCCGCCGGTGTCGACGATCGTGAAGGCACGGCCGCGCCAGGTGGCGTCGTACGTCACCCGGTCTCGCGTGACGCCAGGAGTGTCCTCGACTACAGCCTGGCGACTGCCCAAGATCCTGTTGACGAGCGTCGACTTGCCGACGTTGGGGCGGCCGACGACGGCGAGCACTGGGGCCGCGGCGTCCGGCCGCTCTGCGAGCTCATCCGGCTCAGCCACGCGCGACCGCCCAGCGGGTACGCGCCATGTCGGTGACGAGCCGGACAACCTGGTCGGTGTCGAGACGGCTCGTGTCAACCTGGACCGCGTCATCGGCCATGACCATCCGGGCGGCATCGCGCTGATCCCGGCGTGCCTGCTCGCGTTTGGTCGCCTCGACCGTCGCCGCCGGATCCGCGGTCAGGTCTGCGCTGCGGCGCTCTGCGCGAACATCTTCTGTCGCCGTCAGGTACACCTTGATCGCCGCGTCGGGTGCGACCACCGTGCCGATGTCGCGGCCTTCGGCGACAATCCCCTCGCGCGCCGCCGCGTTCGCGATGATGTCTCGCTGCATAGCGATCAGCAGAGCGCGCACCTGCGGGATCGCGGCAACGATGCTGACCGAGTTCGAGACGTCGCGGCTACGGATGGGTCCGGCCACATCCCGACCGTCCACCATGATCGACGGCGCAGCCGGGTCCGTGCCGATCCGTATGCGCGGCTCGGCGATGCGAGCAAGCACGGCGCCGGTGTCATCAAGGTCGACTCCGTGCTCCCGCAGCCACCAGGTGAGCGCTCGGTACATGGCACCGGTATCCAGGTAGCGCAGGCCCAGCTCCGCCGCGACCCGGCGGGCCACTGTCGACTTGCCCGACCCCGCGGGCCCGTCCATGGCGATCACGAGACCGGGTTTGCCGGCATAACGCTGCATTTCGTCCACGCCGGTCGATACCATCCTGGCGGCTGATTCGGTCACTAGGCGATGCTACCGGCGAACGGGCCATCCTCCGGCAGCGAGCACACCCGACAACTCGGCGACGGTCTCTGGCCTGACCCACAACTCAGCCACGCCCACGGGCAGTCCTGGCGAGTGCTCGATGCTCACGTCCTCGATGTTGATGCCCGCGTCTTCTGCCACCCGGAACAGCCTGGCCAGCTCGCCCGGTCGGTCCGGGATCACGACCTGCACCGCGGCGAAGTCGCGCGTCGGGCCGCCGTGCTTGCCAGGGATCCGGCGCACGCCAGCGCTACCCCGCTCCAGCAGGTCAGCCACATACTTGACGGCTTGCTCGTCGCCGGCTGCAAGGTTCGCCAGTGCATCGGCGGCGCCGGCTAGGTCGGCCGCGACCGACCGGAGCACTGCGCTGGCCGGACCGGCGTTCGCGGTCAGGATCTGGAGCCACATGCCTGAGCCGGATGCGGCGATCCTCGTCACGTCGCGCAGGCCCTGGCCGGCCAGTGCTAGCGCATCCTCAGGCGCGCCCTCGAGGCGCGCCGCCATCGCCGCCGCCACCACGTGCGGCGCGTGCGACACGAGCGCGACCCACTGGTCATGATCAGCCGATGGCACTGCGACCGGGAGTGCACCACACGCCTCGGCCAACCCCGTTCCCAGCCTGATGGTTGTTGTGTCGTTAGCGGGCTGCGGGCACAGGACCCACGGTCTGCCGACGAACAGGTCCGCCCTGGCGGCCGCTGGGCCCGATCGCTCCCGGCCAGATAGCGGGTGGCCAGGCAGATAGCTGGCCAGGTCGCAGCCCAGCTCGCGAGCAGCGGCGAGCGGCAGTTCTTTCACGCTGGCGACGTCGGTGTAGGCGCGCGCGAGGCCGCGGCTCTGGGCGGTGCGAAGCTCGGTCGCGACGGCTGCTGGCGGAACGGCCAGGACGGCGACGTCAGCTTGGCCGTCAGGTAGACCGTCAGGTAGACCGTCAGCCGGCAGCGGCTGGCCGGCGCCGAGGTTCGCCGCGAGCAGCACGGCCGCGTAGTCGGCGTCGGCGAGCCAGACGTCGACGTCGCGCTCGCGCAGCGCCAGCGCGATGGACGTGCCGATCAGCCCCGTCCCGATGACCACGACGCGCGCGGGCAGCTGGCCTGGCCCCAGCACCGGCATCTCGCCGGTCTCGCGCGCAGCGGAGCGATCATCTCCGGCTGACGCTGTCATTGCGCGATGTCCAGCCGCAGGGCCGCGGCACCGTGCAGGTAGACATGCTGGAGGGCACTGCGCGGCTTAGTCGTCTCGATGTGCATCATCAGGCGAACGATGCGCGGCATCGCGCTGGGCACGTCGATCTCAGTCGCGCACAGCAGTGGCACTTCCTGGAATCCGAGCTTGCGGGCGGCGAGGGCCGGGAACTCCGCCGTGAGGTCGGGCGTCGCGGTGAAGATGACACTGATGACGTCCTCGGTGCTGAGCTCGTTGCGGCCCATCACCTCGGTGACCAGCTCGGTGGTCGCGGCCAGGATTTCAGCCTGGTCGTTCGCGCTCACCTGGACAGCGCCGCGGACTGCACGGACGGTCACGGTTACTCCTCCGTTCGCCTGGGTTCGGCCGACCCGAGGTGAGCTTCGCCGTCGGTCACAAGCCGACGGCAGCGTACAGGTCGCCGATCTCCTTGGTGGACAGTCGCCTGGTGGCACCGGGGCGCAGCGATCCGAGCGAGACGGGTCCGACCTGGGTTCGGACCAGCCGGCTCACCGGACGGCCGCTGGCTGCAAGCATCCGCTTGACGATGTGCTTACGGCCTTCGTGCAGCGTAATCTCCACCAGGGCCCGGTCGCCCACCTGCTCCACCACGCGGAACTTATCTGCGCTGGCCACGCCGTCCTCGAGTTCGACGCCGGTGATGAGCTGCCTGCCAAGGTCCTTGGGCACGGGACCGGGTACCTCGGCCAGGTACGTCTTCGGAACGCCGAACCGGGGATGTGCGAGCCGGTGCGCCAGTTCGCCGTCGTTGGTAAGCAGCATCAATCCCTCGGTGTCATAGTCCAGCCTGCCGACGTGAAAGAGCCGCTCGCCAACGTCGCCCAGCAGGTCCGCCATCGTCTTGCGGCCCCGGCTGTCGGACATGGAAGTCAGCACGCCGACGGGCTTGTTCAGCGCGATGTACACCAGATCCTCGCGTGCTGGAATCCGGCGCCCGTCCACGCGAATGATCTGGTGCTGCGGATCAACGCGTGCTCCGAACCTGCGCACGATCTCGCCATCGACCTCGACGCGGCCGGCGCCGATCAGCTCCTCGCAGTGCCTCCTGCTGCCGACTCCGGCTGCTGCGAGCACCTTTTGCAGGCGCACGCCGCCGGGCACGTCGGTCAGTGAGTCACGCTCACCAAGCTCGCCGCCGGGTCCCCAGTCGTCGTCGTCGAAATCATCGCCCAGGCTCGCGGCGGCGGCCCGCGCCCGGGCCAGGTCCGCGGCGCTCAGTCCGGCCCTGACATCGGTCGGGCGACCATGTTCTCGGCCGGGTGGCCGGCCCGGCTGTCGGCCCTGCCCGCGGCTACCGGGTCGCGTCATGGCCAGCGTCCAGTTCGTCCTCGAGATGCTCGGGCAGGAACGGCAGGAGATCCGGCAAGTCGGAGAGCCGGGCCAGGCCGAGCCTTTCCAGGAAGTAGCTGGTCGTCTGGAACAGGATCGCGCCGGTTTCTGGATCGGTGCCAGCCTCCTCAACGAGCCCCCGCAGCACCAGAGTCCGCATCACCCCGTCCGAGTTCACGCCGCGAACCGCGGCCACTCGCGCCCGGCTGACCGGCTGGCGATAAGCCACAACCGCCAGCGTCTCCAGTGCCGCCTGAGTCAGCCTTACCTCCTGGCCGTCGGTGACGAACCGCTCGACGACGGCTGCGCATTCGTCCCTGGTGTACAGGCGCCAGCCACCCGCGACCTCGCGGAGATCGAATCCGCGCCGCTCCGCGGTGTAGGAATCCGCCAGCACGCGAAGCTCTGCGACGACCGACGCCGCCGCCTCCCTGGTGACCTCGGCCAAGACCTCGGCGGAGACCGGCTCGTCGGCGACTAGCAGGATCGCTTCCAAGCTCATCCGCAAGTCTGGTGCTGAGTCCGAGCCCGTCGGCCCTGGCCCGTTATCCATCGTATTCCTCATGATCAGGACTAATGCCTAGCTCACCACGATCTGTCCAGGAGAGGTACAGATCGCCCAGCGGAGCTACCTGGTCCAGGCTGATTCGACCGTCGCGATAGAGCTCCAGTGCGGCCAGGAACCGGGCCACGATCTCATAAGTGCCGGCGCAGTCGGCTATGAGCTGCCGGAATGTGGCCCGGCGCAGCGTTCGCAGCCGCGCTAGCAGTATCTCAGCCTGCTCGCGCACGGAGGTCCGCGGGACGTGAAGGTGCGCGGTGGAGACCACCGGTGGCTGACGCGGTGCCAGCACCCGCGCGGCGATCGCGGCGAACTCGATCGCTCCGATCCCGATCAGCACCTCCGGCAGCAACTCCGCGAACCTTGGCTCCATCGGAACACGCCGCGGGTACCGATGGACTTCGCTCGCGATCTTCGCGGCGAACAACTCGGCGACTTCCTTGTACGCCCGGTACTGCAACAGCCGGGCGAACAACAGATCTCGGGCCTCGAGCAGGGCCAGGTCTTCCTCGTCGTCCACTTCGCCGGCTGGCAGCAGCCGCGCGGCTTTGAGGTCGAGCAACGTCGCGGCGACGACAAGGAAATAGCTGGCCTGGTCCAGGTCCCAGCCGCCAGCCAGCGCCCGGATGTAGCCGATGAACTCATCGGTGACGGCAGACAGGGCGATCTCGGTGATGTCCAGCTTGTGCTTGGAGATGAGCGCGAGTAGCAGGTCGAACGGCCCCTCGAAGACGTCCAGGTGCACCTGAAAGCCACCCGCAGGCGGGGCAATTTCGTCGGATTCGCCGGTCGTCATGATGGTTACCGGCACATTACCTGACTCACGCGCGTTCTTTCCCTCACTCGCCGGCCTCACTCCCGCGGTCACGGGCTCACGCTTCTGCGGGGGCTTACCTGGCCGGGCGTCATAAGATCCCGCGCAGGCGCCGCGCCACCAGGCTTTCTTCGCCCGCCTGGTCGAGGTCCGCGAGCACCACGGCCAGCGCCTCACGTACGATCCGGCCGCGGTCTACGGAGATTCCGTAGGAGCGGAGCGCCAGCCGCGCTCGCTCAAGCTCGAAGAGCTCGGTTCCCGACATGTACACGGTGATCTTCTGTGGGTGGCTTTCCCTGCCGCTTGCCTGGCGCTCGGTGTCGGCCGCCGGACTGCGGGCCGGGGGTCGCAGCAGCTCTGCGACCCCGGGCAGGCTTACACGGCGCGGACGGGACCCGCGGGAACGCCCTGACGCCACCTCTCCAGTACCTCCTTGGCCAGCTCACGGTAGGAGCTAGCCCCGTTGCACGCGGGATCGAACCTGGTGATCGGTTCACCAGCCACCGTAGAGTCAGGGAAGCGCACCGTCCGGCTGATGACGGTGTGATACACGCGGTCGCCGAAGCCCTCGACTACTCCGGCTAGGACCTCCCTGGTATGCAGGGTACGGGAGTCGTACATCGTGGCGAGCAGGCCGTCGATCTTAAGCTTCGGGCTGAGCCGGGAGCCAACCTTCTCGATGGTCTCCATCAGCAGCGCCACGCCGCGCAGCGCGAAGTACTCACACTCCAGCGGCACGAGCACACCGTCGGCGCAGGCGAGCGCGTTGACCGTCAGCAGTCCTAGCGACGGCTGGCAGTCGATCAAGATGATGTCGTAGTCGGGAATGACCGGCTGGAGCACACGGCCAAGCACGAACTCCCGGCCGACCTCGTGCACGAGCTGGACCTCGGCGCCGGACAGATCGATGTTGCTCGGCAGCAGGTCCATGCCATGGACGCGCGTTTTGATGATGACGTCGTGCGCGGTCAGGCCGCGCTCCATCAGCAGGTTATAGACCGTAGCGTCGAGTTCGTGCGGCTGAACCCCAAGCCCGACGGACAGTGCGCCTTGCGGGTCGAAGTCGACGAGAAGGACGCGCCGACCGTGCTCGGCGAGCGCGGCGCCGAGATTGATGGTCGTGGTGGTCTTTCCGACGCCGCCCTTCTGGTTGCAGATGGCTGCGATCCGGGCCGGACCGTGGCGGAGGAGCGGCTCAGGGTCAGGGAACACCGGTAGCGGCCGCCCGGTGGGCCCCACCGTTCCGGGCCGGACCTCCAAGGTTGGGGATGCTGACACAGCTACCGCACCTCCCGGCGGCTAGCGCGAACGCGCTCACTGCCAGGCGACTCTAAGGGCTGGGCCGACCGCCGGCAAGCCGGCGCACCGGGAGGCGGCAAATGAGCCGCATGCGCATAGTGACCGGAGCGCGCCCCGTGGTGCACATGGAGGGAACGGGTCACACGGGCCACTCTCGCCATTCGGCTCGCGATCGCGCCCGCTACCTGATCGCCCGCGGATGCGCTGATGCGTAGACCTCGCGGAGCTTGTCGACCGTAACGAGCGTGTAGACCTGCGTCGTCGTCACCGATGCATGGCCGAGAAGTTCCTGAACCACCCGGACATCCGCGCCGCCGTCCAGCAGGTGCGTGGCGAACGAATGCCGCAGGACGTGCGGCGATACCTCCGCTAGTCCGGCACGCGTGCCGGCGGCGCGCAACGTCCCCCAGGCGCCTTGCCGCGTCAGCCGGCCGCCGCGCGCATTCAGGAAAAGGGCTGGGCTCGGCTGGCCCCGTCCGGCCGCCGCGGCGAGCGCTGGACGTGCTCGCACCAGGTACGCGTCCACCGCGTCCCTGGCGAACCGCCCCACTGGTACCAGGCGCTGCTTGCCGCCCTTGCCATTCAGACGGATGACGGCGGCGACAGCGGACGACGGCGAGTCGCCCGACAGCTCGACGTCGTCCACATCGAGTCCGACGGCCTCGGAGATCCGGGCACCAGTTCCGTACAGCAGCTCGAGTAGCGCGCGGTCACGCAGCGCTGACTGACCAGCATCGGCGGCGTCGAGGAGGCGCTCGACGTCCGCGATCGAGATAGCCTTCGGCAGCCGTCGCGGTGGCGTCGGCGGTCGCACGACGCGCGCCGGGTTCTCCGACGTCACCCCCTCCGCGTGCGCGAACGCGTGCAGTCCGCGCACCGCGACGACTGCCCGGCCGGCCGAACTGGCGGCGAGCGGCGGATGCGCTTCGTCACCCTGCCGCAGCCCAGCGAGGAAGTCGGCAACGTCCTGCGTGCTGACGTTGCCGATCTCGGTCCGCCCGGCCGCGGCCAAGGTCACGGCGTACCGCTCCAGGTCACGCCGGTAGGCCTCGAGCGTGTGTTCAGCGAGGCCCCGTTCGACGGCCAGGTGGTCGAGATAGCGCCCGATGGCGCGGGCGACAGAGGTCAGGTGAGCACCTCCGCGAGCGGCACCGCGGGAAGACCGTGCGCTTCCGCAACCGGCGCGCACGTGACGCTGCCTTCGTGCGTGTTGAGGCCCATGGCGAACGATGGATCATGGCTCAGCGCGTCGCGCCAGCCCCTGTTGGCGATTTCAGTGACGTACGGCAAGGTCACGTTCGTCAGCGCATAGGTAGAGGTGTGCGGCACCGCACCGGGCATGTTCGCTACGCAGTAGAAGACTGAGTCGTGTACTCGGTACGTCGGCTCGGCGTGCGTGGTGGGATGGCTGTCTTCGAAGGTACCACCCTGGTCGATCGAGATGTCGACCAGCACCGAACCTGGCTTCATCCGTGCGACCAGGCTGTTAGAAACGAGCTTCGGCGCCTTCGCGCCCGGTACGAGCACTGCCCCGATGACCAGGTCGGCGTCGATGCACGCACGCTCGATCTCATAGGCGTTGGATGCAACGGTCTGGCAATGACCCTGGTAGATGGCGTCGGCCTGACGGAGCCTGACGATGTTCTTGTCAACGAGCAGCACCTCGGACTGCATGCCGAGAGCGATAGCCGCGGCGTTCATCCCGGACACACCGGCGCCGAGCACAACGACCTTCGCGGCGTAGACACCCGACACACCGCCCATCAACACACCGCGGCCACCTCCATCGCGCTGCAGGTGGTGGGCACCGACCTGAGGCGCCATCCGCCCGGCCACCTCTGACATCGGGGCCAGCAGCGGCAACGAGCCGTCCGGCAGCTGCACGGTTTCATACGCTATCGCCGTAATGCCGGATTCGAGCAACGCGTCGGTGCACGCACGACTCGCGGCCAGGTGCAGGTAGGTAAACAGCACCTGGTCTTTGCGCATCCGGTGGTACTCCTCGGCAACCGGCTCCTTGACCTTCAGAATCAAGTCGCCGGTCTGCCATATATCGTCGGCCGTCGGCAAGATTGCCGCTCCCGCCTGGACGAAATCGGCGTCCGGAATCGAGGATCCTTCGCCGGCACCCTGCTGGATGTAGACTTCGTGGCCGTTCCGCACCAGCTCGTTGGTCCCGGCAGGCGTGATCGCGACGCGGTACTCGTGATTCTTTACTTCCTTAGGAACGCCGACCTTCATTGGCCTTGTGTCCTTTCTTGCCCTGCTACCTGCCCGGCACTGTACCGGCCAGAATTCTGGTGCTGCCTCCTGACGCGGTCACAGGGTCTCGGGCTCGCCAATGTCACGAAGTGCCCTGAAACCGTCCCCCTGAGCCGCATAAGCGGACAAGATACCCACGATGGCGACCCCGTTGTGCAAGTCCCCAGCCAGAATCCCCCGGACCGCCTCCGCCAACGGGACCCATTCGGTGGTCAGGTAGGCCTCCTCATGCTCAGGAACATACTCGCGTTCGGCGGGCGGGACCACGGCTAGGTTCCGGGCCAGGAAGACCCGCAGCCGCTCCGTCGTGATGCCAGGCGAGGAGACGAAATCAGCGAGCACGTGCCAAGTCGCGGCGCGGTAGCCGGCTTCCTCAAGCAGCTCCCGGCGGGCCGTCTCCACGAGCGGCTCGCCCGCCACGTCACGCAGTCCGGCGGGGATCTCCCAGAGGGTGGCGCCGACCGGATGCCGGTACTGCTTGATCATCAAGACGCGATCTTCGTCGTCGAGAGCGAGGACAGCGACAGCGCCCGGGTGCTCGATGACTTCTCTGCCGACCACCTCGCCGTCGGGTAGCTCGACGAAGTCCCTGCGCACTGTCACGATGTGCCCGCGAACCAGGTCCGCTGAGTCACGGACCGGCCAGGCGCCCGGTTCGTCACGGATATCGGCCACGTCTAGGCGCTCGCGACGGGCCGGCCCGCACCGGCGGCTACCGACTCGCCCGCTGGCACTGCGCGGCTGCGCTCAAGTGCGGCGGCGACGAGCCCGCTGAAGAGCGGGTGCGGCCGGGTCGGCCGGGAAAGCAGCTCGGGGTGCGCCTGAGTGGCCACGAAATAGGGGTGCATGCTGCGCGGCAGTTCGATGAACTCAACGAGCCGACCATCGGGTGAAAGCCCCGAGCACCGAAGTCCGGCTTCCTCGAGCTTGTCGCGGTATGCGTTGTTCACCTCGTACCGGTGCCGATGCCGCTCCTGCACGACGGGCTCGCCATACAGCTCGCGCACGAGGCTGTCGTCCTCGAGCACGGCCGGGTACAGGCCGAGACGCATGGTCCCGCCCATGTCCCGTTCGCCGGCCACCACGTCTTCCTGGTCGGCCATCGTGGCGATGACAGGGAACTCGGTCTGCGGGTCAAATTCTGTGCTGTTGGCACCCGCCATCCCAGCCAGGTCGCGCGCTACCTCGATAGTCATGCAATGCAGGCCGAGGCAGAGACCGAGCACTGGGATGCCGTGCTCGCGGGCATGCCGCACCGCGCCGATCTTGCCTTCAATTCCGCGCACGCCGAAGCCGCCGGGTACGAGCACGCCATCGACGTCGGCGAGGTGGCGTGCGGCACCCTCGGGCGTCTGGCAGTCATCGCTCGTCACCCACCGAATGTTGACGCGGACGTCGTGAGCGAACCCGCCGGCCCGCAGTGCCTCGGCAGGCGACAAGTAGGCGTCCGGCAGGTCCACGTACTTGCCGACGAGCGCGATCGTGACTGTTCGCGACGGCCTGTGCACCCGGCGGAGTAGATCGTCCCAGTCGCTCCAGTCGACATCCCGGAACGGCAGGCCGAGCCTGCGTACCACATAGGCGTCGAGACCCTCGGAATGCAGGACCTTGGGGATGTCGTAGATCGACGGGGCGTCCGGCGCCGAGACGACCGCCTCCTCGTCGACGTCGCACATCAGACTGATCTTGCGTTTGAGGCCATCGCTTATCGGCCGGTCAGAGCGGCAGACGATCGCGTCGGGCTGGATGCCTATGCTGCGCAGCGCGGCGACCGAATGCTGGGTCGGCTTGGTCTTCAGCTCCCCCGATGGCCCGATGTACGGCAGCAGCGACACGTGCAGGAAGAAGCAGCGGTCCCGGCCGATCTCGTGCCGTATCTGGCGGATTGCCTCCAGGAATGGCTGTGACTCGATG
>Ga0126373_10000344_pt1 | contig 30660 bp, 24 predicted proteins | sample PanSoiMetPlot_11_FD_92545 | JGI IMG/M metagenome (GOLD analysis project Ga0126373, IMG submission 92545) | Tropical forest soil microbial communities from Panama - MetaG Plot_11 | ecosystem: Environmental > Terrestrial > Soil > Tropical forest > Bulk soil | place: Panama | collected 2016-02-17 | reverse complement strand
ACTTACGCTTCGCCCTAACTACAGGGCTTCGCTCCAGTGCGCATTCCAACGAGAACACAACAACTGAAAAGGGGACATTTCTAAATAGTTAATGATGGGGACATTTCTAAAAAGCTTTGACATCTCGCTCAGATTGTCGTTGCACACGCTATTCTCTTGCGCTAGCCTAATTTTGCTCTGGCGGTTCTTCCACCTGACCTTTCCTCTCCACCCTCAATGCAGGCATTTGCTGCAATGGCTGTGCAATACAAGGCGTTATCTTCTATCCCCCCACTATATATAGTGTTATATTGCTTGACGCCGGCGGAATTTCGTCGGTACAGTAGCTTAAATTCATGCCCACCCTGTCCAGTCTGGGGTGAGACGAACGACTGTGCAGACAGTATGAGCAACAAAACTGACGGCAAAGGAATCCGTCTGGTAAACAGGTCGCACAGCCGAAATTCCCCTATCTTGCAAACGGCGAGATGCGGGACACCCACTTCGCTGGTACTGGCAACTGGCCACTGACCACTGAACTGGCCACTGGAGTTGACGCTTTGCTCAAACTGAAGAGGCTGCAGATTCTCGGATTCAAATCGTTCTGTGACCGCACAGAACTCAAGTTCCATGGCGACGGCATTGCTGCCATCATCGGTCCCAACGGTTGCGGAAAATCCAACATCTCCGACGCAATCTCGTGGGTGCTGGGCGAGCAATCGGCCAAAACTCTGCGCGGCTCGCGCATGGAAGACGTAATCTTCGCCGGCACTCGCGACCGCAAGCCCACCGGAATGGCAGAAGTGTCGCTCACGCTAATCGATCCTGAGGTGTACAGCGGTGCCGACGCAAACGCCGCCACAGAGATCGACATTCAGGACGAGCTGCCCGAGTCCGAGTACCACGTCGCCGATGATTGGGACGAGGCTGCGATCCGCTCGCGTGCTGCTTCCGACACCGACCAGGCCGTGGAGGACGCCCAGCCCGGAAAGACGGAGGAAGTCGAAGTCCCACGCAACAAAATCAACACTATCGCCGTAGCCTTCCCCGACGACGAACCGATCTTTGCACTGCCCGCCCACAATGTGAGCGCACCTCCCGCAAACGCGCCTGTGGGAACCCCGCCTCCGCATGTGGTCCTGAAGATTCGGCGGCGAAAGTTCAATCAGCAGCAATTCCGCCATGGCGAGATTGTTGTGACCCGCCGCCTGTTCCGCTCCGGCGACAGCGAATATCTGCTGAATGGCAAGCTCTGCCGTCTCCGCGATATTCAGGAACTCTTCATGGGCACCGGACTCGGCCCTGAGTCCTATGCCTTGATCGAGCAAGGTCGCATCGGCCAGATCCTCAGCAGCCGTCCCACCGACCGCCGCGCAATTTTGGAAGAAGCAGCGGGTATCACGAAGTTCAAGACCAAGAAGCGTCTCGCCGAAGCTCGCCTGGAAGAAGCCAAGCTCAACCTGGCCCGCGTGAACGACATTTTCGAAGAAGTCACGCGCCAGATGAACTCGTTGAAGCGGCAGGCCTCGAAGGCCGAACGCTATGGCCGCCTCCGCGACGAAATGCGCGCGAAGCTTCGGATCGTACTGGCCAGCAAGCTTGCCGCGCTCGAGCAGGAAGCCACCGAGATTGACGCGCAACTGAACACCCTCGCGGAACAGATGCGCCACCGCTCCGAGGAAGTCCAACAACTCGAGGCCGAGCACGCTGAGCGCACACAGCGCGGATACTCAATTGAAACCGAGTTACGCGAGAACCGCGATCGCATCAGCCAGATTGCCATGGAGATCGACCGCGCCCAAGCGCGACGCCGCCACAACGAGGAGCGCTGCGCCGAATTGCTGGTTCGCTCGGCGTCTGCCGAAGCCGAACTAGGGCAGGCTCGCCACCGGCTCACCGCGCTTGAATCGGAGCGCGAGGCGAACCGCCAGATTCTGGAATCCGCCGCTGCCGATCTCGCGGCCGCTCAAAGCAATCTCGCACTCTGCCAGCAGGACGCTGCCGCTGCAGCCGCGAGTCTCGCCGACATTGAGCGCCAACAGGAAGAAGCCCGCGTTAGCATTTTCGATACGGTTTCATCCGCTTCCCGCCTGCGCAACCAACTCGCCCAGGCTGAAGAACGCCTCGCCGGGGCCGATCGCGAAGCACGCCGCCTCGAAGCCGAAATCTCAACCGCCGATACCCAAGTCGAAGCCTTCGGCGGGCAGCGCGGACAACTGGCACTCGAATTTGAGTCGATTAATCAGCGCGCTGCCGGGATTACCGAAGAGATCGCACGAGTTCGCCAACTGATTGAAGCGAAGAAGCTTGAAGAAACTCAGGCCAAGACAAATCTCGACGTCCTTCGCGCGGAATATGCCACGGCATTAGGCAAGAAGGGATCCCTCGAAGCTGTCATTGCCGAGCACGGGTACTCCACCGAATCTGTTCGCAAGCTCTTTCAGTCCGGAGTCATGCAAAGTGGATTGGCACCAGTGGGCGTGCTCGCCGATTTTCTGGAAGTTGAGCCGCGGTATGAGCGGGTGGTAGAAGACTTCCTTCGCGATGAACTCAACTATATCGTCGTAAAGTCCTGGGACGCCGCTGATGAGGGCCTTCGCATGCTGCGTACCGACGTCGACGGACGCGCTACATTCCTGGTTCACCCCGAAGAGGCCCAGGCAAAGTTCTCTTTCGCAATCAACGAAGCCGCCCATGCAGCGCCGCCAGCGGAACAGATCGTTCCGTTGAAACACTCCATTCGCGTGCTCAATGGCTTCGGCCGTTCTCTCGAGGTGATTCTTCCGAAGCTCCGTGACGGCTATATCGTTCCCGAGTCAGATGCCGCCCGCAACCTGGCGCTCGAAAATCCAGACGCCTTCTTCCTCTCGCAGTCGGGAGAGTGCTTCCACAATGTCACGGTCACCGGCGGCAAGCAGCGTGCCGAAGGGCCGCTCTCGATGAAGCGCGAACTGCGGGACGTCATGCATCAATTGCAAGATCTCGAGCGAGCACTTCGCGAAGAAGAAACCCATGTTCTCACATTGGGCCGGGAAATCGGCGAACTCACTTCCCTGCTCGAACGTCTCGAAAGCGAAAAACGCGAAGCCGAGCATCAGGCGATGACCTCACGCCACATGCTTCAGCAACTCGATTCAGAAATCACTCGTGTCAACGATCGCCGGAATGTGGCCAAGCTCGAGATGGGGCGCCTGGCAGCGGAACGCGCCGAGCAGGAGGGCATCCTCTGCGCTCGCCAATCAGAAGTCGAAGTGCTGGAGTTGCGCCGGGTCGAACTCGAGCAACACCTGGCCGCCGGACAGGAGTCGCTTGCCGCCCTCCGACTTCGCCGCGAACAATCCGCACAAACGACGTCACAGCATACAGCCCGCGTGGCGACTCTGGAGGAGCGTCACCGCTCCTCCGCCGCTGTTCTGCAGCGCATCGAATCAGTTTTCCTGGACATGGAGCAGCGCGTCCAGGCACTTGCTTCGCAGATCGAAGGGGCGGCAGCGGAAAAGTTGCAACGCGAAGCCGAGAACGAGCAACTCGCGCAGCAAGCCATAGACTTGGAGGCCGAGCGCAACGCCGCACAAACCCGAGAAGGCTTGCTGCGATTCGAAACCGAGCAGCTGCGCGCTCGCCTGGCCGAAATCGACGATTTGCTGCACAGCGGCCGACAGTTGCTCGATCAAGCTCGCGACCGTCGCGGTGAACTCTCTGCTTCCGCTGCCAAGTTGCAATCCGACGCGCAATATATGGCGGAAACCTGCCTCAATGAACTCGGGATCGAACGCCCCGTCCTCATGGCAGACACCACTCTGACCGTTCTCTGTGGCGACGAACTCGCCATCGAAGATCAGCTTTACCGCGACATGCGCTCGAAGCTGGAAGCCATGGGTCCGGTCAACATGATGGCCCTCGAAGAGTACAAAGAAACCGCCGAGCGCCACGGCTTCCTCGATACCCAACGCAAGGACCTGATCGCCTCCATCGAGAACACCACCGCGACGATCAAGGAAATCGATCAGATTTCGCGCCAGAAGTTCGAAGAAGCCTTCACCAAGATCAACGAGAATTTCCAGGCCACGTTCAAGAAACTGTTTGGCGGTGGCCACGCTTTTATGAAGCTCACCGACCAGGAAAACAGTGCCGAAAGCGGCATCGATGTCGTGGCGTCTCCTCCGGGAAAGCGCCTGCAAAGCGTGCTTCTCCTCTCCGGCGGAGAGAAGGCATTGACCGCCCTCGCATTACTGGTCGGTATCTTCCAATACGCGCCCAGCCCCTTCTGCATTCTCGACGAAGTGGATGCTCCGCTCGACGAAGCCAATGTCGGACGCTTCACAGAGTTGGTTCGAGAGATGAGTGTGCAAACCCAGTTTGTGCTTATCACTCACAGCAAAAAGACGATGAGCATTGCCCCGGTGCTGTATGGCGTGACGATGCAGGAACCCGGCGTCTCGAAGCTGGTTTCCGTCAGATTCGGAGCTCAAGCTTAGTAGCGCTCGTGAGATCTTTCTGAAATTGAGACGCGCCGATGACGTGCGGCTCTCTTAATTCCTCCACGATATCCACTCACGTCCTCAGCTTTTCCACAACGCACAACAATCTAAAACTGTATCAGGCCGGTGTTTGCGCTTGACCGCTTCAATGTCAACCCCCTTCCTCCCCGACGTGGTACGATGGCTCTCTCTAGCTGTCATGAGAGTCGTTGACATTTTTTTCGGACCAGCTAGAATACGCCTCGCCTCTAACCTGTAAAATTTCATCATGAGCCCACAAGTTCTAGATTCCGTCCTCATTCGCACCGATTTTCCCGATCTCAAACTCAAAGCTAGCGGCAAGGTCCGGGACGTTTACGACATTGACGAAACTCAGCTGCTCTTCGTCGCTACCGATCGTATTTCCGCATTCGACTACGTTCTGGCCACAGGGATTCCCCACAAAGGGCGCATCCTAAACCAGATTTCACTGTTCTGGTTCGATTTTCTCGCCGACGTGGTTCCCAACCATCTGATCACCGCTGATGTCGAACGATATCCTCTTGAGGTTCAGAAATATTCCGACCAGCTCCGCGGGCGCTCCATGCTCGTCCGCCGCGCTGAAATTTTTCCGGTGGAGTGCATTGTCCGAGGCTATTTGTCAGGCTCAGGCTGGAAGGAATACCAGTCGACTGGCAAGGTTTCCGGCGTTACGCTACCTTCAGGTCTCAAGGAATCCGAGGCGCTTCGGGAACCGATCTTCACCCCATCGACCAAAGCGACCTCCGGTCACGACGAAAATATTTCCTTCGATCAGATGTGCCACATCGTCGGAGTCGAAACAGCAAGCCATCTGCGCGATCTGACCTTGCGTATTTACTCGAAAGCGGCCGCGTATGCGCGTCAGCAGGGCATTATCATTGCCGATACCAAGTTCGAGTTCGGACAGACACAGCAAGGCATCACGCTTGCCGACGAAGTTCTTACACCGGATTCGTCCCGCTTCTGGCCCGCGGATAAATATGCACTGGGACGGCCTCAGGATTCTTACGACAAGCAATACGTTCGGGATTACCTCGAGCAGATTCACTGGAACAAGCAGCCGCCCGCTCCCGCGCTTCCCCCGGAAGTGGCTCGCCGCACCAGCGAAAAGTATCTCGAGGCTTACACCCAGCTTACGGGACGCAAGCTGGATGTGTGACGCGAGTGGTCACGCGGTCGCAAGCGAGCTCGGCCTATGACCTTCGGTGTTGTCGACTGGATCATCTGCGGGCTCGTGCTTTTTAGTGTGATAACCGCCGCGATGCAGGGCTTTTTTTCTGAGGCACTGACCACGGCGGGGCTAATCGTCGGGTACATCGTAGCTGCGTGGCAGTATCACCACCTCGCAGCTTGGCTCGAAACTTTTTTGAAGAACCCGTGGTTGGCTGAGATTCTCGGCTTTCTTGTCATCTTTTTCGCCATCGTGCTCCTGTTCGGTTTAGCGGCCAGGGTTGCGCGCTGGATCATGAAAGAAGCCGGTCTCAGCGGGTTTGACCGTTTCCTTGGCGCAGTCTTGGGCTTGGTCAGGGGCGGGCTGATGGTAGCTGTGATCCTGATGGGAATGACGGCTTTTGAGCCGGCTTCCAGGCTGCTGCAGAATTCGCAACTCGCGCCGTATTTCCTCGTGGTCGGCCGCGCTGCGATCTGGCTGGCTCCTTCCGATTTGCGGATGCGTTTCTATCAGGGACTCGGAATGCTCCATCAAGTTCCCGAAAAGCTTAGTGGCTCTCCTGCCACACCGCCGAAATAGGGCTGCGGTGCTGTAGAACAAATTTCTAGATCAGAGAGACGCATCGTGAAAGATCAACTGGAAGCTCTTGTCCTTCAGATGTACCGCAGTAATATTCTCTACGCCGAGGGCGTGCGCGAATTCAAGAAGCGTTTTATCTTGACCGTTCTCCAGGAAAACCGGGGCAATCAATGCCGTGCCGCCCGTGAATTGGGGATGCATCGCAACACGCTCAGCCGCACGATCGCAGAACTCAAGATTGACGTCCGCCAACTGCGTGATGGCGTTAAGCGACCGCCACGCAGCGCTCGCCCGGTCTCGGTAGAAAAGAAGATCGTCCGCTGATTCCCCCAAAAATTTAAGGCAGCCCTTTCGGACTGCCTTTTCTTGTCGACCTTTTCGATTACTGACCTGCTGGCTTGCGGTGCACCGGCGCCTTGTGTGCCGGAGTCGTGGCTGCCGGTTTCGTTCTCAGCAGTTGCCCCTTCTCCATCACCATCATGAATGGGTTTGGGGTATACGACGCGGGCTCACCCTGAAAATCGAAGCTGGCTCCGTCTTTTGGAACTAGTTTCACCGGAACCTTGTCTTCGAACTTCAATGTGATATCCGCTTTCTTCGCGTCGATATCGTCTGAACTGCCGGCGATCATGAACTGGTCAGGCCCGGTACTGATGATGGTGCCGTTCATCTGCACGGGTTTGCCCTTGATCGCGTTCCAGACGGTGTCCTGATCTTCCTGACTGCCATTGGTCAAAATGAATTCCCACTGGGCGAAGTCCATCTTATCGGGAGGCGTCTGCTGAACCATAATTTTGGCCTGCTCGGCCGGTGTGGGCGCGGGCTTAATCACTGTGGTCAGATCCGCAGGCGGAGTAGTACCGGCTTTCGCTTTCGCCAGCACATCCGCCCAGCCATCATCTCCTCCGTGATATCTCACATACAGAGAGCGTGCATATTTCTCGATCTGCGGTTGCGCCTGGGGTGGTGCGATCGCAGAAGCTCGAGAGGCGTACCAAATGGCACTCGTACTGTTTTCGGGGGTCGTGGGCGTCTTGGGATCAGGCCAGTAAGCCAAAGCTAACGGATACGTAAGGCTGAAATCAGTAGGATTCGCGTCCACTACAGGTTTAAGCGCTGCAATACAACCCGGATAATCCTTGTTTTGGCAGTCCGCAATACCAATCGCCGACTGAAAAATGTTGGTCATCTGATCCTTCATCTTTGTGATCTCGGGATCTGTGACCTTCGACCAGCACCCCATACCCTGCCCACCGTATTTCTTGCCGTCGGCGAGAAGCTGCAGCGCGTTCGGATCGCCATTCTGTGCCATCGCGCGATCGTAGAACGCCAGCAATGCCAGAGCCCGCATATTGCATTGATCCGCTGCCACCAGTTTGGTCGCGGTCTCCATCGTTTTCTTCGGATTTTGGGCCTGCTGGTAAGCTCCCATCAACAATTCGAGAGCCTGATTCTTCATCACACTGTTGGGATATTGCGTAAGAAAAGCTTCCAAACCGCTGATTTTTGCGTTCGCATCCTTCTGCTGCACCGCTGCGACATACGCATTGTATTCGGCAGGATCTTTAATCACCGGCCCTTGGGACTGGCCCTGGGCGGGTGCGCCCGATTGTCCCTGAGCCGGCTGCGCAGCGTCCTGTGCCACTGCGCCCGCCGTCACCCCAAGCACAACCGCAAGCAGAATCTTTTTCATCAGTATGGCTCCTTGAAATCGAGGGAAATGTCTAAACTGGGATCGTTTTCTTCTTCACTCTTACGACCGCATTCCGACTGGACCGCTTTGCGTTCGGATCCTGCTTTGGAACGCCCGGGCTTCCTGGCAGGTGACCCCGGGAGAGAAAAGGTTGACCCGGTTGGAGCGTTGTGGCGGCGGACCCTTTTTCCCGGCTGGCCGGATTATAAGTACCTCTCTTGCCGAAGGCAAGCGCGTTCCCATTCGCCCACCTCTTTATTGCTAAGATGCGGATGGCAGAGAATGAGGATGTTCCCTCAGTCACGCACGGCCTCCCACGATCGTGCCAGGAGAAACTGAGCGGTATGGACACCAGACAGCCAATCGCCGGAAAAGTAGCCGTCATTACCGGAGCGGGCCGAGGCATCGGCGCAGCCATCGCGCGCAGCCTAGCTGCGCTCGGCGCGACCGCTGTGCTCCTCGGGCGCACACAATCTTCTTTAGATGGAACCGCTCGGGCCATTGCCGACTCCGGCGGCAAAACCGAAGTCATCCCCTGCGATGTTACCGTGCTGCACCAACTCGAATACACCGCCGCCCGTGTTGATAGCACTTTCGGCCGCGTCGACATACTGGTAAATAATGCAGGCATTGGCGGATTTACGACTTTGCTCCACGATCTGCCACCCGCAGAGTGGGACACGATTCTCAATACCAACTTGCGCGGGGTTTACTTTGCCATCCGTTGTTTTGCCCCACTGATGATTCGCGCTCAGTCCGGTCACATCATCAACATTTCATCTCTCGCTGGAAAAAACGCTCTCCCTAGCGGCGCCGCCTACGCGGCATCGAAGTGGGGCCTGAATGGCTTGAGCTATTCCGTCGCAGAAGAACTGCGCAAGCACAACGTGCGTGTGTCTGTTATTTGCCCCGGCTCGGTCGAGACGAACCTGAGTCCACATGAGGGAAAAGATCCCCAGAAGATGCTCCAGCCAGATGACGTAGCGCACGCAGTAGAAATGCTGGTGACACAAGCCCCACAATCCTTCATCAGCGAGATTCTGCTGAGGCCAACACAAAAACCCTAGGGCGGCGGGCGTCACACGTCACGAAAATCAGATATGGCGAAAGCAACGAACCACGTAGCGACAACCGCTTCGGCTGTCCGCGGAGCGAAGTTCCGCCGGCGTTCGCCCGTTGGTCTCGGTGGGTGATTTCTTTCCTGAGGCCCGACGCCTGAGGCCTATTTCTTAAACAGATTCTCAAATGCCGCGCGAGCATCATTAGGCCGCAAACTGGCAGGGGTGGAAGTCTCTTTCTCGCGGGTCACCCGAATCTCGTAAAGCGTGCACTCATTCCGCGCATCCTTCTTCGGAATGCGTTCTTTGACGGGTTGCATGCACTCAAACCGGCTGCCCGGATCAAAGTAGGTACACTGCTTGCACGAATGCAATTCGAATCCGCACTTCGGACACTGCCCTTCCCCCGAACTAGCCGCTCCCTGTAGTACCGTCCCACATTGCGCGCACCGGGAGACGACGCGCGTGCCCGGCAAATTCACGGGCTTAGGCCCCAGCGCATGGTCCCAACGCGGAGGACCACTCTTCCGTTCCGGCGGAGCCTTTTTCCGCGTCTCTTCTTTGCGCGGTTCGCGATCGCTATCTTGATATCCGGGTTGCCGATATTTTGCCAAATCGAACCTCCCCCCAAGCGTGTGGCCGTATTGTCCACCCGCTCCCACCCGCACGGCAAGTGCGTCGCGTACTCCACGGATCAAGAAGCAGTGCGTTCGAAGATCTTGATCATCCGTGGCAATCCGTGTGAATCGGTGGCGATCGGAGTTCACCCGGGACTCGGGACTCGCCACTCGGGACTAGCTACAATAGCTCGATGATTCACGAGATCCTCCCCGTAGGCCCGTTGCAGTGCAACTGCTCGATCATCGGTGACGAGACCACGCGCGAAGCCATGGTGATCGACCCGGGCGACGAAATCGAAGACATTCTCGCGCTAGTGCGCAAGCACAGCCTGCAAGTCAAACAGATCGTCATTACGCACGCGCACATCGACCACGTCGGCGGAGCGATGAAACTTCGTGCGGCAACCGGCGCATCCATTCTGCTCAACCAGAACGACTATGCCTTGCTGAAGATGCTCGCGCTGCAAGCCGCCTGGATCGGCGTACCCGATCCCGGCAATGTCGAAATTGACCGTAGCATAAGCACGGGCGAAACCGTCTCCGCCGGGTCCTACACGGCCCAGGTGCTGCACACACCGGGTCACACCGAAGGCAGCATCTGCTTGTACTTCGAACTAGAGAAAAAGCTGATCGCCGGAGACACCCTCTTCGCCGGCTCGATCGGCCGCACCGACCTCCCCGGCGGCAACACGCAAAAAATCATGCGCTCGCTCCACGCCACTGTGCTCGCTCTTCCCGATGACACCGTCGTGATTCCCGGTCACGGCGAATTGACGACAATCAGCGAAGAGCGCGAGAGCAACCCATTTTTGATGAAACGATAAGTGATAATCCGACGTCGTCATCCCGAACGTCCGCGTTTTCTCCAGCGCGGAGCGATCTTCTAAACCGCCCAGCAAGGTCGGTTCACTCCACAACTCAGGTGGATTCTTCCCTGCTCGAAAAACGGCGGCGCTCATGATCACGACCACTGGGGACCTTTCAACCTGCGCCCAAAAATGGCACCGATACCGGCACCACGTGACGCCCTCCACATCTCCACCCCCTTGCAGTCTGCTATAGTGAACCCCTGCAAAGGAGTTTGATTATGGCAAGTAGAAGTCTGAACCGGGTTCAACTGATCGGCAATCTGGGCAAAGACCCCGAGATCAAGTACACGCCGCAAGGCACGCCTGTAGCCAAGATCACGATCGCCACGAACGAGCGTTTTAAGGACAAATCGGGCGAGTGGCAGGATCGCACCGAATGGCACAACGTTGTGCTCTGGCAGCGCATGGCCGAGATCGCCGGAGAATATCTGAAGAAAGGCGGCAAGGTGTACATCGAAGGACGCCTGCAGACCCGCTCTTGGGACGACAAGCAGACTGGCCAGAAGAAGTACATGACAGAGATCGTGGCCAGCGACATGATTCTGCTAGGCGGACGTGGTGAAGGCGGAGGAGATTTCAGCAGCAGTTCGCGCGGAGCGTCAGCCGGCGGCAACAATTTCGATCAGCGCGCCCCGGAGCAAGAACCAGCCGCATCCGGCCCGATCACAGACGAAGACATCCCGTTTTAGCTGTTTGTCGCGAGCCCGCGCGCGAAACGACGATAGAATAAAGCCCGCGGCGCAAGCCGTGGGCAGCTCGCCCGACGACGGCTCTCCCGCTACTGTATAGATGAGAACTAGGCCTCAAGAAAAAGATCCGGAGCAGTGAACGCCAGAAGTGCAGCCCCGTCAGGGGGCGTAATGTACTAGCCCAGGGGCGTCAGCGCTGGGTGAGTCGGGAACCGGAGTCACTCCCGTAGGAACGCCACGAACTTCTCACGCACACCCGACCCGAAGCATCGAGCAACTGACATTACTCAGAGACTCCCACTCCCAGTTTGCCTCTCGCGATGGCCCACTCCGGTGTCTGTCTCGAATCGTTTCCGGTCTGCGGAAGCCGGAAGCCCCTAATCCCCGTCCCCGGTATCGACCGTCACGAGTTCAAGATTCTGCAACAGCGGGCTCGAATCCACCACAAATTCCACGTGTCCACACCGCGGGCACGACAGAATCGCGTGTCCCGCACCCGGAGTCAGATTCGCGCGCATGAGCTGATAGCGGTGCAGACTCTGCTGACATCGCAGGCAGCAAACGCTTTTACTGTACGGATCGCTTGAGACACCGGCCGGTATCTCTAGGGCTGGTTTCATACATTCCTCGAAAAACGAAACGTGGAGCAAGCCCGACGAGCGTGCTCCACTCTTGGTGCATCGAGTGTACCACGCAGCCGCCAATGGTCAGACGGAGATTCCCCCGGGAGTTACACAAAAGCAAACGGCCAGATCCTCGTGGATCGTGGCCGCCATATGGAATGCTGTTCTTCCTAACTTTCGGGCAGTTTGAAGTTCACAGTGACTCGAGTCCGCCTCTCAAGGCTTTGGCCATCACCTGCTTCTGGCCGATAGCGCCACTGCTTGACGGCATCGATCGCGGACTGCGCCAGCAACGGATCACCAGAGACGACCGCAACCGTTCCCACCGCACCATCGCGCAACACCTCAACATCCAGCACGACAGGTCCCTGAACATGCCTCGCCTTGGCTTCCGCCGGATATTCGGGCTCGACCTTACGAATTAACGAATGCTGGCCAGATTCTTTTGCGTCCCCGCGTGCCGCCTCTGGCGAAGAACGGTACACAACTTTCCCGTTCTGGGTTACGACCAGCCCTCCCACCGGAGGCGCTGCCATGGGCGCCTTCTTTGCGGATGCGTCACCGGAGGTCGCTGAAGAGACGTTCTCTTTCGCTGCCGATGCACTCTGCGCCGCTGCGGCGGATGTTGGAGCCGGAGTCGCACTCGCACTATTACTTGTCCTTACTTGCGCACTCTGTTTCGTAAATTCCGCTGCCCTCCGCCACCCGAGTAGCAGCCCGAGCAGAAGAGCCGCAGCGATGACTAGGACCACCAGAACCACGCCCCACACGTCGAACGCCCTGCGTGGCTCCGATTCAATGGCTAAAGGCGCTGACTTTTCCTCCGGCTGGATCGGCTCCTCGCCCATCGGGGCTGATGTGATCGGCGCTGATGTGATCTGGGTTGAGAGAACGTCGACGGATGAAACCTCAGCTGACCCAGTCTGGCTCGGTTCCGCTGGCAATTCCGGACTCGTGGGCGCAAAGCCGGTTTCCGCCTCACGATTGCTCTCCGCGATTCTGCCGGCAATCACCTGTAGCGCGCTGGTCTCGCGCTTTCCAAAGGCATGGGGCCAGGCGGAAAACACTTGGATAATCCCGATGAGTTTCTGCCCATCCACCAGCGGGGCAATCAGCATCGACCGGACGCCCAATTGCCGGCAGATCTCGGCGTTGACTCGACCGTCGCTATCCGTGTCCTGGCACTGCTGGATCTCCCCGGTGCTCACGCAAGCGCCGGCCAGACCCGAATGGGCATCAACCCGCACGCCCATGTCCGGTGCATTTTCACCACTGGTGGCGCGACAAACGAGTTCCCCTTCACGGAACAGCGCGATCGCGGCCCCAGTCGCACCGGTCGAACTACGAGCCTGCTCCACTACGTCGTTGAGAACGATGTCAAGCGCAAGATCGATCGACAGACTGCCACCGCCATGCGCGGCCAGTGTTTGCGCTACTTGGGTCAACTTCGAAGGCTCCGCGAAAAGAGAGGTGGCGCTTGCAGATGACTCCTGATCCCCTAATCGAAGTCCAACTGTCGCATCTGCCCGAGCCCTGGGATCCAGAGTCATACTTAAACCCAAACCGTATCTGGTTTATCTATCTATTATCCGGCGGAATAGGGGGGAGGTTCAAGAATTAGCTGTGCTGCCGCCGCGAGAACTCACCGCAGCATGACTCGAATCCCGAAAGATGTCAATGCCTTATCGCAAACATGCCTTATTGCAAACAGAGTATAGCCTTCGCCGGCGGTCTGGGGCTTCCGATTCCCACTTCCGGACGCATCAGCGAAATTACCACTGTTTTCCACCGCCGGATGCGGGGAGCCGCAATAAAATCCAGTAGAATCGATCTGCAGCAAGGTTCCGCAGATTCGGTTCAATCCGAAACCTGTAAAAAACTATAGCTCGAGAGGTAATCCGATGCGCATTGCCGTGGTGGGTTCGGGATATGTCGGGTTGGTGGCGGGTACCTGCTTTGCCGATCTTGGCCACGACGTCGTCCTGGTCGACAACGACGAGCGCAAACTGGCAGCGCTGCGTGACGGCGAAGTCCCGATTCATGAGAAATTCCTTCCGGAACTACTCGCCCGCAACCGCGACACTCGACTCCAATTTTCCGACGATCTGAAAGAGGCGGTCCGGACCAGTGCAGCCATCTTCGTAGCCGTTGGCACGCCGCCCATGGAAACAGGCGAGTGCGACCTTTCCTACGTTGAATCGGTCGCGCGCGAGATTTCCGGTGCCGTCGACGACTACAAGGTGGTGGTTGAAAAGAGTACCGTTCCCGTCTACACCAGCGAATGGATCCGCCGCATTATCCTGCGCAACGGCACAGATCCCGAATTATTTGACGTTGCGTCTAACCCCGAATTTCTCCGCGAGGGCACTGCAGTCAGTGATTTCTTATTTCCCGATCGCATCGTGATCGGCTGTGATAGCCCCCGCTCAGCCGAGATTCTGCGCGAAATATACGCGCCGCTGACCAATGGCACTTACTACCAGCGCGCGGAAGCCATTCCCCAACCAGACCGCGCCCTGATTCCGCCACCTCTGATTGTGACCAGCACCAAGAGCGCGGAACTCATCAAGCACGCCTGCAATGCCTTTCTTGCCTTAAAGATTTCTTTCATTAACGCGGTAGCTTCCGTCTGCGAGTCGGTGGGAGCGAATGTGAACCAGGTCGTACACGGGATTGGCACAGACACCCGCATCGGCCCGCGCTTTCTCAACCCCGGAATCGGCTACGGCGGTTCATGTTTCCCCAAAGACGTAATGGCATTCCGCGCTGTGGCTCGTGAGCACGGCTATGATTTCCGCCTGCTCGATGAAGTAGTGCATATCAACGAAGACCAGCGCCACCGCTTCTTGCGCAAGGTGAACAGCGCGCTCTGGACCCTCCGCGGCAAGCGCCTTGCCGTGCTCGGCCTGGCATTCAAGGGTGGCACCGACGACATTCGCGAATCGCCGGCGCTCGCCATCGTTCAATCCTTGCTGCAGCAAGGCAGCAAAATTACCGCATATGATCCTGCGGCAATCGAACGCACCCGTGAAGTCCTCGGCGACCAGATTGCCTATACGACTTCCTCCTATGAAGCCGCGCACCACGCCGACGCGTTACTTATCCTGACTGAGTGGGAGGAGTTCGCCAATCTCGACCTAGGCCGCATACGCCAGGAACTGAAATACCCGATCGTGATTGATGGCCGGAACTTGTATGATCCTGATGCGATGGCCGCTCAAGGATTCACCTACTACAGTGTTGGCCGCGAGGCCGCGCATCCCGACGGAGTCCCCGCCGCTGTCCTGAAAAATGGCAAGAGAGCATGACTCAGCGTCGCGCTCTAGTCACTGGCGGAGCCGGTTTTCTCGGATCCCATCTCGCTGACGCCCTGCTCGCTGAGGGCTGGAAGATTGTGGTCATTGATAACCTGCTCACCGGCCGTATTGCCAACATTCAGCATTTACGAAACGAGCCACGCTTTGAGTTTATAGAGCAAGACATTTGCGATCCCTTTGATCCCGGCAAAGTCGACTACGTGTTCCATTTCGCAAGCCCAGCCAGCCCTGTGGACTATGGCACTCATGGAATCCATACACTGAAGGTTGGATCGCTCGGAACATTCCATGCCCTCGGAGTCACAAAGAAATACGGCGCGAAATATCTCGTATCGTCCACGTCGGAATGCTACGGAGATCCCCTCGAACATCCGCAGCGTGAAACGTACTGGGGACACGTGAATCCGATCGGCCCACGCTCGGTCTACGACGAAGCCAAACGCTTCACAGAAGCTGTAACCATGGCGTACCGCCGCTATCACGATATCGACACGCGGATCGTACGCATCTTCAACACCTATGGGCCTCGCATGCAGATCAACGACGGTCGCGTCGTGCCCAACCTTATGAAACAAGCGCTGCGCGGCGAAGACCTGACGATCTACGGCGACGGTAGCCAGACTCGCAGCTTTTGCTACGTGAGTGATGAGATTGATGGCTTCCTGCGCCTGTCGAAATCCGACGAGCACTTTCCCGTCAATATCGGCAATCCCAACGAGTTCACGATTCTGCAATGCGCCCAGCTAGTCTTGAAAGTGACTGGCTCGAGCAGCCGAATCCGCTACGAGCCACTCCCGCAGGATGACCCTAAACAGCGTCGCCCCGATATCACAAAAGCCCGTCAGTTATTAGGATGGGAACCGAAGATCGACTTGGAAACCGGGTTGCGTCTTTCCCTGGAATACTTCAAGACTGCCGTGGCACAAGATGCCGCTGCCGCGCGCTAGTTGCCGTTTCCTTTCGCGGCCACGAAATCGGTCAGCTTCTTGACGTTCGATTGTTCTTCTTGTGTCTCCAGCTCAAAAACCACGCCCATGCCGTAGCCGGGATGCGAGGTCTGCACGGTCCCGCGCAAGCGCAGCTTCATCTCGTAGGTCCGCACCAGGATCTCCACGGACGATCCCTGCGGGAATGGCAGCGAAACCTCAAGGTAGCAACCACCCGCACTGAGATCGGTCAGGCAGCAATGGTTTGGCACCGATGTCCCCGTGCGATAAACCTCGGCGCCGATGCGGCAGCTGTGTCGCGCCTGTGCGCGCCGGTTCGGAGAATCCGGCGTCTCCTGCTCAGCAACGGGAGGAGCTGCCTCCTCCGCCAACGCCGTTTGGGCACCGTGATCCGTCGTCCGTTCCTTTGAGGTCACGACCCTACCTGCCGGTTCTTCGATCTCGACCCCAACATCGTTTACCTCGAAGAACTTTTGCTTGTCATCCCCTTTCGGAAGATGAGCGTCAAGAAATTCATCCAGCAGCTTGCGCGACGCCTTGGGTACGTCAACGAACTGCACACCGCTACGCCCATTCCAGTCCTGCCACATCAGCTGTCCTGAGAGCCTCACACTCGACATCTGTCCCGGCAGCTCGAACTGAAAATAAACCTTGCTCATAGGAGGAAGTTTCTTCCCGAAAAGCACCTGCATGCCATCGCCCGCCAGGTTGACCAACGTTGCCCGTTCCCGTTCCACATTGGCATAGTCGACGGTGGCATGCGTGTGTACCACGGCGCGTGCGTTCTTCCGTTTTTCTTTGCGCATTACCGCACGCGCCGCGCGCAGGCTGCTCAGCGCGCGATCATACGCGACGGGTTTATACAGAACGAAGTTCACGCCCAGCGAAAACAGATCCCGAATGCTTTCCTGCGATGGCATCACAGCCACGGCAAGGGTCTTATCGTTCAGCCGCGACGTCCGCGTCTCGCGCAGGAGAGACAACACTTCGGTGCTCGAATGCCCGTTCACAATAATGACGTCAAAGCGCTCCTGGGCGGCGCGCATCGAGGCGCGCGCAAAATCTGGACACGCCTCCACTCGTATACTGAGTTCTTTCAACACGCGGCTCAGGATATCCGCTGCCGCTCGGTCTACGCACACTAACAGGGCAGATAAAGTCATACGTATGCTCGATGTTAGGTGCCGTCAGTTTGCCGAACAAGTTACTCCGGTCATCGACATTTCGATCTCCGCCAGCCCGCACGCTCGTTAACTCCCGAATTTTCATGAATGACCCCGGTAACCACCTGTGATGTCGAAAGGCCAGTGCCATTCTATTGACCGCCCGTGCTTTGACGCTTTCCCACCCCCTTCCTAGGATGATGACGGACGCGATGAAGGACCGCGCTCGCTTGCTGTTTTGGAGCGAACGCGATCCACCCCCATCTTGGCGTGCTGAACGGAGGAGGGCGTTTCCGTCATCCGGAGCCTCCTTCCCGGGAAGACTCTATATGAAATTGAACAGACAGCGCGGATTGTCGCTGCTCGAAATGATGGTCACGGTGGCCATTGGGCTCACGATCGGTGGCATCACCTTCGTCGCCATGATGCCGATGTTCAATCGGAATCACTCCGATCTCGGCTATGAAACGACGCTCGAGGTTTTGCGCAATACCCGCCACCTCGCGATTACGCAGAGCCACCAGTACTTCGTGAATTTCAATCCCGGTGGCTTTCCCCTGGGAACCATCCAGGTGACCTATCAGCCACCCGCGGTCGGGGCCGGCGCTTTGCCGCCGGTGCAGCAAGTCGCCACTTATACCCTGCCGAGTGACATCAGCTTCGCCGTGATGACAGGCTTCCCGGCCAATGCACCCGATGCATTCGGCGCCGGAGTTACAGCCATCGACTTCGGCCAGGGCATCGGCGCGGGCGGCCTCACTTATGTGTGCTTCATGCCAGACGGCTCCTCGCGCGATAACCTCGGAAATTACAACAGCGGCGTCGTCTACCTTTCCCGTACCGCAGATTCCAATCCCTACAATTCGCGTTCCGTGAGCGTCTGGGGAGCTACCGGCCGGATCCGCGGTTGGCGGCTTGTGCAGCAAGCCGGCAACCCTACTTGGGTACAACAATGAAGAAGAACAAAATCACGAGAAGAGATGCTCGCAACATCGACGGCGGGTTCACGCTGATCGAGGTGATGATCGCGATCGTCGTGATGTCGGTCGGAATGCTCGCCCTCGTCGCCTCTTTCGCCACTGCCATTCAAGCGACGCAGTCCGCCGAGGAAGATCTCATTGCCCGTCAGAAAGTGCTCGAGGCGATGGAAAGCATTTATACCGCCCGCAACGCGCAGCAGATTCCCTTCGCATCGATTGCCAACGTCTCCGTCGGGGGAATTTTCCTCGACGGCCCGCAGCCACTGCGGTGCGCTGGAAACGACGGCCTGGTCAACACTGCGGATGATGTTGTCTGCACCACGCAGGCGGGCGCGAATTGCCCCGGCGCGGGCGCTGAGTGCATGGTGCTCCCAGGCCCGGATGGAACTCTGGGCACTGCCGACGACGTCACCATGAGTCTTGGCAACTTCACGCGCACCATCGCCATTACGCCGGTTCTGTTGCCCGGTGGTGCCGTGAACAACAACATGGCTGCCATCGCCATCACCGTCACTTACACCAAGGACGGTTGGCCGGCGCGATCGTACACGGCCAACAGTTTGATCTCGAGCTATCACTAGCACGCGGGGACAAGGACTTGAGTATGCGAATGCTTAGATCGCAACGTGGTTTCAGCTTGCTGGAATTGCTGGTGGCTTCCTCCATCGGTGTGGGCGTGGTTCTCGTTATGACCAGCCTCTTCAAGACTGGCATGGATGCCACCACGCGCGTGAGTCAGCGCGCTGAAACCCAGCAGAACATGCGCGCCGCCGTCGAACTGATCACGAAAGACATCAGCCTTGCGGGCGCAGGCCTGCCCGCTGGCGGTTTGCAGCTCACCACCGCGGGTCTGTCGAAATTCGGCTGCAATCAGACTGGAACCTGCTACGTCACGAACGGAACTTATCCCAATAGCGGCGCCACGCCGAACTACATGTATGCTATCGAACCCGGCTTCGGCACCGGCGTGCAGAACGGTCTTGCTATCCCCGCTGCTCCGGGACTCGTCAACAGCAGCCTCACAGCCGTATATTGTGACTACAATTTCCCGCTCACCAACTTCAACTTCACGATAACCAGCACCACCACCACCAGCGTCGCTGTCATCAACGGTGCTATCCAGCCCAACAACATTCTCGCTCCCGGAGGACTGCAGGTCGGCGATCTCCTCCTTTTCACCGTTACGATTGCAGGCGACAGTAAGACTGTAAACGGCAACAGCTCGATCCAGACGGCTGCCGTGGTCGCCGAGGTCACGGGGATTCCCAACAATACATCCGTCCAGTTCAGCACTGCGGACGCATTGAATTTCAACCACACCAGCGGGTCCAACAACCTCGCTGCGGTCTCGGCCGCGATTGCGGCTGCTCCGGCCAATTCGAATCCAACGACGAGCGTCTGCCGTCTTCAGGTCGTCTCTTATTTTCTTCAGATTCCGCCGGCTGGCGGCACCGTCCAGACCCCTCGGCTGATGCGTCAGGTGAATGGACTCGATGCCATTCCAGTTGCTGACAACATCATCAATCTGCAGTTCACCTACGACATTATTTCCGTGGGTACAGGAACGCTTGTCGCCAACCAGCAGGATCCGATCGGTGCCGGGCAATCCCCGAATTTAATCAAGAAGGTCAACGTCTGGGTCATGGGCGCCAGTCCCGTGACCGGCGGCAACAAGTCACAGAACATGTATCTGGCCACCTCTGTCGCCACCCGCGATATGAGCTTCTGCAATTCGTACAGTGCCACGGCATCCTGTCAGTGAGCCGTCGCGGAATGAAGGAGAACCATGGGAATGAGCCACAATAATTCACGAGGTTTCACTCTGATTGCGGCCTTGTTGCTGACCGTTTTGCTGTCGGGAGTGGCCGTAGGGCTGCTCTACATGGTTAGCAACGAAGCCCGCATGGGCGGCAACGACCTCGAGGGAAACCTGGCTTACTACGGTGCCGAGGCAGGCATTGAGAACCTCACTTCACAACTGTCTCAGCTCTACCAGCAGTCCCAGTCTCCCAATGCCGCATCTCTGAACGCGTTGGTGAGTCCGGCTAATTATCCGACCACCGTCCCGGGCGCGAACCTCAGCAACCTCAACTACGTTGAAACCATCACTTGGCCCACAACAAAACCGGACGGCACTGCCTGTCCCAATGCCCCCGACCCCTGCGGCGCCTGGGACATCGTTGGTTCGGGTCCTGATCAGGGCATGGTCGCAACATTGATTCCCTTCACGCTGCAGGTTACGGCGACCCGCCAGGCCAGCAGCGGACAGGCTTCCGCACAATCCATCGCCGCAACCACCGGCGCGTCCGTGAACTTGACGCGTACCGTCGAAGTCGCTCTGCTCCCCGCATTTGAATTCGGTATCTTCTGTGACGGCGACTGCGACTATTTCGCCGGTCCTCCCTTCAACTTCGGCGGCCGCGTGCACACCAACGGCAACTTGTTCCTGGCCGCCAATTCCGGCCCGCTCACTTTTACTGACAAAATTGCCGCTGTGGGACAAGTCATCACCGACCGCCTCGAAAACGGCAACATCACCGCCCCTGGAAACTACGGCGGCAGCGTTTACATTCCCACGGCTGGCAGCGGCTGCCCGGCAGCCCCCGCGTCTGGACCGGGTGCCGGTCCCTGCAGTGATCTGATTGCGAATAACGGCGGAAGTTGGATCGGAGGCTTTCCCACCATTGCTGGTGCTCCGAGTGGCACCTGGTACAACACCTCCGTCGGCACCTTCCACAACTTCATCGTGAACGGACTCACTGGAGCATCAAAGCTGCAATTGCCCTTTGTGAATTCGGCCACCAATGTGGGCGCCATCGACATCATCCGTCGGCCGCAGGCCGGCGACACTGCCATGCTCGCCAATTCGCGTCTCTATACTCAGGCTGAGATCCGCATTCTGTTGGCGGATAACATCAACGACCTGCATCCAGAGCGGAATGGCGGCGCTCAAATCGATGCCAACGATGTACGAATTGGTCCCGCCGCGGAAAACGGTGCCGCAGTTGAGAACGCCACTGCCCTGATGTTCTATGGTCAGGCTACCAAAGCCACTGGAAATTGGATCACGGCGCCTGTCCTGTGCAATGCCGCTGATGCACAGTGGCCGCTGTTCGGCGAAGTGACGCAACCCGCTGTCGGCGGCAACCCATGCGTCGGCACCTGGCTCCGCGTCGAATACCTTAATACTGCCGGTGCCTGGGTAGGTGTGACCCAGGAATGGCTCGGCTATGGATTTGGGCGTCAATACAACTATCCGCCCACGGGTCCTTCCGGGGTCGCGGCCGTATGTCCGTTGGCAGGTAATCCGGCCGGGCAGTGTTCCAATCCGATCAGTCCGGCAATCCTGATCCTGCAACAACTACAAAGCGGAAAAACGGTTGCCAATGCCATCGGAGCCGCCGCTTTGTCCAACGTCTGGCTGCCCATCAATTTCTACGACGCGCGCGAAGGCGAGTCGCGCGACGCACGCAATGGCGGAACCGCTGCCTCCTGCAGTCCCAACGGCGTCATGAACGTCGTCGAACTCGATGTCGGCAACCTGTGGCTCTGGTTGCAGGGAAAAGCGCCTTATGCCGCAGGTACTGGAAAGAACGTTAACTTCACGAAAGACAACGGCTACATCCTCTATTTCTCTGACCGCCGTGGTATGGTCCCAGATCCCAGCACGACAGGGAACGGACTATACAACCGCATAACCGGCATGTCAGGGCTGGAAGACGTCGTCACCAGCGCGTCTCAATGGGGCGTTCCCAACAACGCCATGGAACCGATCACCTACTACAACGGCACCAAGGGGACTGGACGATACTCGCCCGAGGACGCTAACGCCGACGGCTTCCTCGACGTCTTCGGTGCAAAATATCTGCGCAACGGATTCAATCTCGGCGCCGGCAATGACCCGGACATGACGCAGGCCTACTACATTCCTGGCACAACGGCCGGTATTGCGAACTGCTCGACCACCGCCCAGTGGAACATGGTCACCGGTCCGCGCCACAGTCTGCGCCTCGTCGACGGCGGTATGGATGGCCTGGGTAATAGCTATCTACCGCATGCCATTCCTCCGGCTACCGGTTACGGCTTCACGGTAGCTTCGGAAGAACCGGTCTACGTCTATGGCGACTACAACAGCGGTTCGGCAGATCCATTCTTCCCGAGCAGCGGGGCGAATGCCGCAACACCACATTCAGCAGCGGCAATCATTGCAGACTCTGTGACTCTGCTCTCGAATGCCCCGATCAATACCGGCGCCTTCCCCAATGTTGGCTGGACGGATCTCGAAAGCCTTCAATCGCCTTCTTGTGTGGCTGTTAGCGCGAGCTGCCCGATCGGCCGCAACGGTAACACGAGCTACTATCGCATGGCGATCGCCGCCGGTAAGAGTATCCCCTTCCCTCAACCGGGCTGGGCGGGAGTGCCAGCAGACTTCGGTACAGATGGCGGAATGCACAACTTCCTGCGCTATCTGGAGAACCGTGGCTATAACGGCGCGACAGTAAACTACGCGGGATCGATGATCAGCATGTACTACTCGCAATACAACACCGGCATTTTCAAGTGTTGCAATGCGGTGTACGGCGCTCCCAAACGTAACTACTTCTTCGACACCCAGTTCCTGAATCCGGCGAACCTGCCTCCCGGCACGCCCATGTTCCAGGACGTAGTCAGCCTGAGCTACCACCAGAACTTCACTCCGCAGTAACGGCAAGTTGAACCAAGGTGTCCCGGTCTTTCCCCGCAAGGGAGAACAAGACCGGGACATTTTTTTGTTGTGCAGCTGCGGACGCATTCGTCCGCCCACCTGAGTAAACAGAGTCTTTCGGCCCACCAAGAAAGGTGGAACCGGGTGCCCCACTTCTGGCCGAATTTGCCAGAAGTGGGGATTTTCGAAGGAGGGACGAAGGACGTGACACAGCCCAAGCCTCACCCACCGCCGGTTCTCGAATTCAGAAGCGCCAATCCCAGTAGTACTTTCCTACTATCCTCGGGCAGCCGACCAATTCATTAAAATTCCTTCTCGTCGAGTTCGTGGGAACTCGTCTCTCCAACATGACGCCATCCAACTCCAGCCCCCGCTTCCCGTGGATTGCCCTAACCGCCTTCGCCCTAGTCGGCGTTGCCGCCTTCTTTTTCCCTGCCTTCATAATCCGTCCATTCCGCTACCAGAATCCCCATGCACTCCTGTGGGCCATGGCAATCCGCGACCGCGCTCCGCTAATTTCTCTTCTGTGTGCAATCGTCTCCTTCCTCCTCATCGCAGCACTATGGCGAGCCTCCAACATATGGAGGAGAGCCGGATTAGTAACCCTAGGTTTCCTGGTCACCTTCTGCGCGGTGATGTCCCGCATGAACCACTTCGAATGGATGTTCCATCCCGTAGACAGCGCCAAATTCGATTCAGAAGCCGCGAGCAAACTGGGCGCCGATGAAATGATCCTCGCCGTCCGCCACGGCCAAGACGCCCGCGCCTATCCCATCCGCGAGATGGCCTATCACCATATCCTCAACGATGTCGTCGATGGAGTGCCGATCGCCGTCACCTATTGAACGCTCTGTCACACGGGTCTGGTCTGGACCCGCACGGTAAACGGCCAGCCGCTGCATTTCTATCTCGCCGGCATCAACAACCAGAATTTCCTGATGCGCGACAAGGAAACCGGTACCTGGTGGCAGCAGATCAATGGCAAGGCCGTTTACGGCCCGTTGAGAGGGGCCTCGCTCGACCTTGTTCCCTACGACGAACTCACCTTCGCCCAATGGAAGTCGGAGGTCTCGGACGGCCAGGTCCTGGCTGAAGTACCGAAATACACCAAGAAATACGAAAGCAACTGGGAACCTGAAATCGCAAAGCTCCCCATCGTGATCAGCTTCCCCGGCACAGAACTGAAGTCGCGCGACATCGTCGTAGGCGTCGAACTGAATGGCGCCAGTCGCGCATATCCCTGGGACACACTCGTCAAGCAATCCCCAGTCATGGATCAAATCGCGGGCACTCCCGTGCTAATAGCCGTCGCGCCTGACAAAAAGTCGTTTCGCGTTTTCGTCAGCAGAATCGATAGCAAGAGTGCGGAGTTCTTCCTGAAGGGCGAAACAGACCAACTAGCCGAGACCGCCAAAACGCAAACCCCCGACAAGCCCCATAATCTGACTCCGGTAAAAGCCAGCGCCGAACTCCGGCAGTCGGTCGCGGGTGATACTAGCTCCCGCCCCGCCGACTCAGCCCAGCCCTCAACCAAAGCCGACCCACCCGCTGGTCCGTGGCTCCTGCTGGACACGAGCACGGCCAGCGAGTGGAATTTTCAGGGCTGCGCCGTATCGGGCCCGGCTCAAGGCAAATGTCTCGACCGAGTTCATGCCCTAAAGGATTATTGGTTCGACTGGCGTAACTATCATCCCGACACAACCATCTACAAACACTAACCCATTCACCAACATTTGACGTGACGCGTAACCCGGGAACTTCATCTACACTCTTCAAAGAACTGTCTGGGGAGAAATCCTGTGGCCACGATCCGCGTTCTTTTCTGGGATGTCGGCGGCGTTCTGCTTACCAATGCCTGGGACCACACCCAGCGCACCCAGACGCTACAGCACTTTCAACTCGACGAAGCCGAGTTCCGTGACCGCCATGAGATGGTAGTTTCCTCGTTCGAGCGTGGCAAGATCACGCTCGACGAATACCTCGATCGCACAGTCTTCTATCGCTCGCGACCATTTGCGCGCGAAGTCTTCGTGCAATACATGCATTCCCTGTCGCAGCCCTATCCGGAAAATCTAGAGTTCGCGCAATCCCTCGCGGACTCGGGCAAGTACCTCATGGGCACCATCAACAACGAATCTCGCGAGCTTAATGCCTATCGAATGGAGAAATACGGACTCCGCAAAATCTTCCGCCTGTTCTTCAGCTCCTGTTTCGTCGGCCTGCGCAAGCCAGAAGCCGGCATCTATAGCCTCGCTCTAGATATCGTGCAAATTCCTCCGGAAGAATGCTGTTTCATCGACGACCGTTCCCTCAACCTCGAATGCGCCGCCAAGCTCGGCATGCACACCATCGAAATGGATTCCCTCGATCAGTTACGCGGCGACTTGTCGAAGCTGGGCGTCAGCCCCTAATATCTGCTGACGAAACGCAGCTCCTGCGCTTCATCCCTGTAGAGCCATTTTGTCGCTTTTCATTTCTTCACTGAGTTAGCGAATTCACGGTCAGATCCGAACATAGCTCCGCCACCACCCCGCAGTATCCGTTCGAATTCATCAGCGACCCCCGTGGACAACAACCGAATGTTACCGACGAGTCTTCACAATCACACACTAACGCGATGAGCGTGGTCCTGGGTGATTTCATGGCTCTTCAAAATCCAGCTTCCTGCGTTCCAGCATCGCGGAGCACTAGCGGGTCGTGTTTGGGTGAGAGTCCGAACCGGGCAGATTGCCCCAGATGGCGCGACGGGTATTCTTCAGGTGGCAAGTTGTTCCACCTTTTTGATCAGCAACGCGCATGCGATACACCGCCGGAACGGTGTTCACCCCGTTGTCGGAAGTAAACGTATCTGCTGTCCGAGGACCCCGCGGGCGTTCCTGCTCCTGAGGCCGGAGCGAACTCTTGCCACGTTTGCGATGAAAAATCGTAGATTCTCAGTTTCTTGGCGTCTTCCGTCACTGTTGGCAACATAGAGGCCGTCCGGAGATACGTCGGGATAGGCCAGTGTCTTGGACCCTCGCAGTTCATGGACCTGCCCCGTTTCGAATCGATCGTCATCAGCGTCTGCCCGTCGGGTAAAGGGCGCCGGACCTGTTTTGCTTGATCCACGATGAGGTTCGCCAAGCCGAAATCCAGAATCTCGGCGTGGCCGCGAGCGAAGGCTGCGGATCAAGGAGAACACTCTCCATTCGACACGTACCCGACACCGAGCCGGACTTGCGCGTGTGCCACGGGTGGCAGGTGTGGGGACAAGCGGTACGCTTGGCCGTTATTCATCCCGATAAGAGCCGCATGCGCTAAGGAGCGCTCGTGCGGAACTGTGCGAGGGGGGCGACCAGCGATGGTCGTCCGCGACCTCATCTACTCGACACAGGAACTTGAACGCAAACGCCTTCCACGAGAAGTCCAACGCCCACTCGTATGCAGCAGGGGACACGAGAAATGAGCTAACGCTCCTCAAATACATACTCGTGCTGCGCATCACGAATGGTCAACGTTCGTTTCGCGCCCGAGCCCACTACGAACTCGAATCCCATCGCTCCCGGAACCGTAGTGATGAATGAGATCGTCGCGTCGGGATTTTTGCGAGATCCTACTTCGCTCTTCCATTCGCCAAAATCGAACACCGTGGCCGAACCTGATGAGCCGACCGCGATGTCTCCGAGCGAATCGTTCGCGTAGTGTTTGGCCAGCTTGGCCGATTCGCTGGCGTCGGCAGGGATGGTCAACAACTTCCGCTCCGCCGCCAACTCGGCAAAATAACTCTTTCCATCCGCTTCCAGCCCCGCGTCGGCCTCCGGGTGCCCATCGAACAGCACTTCGAGCAACTTGCGCCGGAACCGCGTGCGAATCAGCCAGCCCGGATCGCCGTTGGTGAGAATGACAGCGCCCACGTTCTGCTCCGGCAGCCAGATCATGTCGCTGTGATATCCGGTAAGATCACCGCCGTGATGCACCACCGGCACGCCGTAGGTCTTATCGACCATGAGGCCCATGCCGTAGGATTCGTCTTTGCCAATGTAGACTTGCGGCGCACGCCGCGCCATCAAAGGCTCTCGTGAGATGTAGGTCGTTCCGTCGGGCACCTTGCCTTCGGCCAATTCCATCGATACGTATTTCAGCATGTCGCGCACACTGCTCCACGCGCCACCCGCCGGCCGTGCCGGAATGACAGCATCGTTGATCGCCGTCATCGCCTTGGCAGGGTGGCCGTCCGCATCCTGCGAGTGCGAGCCGGCATGATTTGCGGCGTGCGCACGATGTGAATCGAACGTTGTCGACGTCATCTGCAGCGGATCGAAAACGTAAGTTTGCATCGCCCGATCGTAGGCAGCGCCCAACTCCATCTGCGGATACAGCACGTAGGCGCCGGTGTAGCCCGCGGCCGCCGCCATTAGATTGGAATACTGAAACAGCTCGCCGAACTTCGATGTCGGCTGCATCGTTCCCAGCAGCGCGAGTGTGCTTGCAGGAGCCATTTTTCCGTACTCAAAAATCCACTCCAGGTCCTGCCGTGGCATGCCGGTGCAAGCGCAGATCAGGTGTTTCACCAGCACGCTGCGCGTTGTCTCAGCGTCGCCCAGGCGGAAGCTCGGCATCAGTTGCGTGACCGGTGTATCCCAGGTCATGCGGTGTTCGTCGACCAATTTCGCTAGCAGCAGCGTAGTCATCGCCTTGGTGTTGGAGGCAACCATGAACAGCGTGTCGCCATCGGGCTTCTGGCTGCCATTGAGTTCCTTCACACCAAAGCCATCGGCGAAAATCACTTTGCCGTCCTGCACCAGGCCGAGCGACACGCCGGGTACACCAACTTCCTTCTCTCCCTGCTGAATGAACCGGCCAAGTTCGGCAAGCCGTGCCTGATCGAGAACATTCGCTTTTTTCCCAGCGAACGACTCGCGCGTGTACCCCTTGGGCAGCAGCCGCCCGAACGCCAGAGCGACCTGGCTGCCGCGCTTTTCCGAGACCGCATCGGCCATGTTTTCGATTACGACCGTCCAACTCGTTCCCGAGTACAACACCACCGCATCCACTCCCCGCTTTTCGTTGGGCGAGGTCAGATACTCATATACGCGACGATGGCTCCAGCCATCTCGGTCGGGCAGATCGTTCGTGACTTTCACCGGCCATTTTGCGTCGGGCTTGCAGACTTTCCATGCCGCGGCCAAAGCTTCTTCGGCCGTCTTCGCTTGCAGATCGACCAGCGCCACCCATGAATCGCCTTCCGGCGCTTCCAGAATGGTCGCGTCGCCTTTCACGCGAATCGTCCAATCCTTGGGCGCGACGAACGTATTGCCCAGCACGGTTGTCCTGGGAGTGTCGGCAGTCAGCTTCTCAGATGCGGTTTCCGTCGCGGCCAATTTGGCGGGGAGCAGCGAGGCCTTGCGAGTTTCCGCGGAGAGCAGCCCAGATGACACAAGCAGCGCAAAGCAGAGCAGTTTCTTCATGAGACCTCTCGATGTTGAAGCAATTTAGTCCGGCGCGGGAAACGAAGCAAGGACATAACAAAAGAATCGCTAGACGCTGTGCTAACCCGCTCAGGTTCAAGCATCCGTGGATATGCAGCTTTCGTAGCTCCACGAAATAGCGCTACCAGGCTTACAGCGCCGTCCAGCCCCCATCAATCAGAAGAGTATGGCCTGTGATTAACGACGCGGCCGGCGACGCGAGAAATACGACCGCACCAGCAACGTCCATCGGCTCCCCAATGCGATGTAGACCCGCGATGCGCTCGATGATGTTGCTGTGCATTGCCGGGTCTGCCAGCGCCGATTGCGTGCCTGGCGTGCGGATAAATGTGGGCGCAACGGCATTGACTCTGATGTTGTACTTGCCCCACTCAATGGCCAGACACTTAGACAAGTGCGCGATGCCTGCTTTCGTCATGCAATAGACGGATTCCGTAGGCAGCGCCACAAACCCCGCCTGCGAGCTCATGTTGATGATGCATCCGCGCCTTTGGCGAATCATCACCCGCCCCGCCGCCTGACTTGCGAAGAATGTCCCTTTCAGATTCACCCCCACAGTCAAATCAAAATCTTCCTCTCGAACATTTTCCGCAAGGTTCTCCGGGGACAGTCCCGCATTGTTTACGAGAATGTCGAGGCGTCCGAAGTGCGCAGCCGCATTATCAACAGCGCGCAAGGTCTGATCCAGTCGCGTCATATCCATCTGCAAGGGCAACACGCGCCGGCCCATGCCTTCAATCTCTCTTGCCAGATCGCTTCCGGTTTTCACATCTCGCAGACCGAGCGCCACATCAGCGCCAGCGTGTGCCAGGGCCAGCGAGATGGCGCGACCCAGGCCGCGCCCAGCGCCAGTTACTAGTGCCACACTCCCGGTAAGATCAAAGCGAGGAAACTCGTTGCTCATTGCTAACATCTCCGCCCAAGCGGCAATTCACGCCGGGTTTCTTTGAAAGTTTTTCGAGGCCCTGGTTCGCAGAGAGCAAAGATCGCCACAATCCTCGCACTCCGATCCGAGGATGACTATTCAAACGCTCTCGCGAGCCGCTGGCATTCTACGCCTTCATCGGAGTGTGATAGAGAGCGAGGTTAAATTGTGAATCGCTGGGGGCGGATCTCGACCGTCCATCTCATCTCTACGGCTTGACGACTTTTACGGGGGGCCAAGCGCCAATGGGCGCGCCACTCTACAGCGTTGGGAAGATGATTTGAACAGATTCGATGATCATCCCGTTAGACCAACTGAGCAGCGCCGGACTGCGCGGCCTCACTTCCGCTCCACGGGCCCATACTTACGTTCGTAGATGTCAGGAAAGTATTTCCCCAGGCAATCGGGACACACAGTATGCGAAAAGTCCGCCTCACTGTGCTCATGGATGTAAGTTTCCATTTGAGCCCAGTCATCGTCCTCAGTTCTGATCCGTTTGCAGTAGGAGCAGACTGGCAAAATACCACGCAGAATTTTGATCTCATTTAAAGAGACGATCAATTTTCGGTTTGCCTCCTCCAAAGACCAGATTGCCTGACGCCGCCGTTTTTCGAGCGATGCAACCAGCAATGACACAGAGCCGAAAACCACTACCTGCACAAGACCCGCAAGCGTAAAGTCTAAAATATGCGGGGTGGCATCAAAAAACCAGTCAAAAGCGAGAACCGACAGCAGCGCCGCACACACTCCCGCCCTCGCCCCGGCCCATCGCGATGACACCATGACCGCCGCAATAAACAGCACATCACGACTGTGGATCTCGATCCGGGAGATAGGGAAAGTCAGAAGAGTGGCGATCGCGACGCTACCCAGCACAATCCACGCCGCACGCAACCAAGAATGCATAAACCCCTCGGACCGCACCGAAGGACCCAGAACGACAACTTCCTTCCCGATAGTTCACTACCGTTCTGGCCGAAAGTCAATGCGCGTAATCGTCCTTATCGCGGCGTTTGATCAACATCACTCTTGTCGATCGCAGTTATGACTGCAGGGTCAATGGAAGAACAATCTTCATTACAGCTCTATCGGCACAACATTGCTGACATCACTCGTTAAGGTCCGGGCGGGGATTTTGAGTGATTGACCGGCCAATAGTCGGAGAGCATGTCTTCTTCTATAGCGCGTAATCTGCGGGTCTTGATTTTCTTCTTTCCTTTTCGCTCAAGTTAGGGAAGCCTTTCCCTTTTACTTGTTTGGTTCTCCTTCCCACGTCTTCTCCCCAGCTGGAGCTTGGAATGGGCTGAGAATTAGCGGGTCCGTAAGAAAATTGGAGACTCGTGCAATCTGTGCAAGCTCGCGGTCTAAGATT
>Ga0126373_10000343_pt1 | contig 30782 bp, 33 predicted proteins | sample PanSoiMetPlot_11_FD_92545 | JGI IMG/M metagenome (GOLD analysis project Ga0126373, IMG submission 92545) | Tropical forest soil microbial communities from Panama - MetaG Plot_11 | ecosystem: Environmental > Terrestrial > Soil > Tropical forest > Bulk soil | place: Panama | collected 2016-02-17 | reverse complement strand
TCGGTGGCGCAGTTAAGCAATCCTGCGGTTTGTTTCAAAGCACTTTCCCGAGCGAGGTCGACGCCGTTTCCGCGCTGGCCCTAGACGCGGTTTCGATCTCTTCCACTATTTGGTCGTGCCGGGCGATTGCGGCTGCAAGTTGCTCTTTCAACCAAGGCGTCGTGGCCTCATCAGGAGCCTTCGGGCGCGTGCCGCCGCTGCACGATGATAGGCCGCCGATAATCTTTGTCCCATTGCCGACACTCCCGATTGTGCTGTTCAAATCGGTGGAGCCGGCGTCAGACCAATGCGCCGATCAGGGCCAGTGCCAGGCGTTCCGCCAGCGCATTGATCACCCAGTCCTTCGCGGCGGTCGCCAAGTTGTCGGTCCACTCAGTTCCGGCTTGGCTGTCCTGATCAGTCGCTCGAAGCCGCATACCCATGCGAAGCCAGCACGTCAGTGATTTTGCTGGGCGGTATCACCTTGGGATCGTACTCCAGCAAAATGCTCCCGGTTGATGGATTGACCGTGACTGACGTTACCCCGGCAATTTGAGCCAGACCACGTCGCGCTTCTTCACTCGCACGGGCGTTGCCTTTGAGGTCGGCTGACCGGAAGCGCAGGCGGCCCGGGAGATGATGTGCGAGGTCGACTTGTAAGGCGGCGGGGCGATCTCCCGCCCCAGCGACAATGGGGGCGAATACAGTCGCTCCCTTGAAGTCGGCGTTGCTGATCATTGTCCGTCTCCATACCGGCAGCCGGTCGGTTGCCGAGGGGGCGGACGAGAGGCTTAGCTGGGTGCTACGCCCTCCGACGGCTCACTCGGAACCACCAGTTGCCTAAGCGGCTGCTAGGTCCTGGTTCCATCGCTATATCCGTTGATATGAGGCCCCCTTGCCCGCAGGCAGAGGAAGCCGGGCAGAGATAGGATCGCCGTGTCCCGGCCGTCAAGCATGAGAATGGCGCGAAAAGTCGCAGTTGTACAGTTACGTGTCTTCCCTCAAAAGGAACGGTTCCGATGCGGGGATGCGGAGCGAAGGGGAGCGGTCGTTTCGATCAAGTGGCGGAGCCGCTCGTCATGCGGGCGAGAAGCGGCGTCCGGCGGGAACGCCACCTCCCCTGAGGCTTAGCCCGATGGCATCGTAATAGCCAAGCCGGGTTTGATCCTACGCGGTGGCGGTTAATAAAGGGTCAGCCGGCAGGCGGGAACCCACTATGGTCGCACAAACACCGGCCGCCAACACGAGCGATCGCGTAACCCTCAGCCCGGACGCTCACCGCGACAGGAACTTCCCGAAATGAATGCCGCGGTTGCCGCTTGGGGAACGAACCATCTTGGTGAATGTTTCCCCATCAGCGTCGCGAAGGGACGCTGGAGAGGACCCTTTCCCGAAGGTTTGGCTGTGCCGGTCAGCTTCGGAAGCAGGGTGTGCGGGACTTTGCGACGCCCCTATCCTGTGCTTTGACGCCCCTCTCTTGGACGCGGGCGCATCGCGGCCTGTTTGATGCCGCGTGGCCAGTGGCGACGAGGGAGGCTCAAACCGATATTGGCGCATCCGGATGTCCGCTGCACGAAGTAGGGCCACCACTCGATACTCTCCTGCGGCGGGGTCTTCGGGGGAGGTGTCCAGTAGGATCTCAACCGGCACATGGATAAGCTGACTGAGGGTGGGAAGCCAGCGCGAGCCGCGACAGCCTTTTATTCCTGCTACATCAATGGCGCTATGGGATAGCCCAAGCCGCTTCGCGAGCATACCCGTGCGGAGCCCAAGAAACGTCATCCAGTCCAACAGCTTTGTGGGCTCTTTCGGTGTCAATTATGGCATCCCCGCTCGCGGAGCCGGGACCCGACTTGAGATGTGGCCTGTGTTAATGCCCAGCTCGGCGCACCGGCGTTCGCCCAGATGATAGATTGCACGTCTCAATTCGCGCTGGGTGTTGGCGATCAGGTCGAAGGTGTGGTGAAGACGGAACAGCATAGCCAATAGCACGGCCAACTGCACCCAGTTCAGTAGCAGACTAGTTGTCTCGAAACTCATCTTCCCCTCCCGGCTCTTGGGCCCGCAAAAGGAACCGCCTTCTAGTCGCTCGGCTTGGGGGAGAGATAGCCGAGATGGGACACCTGCTTGCGCGGGACAACGCAGTAATCCAGGCCGCGCGGATTTTAATCAAATGTCCAGCAAGCAGAGTACCTCGACCAGCGTCAACCGAGCGTCTTTTGCTGGTGTGTCTCTTTGGCCGGAGGCTGGGCAAGGCACTGCTCGGGGGGAAGGGGGTTGACTGGCCCGCCCTTGACCTACGATCATTTCGTTCTGAAGGGGGGTTGCAATGAATAGAACGCTTATTCTGATCGGCGGGGCAATCATTCTTCTGTCGGCGAGCCAGGGCGTTTCGGGTTTTTCGACGCGGCAGGTCGATCCGGTGACTACCCGCGACCGCCTCGCGGACCCGGCTGAACTCGCGGACAAGATGTCGAACGGGCAATCCGGAGGAACGGCTTTCAGGCTACCCGGCGGCCAGCTGAGGCTTCAGTTTTCGGCACCACCGTCGGGCGGCACCGCGAACAGCCCATTTCTTGCGAGCCCTGGTACGGCGTTTGTGCCGAGCGAACATCGGTAACTCGCCAGGTTCCGCCGCCGGCCACCTGGAGCAAACCGGCCTTCCCCCGCAGCTAAAAGCGCCGAAGAGCGGCAGAAACCCTGGGGAGTTTCATACCGCGGTATTGGATCTCGTAGGTCGAACTGAAACCCGGATCGGGTCAGACGAGCTGGTCAAAGGCGCTGGTTTGGCATAATGCTGATACGAGGGGGCCCCTGGCGGAGGTCCTGGGGGATGGCCGCCCGGCATATTCGGGCGAGGACCCCGCCGACTGAGAAGCTCGGATAGCTTCCCGCCTGGCGGAGTGCTAAACTTGCCACGCAAACAGCCCGAACGGGCGAAATCAACGCAAGATAACGGGAGGTTCGTCATGCCGCTGTTTATCACACAGGGCCGCTTTACCCAGGAGTACATGAAGGGCGGACTGGCAAAACCGGAGGACCGGCACGCCGTCATTTCGAGGCTCATTGAGCAGGCGGGCGGGAAGCTGGTGTCGCTTTACATCACGCTCGGGCAGTACGATTTCATGGTGGTCTCGGAAATGCCGGATGCCAAAGCCGCGACCATATTGGCATTCGTCGCAACGGGCGGCGGCGGGATTGAAGGTTCAGTAACCACCCAGGCCTTCACGACAGCCGAGGCGAAAGAGATGTTCGAAACGGCAGGCAAACTCGCGGGCAGCTACAAACCAATGGGCGCAGCATAAGCCGCGAAGGGTCGGTCTTTAAACGACAGACTAAGGCGGCCCTGCGCAAGTGTGGAGCAGTCACGGCGTCGAACTCGCCGTCACGATAGCCGAGGTTTTCCATATCGGCTTTACGAAACTCCACGTTGGACAAGCGCTGTCGCCGGGCCTTTTCGCGTCCGCGTTCGAGCAACCGATCGGCTAAATCGACGCCAATAACGAGACCAGTAGGCCCCACAGCCCTCGCTGCTGGGATTGCTGATGCTCCCGTTCCACAACCCACATCGAGCACCTTCGCGCCAGCCGGCAGCCCTAGCCGCTCGACGATACGGCTGCCAGAGCGTGCCCAGAATGCGAGCGGCTCATCGTCGAAGTGATCTGAGGCTGCGTTGTAAGCTGTTTGGGCTTTTAGCTTTGCTGGGTCCACAAGACGTTCCATAGGGACGCATCCTATTGTGCGGTCGTCCTTAAGGCGGGACAGTTTTTCATAATGCCCGCCTAAGATGAAAGGCTACAACGATATCCTCGCCCGGTGCGCGACCGTGACAAAGCTGCCCCTCCATGACCTGATCGCAATCCCAGATGTTTGCTGGAGGGAGACGATCGGCGCGCTCTTCATGGTCTTGGCGCTGACTGGGTGCGCCCGAGGGACCGAGGGCCGGGCCGGAGCCCAATACGCGCCCTGTCGTCGGAGGACAGCGGGATCAGGCCCGAGCACGGCAGAGGGGACGGCGGTGGTGGCAGCGGTATGTAGCGGGCGAGTAGACGGCAATCCGCCCCAGAGCCCGATCCATCTGGACGCTGAGGTCGCCGCCAGTTTCATGGTAAGTTGGTTAAGGCACCTTACCCTCGGGCGAGAAAATGGCCTCTGTCCGCCGCCTCACCGCGATCCTTGCCGCCGACGCGGCCGGCTACTCGCGCCTGATGGGAGCGGATGAGGAGGGGACGCAAAAGCCCATCTCGGGGAATTGGTCAATCCGAAGATCGCGGAGCACCGGGGCCGGATTGTAAAAAACACTGGTGACGGCTTCCTTGCCGAATTCCCGAGCGTGGTCGACGCGGTACGCTGCGCCGTCGAGGTCCAGCGCAGGATGGTTGGCCGAGAGCTTGAGGCGCCCGAAGAGCGCCGGATCAGGTTCCGCATTGGCATCAACCTCGGCGATGTGATCGCTAAGGGGGACGACATATTCGGCGATGGGGTGAACATCGCGGCGCGATTGCAGGCGCTCGCCGAACCTGGCGGGATCTGTGTCAGCGGGGTGGTCCGAGATCAGGTGCGCGACAGGCTGGATTACACCTTCGAGGACATGGGGGAGCAGAGCGTCAAGAATATCGCCCGGCCAGTGCGGGTCTATGCGTTGAGCCGCCAGAGCAGAGCCGATTTACCGATGGCAGGCGTGCCGATCGCACTGCCGCGTCGCAGGCACAGCGTCGTTCCGCCAGTAACAGCAGCTATCGTAGCGGTACTCGCCATCGCCGCAATGGTTTGGTGGGTTTGGCCTCCGACAAGATCCTCGCCCACTACGCCCGCAGCTGTGGCCGCTACAACCTCCGTCGCTCAGCCCCTCATCGCGCCGCGCCTGTCGATCGTCGTACTGCCCTTTACCAATCTCAGCAAGGATCCCGACCAGCAATACTTCGCGGATGGTGTCACAGAGAACCTGACGACGGACCTGTCGCGGATCGCCAACATGTTCGTGATCTCGCGCAATACCGCGTTCACTTATCGGAACAAGCCGGTCGACACAAAGCAGATCGGCCACGATTTGGGCGTCCGCTACGTGCTCGAAGGAAGTGTCCAGCGGTCGGGAAGCCAAGTTCGAGTTAGCGCTCAACTTATAGATGCCGGGACGGACACGCATTTGTGGGCGGATCGCTTCGACGGCGATATGGGGGATCTTTTCCTCGCGCAGAATGAGGTCACAAATCGGCTCGCCAATGCGCTCGGCGTCGAACTGATCGCTGCAGAGGCCGACCGACCGACCGATAATCCTGATGCGCTGGACTACATTCTCCGTGGTCGCGCTGCAGGGCTGAAGGCGCGGACGCGCGAGAGCGTTGCACAGCAGGTTAGCCTGTTCGAGCACGCGTTAGCTCTGGACCCGCAGTCTGCCGAAGCTCAGACCCTTTTGGCGAGCGTGCTTGTAAACCGAGTGCTGACTTGGATGTCAGACTCGGTTGCGCCCGACGTCGCGCGCGCGGAACGGCTGATCAATCAAGCGTTGGCGACGTCGCCGCCTAGTGCATCTGCGCATTACGTCAAAGGTGCCGTGCTGCGTGCGCAGAGTCGATGGCAGGACGCAATTCCCGAACAGGAAACAGCCCTTGCGCTAAATCGCAACTTGTGGCTCGCATTATTCGAGCTTGCCTATTGTAAGCTCCGCGCGGGATTGATCGATGAGGTAATCCCGCTGGTGGAGCAGGCCATCCGCCTCAGCCCTCGCGATCCGGGCATCGGCTATCGGTACTTCCAGATCGGTCAGGTACATCTGCTGCAGTCGCGCACCGACGAGGCGGTCGTCTGGCTTGAAAAAGCACGCAGCGCCATTCCTGGCGTACCGAACTTTCGCGGCTACCTCGCCTCGGCCTACGCCCTCAGAGGCGAGACACAGCGCGCCGCCGCCGAACTTGCCGAAGCCCGGCGGTTGAGCGGCAATGATATTTTTTCGAGCATCGCTCACCTGAAGGCCGCACCAGCCTTTGCCGGAGTGGACGGGGTGCCGAAGATCCACGCCCTTTTCGAAGCCACGTTCCTTGCTGGCCTGCGCAAGGCCGGCATGCCGGAGGAGTGAGAGCTGCCCTTTCTCGGGGTGTTCCTCGCCTATTTCGCTTGGGGTTTGTGGCCGACTGGAGCCGCGCCTTGCGTCAGCACCAATCCGATTGAACGCCGGGCAGCTAAGTCACCGAGCGACTGCGGGCTGATTGCGCCGATGCGACCTTCTTTGTGGTTTCACTGCGCATTGCCCGCGGGGGTCCCTCGCGCTGCAAAAAGAAGACTGCCCGTGGCCTGGGGGAAAGCCGGGCGGGGTGGCTCTCGCAGAAATTCTGATATGGCCCTCCGGATCGTGACCGCGTACTGGCGAGCGGCGGCTGACGGGGCGCGGATGCAATAGCCGCGGAGGCGCTGGCAGCCGCTGGACACCGTGGACTGGGGAGAAGCTCGCTTTTTTTTGGTGCATTGGGTTTGCAGTCTCGCGCGCAATGTCTTACATCCCAGACATACATCTAGGCATTGAGGCTTGCTGCGAAAGGGTCAGCGCTCAAATGTCATCCGCTGAATTGATCCTCGCCATTGGACCCGTCCTGTTCGGCGCGCAGTGGAAGCGGGATCTTGCCCGAGCGCTCGGCGTCAACGACCGGACCGTGAACCGTTGGACTGCGGAGAAGATCGAACCTAGACCCGGGGTGTGGACGGACCTGCTTCGGATCATGCGCGAGCGGCACACCCAGCTCGGCTCGTTGATCGAGGCGGTCGAGAAGCATGCCCGGGCTTCAGGAGAGCGCTGCTGACGTGGCGGCCTGACCGTCAGCAACTGTCCAGAAAACGTCCGCCTCGCGAACAGTGCCTCGCGCGAACCGTCCTGCCGCCTAGCCCTTCACGAAGGATCGAAACCCATGCCAGCCACCGTTTTGCGAACAGTACCGCGCCTCGTCAGCCGTGACGGCCAGCGGGTGCCGCCTGGTCGCCGCCCAAACGTCGAGAGTGGTCGTGCGCGCGAGTATCTGACGCCAGCGGAGGTCGAGCGCCTGGTCAAGACGGCGAGAAAGCGCGGCAGGTACGGCAGCCGCGATACACTGGCGATCCTGATGGGCTTCCGGCACGGGCTGCGGGTCTCCGAGCTTGTCGGGCTGCGCTGGTCGCAGGTCGATTTCATAACCGCGCGGCTCACAGTGCATCGCACCAAAGGCTCAACTGGCTCGACCCACCCCATACTCGGCGACGAGCTGCGAGAGCTGCGCAAGCTCCAGCGCGCACAGCCGCCCGGCTCCCAGTTCGTCTTCAATAACGAACGCGGCGTGCTGATGAGCGTTGCGGGGTTCCAGCGGATGCTGAAACGTGTTGGCGCGGACTGCGGGCTGCCTCTGGTCCACGCTCATATGCTCAGGCACTCGACCGGATTTGCGCTTGCAGACAAGGGGCGAGACCTGCGCGAGATCCAAGACTTCCTGGGGCATCGCTCGATCAACAACACAGTTATCTACACGAAGCTGCGGCCGGGGCGGTTCGATCGGATTTGGGACTGAGTGCGAAGCACAGGCTCCCAGGCAGCCAGAACAGGCGAACCTTCATCATTGCCCTAGCGCTACTCGCCAGGATTACGACGGCACAGGCCCATACGGGCAAGTGGCACGTCGCACGGGGCCGGCGCGGAAACCTGCGTCCCGCTGGACGACCTCGTTGCTGGCAATGATGGACTGCGGCGGGTCCACGACCACTCCGGATCAATGCATACTCCCAAAGACTTCGTGCTTTTGCTCTGGGCAGTCGGAGCCGCCCCCAAGCGAGAGCCGGACATAGCCCCCGGCATTCTGTCCTGGGTTAGCCATCCAGCAGGGCAGCCCATCAGTCACTATGTGCTCTTCAATAACTTGGCCCGCTGCAAGGCTATGATGACGGGTGGCGAGCGCTGGCGGTTTGTGTAGCCTCCACGCCGGTTATTTTAGGCCGCTCAGTCCGCCGAGGGTTAGCTGGAACCGCTCTGCAGGAACACTGCGCGCGGAGCCGACGCGCCGAATAGCGCAATTATCGTCGTTTGCCACCCCCGCAATTCTGCCCCGTCGTTGAGCTGGGCGAGGGCTTGAAAGTCGCGGTCAGCTTAGCTTACTATGCTCATATTGATCGCGCACCGTTGCAGCGGCGTCAACTCTTAAAACCGAGGAAATTCGCAACATGGTCAAAACAGACCGTTACCACACCAAGCTGATCCGGCTCGACCACAATCAAGCCGAGCGCATCATAGCGTTCCGGCACGACAACCGGATCTCGTCAGAAGCCAAGGCTTTCCGCCAGCTGCTCAACCTCGGGCTTGAGGCGGCTGCGCGGCAGACGGAGAGGCAAGCGGCCTAGCACGAACAAAGAGAGCCGATCGCTCCCACAGCAACCGGCTCTCAAAACTCAACCCGTGTGACCAGCACGGGACCTAGAACAGGGAAACTTCGATGAACCCGAACAACCTGGCCGAAGGAGGGCCAAGCTCCAATGACATTCACAAGGGGGACATCCCATGAACGACACTCATCAAGATAGTGATGAAGATCCGATAAATCAAGGGTCTGCTTCGACCTCTGTTGAGCAGGCCTCATCCGATTTCACCTTCACCTGGCTTCGAGATCAGTTCGCACAACGCAAGCGCCTGATCCGGCTATCCTCGACCGAAAAGTTCGCTCGCTGCCTGCTGGCGACCACCGCGCTGAGCAAGACCGCACTGCCCTGGGCGAAGCTCGCCAGACTGGGTCCGACACGAAGCCCAGCCGGCAGTTTTCGTTATGACGCCAATGTGGTCAGGCTCTTCGGGGCCGAGGGCGATTACGACGGCGACGACGTTCCGATCGAGGACGCAGCCTCGCTCATACAGGCAGCTGGCATAGAAGCGATCCTGAACGAGACCACAACACCGGGGCACTGGCGAATTTGGTTGCCGTCGTCGCGAGCCTACCGCGGATCAACCGACGAGCTACGGGCGCTGCGGGCACGGTGGGTCGCGCGGGCAAATGGCGTCCTCGGCGGGATCTTGGCTCCTGAAAGCTTCGTCCTCTCGCAGGCATTCTACGTTGGCGGGATCAAGGACCAGCCGCAAATCAGGGTCATCGTCAGTGAGGGAGCGCGCATAGACCGGTGCGACGATCTCGACGACGGCGCGATCTTCAAGAACGGCACATCGAGCCCGACCGTGCGAAGGCAGCCGGTGGAGGTCTACAAGAACGGCAAGGCCGAGCCGCCGACTCACACCGAAGCAGAGGACGTCCCAGAGGGGCTCGTCGAAAGCGATGACGACCCCTGGCTCATCCGCGAGGGTCGCCGCCGTAAGGCCGGGTTTCTGTGCTGCGAGGCCAAGGCCGATCGCCCCCGCGGCAACCGGCGATCGAGCCTTCCGCTTCGTCAATTGGGTGGCCGACATGCGCGCCTCGGACGGGCTGATCCTGTCGCCCAAGGGGATCGCGACCGTGCTTGGGGACGACTTCCCAAACACCACCCCCGCAGCAATTCGCGCAATGCAAGGTCGAAATCTGGACGTTGAGGTTGTTGTCCCCGACGACCGTCCTCGGCCAGGCGGCGGCCATGATCTCGTGCCTCAAGAGGAGCTCGCCAGGCCTCCGCAGCAGCACCCGCAGCACCTCGAGCGCACGCGAGCCGATTTCGACCCGCGTCAGAGAGGCATCTTCACACCGACGGAACAGGCCGCGCCGGTCCAGCCGGAACCCCTCGAACAGGAAAATGTCGGTCGAGCAAAGCGCTTCCATGCCCCAGCCCTGCCCTGCGTTTCTGAGTTTGATAACGTTTTAGCTCAATTTAGCACTTTTTAGTTCGCTTGGCAGCGCCCCTCCCTGCATCTGGCCATCGTGATGCACGCCACGGTCCCCCAACCTCGGGCGATCGAAACATCGTGATCGTCAGCAGCGGAGGACGTCGATGAAGACCGTTTCTTGCTTCCCGTCGCGCGTGAGGATCGCAGCGTTGGCGTTGCTCGCTGCCTGGTTCGCGGGGCCGGGCGACGGGCGTGCGCAGTCACCGGGTGGGCTGACCTGCCAGAAAGTGCCGCCGGAGGGCCACGTCACCTCAAACCCGATCGCCTGCACTGTCAGCTGCGCCCAAGGTGGGAAGCTGGCCTCGGCCCTCGCATTGGCCCCGCGCACGACAGCGGGGCTGACGATCACGATCAGCGGGACCTGCGTCGAAGCCGTCGATCAAGTCCCCGGCAACGGCACGTTACAGGGCGCCTCGTCGGGCGATGGCCTGCAAGCGCCCGCCGCGGCGAGCAGTCCGGTTCTCGGCATCAGCGGAGCCGGCGTAACGCTCGATAATCTGACGATTTCCGGTGGCGCAAATGCGTTGCTGGTGCGCAATGGCGCTGCCGCCGTCGGCAACAACCTGGAAATCGAGGGTTCGTCGATCCGCAATGTGCTGGTAAACGGCGTTCTCACGTTGAATTCCTCGACGATCGAGAACTCGAGCGGCGATGGGATCACCGCGCTCTCGGGCGGTATCGTGTTCCTTAATGGCGGAACGGTTCAAAACAACTCCCGCGGGGTTTTGATCGGGGGAGGCTCCTACGTCGACGCCCTTGGTGGTGCGGTCATCAGTGGTAATACGGCGGGCCATGGCGCCCAAGTGACCGGGTCGCTGGCCGTAATTGCCGCAACAATCGAGGGCAATTCGCCTGACGGTGTCCATCTTACCCCTGGCGGAAATGCGTTTATCGCCAGCGCCGGAGTTGTGCAGTCGAACGCGCGCGATGGGGTGCAGGTGTTCGGTGGCGCCATTGATGTCGATGGCATCATTTCCAACAATGCGAGACATGGCATCTCGATATTCAATAGCGGGACTGCCATCGTGGACGACGGCGCCGTTGTCGCCTCGAATGCGGCGAACGGCGTCCTCGTAGAGGACGGTACCGTGAATATCGGAAATTCAGGCGGAGGCGCAGCCGGCACGATTCAGTCGAATGGGGCAAACGGGATTTACCTCAAGACGAATAGCGTTGGATATTTCAACAATGACGGAAACCAAATCGTCAGCAACAGCGGGTGGGGGATTTTGTGCGACGGACCTCTGGCGAACCCGCTGATCGCGATCGGACTCACCGCCACCAAGATAGGGACCGTCTCCGGCAACGGGGCGGGCCAGATTTCCTGCAACACCGCCCCTTAGGGAGAGCGATGTCGGCCCCAGGTCTTAAAAGGAGTTGCGCCCCATGCCGATCGGCGATGAGAAGGGCGTCACATCGAGCGCCAGCGACTGCTCCATCTCGTCCGACAGGTCGAACGGGTCGCGGGCTTCGCGGTCGAGCTTGTTGACGAAAATGATGATCGGCACGTGGCGCTACCGGCGCGAGATCGTTCGCCGCCATGCTCGGACCGCGGGTCCCAGGCAAAGGTCGTTTACCCCTTCTGCGCGTTCGCGATCACGTCGGAGAATTGCTGACCGAGCGCCAAAACAGCTGCAGTTTTGACCAGCACATTCGTAGCGGCAGCGAGCTCTTGAGCGGTGGTTTGCATTTGCGCTGAAAGGGTCGTCAGTGTAGCGGCGGCCGCAATTACCCCGGGCTGCGCGAGAACGGCGAAGGTCGCCGTTATAGATATGTGGGCGTATTCGTTTCTCAGATCCTGATAACGCTTCGTCAGCTGCGCCAGATACGGGCCGGTTTTGGTCGTCTGCGCTATTTCGTTGTCAATCTCGTCTATTACATCGTCCAGCGCATCAAGCGCTGCATCACGGCTCCGGCGAATATCGTCGATCGTGGCCGTCTGGTTCATGTCTGGTCTCCTCGTATGACTTCGTTAGGGACGGATTGGCGCTCGATGCGGTCGCCGCGGCGGCAGCGGCGAGATCATTGGCCCGCCGCGAGAAGGTCTGCAAATTGGCCACTAGTGCAGCGAACTCTCCGTCATTGTTGCGCACCGCGATCACAAGCGCGTCGTGCGCGTCGCCGAGCGCCTGAGCCGCGGCTTCTGGATCCGTGGCACGAACCGTCTGGAAGGCGTCAGCCACAGCCTCGGCATCGTCAATGGCGGCCCCATAGGCCTGGTCAGTGACCTGCGGTTTGCTGCGGGCAATGTTCACCGCTTCGATTTTCAGCGCCAGGAGATGGTGCAACCCGCGCAGCCGCGTTCGGCGCTCGGCTGTCAGCACGACACCGAGCGCCGCGGCCAGCTCATGAATGGGTTCACAGGCGATCTGGGTCGCGTTTTGCAGCTCGTGCAAGCGCCGGTAATCGAGGTCCTCTCCCACCAGCCATAGAACTATGTTGGTGGAGGCCTTGGCGACCGGGGCAGCCGTCGAGTAAGGGGGCGGGGCCGTCTGCACGAGCCTGCCCACCGCCGCGCTGACCCTGGCGGCAGCATTGTCGAATTCTGCGCGGTCCTGCGCCTTTGTGACGGCGGCGAGAGCGGCGGTATAGTTTTCCAGCGTTCCCAGCAACTGCGCCGGCTGAAGCGGAGCCGGCGCCTCGGCCGCGCCGGTCCTTACCGGCGGGGCGGCGCCCGCGCCGGAGCCGCACACATCCTCGGCCGGCGGCGCAACCGGCTGTGCCGGGTTAGGGCCGATGTCAGCTTTATTAGCAGCGGCTACGGCTGTTGAGTTCGGTGCCGCCGATATGATTTCGCAGCGCGTAGCATTCGTTGCATTACTGGCGCAGCCGGGTCCGATCGCCAGCAGCGGCCTGTCGCGCATCCATTCGATGCGGTTGCTCAAGCGCTGCTCGGCGGCGATTTGCTGTTCGCTGTCCCGATACGAGCTGTCGATTGCGCCCATCTCGGCGCTGAATGCTTGTATGTTTTCAGAGAACACGTAAGGCGAGCACGCCGACTGCCCACCACACGCGAATACAGCGGCGGCGACAGCTGCTCTCCACATGGCTCGATCCTCCCCGTCATTTTGGCTTTCTTATGGACCTTCAAAATGGACCCCGGACAGCACGCACGAACGGAAAGCGGATGAGGAAGGAAAGACAGCCGCCTCAGTTCGCTGGAACCGTTTGCCAGCCGGTATTGCATTGCGCCACGTAGGGATAGTAACCCGGCGGATCGGAGCAGTAATACCAGTATCCTGCACCGGGTCCGTAGCCGGAATAACCTTCATCCGGATAATAATAATCGGGCCAGCCCCATCCGCCGCCCCACCACAGACCGCCCAAGGCGGGAACTACGACAATGCCGCGGCGGAAGCCGTGGTGGTGAAATCGCTCTCCGTGGAATTCGCCAAAATGGCCGCCGTGAAACCCGCCGCCGTGAAATTCGTGAAAGCCGGGGTGAAACCCGCCGCCGCGGAGTGCGGGAGGCGCGGCGTGGATGGCGCCGCTGTGAAATGCCGGAGCCCCGGCGCGAGGCCCGCCGCCCTGGAACCCCCCGCCATGGGAGCTGTCGCTGTGAGCGGGATCCGGCCCCAGGAAAACAGCACCGAAAAACAGAAGAGCGATCGCCCGCCCCAAGGTTTTGCGCGCTCGGCTCCGGGCTATACTTTTGGTTTCTCTGCCCATCGTCTCCTCCCACATTGCACTTTTCTTTTAGATGTTGCCGGTGCGGGGAGACGCCAAGCGGCCCGACGGGAATAACCGAGACGCAAGGCAGGCGCAGCGCGGGAATCAGGCGAGCAACTTCTTCAGCCGCTCGGCGATCTGTTCGGGGCTGCTCTCATGCGTGAAGCTGGCGGTGAAGCGGCCCTCCGGGTCCATCACGTAGATCACCGAGCTGTGGTCCATCGAATAGTCGCCGCCGGGTTCGGGGTGCTTCGCATAATAGACGCGATAAGCCTTCGCCGTCTGCGCCACCTCTTCCGGCGTCCCGGTCAGCGCCAGGATCGGCGCGTCAAAGCTCGCGACATAGGATTTGAGCGCCGGCGGCGTGTCACGCTCGGGGTCGACGGTGATGAAAACCGGGCGCACCGCCTCGCGCTTGGTGCCGAGTTCGTCGAGCGCGACCGCGATGTCGTTGAGTGCCGTCGGGCAGGCGTCGGGGCAATGGGTGTAGCCGAAATATATCAGCGACCATTTGCCCTTGAGATCGGCGTCGGTGACCGTTTTGCCGTTCTGGTCGGTGAGACGGAAAGGACCGCCGATCGCGCTGGCGAGCGCCGTTCCGCCGGCGCCGCGCGGGCCTTCGCGCATCAGGAGCGCGAAGAAAACGCCGGCTGCGAGGATCACGAGCCCGGCCAGCACCGCCGCGGCCAGAACGAAGCGAGGCGAGCCACCCGGCGCGCTGGCGCGAGAATTGCGGGCCATGAGCGCCTCCCTCAGCGCCGCGCGGCTGGGGCGGGGCCGGCGGCGCCTAGCTTTTCGACCGTGACCGTCACGGGTTGCGGTCCCGCCTTCTCGAAATTAAGCGTCATCGGGAAAGATTGGCCCTCGCGCAACGGCTGGTTGAGCCTGAGGAGCATGATGTGCGCGCCGCCGGGCTTCAGGGTTACCGGCCGGCCGGGCGGAATATCGACCCCTTCAACCGGCCGCATCTCCATGACCATGCCCTTCATTGTCATCGTGTGCAGTTCGGCCTTCTTGGCGACCGGCGTCGCGACCGAGACGAGCCGGTCGGCGGTCGGTGATACGATCGTGAGATAAGCGGCGCCGTTTTCGGCGTTCCCCGGCGTCGCCCGCGCCCAGGCATCTTTGACCTCCAGCTGCGCTGCCTGCGCGAGCGCGGCGCTCGCGACCACCAGACCCGCCGCGAAGGCGAGAAATTTCATCGGCATCGGAAATCCTTTCGGCAATTTGGACGGCCGCTTCCATCCGGAAGCAACAAGGAGAGGTTCAGGCCGCGACGGGCGGTGCCCGCGCCTGAAGCGGGCCGTGCCGATATGGGGAGAAAGCCAGTCCCGGCCGGACGGCCGGATAGGCGGACTCGGCGATGCCGCCGGCAAAGGAAGCGCCGCCAGCGCGCAGTGACGGCGCGCCTGGTAGCGTGCACAGGGCGCAGTGGTGGATCGCAACGCCGGGATTGGCCTTGCCGGCGTGGTCGCGCTCCGCCGCCGCGCCGCAACGGCTTGCAACGACGCTGTCGCGCTCTCCTGCGAGCCCGATCGAGGCCACAACCGGCAGCAGCAGATCGGCCAAGAGTGCGGTAACCGCGATTCAGCATACCGTTGCCCACCGAGCAGATCGCGTCACTGCGCGGCACCTCGGACGGGCAGGGCTCGTCCTTCCGGCCCTGTCACCAACCCGGCGCAGGCGGGCGGCAGATCCGCCAGCCGTAGCGGTTTGGGCGGCGGCGCCGGCGGCGGATGCAGCGCCTCTTCGGTAAACCACCAATCGAGTTCCTTGCCGCAACCATCGCCGGCCGGCGGCGCCGCCTGCGGACGGCACTGCGGGTCGTCCGCCGGACAATAGAGCCTCACATGGAAATGGTAATTATGGCCCCACCAGGGCCGGATCTTCATCAGCCAGCCGCGGTCTGTCCCGGCTTCGCGGCACAGCGCGCGCTTGATTGCGGGGTTGACGAAGATGCGCTCAACGCCGGGCTCACGCGCGACGGTCTCCAGCAGCCGGCGGTGCTGCGGCGTCCATGCCGTCGGATCGATGTCCATGCCGTCGGCGCGAACCACGTCCGTTGCCGAAATCTCGTCGCGCTCGGCGGGCCTCAGCCGCCGGTTCGGCATCGGCGTCAGCCAGACGTCGGCGTCGAGGCCGATCTGGTGCGAACCGTGCCCGGTCAGCATCGGCCCGCCCCTAGGCTGCGCGATATCGCCGACGAGCAGCCCGGGCCAACCGGCTTCGGCCGGCAGTCTCTGCGCCAGCCGCTCGACCATCGCGATCAGCACCGGGTGGCCCCAGCTGCGGTTGCGCGACGGGCGCATGACCTGCCAGTTCGGTCCGTCGGCGGGCAGCGGCACGGCGCCGCTCAAACAGCCGCGTTCATATGCGCCGATCGCCTGTGCCGGCCCGCCTGCCGGGGTGACCTCGCGCCCAAACTTGAGTTTCGCAGCATCGGGCGGCAAATGCGCGATGACCTCGGCGCGGTGCGCCGCCTCCTCGGATGCGGTATCCTGCGCCGCCGCGGAGCCATTGCCGATCCTCGCCACGGCCAGCAAAACAAGGACGGCAGCTTGGCGCATCTTCATCGGCAAATCTCGAACAGCTCGTCCAGCGTTCGGCCGAGCCGGCCGAGATCGGCTTCGCTCGACAGCCGATGGTCGCCCTCCTTCACCAAAGTTACCTCCACATCCCCGCTGACCAGGCGCTCGGCGAGCGAAAGGCTCCTCCGCCACGGCACCGAGTCGTCGCGCATCCCGTGCAGCAGGCGGACCAGGCAGTCGAGCAGGATGGGTCCCCGCATGACGAGATGACGCCTGCCGTCTTCGAAGAGCGGCAGCCGATAGGTGTATCCGGCTGGATCATATTCGGAGGGCAGGGTGACCGCGCCGGTTTCGCACAGCTCGCGCCGCTGTCCCGCGTCGAGCCGGGGCCACAGGAGATCCTCGGTGAAATCGGGCGCGGCGGCTATACCGACCACCGCGTGAACGCGCTCGGGCCGGGCGCGCGCGGCCAGCAGCATGATCCAGCCGCCCATGCTGGACCCGACGAGGATCTGCCGGCCCTCGGTCAGGGAATCGAGGACCGAAATCGCATCCTCGGCCCAGCGGCCGACCGTTCCGAGCGCAGAGTCTCCGCTGGATGCGCCATGGCCGAAATAATCGAACCGAATATAGGCGTGGCCTCGGCGCCGGCAGAAATCCTGCAGAAACGTCGCCTTGGTGCCGATCATCTCGGAGCGGAACCCGCCGAGAAAAACGACGCCGGGGGTGGCGCCGGAGAGCCGGTGGTGCGCGATTGTTGCGCCATCGGGCCGTGTTAGTATGCGCGGCGGTTTCATCGGAGGTATGGGCGGCAGGCGAATGCGCATCGACGATAACACCCTGCTCGCGCCGCCGAAAGGACGCCCGCCCGCGGTGTTGCAGATTGTTCCGAGCCTCGCCTCGGGCGGCGCCGAGCGCGGCGCGGTCGACCTGGCCGGCGCGCTAGCCGCTGCAGGATGGACGTCCTATGTCGCATCTGCCGGCGGCCCTTTGGAGCGCGAGCTGCGCCGCGCCGGCGCCACCCATCTCACAGTCCCGCTCGCCTCGAAGAACCCTCTGGTGATGCGCCGCAATGCGACGGCGCTGATGCAGCTGATCAAACGTCACACGATTGACATTGTCCATGCGCGCAGCCGCGCCCCGGCCTGGGGTGCTTGGTCGGCCGCTCGCGCTACCCGCGCTCGTTTCGTCACGACCTTCCATAATGCCTACGGCGCGCGCTCGATCCTCAAGCGTCGCTACAATTCGGTGATGGCGCGCGGTGAGCGGGTCATCGCGATCTCGCGTTTCGTCGCGGACTACGCGGCGAGCGTCTATGGGGTTGGGGCCGACCGGCTACGCACGATACCACGCGGGGTCGACCTCCAAGTCTTCGATGCGGCGCGGGTCGCAGCGCCCCGGATTATCAGCCTCGCCCGCCAGTGGCGTCTGCCTGACGGCGCGCCGGTCGTCATGCTGCCCGGCCGGCTGACGCGCTGGAAGGGCGGGCTCGACTTTATCGCCGCAATCGCGCTGCTCGGCCGTCGCGACATATGCTGCCTGCTGGTCGGCAGGGAACAGCGCCGCGGATTTCGCCGCGAGCTCGAAGCCGCGATCGCGCGGCACGGGCTCGGCGGGTTGTTCCGGATCGTCGAGGACTGTGCTGACATGCCGGCGGCATACATGCTGGCCGATGTCGTGGTATCGGCTTCCCGCGAGCCTGAGGGCTTCGGCCGGGTCATCATCGAGGCGCAGGCGATGGGCCGGCCGGTCGTCGCGACCGATCACGGCGGTGCGCGCGAGTCGATTGTCCCCGGGGTGACCGGCTGGTTGGCGCCGCCGCAAAACCCCGTCGCGCTCGCTGCCACAATCAATGAGGCGGTGTCGCTGGGCGCCAACGAGCGAGTGCATTTTGCGCAGCGCGCGACTGCGCACGTCGCCGCGCACTTCAGCCGCGAGGCAATGTGCTCGCGCACGATCGAAGTCTACGAGGAATTGCTGTTTCCGCAGCCGGCTGATATCGACGTCGCGGCCTGACCGCTATTCCGGCATGCGGCGGATCGCGGACGCGCCCTTGCCGGTGTCCATTTCAACATGGATCCCGGTCTTCGTCAGCACCGCCCCAATCATTATGTATCGGCGATGAGTGAAGAACCGGTCATTTACACTGCGCAAAGCGGCGCCCGGGCGCCGATCGTCATCACGCTGCCCGACGGTAAACGCCTCGAATTTCCGGGTCCGCCCACCGGCGCCGATGTGGCCGCGGCGATCGGACTGCGCTTGGCGAAAGCGGCAATCGCCGTTCGCATCGACGGCCAGGCCCGCGACCTCGCCACAGCAATCGACCAAGATGCCGCGGTCGCACTCATAACCCGCGACACTGCGGAAGGGGTGGAGATACTCCGGCACGACGCGGCTCATGTGATGGCGGAGGCCGTGAAGGAGCTCTATCCTGACACGCAGGTGACTTTCGGTCCGCCGACCGAGACTGGCTTCTACTATGATTTTGCGCGAGCCGAGCCGTTTACGCCCGAAGACCTCGAGCGGATCGAGGCGCGCATGCGCGAAATCGTGCGCCGCGATGAGAAGATCACGCGCGAGGTTTGGGATCGTGACGCGGCGATCGCCTATTTCCGTGGCATCGGCGAGAACTACAAGGCCGAATATATCGGCGAAATCCCGGACAAGGAGGAGATCAGCGTCTACCGCCAGGGAAACTTCGTCGACCTTTGCGTTGGTCCTCACCTGCCTTCCACCGGTTATCTCGGCCAGGCCTTCAAGCTGATGAGCGTCGCAGGCGCTTATTGGCGCGGCGACCCGCATAATGCACAGCTGCAGCGGGTTTACGGCACGGCCTGGGCGAACCAGCAGGATCTCGATCACTACCTGTTCCAGCTAGAGGAAGCGGAACGCCGTGACCATCGCCGGCTGGGCCGTGAGCTCGATCTCTTTCACCTCGGTGAGGAGGCGGTCGGCAGCGTTTTCTGGCACCCGAAAGGCTGGACCCTCTATCGCACAATCGAAGCTTACATGCGGGGCCGGCTCGATGCGGCCGGCTATCAGGAAGTGCGCGGACCGCTGCTCCTCGATCGCAGTCTGTGGGAAGCCTCGGGCCATTGGGAGAACTTCCGCGAGAACATGTTCATCGCCGAAAGCCGCGACGAGCGGGTGCTCGCGGTCAAGCCGATGAACTGCCCCGGCCATGTATTGATCTTCAGCAACCGGCTCAGAAGCTACCGCGAGTTGCCGCTGCGTCTGGCCGAATTCGGGAGCTGCCACCGGAACGAGCCGTCCGGCGCGCTGCATGGGCTAATGCGGGTGCGCGGCTTCATCCAGGACGACGCGCACATCTTCTGCACCGAAGACCAGGTTGCTGGCGAAGCGATCGCGTGCTGCAAGCTGCTGTTGTCGATCTACCGCGACTTTGGTTTCGAGGATGTCGAGATCAAATTCGCCGACCGGCCGCCGGTGCGGGTCGGCAGCGATGCGGTTTGGGACCGTGCCGAGCACGATCTGAAAGCGGCGGTCGAAGCGGCCGGCCTCGCCTACACGCTCAACCCCGGCGAGGGCGCATTCTACGGGCCGAAGCTCGAATTCCACCTGCGCGACGCGCTCGGCCGGCAATGGCAATGCGGCACGGTGCAGCTCGATTTCAACATGCCGGCGCGGCTGGGAGCCATATACGTCGGCGAGGATGGCAGACGCCACGTCCCAGTCATGCTGCACCGGGCGATCCTTGGCTCGATGGAGCGCTTTATCGCCATCCTGATCGAGCATTACGCCGGCCGGTTCCCACTTTGGCTCGCGCCGGTGCAGATCGCCGTGGCGACGATCACCTCCGAGGCGGCGGATTACGCCGCCGAGGTAGCGCGGACCTGCGCCGTTGCTGGGCTGAGGGTTGCAATCGATGCAGGAAGCGAAAAAATCAACTATAAGGTTCGCGAACACAGCCTTGCCAAGGTGCCGGTCATGCTCGTCGTCGGCCGGCGCGAGGCCGCTAACCGGTCGGTTGCGTTGCGGCGGCTTGGCGGAAACGATCAGGAAGCCCTTGCGCTTGGCGAAGCCGTCGCTAGATTGAAGGAAGAGGCGGCGATTCGGCCTCTTAAGCCGTTCAACCCAGTCGTGGACGGAGCCTATCAACCTTTAAGAGGAGATTGTACATAGCCAGACTACCCTTAAACTTTATTCCCACCCGCGAGGGACCCCGGATCAATGACGAGATCGGCGTAATGCGCGTGCGTCTCGTCGATGAGCGGGGGCAGATGGTGGGAATTGTCGGGCGCAATGAGGCGCTCACAATGGCGGCCGACGCCGGTCTTGATCTCGTTGAAATAGCGCCCAATGCCGATCCGCCGGTCTGTAAAATCCTAGATTTCGGCAAGTATAAATATGAAGAACAAAAGAAAAAGAACGAAGCTCGCAAAAAGCAGAAAATTATCGAGGTAAAAGAGATCAAACTTCGCCCGAGTATCGACGACCACGACTACGCGGTCAAACGGCGCAGCATGACGAAATTCATCGAAGAAGGCGACAAGGTAAAGGTGACAATGCGGTTTCGCGGGCGCGAGCTGGCGCATCAGGAATTGGGAATGGATGTCCTAATGCGGGTTCGCGACGATCTCGATGAAATCGCTAAAATAGAACAAATGCCGCGCATGGAGGGCCGCCAGATGACAATGGTGATATCGCCGAAATAACATCCCCGGTACCTCCTCTCAATCGCTCGGACTTTTCGCCGGTTTGCCGGCGGATGATGGGCTGGTCGCACGGCCGTCTTTGCCTCCCGCGAGGCTCGGATTGCCACGGGCGTCGCGACAGGTTTGGGTCCATCGTACGCCGCCGGCTCGTACAGTCGCCCACGCAGCACGAGCTGAAATCGCCCGTGGACCATTAGCGGCGGCCAAACCCACCGCCATGTACGAACCCGCGCCCAAAGCTATTGGTCAGGTGGTGATCAACCCGAGGCGGGAAGCCTCGTTTTATGTCCCGGGCGAAACGGCGGCTGAGCCTGTGGCGCCGGTCGTTCGAGAAAAACGCGTCGAACCCCCAATAGGGCCAATACCCGTAACCGTAATCTTCAGGGGCGTACACATAACTAGGGGCCAAACAGTCATAACCCGCGGCGTAGCCGTAGCCCGGAGGGCAGGCAAATTGGCCGCTAGGAGGCTGTGCAGCAGCGGGTGGCGAGCCGCGAAGCACTAGCGGCGGTGTGTCTTGATCGGATGGGGGCTGAGTGGTGGCGGGATCCGAGCCGCGGATCACAACGGTTGCCGACATGGCGGGACTGGAAGAAGGCGGCGCAGCAGCCCAGGCGGTTTCAGCCGATGCCGCCGCCGCGATGCCGAGGCCGGCTATCAGCAGCAATCCTCTGGCCAACAGTCTAGAGCCGCTCATTCTCGCCGCCCTCAAAGATCGCCTCGCGCGCCGGCTGTCATCTCCCCCTAATTGTGGCACGACCGCGCGATGTGCAACGTCCCGAATGGGTACGGGTGCCGCGGGCCGGTATGCTACGGTGGCCCGCCTGCCAGTTAGTGATGCTGCGACAATGGTGCTGGAGGAGGCGGGCACCGCTAGAGCGTGCCCCACTAGACCTTGCGCCGCGACCTTCTCTTCGTGCATGGCGGGCGGCGAGGGTTCTCTTGTCGTCACTCGGGTTGCTTTCGGCAGGTGGCATCGCTATATAGCGCGGCTCGAAATGGGCGGCGGGCGGCGTAGATGCGGGTCCGGGCGCCGAGCCTGGTACGGATAGAGAAATGCCCAAGCTCAAGACGAAGAGCGGTGCGAAAAAGCGCTTTGGCCGAACCGCAAGTGGCAAGGTTAAGCGCAACTGGGGCCACAAGCGGCACCTTTTGATAAACAAGTCGAAGCAGGGAAAGCGGCTGCGTCGAGGCACGACGACGTTGGAAAAAGGCGACGCCAAGCTCGTGCTGACCTACATGCCTTATCTGCGGGGGTGAGCGATGGCGCGTGTCAAGCGCGGGGTGACGGCTCACGCCCGCCATAGGAAAGTCCTGAAACTTGCCAAAGGTTATCGGGGCCGGGGCAGCACCGCCTATCGCGTCGCGATCGAGAAGGTGGAGAAGGCGCTGCGCTATGCCTATCGCGACCGCCGTAACCGCAAGCGTGATTTTCGCGCCTTATGGATCCAGCGGATCAATGCGGGGGCGCGCGAGCATGGTTTGACCTATTCGCAATTCATGCACGGCATCAAACTCGCCGGGCTCGAACTCGACCGGAAGGTGTTGTCCGACATAGCGGTTCGCGAGCCCGAGGCGTTTCACGCGATCATCGCGACGGCGCGCGCCGCGTTGGCGGCGGCGCCCGCGGCGAGAGCGGCCGAATAATGGCGCTCTCGCGCGCGCTGGAGCGATTTAGCGGCGGCTGACGTTTTTGAGGGCCCCGCTTCGGGTTGTTCGCGCGTTCATTAGCCGAAGGGGCCGTCCGCCGGCCCCTTTTTCATTAGGATAGATCGAATGGCAGATTTCGACTTCGCGAGTGACGACATCCTGCGCGAGATCGCTACAGCGCCGTCGTCCGATGCGCTTGAAGAGATCCGGGTCAAGGTCCTGGGTCGGCGCGGGTCGCTGACCCTGGCGATGAGGGAATTGGGCGCACTCGAGCCGGAAGAACGGCGGCGCGTTGGAGCGGCGCTTAATGCCGCGAAGGAACGGATCACGGCCGCGCTGGCTGAGGCTTCGGCCCGGCTTGGCCGCGCGGCGCTGGAAGAGCGGCTCGCCGCCGAGCGCGCCGACGTTACCCTTCCGGTGCCATTCGCGAGCGCCGGACGGATCCATCCGATTAGCCAGACGGTCGATGAGATTGTCGCGATCTTCGGTGAGATGGGTTTCGCGGTGGCCGAGGGACCGCATATTGAGGAGGATTTCTACAACTTTACGGCGCTGAACATTCCGCCTGAGCACCCTGCGCGTCAGGAGCACGACACCTTTTACCTGCCAGAGCGGCCCGATGGGACCCGGCTGGTGTTGCGCACGCATACCTCGCCCGTACAGATCCGCACGATGCTTGCACAAAAGCCGCCGATCCGGATCATCGTGCCGGGCCGGACCTTCCGCTGCGACCACGACGCCACGCACTCACCAATGTTTCACCAGGTCGAGGGTTTGGTGATCGACCGCACCACCCATATGGGCCACTTGAAGGGTTGTCTGATCGAGTTCCTTCGGGCCTATTTTGGGCTTGATGACCTGCCCGTTCGCTTCCGGCCGAGCTATTTCCCGTTTACTGAGCCGTCTGCAGAAGTGGACATCGGCTGCTCGCGGCAAGGTGGCGAGCTGAGGGTCGGGGCCGGCGGCGACTGGCTCGAAATCCTCGGCAGCGGCATGGTTCACCCGCAGGTACTCAGAAATTGTGACGTCGATCCCGGTGAGTTTCAGGGGTTTGCGTTTGGTATGGGGATCGAGCGTGTGGCGATGCTGAAATACGGCATCCCCGATGTCCGCGCATTTTATGATTCAGATTTGCGCTGGCTGCGGTATTACGGCTTCGTCCCCCTCGACATTCCATCGCTCGTGCGCGGGCCCCTTCCGGCAGGGGCGGTCGCATGAAAACAACCATCGGTTGGCTGAAGGAGCACCTGGAAACCGATGCGCCGCCGGAACTAATAGCCGACCGTCTCACGATGCTGGGCCACGAGGTCGAAGGGGTCGAGAACCGCGCGGCGGGTCTCGATTCGTTCACGGTGGCTTCCGTCGTTTCGGCGGAACGGCACCCGAATGCTGACCGGCTGAAGGTCTGCGTCGTCGAAACCGGGAATGGGCAGGTCCAGGTGGTTTGCGGCGCGCCCAACGCGCATACGGGAATGAAGGGTGTGTTCGCGCCGGCCGGAACGGTCATTCCGCGCACCGGCGCGGTCTTGAAGGAGACGGTGATCCGTGGCGTCGCTTCACGCGGCATGCTGTGCTCGGCTTATGAGGTTGGCCTCGGGGACGATCACGAAGGGATCATCGAGTTGCCGGAGGACGCGCCGGTCGGAATGCCCTATGCAAGTTTCGCGGGTCTTGGCGACACCGTGTTCGACGTCAAAGTGACGCCGAACCGGGCCGATTGTCTGGGTGTGCGCGGCATTGCCCGCGACCTCGCGGCCGCAGGGGTGGGAACCCTGAAGCCGCTCAATGCGACGCTCGTCCCCGGGCGCTTCCGCTCACCGATCGGCATCCATATCGAAGATCGCACTGCTTGCCCTCTGTTCCTCGGGCGGCACATTCGCGGCGTGTACAACGGGCTGAGCCCGGCTTGGTTGCGACAGAGACTCGAAGCGATCGGCCTGCGTCCAATTTCGACGCTGGTCGACATCACCAATTTCCTTACCTACGATCTCAACCGCCCGCTGCACGTCTTCGACGCGGGCCGGATCACGGGCAATCTCACGGTCCGCTTTGCGCGACCCGGCGAAACACTGCTCGCACTCAACGGACAAGAATACGCGCTCGATCCGGAGATTACCACGATCGCCGATGCCGCCGGCGTGCAGAGCCTTGGCGGCGTGATCGGAGGTGAGGCGACCGGCTGCACGGAAACAACCACCGAGGTGTTTATCGAAGCGGCGCTATTCGACCCGATCCGTACCGCTGCGACTGGGCGAAGGCTCAACATTACGAGCGACGCTCGATATCGCTTTGAACGTGGTCTCGACCCGGCGTTTGTCAGGGATGGGCTGGAAATCGCTACCGGGTTGGTACTCGAGCTGTGCGGCGGTGAGGCGTCTGACATCGTTACTGCAGGAGGGGTACCGGACTGGCGGCGACGCTATGTGCTCCGCGCCGAGCGTGTGGCGACGCTGGGAGGCCTTCATGTGCCGCGTGAAAAGAGCGCTGCGATACTCAGGAGTCTCGGTTGCACAGTCGAGGCCCTAGCCAGCGGCGACCTTTCGGTCGAGCCGCCCTCATGGCGCGGGGATATTATCGGCGAGGCCGACCTCGTCGAAGAAGTGTTACGGATCCAGGGGTACGACCAGATCCCCGCGTCGCCGCTTCCGCGTGAGGAGCCGCTGTCGCGTCCGGCACTGACGCTGTCACAGCGGCAGGCAGAGCTGGTCCGCCGCACCCTGGCGACCCGGGGGCTGACCGAGGCTGTGACATTCTCTTTCATCGGCCCGAACGAGGCCCAACTGTTTGGCGGCGCGGAACCCGAATTGAAGCTGGTTAATCCGATCAGCGCGGATCTCGAGATGATGCGCCCCTCACTGTTACCCGGCCTAATTGGTACCGTGCGCCGCAATGCCGATCGCGGGTTCCGCGATGCGGCGTTGTTCGAACTCGGCCCCCTTTACCGTGACGACACGCCCGAGGGTCAGGCGCTGGTCGCCGCCGGCGTACGGGGTGGGCATAGCGGTCCAAGGCACTGGCGAGCGCCGGCGCGCTCGGTCGATCTGTACGATGTGAAATCCGACGCGCTTGCCGCCCTCGCGGTGATGGGCGCGCCGGTGGAAAACGTGCAGGTCACCGCTGATCCGGCACCTTGGTACCACCCCGGGCGAGCCGGGACTTTGCGGCTCGGCCCGAATGTTCTCGGCGCTTTCGGCGAGCTCCATCCTGCGGTGCTCGAAGCACTCGATGTCCGTGGGCCCCTGGCCGGTTTCGAGGTTTTTCTCGATACGGTTCCGGAACCGCGAGCCGGGCGCGCCAAACCACCGCTGCACCTGTCGGTATTTCAACCGATCGAACGCGATTTCGCCTTTGTCGTGGATCGTGATCTTCCGGCCGACGCTCTGCTGCGCGCCGCCCGCAGCGTCGACCGTAAGCTCGTCGCCGAGATCAGGCTGTTCGACGTCTACGAAGGCGCCGGTCTGCCGGAGAGCAAAAAATCGCTCGCCATTACGGTGGTGCTGCAGCCCCAGGAGCGGACGCTCACCGACGCGGAAATCGAAGACTTCTCAAAGCGCCTGATCGCGCAGGTCGAAAAAACGACGCGCGGCAGACTGCGCGGATGACCTTGCCGTCGCGCGGGCTGATCGTCCAATCCGCCGGCTTCCCGGTTCTGGCCGCACTCATCCTATTTGGCGCGGCCGGACGGGTCGGTCTGCCGCTCTACTGGATCTACGTGGCGATCATTGCGGCCCTCTCGGTCGGCGGGCTCTATCTCATAGGCGAGGATCTTGCGCGCGAGCGCCTGCGCCCCGGCGGCAAGCCGCCGCCACGGAGCCTCCGCCTCGCCTTTCTTCTATGCCCACTGCATTGGGCGATTGCCGGCCTCGATCGCGGCCGCTTTCATTGGTCGGATGGTGTGCCGCTCTGGCTGCAGGTCGCGGCGCTCGTAGTTTTGGCTCTCGGATTGGCGCTGACGCTGTGGGCGATGCATGTGAACCGCTTCTTCTCTTCGGCCGTTCGCATTCAAGCGGATCGCGGACAGCGCGTCGTCGAGGACGGGCCCTATCGCTGGGTTCGGCATCCGGGGTACCTCGGCGCGATCCCAGTTCTGACGGCGAGTGGGCTTATTCTGTGCTCATGGCTCGCGACCGCTTTGGGCGCGTTCGGGTCTTTGTGGCTTTTGTGGCGCACGCGGGCTGAAGACCGACTGCTGCGCGCCGAATTGCCGGGCTATGAGGCTTATGCGGAGAGGGTCCGCTGGCGGTTGCTACCCGGAGTGTGGTGAGGCGCCCATCATGAAGCTGTTGAGCTCGGGCGTGGCCATTGTCGTATCGACATACCCAAACGTGCCCTGCTCTTTGACCTCGCGCGCGGCATTGACGAGGCCGCTCATCGCTGCGCGATAGAGCGATGTCGCGAGACTGATCCGTTTTACCCCCGCCGCCGCAAGTTCCGCCGTCGTAAACGACCGGCCTTTGATGCCGGCCATAAAATTGAATGGCCGGGACAAGGCCGCACATACGGTCCGAACCGCGGCGATATCGGGCAAGCCCGGCGCCATCAGCACATTGGCGCCCCCGCCTTGGAAAGCTTGCAGCCGCTTGATCACGTCATCGAGGTCCGGGTTGCCGCGCAGGAAACCCTCAGCGCGTGCGGTCAACGTGAACGGGAATGGCAACTCGCGCGCCGCCTCGACTGCGGCGCCGATCCTCTCCCTCGCCAGCTCGAGATCATAGAGCGGCTTCTGCGAATTGCCGCTGAAGTCTTCGATGGTGCAGCCGACTAGGCCCGTGGCTGCGGCGCGTCGTATCGTCACCGCGACCCCCTCCGGCGCGTCATCGAAGCCCTTTTCCAAGTCGGCGGAAACCGGCAAATCGGTCGCCTCGACAATTGCGCGGGTTTGAGCGAGCGCCTCTTCCCGCGTGACCATGCCGTCGCGGCGGCCGAGCACGCCGGCCGAGGCGCCGCTAGACGTCGCAAGCGCCTGAAAGCCGAGGCCAGCCAGGATCCGCGCGGAACCCGCATCCCAGACATTCGCGATCACGAAAAACCCCGGCTCGTCGTGCAGCGCGCGGAAGCGGTTTGCCTTATCAATCTGGTTGGAGGTCATATTGCAACTCCGGTATGGAGGCGCTCTGGAGGGTCGTCAAAGCTCGCAAACGGCCTCGGCTACGGCCTCGGGCGCCTCGCGTGGCAGGAAGTGACCGGCAGTGGGAATAACATGGGCCTGGTAGGGGCCGGTGAAATGCTGGGCGTGGCGCTCGAAGCCTTCAGGCGGCGAGACGCCGTCACATTCGCCATATAGCGAGATCGTCGGCACTGTGATCGGCGGTTGCAGTGCGAGCTGCGCTTCGGTGGCTTCGAGCCGCAGATCGCCGCGCGCTGCGCCGTAGCGGTGCCGATAGGACTGGATTACGACCTCGACGAAATCGGGGTTGTCGAAGGAAGCGGCGGTTCGCCCATACGCCGCGTCATCAAAGCGATAGTTTGGCGACCAGAGTTCCCATAACAGTCGGCAGAGCGCGCGGCGATTGGCGGTGAGCCCTGCGCGGCCGCGCTCGGTCTGGAAGTACCATTGGTACCAGTAGCGATATTCCGCTGCTGGCGTGGTTGGCTTCCCTGAGGCCGCAATGTTCTGAATGTTGTAACCGCCCATCGTCACCAAGCCAGCAACGCGCTCCGGCCAGAGCGCCGCAACAATACAAGCGGCGCGTCCGCCCCAGTCATAGCCGGCGACCACCGCGCGCTCTAACCCAAGCGCATCAATCAAATCGACGAGATCACGACCAAGCGCCGCCTGCTGACCCGAGCGCGGAGTTTCGGCAGAGAGAAACCGTGTCGGGCCATAGCCGCGTAGATATGGGACGAGAACGCGCCAGCCCGCCGTGGCAAGGAGCGGTGCAACGCCATCATACGCGTGTACGTCGTCCGGAAAGCCGTGCAGCAGGAGAACCGGCCGGCCGGCTGATGGGCCGCTCTGCTGATAGGCAATCTCGAGGGTTGCGGTGCGGATTGTGTTCATGACGCGGCGATTGTTTTGCGTTCGATAAGCCGGCTCATCCGGCCCTAATATCCCAGAGCATGCGAGGCAGGATCGCAATCCGCCACGGGTAAGGCAAGAGGTGGTGTCGGCCATGCCGCCTCGCGCTGTGCGATGGGTGCTCCGGTCGGCAGCTCTGCCTCAATCTTGGGCTCGGAATGAGGGCGAAGATCTCGCGAGATTTGAACAAATCGCCGGTCTGGACTGCCGCCTAGCAGCTGTGAGATGGTTATCGCCATGATGCGCGTTAGGCTTGCCGCTCTTGCCGTGACGACCGCGATGGTTGTTCTGCCAGGCGCGATCAGGCTGCCCGCGGCGGAGGCCGATCGTGTCGAAGCGCGATTTGAGATTTACGGCTTTGCCGGCTTTCATGTGTTGACCAACCGCACTACGGTCCAAGAAGTCGGGCGTCGATATGCAGTCGCGATGGATCTCGACACGAGGGGGCTCGCCAGCATCTTTGTCGACCTTACGAGCCACTCGGAGGTCCATGGAGAGTTTGCCGGGGGTAGCCCGCACCCAGATGCGTACCGCGCCGATGTCCGCCGAAATAGCGTCGATCGTCACTACGCGGTTGACTACCGTCGCGACGGGACAGTGATCAATGCGTCCGCTTCCAGCTCGGCGGCGCGGCCGTTTTTCGTTTCGGCCGACCAAATCCACGGTACTGTCGATCAGTTAACGGCATATTTCATGCTCGAACACCAACTTGTGCAGCGCGGCACGTGTTCGCTGGTCGTTCCGGTCTTCGATGGGAGCGGTTACTACAATCTGCGCTTCAGCGACATCGGGCGGGATGTGCTGTCGCCCGACCGGTTTCAGAATTTTGCCGGCTCGTCCGAAGCCTGCAAGGTCACGCGTGAGGACATCGTGGTCAATCCGGACCGCAATGAGGATACCTATAAACAGGGGCGGATCTGGTACGCCCAAGTCATCCCCGGCGATCGAATGCTGCCGGTGCGGATGGAGTTCGACACCGCATTCGGCAGTGTGAAGGGCTATCTCGCTGAGCTCCGCGGGCGGGGCGTCGACCTCAAAATGTTGAAAGAGTAACGTTCCGCCCTCAGGGCGCTGCGCCCATCCGAGTCTCCTCGACGAAACGCTCGGTCGCCCCATCGATCGCCCGCCCCCTGCGGCCCCTCGGTGCGTGGATGTAGAGCGGGGCTCTGCCGGGCCGACGCTGATCTGTGTTCTGCGGCGGCAACGGGATTTCGTACGTTACTGGTGCATAGTGATCGGCAAGCAGCAACTCCGGCCGATAGACCTTGTTCAGGCTGAACAAGCTCTTGAGGAAATTGGTCTGCCCCCGCAGCAACAGGCGCGCAACGATACCCGATACATCCCGTATCTGGCTCCAGCCGAGATGTCTTTTGTAAATCGCCCGTTGCGTCGTTACCAGCTCACGATAGAAATCGGCGAGCGGCAGGCGGGTCGGCAATACCGCATGCTGTATGTCGAAAAGCCGATAATCGCGGGTCGCCAGCCGGCGCTGCTCAGTGATCCATGTCTCAGTGCCGGGATATGGAGTATTGACGCTGATATTGATCACGTCCGGCAGTTCGAGACACCAATCTCGAACGATCTTGAAGCGCTCGTGATCCCAATCGGGGTCGGCGATTATGTTGATCGCGACGTTGATGCCGAGCGAGCGGGCGAATTCGACCGCTTCGAGATTGCGATCGACGGAGATCCGCTTGCGGAATTTGCGCAGCCCCTCTTCGTCGATGGCCTCCAAACCGAGGAACATCGTCTTGAGCCCAAGGCGTTTCCACAATCGGAAAACCTCCTTATGGCGCAGCAGAACATCGCCACGGGTCTCGAGGTAGTACCGCTTACGGATGCCGGCGCGAGCGATCGCCTCCCCCATCTCCATCCCGTGCCGTTCGTGGACGAAGGCGACATCGTCCAAGACGAAAATACCTGGCTCGGTGATCGATTTGAGGTCCTCGATGACGCGCTCCGGGCTCACCAGCCGGTAGCTGCGGCCGTAAAAGGTCCAGGCGCTGCAGAATGAGCAATCCCAAGGGCAGCCGCGCGAGAACTCGATCGATGCGCAAGGATCGAGCGTTCCCATAAAGTATTTTCGGCGATGCGGCAGCAGATCGCGCGCCGGCATTAGTTCGTCAAGCGAGTGTACAAAGCCAGGCGGCGGGCCCTCCGCATCCGCGGTGACGACACCGGGAACACTGCCGAGTCCCCTCCCAGCTTCGATCGCCGCCAGCAATAGCGGCATTCCTGCCTCGCCTTCGCCCTTGAGGACACAGTCGATCGCCCCGGCCCCATGTTCGATGATCGCGTTTGCCGTAAACGATGCGCTGTGGCCGCCAATGCAGATAAAAGTCTCGGGCCAGCGCGCTTTTGTCGCTGTCGCGAGATCGACGATTTCCGGCACGTTGGCTAGGTAATTGCAGGAAAACGCCACGACATCGGGCCGCCAGCGGCGCAGCAGG
>Ga0126373_10000341_pt1 | contig 30825 bp, 21 predicted proteins | sample PanSoiMetPlot_11_FD_92545 | JGI IMG/M metagenome (GOLD analysis project Ga0126373, IMG submission 92545) | Tropical forest soil microbial communities from Panama - MetaG Plot_11 | ecosystem: Environmental > Terrestrial > Soil > Tropical forest > Bulk soil | place: Panama | collected 2016-02-17 | reverse complement strand
CACTGCCCAAAGGATCGAAGCCGCGCTCCAAATGATAAATCCAGCCCACCATAGCGCCGCGCGCGGTGGGGTCTGCAATCTGTCATATGCGAGCCCGGTTAAAATAAGGACCAACAACGCACCAGTCCCTACAATCCAAGTCAAAGAGATCCCCGTTTCGCTTCCTCCTATCACGTTCACCGAATCAAAAGGGATCAGGAATGCGTATCCACCCAGAGCTGTCTCAACCGGCCAAAGGAATAGGAACATCATGAATGCTAATGCTGCGCTGAAGAGCCACTTGGACTGGGCGATCGTGAATCCCAGCAGCACCCCTGTGCCGGTTGTAACAGAGGCACTCCAAGTCTGCCGAACAGCGCATGATCTTAAGTAAGTTATCGGCACGTGATTCCGAACTTTTGTGTACGTTACTGCTTAGTATCTTGTGGGGTTCTGAGCAGCGATCTAAATTGAAACTGTGGTGGAACTAAAACGCTGAATAGAGAATCTATTGAGAATTGTACCTATCCATTCCCGCACTGCAGGATCTATGCGGACCAGATTGGTATAGTAGGCCGCCAACAATATACAGGAGACAGCAACGGTAACTACCGAAGATAGTCGGAAATATAAGAGTACCCCGATGATCAGTCCGGCAGGAAGGAAGTGTGCCACATTTGTAAGCAGCACCTTCACGATTCTGGAAACTGGTACGCCCGCCTGCGTAAGCAGCACCACGCAGTAATAGGCATAAATCGAGGCGCCCGAGCCGGAGTAAAGCAGTACTGCCAAGCGCGCGCTTCCAACAAATCCTCCAATAAGGAAGGCACAGAGACGGCTCAAGAAAATGAGCACCGTGAAACGAAGCTCCAGATGTTGCTGCTCGAGGACCGAAAAAATGGCGCTCAGTGGAGCGGAGATAAACCAGAAGCACAGCCACACACTCAGGATCTGCGTGTAAACTCCAGCCTCCGCCCAGCGGTGTCCGAAGGCAACTACAAATACATCCTTTCCTATAAGCGCAAGCAAGAGACAAGGAAACATGCTTAGCCGAATGAGATATTGGAACGCAAGCTCTGCCTGCTTGCCCAAGAAACCCTTATTTCTAGCGTCAGCGGCACGTTGTGAGAAAACGTTCGAGATACTTGTCCCCATCAAGCTCATAGGAACTCGAATTACACGGCTCCCGAGGGCGTACTCGCCGACAACAGTGGTAGAGAAAAAGCCCGAGAGCAGAAAAGAAGGCATTTGCCAAGCGAGCCTATCAAGAACCGAAGATGCTAATCCATATTTGGGAAATCGCGAATAGCGTTTCAGCGTATATATCATCTTTTGATAGGAGATGCTGTGACGAAAAATATCTGCAGAGTCGCGCCACGTAAGCACTATCATTCCGGCTGTGGCGATAGTCATGCCCAGCAGATTGGCCACGATCAACATGCCACCTTTGCCTTTCGTTGCCAGGCCAAGAGATATCTGAGCGGTTACTGTGCATATAGCATTGAGAACTTCCAGGATAGATATGCGGCCAAAATTCTCTTTGCGAAGGTTCCAGCGTACCAGCGCCATATTTGCTCCGCCAATCAGAACAGCCGGCGGAAGTAGCCAGAGGTAGGGAAGCAGTTCAGGCGCTTTCAGAAAGTGCAATAGTAGGGAGCCACCAAGCCACACCGGCGGAATCGTGCATACGCTGAGCGCAGATACAAGACATAGACTTAGACTGAGCGCGTTGGCTGCATCCTCGTCTCTTTCCGGCAACAAGATCGAGCGTTCGTAACGCATACAGGCAAAAGCACCCAGCATTACCTCGATAGCGGCAAATAATGCGGACATCCCGAAATCTCCGGGTGAGTAGATCCGCATAAGGATTGGGGAAGCGAGAATACTTGAAGCCTGGGCCGACGTTGTTCCCCCTGCAATTTTGAGAACATCATTGGCAAAGTTGCCCTTCTTTCTCAGGGTGACGTCAGGCTGAACCGAACTGTCCTCATGCAAAGAAATCAAGTACTTGCTCTCAAGTCCGGGACTTATGTTCCCTCAGATGGAGTTGGGAATGCGTTGTTATTACTCAATTCGTTTCGCGGGTGCTTAGGTGCGGCTGGATTGTCACCGCCGGCATGCAGTTAGCAGCTGCGGGATCTCCAACCAACGATTCGTATAGTTGTTTTAAGCGTTCCTCTTCACTTGCCCACGTATATCGCAATACCAGGGCTGCACGGCCTCTCTTGCCCATCTCCTCAGCTTCAGCCGGGTGGTTGTGCAGGCGCTCAATGGCGGCAGCGATCGCCGGCGGATTTAAGGGGTCTACCAGTAGCCCGCAGCCGGCCGCTTCAATGATCTGTCGCCACAGCGGAAAATCTGACGCAATCACGGGGATTTCCGCGGCCATATACTCGAAGAGTTTGATTGGCATGGATCGAAGATAATTTTCTTCCGGATGCAGGACCAGCAATCCCGCGCGCACCCGGCCGAGGAGGTCAGCGACTTGGCCTCGCCGCAGAAATCCAAGATAGTCCACCCGTTCCCAGCCAGGCAGGGCATGCATATCATCCTGCAATTCGGCCGGCGAGAAAGTTCCGGCCAATTTCAAGCGCAGCGGAACATCATTTGGCAGCATAGACATTGCCTCCATCAGTTCTACGATTCCTCGATTTCGGGTTATGCTGCCGATATAAACTACCGCCATCTCACGCTTGCTCCATGGAAACTGTGCTTCCGGGGAATGCGGATCGAGAATAGGAAAATTGTGTACCACGGTGATTCGCGAATTCTTTCCACGAAAACGCTCCGCGATTGCCCAGGTAGCGGTAATCAGCGCAGTAAAGTAGGGGCACGCTGCATTCTCCAGCCTTTCGACGATCCACATGAGCGGCCACCGCGACCAGCGGGGAAGGTAGTGCTTATAAGGAATCGTGCGTGGCAAGTCTTCATGGATGTCGTAGATCGCCTGCTTTCCTCGCATTCTCAAAAGCAAAGCTACAGGGATCAGTTCTGGATCATGAATGTGGTAAATGTCCGCATGTTGTTTAAGCGCTTCCCGGAACATCCGCCATGCGCCCAGCGTCATCCGCGATAGCCGACCCTGGCATTGCTTAAGAGCTTTGACCTTTACACCGTCGGCAATTTCATCGGTATGATGCGGGGCGATCAAAACCACCTCATAGCCGTGCTGAGCCAGCGATTTACATTCTTTATGGAAGATGCGCACATCAAACGGCGAGTGAACTGAAGTAAGATGTGCAACTTTTGCGGCTTTCATCGGTGGACTTAGTTAAGTTCTGATAAAAAAATGTGAATCCCGCCACAACAATGTGGAGCTGAAAGCAGCACGCAATTTCCCTTGCAGGTGTTGCTTTGTCCGGAATAGCTCAGCGGCTGCGTCGCGGAGGGACGGAACGATTGCGAAGCGGGAGATGCGCAGCCACGGTACCGCGACCGGACAACCCCCATACTTTTTCTTGTAATGTCCTGCGCCTCCCAGATCGAGAATGCGGGCGCCATGAGCTTTCCCATATTGCATTGCAGCCCACATCAGTGGCTCGTTGGGACGGAGATGATGGTACTTGCGCCAACTCGGTCCCCCCCAGAAGTACATTCGGTCATTTTTTATGAGAAAGATCCCTGTGGCGATGCAGTCGCCTTCAGGGTTACGCGCGCGCAGCAGAAGCAACATGCCAGTGGGAAGAATATGGCGAATCAACGCGCGAACCCGCTCAATTCCATACGTGGGAATCAATTGCTGCCTTTCAAATACATCCGTTAACTGAGCATGGTAATCATCAGCAAATTGCATGTCTTGTGCTTCTTCAATGACCACGCCGCACTTTTTCGCCTTGCCAAGGCACCAGCGACAGTTATCCCCCATGTTTCGTAACAGAGTTTGTTCGCTTTGAGTAAGATCAACTTCAAATCCGGTAAATTGTCGGCATCTAGGGTTCATGCCTGCTACATCTTCCTGGCGCAGCTTCTGGTCCATGAGCTCAAGATGGACGCAATTCAGATCCCTGAAAGCGAATCTAACAAGAGCGTGCAAAGCATCTCGGCGCGAGATGCCTTCGCGAAGATTGAACCCCATATAAGCAGTCGTCCAGCCGACAAAAGGGCTGCCCAAAATCCTCAATCCAAATTTGCGGACGATGGAACCGGTGAAATACCCCACCGTTCGCGCGCTGTCTTTCAATGCAGCGATTACGGGCTCTCCGTTTTGGGTGCTGGTGAGGAACTCGAGCCACTCCGGAGTTTGAAAGACGGTGTGGTCGGGGAAGGTTTCCAGTTCTTTCCCCCAATCCATTGTGTTGAGGTCAGCTCGCTCAAAGTACAGCACGGTATTTGGACCAGAACTTCTTAAGAAATCTGAGGAGATGTTCAGCGATTTAGAACGAATTCTCTGCCGATAGAGAGGAGACTCGAGAGACGATGCCGGATCAACCCTGTGAGCACAAGCACAAATCCTGCCAGTGTCCCCGTGCCATACGCTATATGAAAAAGAAAAATCACCGGCGGCAGCAACAGGGCTTCATATGCATGTTCGCGGAGGCCCACTTCAATGGCGGCAAGGAGTCCTATTCCCCAATGAACGCTGATCAAGGTGGCAAGCACAATTGCGGCGAGCCTGGCCGCTGGTGGCGATATGAACAGCCCACGTAACACACACACCGCTAGAAGCAACAGAGTAGAAGCGAACAAAAATGGCACAAAATGTCGCAGGCACATCGAGGCGGGTCTTTTGCTCAGAGTAATCGCATTCCAAAATCCAGTGCGCCAGGCATGTCTCAGCAAAGTCTTTACGTCAGGTCTGCTGAAATAGAAGCAGTGGGTTTTTGCCGTAAGGAATAAGTGGTAGCCCATTTTGCGCAGCCGCTGATTCATGTCATTGTCCTGGTTTCTAACCAGCGACTCGTCGTACCCTCCGGCTTTGAGAAGGTCCTTCTTGCACATCAAGGGGAATGGAACGGTGTCCACGTAGCCTTCCGTTTGAGTTCTCACCGAGTGTGTGGAGGAGGCGAAGCGGTGCCCAAGCGTCCAGGCAGCTAATCGCGCCTGTAAAGTGTTATGTGCGGGCCGAGTGATAACTTTCCCACTGCATCCCACAGCGTCATGGGCTAACAGCTCACTGAGGCAGACGGAGATGTATTCTTTGGGATAGAACGCATGTGCGCCAAGAATACAAACGTATTCTCCTTTTGCCGCCTGCAGACCAATATTAAATGCGGCAGGTGCGGTCTTTCCGGGATTGTCGAGCAGCTTTATCCTAGGATATGCCTCCGCAATTCGGGCTGCCCTTTCCGGGGTACCATCTGCGGACATTCCATCTATCACAAGGATCTCAAGTTCGAAGTTCTGAGTAGACTGGTCTACCAACGAACGGAGCGTGGTCGCGATAAATTCAGCTTCGTTCCGTACTGCGAGAATGACGGAGACACAAGGGAGGTTATCGCGATTGTTTGCCATCGTGTGTAACTGATTCGCGAACATAACTGAGGGAACATGCCACGGGCGATCGGAAAGCTAAAGCTTATGAATGTCCTACCCGCAATTTGTGCAGGAGCCAGTGCCTTTCGATTTCGGCAAGCTCCCTACGCGAGATGACGCTATTTGCCTGTTGCTTTCGAAGATAATCAAGCAATTCCGATACTGGCACAAACCATCCATTTCGAGTGGCAAGCTGGCGCATAAGTTCGACGAATACCGGACTTAGATTGCCATGCTCGCAAAAGCCGGCAGCAAAGTGCGTATACACGATACACACGCCGCCTTCAGCTTCCAGGCGCTCCTGATTTCGCGTGCACAATGTCTCACACAACTTGTGAACATTTCCGCCTTCACAACTGCTGAACCAGTAATTCACAAATGGCTTCGAGGGATCGTGATAAGGCAATGTGGAGTGGATGCGCTCGAGGTTAATCTCGTCAAACACGAAATTCCGCACATAAGTGATATTCTCCCGGCAAACGTCTCCCCAAAAGTAATTCGAGGCCGGGAGATGCCCTTCGAACATGTGCCCACGTCGGAAGCGTGTAGCAGCGTTATACCAGAGCCTGGAAGTAATCCGGCTTAAGCGAGCCGCTCCCCAGTAAATGTTGTCCCGATTGTAAGAATGGTTTGCGTGTAGGCGCGGCGGAGCTCCGATCAGCCGCTGAAACTCCTCGATTCCGTGCTTGACTGTATCTCGCGGAGCATCGTGGTTCTGGACGTTATGTAAGGCAATTTCAAATCCATCTCGCTGCAAAGCTTTGACAAACGCCAAATATTCCGGCTCCTGAAGGGTAGATCCGCCGATTCGTCCGCCCCGCACTGTTGGAAGGGGCCATACTGACTTTGTCGTTCGAAATCCCAGCTGTGAGAGGAACCGGTATACAGGCGATACGTTCGCCACCATACTTGAATCGGTGTCGTCAAAGACGGAAAAAGCAAATCCTTTGCCTTCAGGAAATTTGCTCATAACGGGGGATTTGGAGCAAAGAGCAGAGAACACTGTTCATTTGCAAATGCTTAATATCGTTTGTAATAGAAGCTGCGTGTCACTCAAACAAGTTGCGCGGCGCGCATATTCAAGATCCAAACGCGCCTTCTCCTCTAACAAGGTATTCACATAATGATCGATCAGTTGATCCTCGGGCACAGCAGCAAGAAGGCCTTCTTCATTTCTGAAGTGAATCGAGGCCCAACCGGTGATGCCCGGACGCAAGTGCAAGATGGTGCAGTATTGTCCAGGAAGCATAACGCAGAACTGCGGTAGGTCAGGACGCGGGCCGACCAAACTCATCTCGCCGCGAAGTACATTGAAAAGTTGGGGTAATTCATCCAGTTTCAACCGTCGCAGAATTTTTCCTGCTGAACTAACTCTGGAATCACCGCCGCGCGTGATTGCGGCCCCAGGCGTGCTGCGGGCAGTCATGGTTCGGAACTTAAAGAGCTCAAATAGAGTTCCATCTTTTCCAGTGCGGACTTGCCGGAACAGAACCGGTCCGGAAGAGCTAATTTTAATCAACAAAGCCACGATTCCCATGATGGGCAAAGCTAAAATAAGAATCAGCGATGTGCAGACCAGGTCGAAGATCCGCTTGCTATTCGAGAGACACCATCTGCTTATCTCCGGTGTATCTGCAATCGCTGTGGCTGTTGATGAGAGTATGGATTGGGATTGATCAGGCATCAGCTCGCCGCTAAGAGGGCTCTTGAGTGGACCGTCTGCACAATTTCTTCTACGCAGCCCGCTACTCGCTCCATCTCCTGGATACTCAAATCAGGATAGATAGGCAGGGAGATGCAGCGTTCGTATGCGTTCTCTGCGTTGGGCAAATCCCCAATCCGGTATCCGTATGTCTGCTGGTAATAAGGATGTAGATGAAGAGGAATAAAGTGGACGCTGGTTCCGATTCCCAGGTTTTTAAGTTCATGGATGAAAGCATTGCGCTCCAGATTTAGAAGTTTCGGCCGAATGCGCAGGAGGAAGAGATGCCACGCGTGTTCTGCATTCTCCAGGGGCTCCGGGGGCAATTCGATCTGCTCGAGGTGGGAAAATCTCTCCTGGTAGTAAGAAGCGATAGCGCGTCTTTTGCGCCAGAATTCATCCGATTTCTTCAACTGCGCTAAGCCCAAAGCTCCTTGAATGTCGCTCAGATTCAATTTGTACCCCGCATGGAGCACTTGGTAATACCAGGAACCATAACGCGAATAGCGGTTCCAGGCGTCGCTGCTGATTCCATGCAGTCGCATCACTGATGCTCGCTGAGCATACCCTTCCTTATCTGTCGTAAGCATGCCTCCTTCCCCGGTGGTGATAGGTTTAGTCGCATAAAAGCTGAAGGCAGTCATCTCGGAGAGTCCGCCGATACGACGTCCCTGATAAGTCGCTGGCAGGGCGTGCGCTGCATCTTCGATTACGACAAGGTTGTGCCGGCTAGCCAATGCATGAATTGCTTTGAGGTCACATGGATCTCCTGCGATATGTACCGGGATAATGGCTCGGGTCTTCGGAGTTATGCGCCCGGCTGCATCAGTTGGGTCCAGATTGAAACCTCCAGGCACGCTGTCGCACAGCACCGGACGCGCGCCGAAGTAAGTTACTACTTCCGCAGTTGCAGTGAACGTATAGGACGGAACTAGAACCTCGTCGCCAGGTCTGAGATCGATGGCATCCAGCGCAAGCTGAAGCGCAGCGGTGCAGGAGTTCACCGCAAGAGCGTATTTCCCCCCTACATAGGTGGCAAACTCGTGTTCGAAATTGTGCGTCTGCGGGCCTGTCGTCAGCCATTTCGAGGCTAACACCTGGGTCACCGCATCAACTTCCTCTTGCCCCAGCGAAGGGCGATGAAAGGGTATGAAGGTTGTTTCCATTTCGACTCCCGATTGCGGGCTTCACATTCTGATATTTCGGTTGGAGGACCTATGCCGCGATCGCAGGAAGAGAAGTGATCGCCGCCGCATCGGAGGCAGTCAACTCGCGGCAAGCGCCGCCTTCGATTCTGTATCCCCGGTTACATGCAGGGCAGCGCGCCTCACCTTCCGTCTGCTGCAACCGAATGCCGCAATAGCAGATCCAGCCTACTTGTACGGCCGGCACACCCATCACCAGGGCGTAATCGAGCACATCGTGCGTCACCACCGCTCCCGCCGCTACGAAACTGTAACGACCCAGAGCGACTCCGCAAACTATAGTAGCGTTGGCCCCGATGGAAGCACCCTCACGGACCAGGGTGCGCTTGTATTCATGCTTGCGGACTATGTGGCTGCGCGGATTAACGACATTGGTAAAAACCATCGACGGGCCGCAAAACACGTTGTCCTCGAGCTCCACTCCGCTATAGACCGAAACATTGTTTTGGATTTTCACATTGTTGCCGATCTTTACTCCCTGGCTGACCACTACATTCTGTCCCAAATTGCAGTTCTCGCCGACTTTTGCGTCGGACATAAGATGTGAAAAATGCCAAATCTTGGTGCCGGCTCCGATCTCGCATCCCCCGTCAATCACGGCTGTCGGATGAGCGTAGTATCTTGACTCCCCTTTCTTCTTCCCAATCTCGATGGGCAGTCCGTTCTCTCGCAACGAGTGTTCGCATGCCTCAAGGACCTTCAACACTTCCAGTGCGCTCTCCCCATCTGTGCGAGGCCGCTGACGCGTGCGAATACACTCAAGGAAGTGCTCGCACTCGCGGCGCAGCGGCTCTTCTTTCGGTAATGGGATGACCTGTCCGTCGTCTTTGTGGGCCACAGGAACACGGTCCAACCATTCAATGCGATGACGATAGAGCACCAGCTTGCGATCGGGCTCCGCGTCATCAAACACGGCCATCCTTTTGTCGCCTACGACCGTTAGCTTCTGTTCCTTGAAGGGATGCAGCCAGCTGACAAAGAAATGGGCCTTCACTCCACTATTGAATTCGCAGGTGGTCAAGGTGGTGTCTGCAATCTGCGAATTAAGGTAACTGCCTCCGTTCGCGATAATGCGCGATGGCATTTCGTACAGCAGGTACAGAATTGCAGAGATGTCATGCGGCGCAAAGCTCCACAGGATATTCTCCTCTGTACGAAGCTTTCCCAAATTCAAGCGTGAAGAAAAGACGTATCGCAGGCGACCCAGCTCTCCTGCTCGAATCAGTCGTTTTAGCTCCAAGATGGCCGGGTGGTACTGCAGAATATGGCCCACCATCAGAATTCGCTTTTGCGCGCCAGCGATCCGGACCAGCTCGTTTCCCTCTTCAACATGCAGAGCCAGAGGCTTTTCGACATAAACGTCCTTGCCGTGAAGCAAACAGTTTTTTGCAATTTCATAATGCTGAGCCGCCGGGGCGGAAATGGCTATGCCTACAATCTCAGGATCATTGAGAACTTCTTGGATATCCGTAGTAGTTGCCACTCGATAGAGCGCATGCGCGTCTTCCACTGCGGCTGTTTTCGAGTCACACACAGTACGCAAAGCCGAAAGCTCGTGAAAATTACGTACTAGGTTTTTTCCCCAGTACCCGTTACCGATTACCGCAATTGCTGGCACTTTGGATTCCATAATCTTTGTCCATCAAGTTGTCAGTGTTGTAGTGCGAAAAAGTCATGAATTGCGTTCACCATCGCCGCTTGGTGATGTGCTTTCAATTCCGGATAAATGGGCAGAGCAAGCGTGCGCCGGCAGGCCACTTCTGCCTCAGGGAAGTCCCCTTGCTTATATCCGAGATATGCAAAAGCCGGCTCCGTGTGAAGCGGAAATGGGTAGTAGATCTCAGTTGGAATACCGAGCCTACGCAGGTAGTCGCGCAATAGATCACGTTGCTCGACTCGAATTACGAACTGGTTATACACATGGTCCCAGCCCGCCGGTTGTGATGGCAAAACCACATGGTTGGTGAGTCCCGATTCGGTAAACAATTGGCGGTAACGCTCAGCGTTGCGCTGCCGGGCGTTAGTCCAACTTTGGAGGTGACGCAACTTAACCCGTAGAATGGCGGCTTGTAAGGCATCGAGCCGACTGTTAAGACCAAGAATTTCGTATTTGTACTTGGTGGGGCATCCATGCACTCGCAAAATCCTGAGCCGCGCCGCTAACTCTGGATCATCAGTCGTGATCAAACCTCCATCTCCAGCCCCACCCAGGTTTTTTGACGGGAAGAAGCTGAAGCATGCCAATGTGCCGAGACTTCCGACACTTCTGCCCTTGTACCGCGCGGCGATAGATTGGGCTGCATCTTCGACGATCGGCAGTTGATGGCGGGATGCAATCTCCGCAACTTCATCCATATCTGCTGCCAGCCCGAAGAGATGCACCGGCATGATGGCGCGGGTTCGCGCAGTAATAACGGCTTCCACTTTCTTCGCATCGAGGTTGTAGGTTGCAGGATCAATATCGACAAAAACCGGCTTCGCCTTTAATCGTGCAATCGCACCCGCAGTGGCACCGAAGGTAAACGGAGTAGTTACTATCTCATCGTCAGTGTCTATGCCGAGCGCCATGAGCGCCAGCAAAAGAGCGTCGGAGCCCGAAGCGCAGGCGATTGCAAACCGTGAATTAACAAGCTTTGCGATTTCCGCTTCAAGTTGTTCCACTTCTGGACCAAGAATGAAGTGCTGACTCTCCAATACGCCATGCACGGCCGCGAGAACTTCGTCCTTAATCTCCGCAAATTGCGCCTTGAGATCGAGAAAGGAGAATGGTCTTGGACTCAATGGGCTGTTGGGAATTGAGTGTACCTGTTCAGATACTGCGCTGTTGCTCATCGGATCCTCAGATAAGGGAGGAATTACGGAAAAATCGCGCCCGAAAGACCCTGTTTCGTAAGTTCACGAACAATTCGAAAACTTTGTTGTTTTTTTGACTAATAGCCGTAGTCTGGGTAAGCGAAAGCTGCCGCATTCAAGACGATGTCCAGTACTGGGGCAGAATGGACCTCCGCCAGCAACTCCATGCTACGCACCAATCCATGACGGGTAGTCTCCTTGGATCGCCCAACTAGAATTACGCCATCCACGAGGGGAGAGATGGCACGCCCATCGGCGTAGGGGAGAATTGGGGGACTATCCACGACCACGAACTCGAAGCGTTCTCGAAGCATTTGGATTACATTGCGCATCGCTTCCGAACAGGTAAGCACGGCATCAGCGGTGGCCGCTCCTGCGGGCAAGATAGTCAAATTGGGAAGATTCGGATTGGGGACCAAGACATCATCCAACTTAGCAGAGGCTAATAACACGTCGCGCAGACCTTTTTTCCCTGAGAGGCCAAAGGCAGGAGATACTCCGGGCCGCCGCAGGTCGGCATCGACCAAGCAAGTCCGGGAGCGTTGTGAGAGCGCTATGGCGAGGTTTGTTGCGACCGTCGTCTTGCCTTCACCCTGGAGCGACGAAGCGATCAGTATCGTTCTGGGAGGGTTGTCGGGCTTTGAAAGCATTACGGACGTATATAACGCCCGTAGCGCTTCGGCCTCAGGTGAATTCGGCCTGCTCAGCAGGAATTTTTCTGTTGGAAACGTTCCACCTGCATGATTCCTATTGGTCAGTTGGAGGCCGCCTTTTTGACGTAAGGCTGGCCTCGCGTGGAACGTGGGAATCATAGAAATTGAAGAGATGCCAGTGCATCTACGGATATCTTCAGGAGTATGGATCCGGTTTTGTACGCGTTCTTTTACAAATACGATTACCAGGCCACCGAATAGTCCAGCAAACAGCGCAGCACCAATGTTGCGCAAGCGGTGAGGCCTGGTCGGGGAATCGAGAACACGCGCTCGGTCGACGATGCGAACATTGCTCGATTTGGAAGCGGCTGCGATGCCGGCTTCTTTAATCTTGGCGTAAAGACTGTTATAGAGATCTGTATTCGTCTGGGCCTCTTTTTTAAGGGCATTGTACTGGGCAATTGTGTTCAGCTGCTTCGCAGCACCTTTGATTTGGCTGGAGAGCAGCTCCTCGCGCGAACGGGCAGCCGCATAGTTCGTCTCGAGTTCCGCCATGATGGCATTGCTTTGCGCATTCAACTCGGATTGCAACGCATTTGCCTGGTTGAGAAGCTTTTTCACATTGGGATGGTTATCACCATAGATCACCTTAGCTTGCGAAAGCTCCCCCTGCACCTCTGCAAGTTTCTGCGTCAAGGACTGAATGATCACATTGTTGTGGACCTGCGGCAGCGAATCCGAACTGCTCTTCTTCGCGCGGTTAAGAAACGCCGCATACTGAATCCGCTCTCCCTCCGCGAGAGCTAACTGGCGGTCTAACTCTCCCATCTCCTCGGCGAAGCTGTTCTTGTTTGCATCCACATCTACGATGCCGGTTTGCCTTTGAAATTCCGCCAGTTTCTCGTTGGAGTCCTCCATCTTCCTGCGAATATCTTCAAGTTGCCGGGAAAGCCACTCAGTAGACTGGGTAATCACGTCGTGTTTGGTCTTATAGGTCTCCTCCACAAACAAGTTCAGAAGCGCATTAACCACATCGGCAGCCAGCTGCGGACTGTGACTTGCAAATTGCACCATAACTAGACGGCTGGCAGTATCCCGGCGTACGTTTAGGCTGGAACGAAAGGCGCGCAATGCCTCATTTTCCTCCGGAGTGAGCCGCGTCAGGTCAACGTTGCCTTCGGCGGGAACTTTCGAGCCTGATCTGGCTGGCGCATTTCCTACAAATTCAGGATTTCGGTCCAGATGCAAAGATCGAATCACGGAAAGCGCTAACTCATCACTCTGCAGTTCTTGCGCCTGTGTTTCAAGGTACGCGGCATCAGTAGTAGCCAAATGCTCTGCTTGGAGTGAAAAAATCTCTGCTCCTGGAGGATCGATTTCGATCTTCGCTTCTGGTTCATAAACAGGCTTCATCAGGAATGTAACAATAGTGACAGTAATCAGAACTACGGCGGCAAAGAGAGCCGATAGGCGCCAATGTTTCCTGATTGCTAAAAGGGCACGGTTCCAGTCATCGGAATCGCTCGGAGGAATGGATCGGGCAGGCAGTCTACGTCTGGGATAACTTGGAATTGGTTGCACACGCGAGGGGACCGGCTCAAGAGTTTGAATGCTCTCCGCCCGCGTTATCGATTCAAACTTGCCACTCATAAAGACAGCCTCCGGTGGACAGCTCTGTTCCGAAAATGGCTCTACAGCGGTTGGACGAAGTTAGTAGCTTACGAGGTGGCCCGGGTGGCTGTTCTAGCAGCAAGTGTGGCACTTACTTCAACACCGCGGGCACAATTGTGGTTTGGATTACTTAAACTAAGCCGCCGGTCCTGCAATCGATGGCAGGCTAATTCGCGCCCGCCTATACTCCCGCGAGATATCGTGCCGATCTACCTCACACAGAGAAAGAATCTCGCGGCTTGGGGCATATTCAGGAACAATTTCCATCAATTTGGCAATGAGTCCGTGAACGTTCTTTGCGTCGAGGCAATCCGAGAGTTCGTCTAACCATCCCCGGACCTGCTCAAAGCGCACCGCTGCGCTCTTCAGCACGCAGATTTTGTTATGCCAGGTGCGGCTGATTCCTTCTCCCTCAATCAAGAGTTCTTCATAGAGCTTTTCGCCGGGTCGCAAACCTGTAAATGCAATCCCAATTTCGTCTTCCTGGTGGTAGCCCGAAAGGAGGATTAGATTTTTTGCAAGATCCACAATTTTGACTGGCTCTCCCATATCCAGGATGAAGATTTCGCCACCTTTTCCCATGGTGGATGCCTGTAAGACGAGTTGTACAGCCTCGCGAATGGTCATGAAATATCTCGTAGCCTCAGGGTGTGTGATAGTAAGAGGTCCTCCTTTGCTGAGCTGCTGTTGAAAAATAGGCAACACGCTCCCGTTACTGCCGAGAACGTTTCCAAAGCGGACAGCCATGAAGCGGGTCTGTTGATACTGCAGACCGAGGATGATCAATTCAGCCACCCTTTTGGTTACACCCATAACGTTCGTGGGCCTGACTGCTTTGTCCGATGAAAGCATCACGAAATCTTCTACCTGGAATTGCCTTGCGACCAAGGCAACGTTATAAGTGCCAAAAATGTTGTTGCTGACCGCCTGAAAGCAATTTCTCTCCATCATCGGCACATGCTTATATGCCGCAGCGTGGAAGACCGAGTGCGGTCGATGTAATGCGAACGTCTCGCGTAGCGTTGCTACATCGAGGACGTCACCAGTGATGGGGACAACTTTCAAGTTCGACGACGTCTCGGATAGTTCAAGGCAGAGCTTGAACAGGTCGTTCTCAGAGCGCTCAAACAGCAGCAATTGTTTGGGATGGAATCTTGCCACCTGTCGCGCTATCTCTGAGCCGATAGAGCCGCCTGCACCAGTGATCAGCAGCACTTTATCGGAGAACTTGTTGCGAATGCTGTCCATATCAAGGGGCACCGGTTGCCGGCCCAAGAGGTCTTCAACGCGTACACTGCGCAAATCTTTAATCGAGGCTTGGCCATTGATCCGTTCATTCACTGAAGGAAGGATCTTGAATTTCACATTGCATTCCCGGCACCTATCGATAATTTTTTCGACTTGGGGACCAGTGGCTGACGGGATGGCAATCAGGACCGAAGAAACTTCATGGCGCGCGATCAACTGGGAGAGAACGCTGGTATTGCCAAGTACCTTCAGGCCGTGAATTCTGATACCAATTTTCGTGGGATCGTCATCCACAAAGCCAATAGGTTTAAATCCTAACAGGGGATTTCGTGTTAGCTCTCTTTCGATCGTGATTCCAGCTTGCCCGGCGCCAACGATCAATGTGTTTTTCTGCGCGGCATAGGTATTAGCGTGCTCGGTGTAGATCCTCACCAGAAACCTAGCGCCGCCAACCACGAGAATTGTCAGCACCAAATCAATCGCGAGGACAGAACGAGGGTAGCCGCTTTCTCGCCATAAGATTTGGAAGACAGGATAAAGAACCCCGAAACTCGCGAAGGCCGCCTTTGAAATATCGCCCAGATCGCTGATTCCTACATATCTCCACCAGCCCCGGAGGAGACCGAAGAAAAGGAATATCAGCAGCTTCACGGCAATTACCCAGGGAAGTGTCTGAAGGAAAAGATCAGAGATTGACTTCTGTAGCGCGAAATCGAAGCGCAGCAGGAAGCTGCAGTAATAGGTAAGTGCAATCAGGAATATTTGGGAGAGCGTAATGAGCGGTTTTCGGTACGCAACAAAATCCGTTTCAATCGCGCGATTCCCAAGTGCATACAGGGTCTTGTCATTGTTGCTCAACATAGGCCAAGGTAGAACAGAGTTGTAGGTTGAGTTTCTTTAAAGAATTGTCAGAGGAGATCAGCCGGCCAAATCTGTCGTGTCAAGTTCAACCGTAATTGAACTTTGGATGGAATCAATCGAAACAATCATACGTAGCCTGCCTTTGCGTCGCATGATTGTGCCTTCGAGTCCTTCAAGCGGTCCGCGAGCAATACGCATCCGTTTGCCAGCGCTCAAATGCGGGTAAGGTTCAGCGCGACGGATTTCCAGAGAACGACGCAGTGTTTCGACTTCGCTGTCCGGCACGGCTGCAGGTCGACCATTGAAACTGACTATGCGGAGAACACCTGGATCCTCCAGGACTTTAAGGCGCTCATTGAGGGGAAGATGCGCCAACACATAGCCGGGGAAGAGCGGAAGGTAATATTCTATCTTGCGGCCATTTCGTCGGTATATGACCTTATATAAAGGTAGATAAGTCTCCACTTGCTTGTGTGCCAAACGCCCTGCAACTGCCTTTTCGTGCCGGGGGCGAGTACAGGCTGCATACCACTGCCGTACTGCGTTAATCTCATTACTCGCGTTCAAGTCGTTTACACTAAAAGCTGATTGAGGGCAGGGCTTCGCCCTTGTCGACTGCATGGCAGTTTCACTCTAAACCATTGATTCCTAAAATACTTAAGCAGCGTATTCGACCCGGCAGGCGCCCGCAACTCTCCCTACATGGTTTTCGGTAGTTTGCGAAAGCTCGTTGGAGGAAACAGGCCCTTCTCCCTAGATGACAGTATCCTGCGCTTTCCAATCACTGCCCGTACTCCACGCGGAGGGCCAGACGCGTAGTCAAAAATCCGAGTACTCTGCAACTTTTACACAACACCTTAGAGCTGGGACTTGTCAAAAGTTACAGCACTTAAACGGCCACAAGTTCGTTCATGCCACGGAGCAGGAGCAATCAATAGCTCGGGATAAACAGGAAACGTTCGTGGCCAGCCGGACAGAGTTGGCGTCCAACTCGGGACAATCACGGTTGAATCAGATCAAGTGGGACGACCAACCCATTTCCCGCCAAATACGCTCCGTAATGCATTTGATTCAGGATTGTGAGTAGCAGGTTGCTTCCGAGCCGGTAGTTCGTATTTACGTGACAGTTCCGGCCTCTCAGCTTTGTTCGGCCAACAAGCAGGAGCAATCAATAGCTCGGGATAAACAGGAAACGTTCGTGGGCAACCATACAGAGCGGACCTAACCAAAGTGGAGTTGGTGCTTGTGCCAAAGAAATCCACCAAGAAAGGAAAGCTCATCCCCTACGAACCCCAACTAAACCAGTTTCGATCCGGCCCGATTTTGAGTAGCCGTTAACCTCCGCTCACCAAAACGGGGAGAGGAAAGAAAAGGTCCGTACGAATTCAGATACTCACAACACGTTAGAATCCCTGAACTTGTCAGAAAGTTGCTCTGAAGCGGCCACGATTAATTAGCAAGTACCAGTATGCTCTGGCAGGGAGGGCTTGGCTGCCCCGGGAGTTGTGCCGGCAGCATGAGATTACCGAGCAAACTACTACCGCTGGAAAGCCAAGTACGGAGGTATGGAAAGCGAGGCCAAGCGGCTGAAGCACCTGGAGAATGAGAACCGCAAGCCCAAGCACTTGGTGACGGAGTTGTCTTGGATAACCGCGCACTGGAGGACGTATTTGCAAAAAACTGGTCGAGCCTGCGGGACTTCGAGCAGCTGTGAGCTATATGGTGAAGCAGTACGAGATGAGCGAGCCGCACGCCTGCAGCTGCTGGAGCTGTCACGATGAACGTATCGGTATCGAGTGCAGGAATCCAGAACGAGAACAAGAGCAGAGCATGCAGCCCGAGACATCATCTCTCTGCGCTGCGATGCCATCTGCTCGATGAGCCCCACAAGGTTATCCCTCAGCATGGTTGCATCCCCCTGCAGAGCCCGCTTCTATTTCACCTCGTGCCTGCATCTTAGTCGTGTATGCAGCATTGACAACAATTTCAACAAAATACATCTATCAACTATACGACCAGCTATACGGCCACAAAAACAACTAACAATATATATCCGACAACAACGACAAATTCACTAACATAACCAAATAACACGGCCAACATCCGGACAAATAAATCACAATAGAGATCTAAATCCAACTAATTAACGAACTTAACAAACGCGAAACAAGAAATCAATAACTAGCGCAGCAATTACAACCAACAACATCCGCACAACTCATTAAACTACTTGCCGCCAGTAACATTTGCTCATACAATAATAACAATAACAGTATAAAGGCTTATATAATGATAATACTAACAAATGCTCTCTTCCCCAACACCCCACAGCAGTGGTCACCGGCACGAGGGCAATACCGCTGGCCATCGTCGCGAGGATTATAGTTATCGCGCAAAACAGATCGGCCCCCGCCAAATGACGGGCCAACAATAAATCAATTTTCCCGAAATGAAATCACCCTCAAATCAGCCTATTTTTTTCGCGTACCGCTAGACCAATACTGCGGCTGGCGCGTTACCCGCAGCCGCGGCGGCCCTCCTCCAATGCCGCCCATACGATTCGCCAGTGGATCAACAGCACCATTTCAGGCATCACATGAAAATGTTCGTACTCCATCCGTCCACTGCGATCATACTGGGCCATGTTGATAGCGATCCTTCACGGCGCTGCTGTAGCTAAGCTCAAGCGGAATCTTCTCCCCAATATGAAACTGGTTCTGCTCGCCGGCGAGCGAGACGCGGAGAACAACATTGGTGTCGGACGGAGGACTGGAGTTTTGAGAAAAGGCGAAGCCAACAAGGCAGAGCAAAGTCAGAATGAACCAGCGATTCATAGAGAACCCCCGCTCAGAACGATTAGACACCACTATCTTGCGAGAAGAATCGTGACTCAGTTCGGATGCGGCGGTGGGCTACCGGAACTTCCGACAGGGCTTTCGGGCTTTAAAACCCTTTGCGGTGGGTCCAATTACACAAGAACGATTGGCTCCCGAAACGGGCAACAGCGAATCGACGTGGGATTCCGAGTTTCAGGAAGGTTGCGAGTTGAACATAAAAAATCTCAACGGACAAACAGTGTCGAAAATCCAACACCACGGGATGAGAGTGATGCAATTGACTCGTTTGGCCATCCAGGAGCTCTACACAGAAGGAATTGACCGCTACGGTGCCTTTATCGGTTTCTTCCGGTCCCGGCAAGCAATTCAAGCTTTGCTGCAGGGCTCAGACCTGCTTCGTCCAGGACTTCGAGTGCTCGACGCCGGCTGCGGTTTCGGCACGGTCACGTTCGCTCTGCTGGAGGCGCTGCGGCAAAAGAACTTCAATTACCAAGGGGTTGATGCGTTCGACCTAACGCCAGCGATGTTAGCTCGGTTCCAGCAAACGCTGGAAACCCACGGCATTACTCGAGTCCAGCTCCGTCAGGCTGATGTGCTAGCTCTCGAGACCCTCCCGCCTTCGTGGACAGACTACGATCTTATCCTGTCGGCTTCGATGCTTGAGTACTTACCGAGGCCGGAACTTCCGCGCGTACTGGAGGTAATGCGTGCGCGACTAGCCCCAGGCGGCCACATTCTGGTCGTAATCACCAGGAAGGTCCCCGAAACAAAAGCTCTGATTCAATGGTGGTGGCAGGCAGAACGCTACACTGCAAAGGAACTGCGAAGGACCTTCGAGCAAGCAGGGTTCCACTATCCTGTATTCCGGCGGTTTCCCCGGCGCTATTTCTGGTTGAACCGTGCGAACTACGTTATCGAGGCATGAAGATGACTTCTTGCGCATCGGATTTCAGGCGCGGCGGATGGACATTCCTAAAGCGGGCCTGATGCAGCGCGTTTTTGCGTGGGCACTCGCTCATTTCAACGTGCGTTACGAGCGATTCGTGTCGAAGTACAAGCGACAACTCTTTGCTCCGGTTTGTGGAACGATCCTTGAGATCGGACCTGGGACCGGATCAAATCTCCGCTACTTACCCGACGGGGTGCGCTGGATCGGCATTGAAACCAATCCCTTCATGCTGTCCTACCTCAAAGAAGAAGCAAACAGGCTAGGCGTGCCGATCGATATCCGAATCGGCACTGCAGACGCGCTGCCGGTTCCCGCCAGTAGCGTGGATGTTGTGATCAGCACCCTGGTCCTGTGCTGCGTTCCGAGTCAGGAGCGCTGCCTTCGAGAGGTATTGCGCGTTCTAAAACCCGGCGGCAAATTTGTGTTTATCGAGCACGTCGCCGCTCCGAGGGGGACCCGCTTGCGGCGCATTCAGAATCTGGTCACACCTCTTTGGAGGCGACTGGGCGATGGCTGCCACCCCAACCGCGAAACCTGGGTCGAGCTTGAACATGCCGGGTTCCAGAAGATTACCTACGAAACTATTAAGGCCCCAACACCGATCGTTAGTCCGCAGATTCTCGGTGTGGCGTTGAAAACGGGCTAGCGGCGGGTGGCCTGCCCCTCTGCTTTTCTTTCGGAAATCCGGAATCTGGGCTATCGTTGATTTGCAAAAGGGCAGGGCAACGAGGACATATCCAATTCGTGGATTAACGCGAGTTCCGTTTCGGGAGGCTGCGAGTAAAGACTAAATCAACCGATATGGTATGGGCTACCTCTTCCTTCGCACTACCCGGGGAGTATGTACCCGGCGGCAGCGTGGAACTCATCATCGGGAAATTTCCAACTTCCGGGTTGCCGCCATCTTCCCACAGAACTTTGGGGTTATGAGTGTAATAGAGATCTAACGGCAACTATCAATAACGTGACCGTTCTCCCTATGTGGTGGTCACGCGCTTCTTAAACGTAGAAGTTCCGTCGCACAGAAAGACGACCCTATAAACACCAAAGAACAGCAAGTCCCCGCGAGGGCGAAGCTCGATCTCTTGGAGTAGAGCACCGGCGTTTTGAATCCTTGCTGAGTGGGTACAACGAACTTTACGTCTAGCTTACGCAAAAAGCTCTGAGCGGCCCGTCATTCATCCATGACGGCTCATGGATGCCGGGGCAAGTTACTGATTATATTGCTGCCTTTGTTGGTGACACCGCTAACTGCGCGTTCCGACCGAGCATCATCACTGTGCACAAAGGGGCAGGACGCCGAAGCACATCACGACTATGAAGCTGCATATTCGTCCTACGCACAGGCATATGAATTGAAGCCCAAAGACCTGCGGTATCGCGCCGCAGCAATTCGCATGCGGCTGTTGGCCTCAGAAGCCCACGTTCGTCTTGGACAGAAGCTGCGCGAAAGCGGCAACCTTAGCGACGCGCTTCTGGAATTTCAAAGGGCAGCACTTATTGATCCTGCAAGCTTCATTGCTCAGCAGGAGATTCGCCGCACGCGCGTCATGATGGAAGCCGCTGAAGCAGGTAAAAAGAACGGAACACCCAGCAGTGACGCGTCCCAAAATGAAAAGCGATTGCAGGCGGCACTTGGACCGGTGGAGTTGGCTCCAATTTCAAGGAATCCAATTTCTCTCCGCATGAATGAAGACAGCAAGATAGTGTACGAGACGCTCGGGAAATTGGCGGGCATCAACGTGATCTTTGACGCGGAATATTCTTCCCGGCCAGTTCAGGTTGAGCTGAACAACGTCAGCCTCGAGGACGCACTGGAAGTACTTGCCCTTCAGTCGAACACATTCTGGCGGCCGGTCACGAGAAATACGATTTTTGTTGCTCTGGACTCGCCACCTAAGAGGAAGGAATTGGAGCAGAACGTCGTTCGCACATTCTATCTCTCGAACACGTCCCAACCGTCTGAGCTGCAGGACGTGGCAACCACAATCCGCACGGTCTTAGAAGTGACTCGCATTATGCCCATCCCCGGACAGAGCGCGATCGTCGTTCGAGGCTCACCGGACCAGATTGAAGTGGCCGAAAAACTCGTTCACGATCTGGACAAGCCTCGCCCCGAAGTCGTGGTTGAAGTTGCGATCCTTCAAATTACACGCGATGAAGTTCACAATCTTGGATTCTTACCACCGACCAGCGCGAGCGTGGTTTTGCAGGATCCGTCTTCGAGTTCAAGCTCCAGTTCAATTAACTTGAACAAGCTTGCCAATTTGAACGCGAACGACTTCCAGGTAACCTTGTCGAAAGCAGAATTAAATCTCCTGTTCTCCGACAGCCAAACCAAGCTTCTTCAAAATCCGCAGATTCGCGCTAAAGACGGGCAGAAGGCAACTCTCAAGATCGGGGAACGTGTTCCGGTCGCGACGGGTTCGTTCACTTCGGGAACAACCTCCACAAGCGCTCTCGTCAACACTCAATTCCAATACCTCGACGTGGGAGTAAACATCGACGTTACTCCAAGAGTGCAGGCGGATGGAACAGTCACGCTGAAGCTTGCGATCGAGGTCTCCGCTGTCGACTCGACCACGACGATCGGAGGCATCAGTGAGCCTGTCATCGGTCAAAGAAGGATTGAACACGAAATTCAGTTAAAGGAAGGGGAGGCAAATCTTCTCGGGGGAATCTTGGAGGAGTTGACCTCCAAGGCGGTATCGGGATATCCGGGCCTCTCGAAGATTCCTGTACTGAAATACCTCTTCGGTTCACATGATACCGAGAATCGTCAGAACGAGATTGTCTTTGCGCTGCTTCCACACATCGTACGCGATCATGAGGTCAGTGACATCAATTTGAAAGCTATTGATGTGGGCTCGGGAAATGGGATCAAAATTCGGCATTCTGCAGAACAGGCTGCGCCAACTCGGCAAAACGATTAGTAGCTCCCAAGCCATCGCTTCACAGTGTGACTTCGGCGCCGTTCGCAGCCCGCATCCAAACACGGTGTGCTCTAATGAGCGCAGCTCATGTGGTGGCAGTGGGTATAACGAGGCATGAGGAAATGGGCATAAACGACATACAAAGGATGTTAGAAGTTCGTTTGTGTTTTTGGATTCAAGTCAACGCTTCATTTCCGAAATGGGTACAGGGTCCAGGCTCAGCTGTTCAGAAGTTGCCGGCACTACGCCTGGCGCAGCAGGTAAGTGAGTTATGCTGCCGCTTTCTGCCTCGCCGATCTCAATGCCTAGAGTCTTCAAGGTGGTTCCTGTAACCTGCTCCATAGTTACGCGCGACTGCTGATAAGCCGCCATCGCCGTTACCAGATTCGATTCAGCAGTGGTGACATTGTTCAATTGGATCGTGACGTTGTATGTGGTACTCCATCCGGCGGCGAATTTCTTGCGTTCTGCGTCCAGCGTGTACTGAGCGTAGTCACGGGCTTTGGTCGCAGCATCGACTCGCGCGCGGTTCTGCTGAAGAGTAAATTGGCCATTCCGCACGTCGATTGCAATCTGATTTTTGATCTGTTGAAGACGCGCTTCCGCCTGCCGAAATTCAAGCTGCGATCGAATCGCGTCGGCCTGCGCCGCACGGTTGCGGATTGGAATTGTCAGGCTGAATCCCACGTAGTAAGTCGGGTGAGAACCGAGGGAAGACAATGCATCGAAGTATCCAGTGTTGGTTAAGCCATTTGTGGAGCCGGAGTAATTCGGATTAATTGCTCCTGCAAGGCCGTTTCCACCATAGTTGGCCACCAGATCCAGACTGGGCAGTAGCGCATTTCGAATGGCCCGAATGCTCGATTGCCTGGTGGATAAATCGATGCGCGATTGGGCTAACTCGGGCCTGTTTTGCATTGCCTCCGCTATCAGGTCCTGCAGCGGCGTGATCACTTCCTGCTCCGGCAGCTTCATCCGGTCCGAAGGAACGACTTCGGTCGCAGCCAGCACAGGATCGTCCTGGTTCTTTGTGATGGCGTTTTTCAGATAGAGCTGCTGAAGCTGGAGGTTCGTCTGCGCGACGATTACGTTCTGCCGGCTGGTCGCTACCTGGGCTTCTGCGCTAACAACCTCGATCGGGGCGAGCGTCCCAATCGCTACTTGCTTCTTGTTGTCTGACAGCAGTTGCTCTGCCGCCTGCTGTGCCCGCTTCTGGGCCTTAAGATTTTCGAAGGCGTTTACGACATTCCAGTAGATGTTTTCCACCTGGCTTACCGTGGAGATGATCTGTTGTCGGAAGGCAATGTCAGCGATTTCGCGATTGTTGCGCGCCTGGATAATGTAGCGCCGGTTCGAGGCCGGACTGAAGCCCTGCAAAAGATGCTGTCGCAGCTGCACTAAAAAACTCGAACTTAGCTGCGGAAGCAAAACCGAGTTTGTACTGTTGCTCGCTAGCCGTGAGTTATTGAAATTTACCGTGAACAGAGTTCCAGTAGGAAACCCTTGAGAGTAAGCAAAGTTAGCTGTGCCTGTATTTTGGTTGAGCGACGATACGCCATAAACTATGGTGTTTGCTTGTTGCGTCAAGGTGTGCTGGATCCCGAGCGACGAAGTAAGCGTAGGGTCGAACGAGTCCACGCTGGGACCAGCGCCGAGCGTCGAATTGACGAAGCCGTTAGTGCCGCTGCCTACACCGCCGGCGGCCGCAGAGGTGCCGCCCGCGCCCCCGCCTGATGCGCCCACGGGAACCGTTTCGCCGCCTGATGTGCCGGATAGCACGCCTACGTTCACACCCCGCGCGCTTGCGCCTGCTTTCGTTCGCAAAGTGTCCGTATCGGCAATCGGCAGGTTATAGCGTGCAATGACCAAGTCGAGGTTGTTCTCCAGGGCGAGCGCAACCGCGTCGTCCAAAGATAGGAGTAGCCTTCCGTCGCGAATCAGGCCTGTAACTCGTGCGGAATTCGAGAAGTTCAGTTCTGGCACTATGCGAGCGCGATACTGCCCGGTGAAATTCGGGAATATCGAAACAGATTTCGAATAGCCCGCCTCCTGCGGCCACGCGAGAGATGCGGACAAGGTGAGAATCGCGGCGGCAATCGCACGCGTCCACGCGATTGAGAGGGCTGCCCAGTTCCAAGCGTCTGCTGGTTTCATACAAGCGTATGACCGGCGCAGGTGCCCTACCGGTGTAAAGAGTCGGTGAAATCTATGTAAGACGGTTGTGTGTACGTGAAGGCGGCAAATTCATACATCTGAATCGGCTGAGGCACGCTAGTTTACGGTCAACGTAGCAGATGCAGTGATGGATCCTGAAGTGGCGCGGATCGTCGTACCGCCCGAAGCGAGGCCTGTAGCAACCCCAGTGCTGCTGATCGTTGCCACAGCGGAATTGCTGGAGGACCAAGTCACGCTAGTAGTGATGTTTCGTTTAGTCCCGTCAGAGTAAGTTCCGGTAGCCGTGTATTGCTGAGCGCTGCTAACTGAGATGGTGGCGTTAGTAGGAGATATCGAAATTGAGTTGAGGGTTCCTGACGCAACCGTGAGAAATGTTTCTGCTTCTCCTCTTTGGTACTTGGCCTTGATTGTAGTCGTGCCTACAGAAATGGCTGTGGCCAGACCCGCAGAGTCAATGGTGGCTACACCGGGTTGCGAGGAGGACCACGCCGCACCAGTCGAAACATCTTCGGTCGCACCATCAGCCCGTGTGCCTGTCGCCACGAACTGTTCCGTTCCCCCAACCTGCACGGTAGGACTCGATGGAGAGATGGTAATTGACACGATGGTGCTATTCGAAACAAAGAACGACCCGCCACACCCGCTGATCAAAAGGATCAGCATTGTCGCGCAAAGTTTCTCGACGGACTCCCGCTTGTCGCGGCGCACGAGCATTATCTGCAATCATACGGTTCGTCAAAGTGGGGGCATGTAAACACACAGTAAACCCTATGTAAGCTAACTGTATAGTATTTTTTGAGAACGGCCTTTCAGATAGCTTTTATTCTTAACTTGAGTAAAAGCTCGACTCACACTCCATGTTCGGGCGCACAATGCCGGCATCGACGCGCATTGTATGGCTCCAAAACACCTTGCAAGGCCAGGAATTGCCTGCCTTTGTCCCTCTAGAAACAAAAGAGCATAACCGACGCATGCCTTGCCACGCTCGATCTTGGTGACCTCCACGCTGAGGTGATTAACGCTTTTACTGTGACTTTACCTCGCTCGCGTTTAGCAGGTGTTTGCATAAATAGCGTGCAACAGTTACGAACGCAAGAAAGGAACTCACAATGAAAACTAAGAAGGTCTGGGTTGCTGTAGTTATGTTATTGGCAGTGTTGTTTTTCCCGATCGGGATTGCAGCAGAAGACGGAGAGCAGGTTTACGCGCCAACAATTGTCAACATCGCACATTACATCGACGCGGGCACTATCAGCAGTCTGCTAGCAATTCCCTCTGACATCCCCCGCGGCCCACAGGATCTGCTGCAAGATTATGAGCAGGAAATGTTTGCGGTTACGCAACAATTTTCGGCGAGACTTGCCGGGATCGCCCAGGCCGTCTCGAATGGACAGCTCACCGGAGAGCGAGGAGAAGAAATTGCTAGAGAACAGTATCAGATCGCTCAGATGCAGTTCGGCCTCTTAGATGCTCTGCACACTATGCTGGCACAAAACCTTGCCAGCACTTCCCTGCAGCAGCCTGCCACAATGCCATCCAGTGAAAACGAAATTGTCATGGTGGCACTTCCGTTTTCCTCATTACAACTAAACTCGCTTGTAGCTCAGCAACTAGGGCTAAGTCCGGAGCAGAGCAAGGCCATTCAGGATTTGATGTCAGAAGAACGTAAGAATTTACAGCCATTGATGAACCAACTACAAGCAACCAAGCTAAAGCTATTGGCAGTGACGGATCGCGGACAAATCGATCAAAGGGAGGTCCAGTCTCTTGCCACTCTGCAAGCGCAAATACTTGGCAAGCTGATCGTTAGGAACTCCCGACTGCAGGCAAAGGTGTACAAGCTAATGTCGCCGGATCAGCAGAAGAAGTTGGATGAGCTTAAGAGGCAATATCAGCCTTCTTTACAATAAGTGAATTGGAACCGACGATCGGATGCTCGCCTTAGGAACCTGCGTCCCCAGCATCGGTCTCGACTTCATTACCGGTGCAAGAGCCGCCGTGACATGACTTACGATAATAATTCTTAGTTATGCCATCTCCATAGCACACAAGGCAGTGGATATAGTTGTAGAGTTAATAAGCCTGTAAATGACTCTTCGCCCCCCTACTGCCGAGAACCCTACTCTGTAAACTAGGCGCTAGGTGAGAAGCTGTCAGCGGCTCACTGGCCTCACTCTATGGTCAGTGTCATAGTCGTCGATGCAGTGATGGAAGATGCAGAAGTGTCAGTTCCAACGACGGTCAAGGTGTAAGTTCCCTTTGCGGCTTTCGAGGTTGATGAAGAATCGCCAGAAGAGCTGCCACAGCCAACTACCAGACCACACACGGACAGCAGGCAGATGGAGACGAATTTGGGAGAGTCTTGCGGGAGAGATGCGAGCAGCAACACGAATAGTAGACCCGCTAACAGCACTCCTAACCTCTGCAGGTTCGGGAATGCGCGCAACCGCATTCCAAGGCGGGAAGAGTGTTGGGCCGCAGATCCAGACTGACCATAATTGCCTGTCGAGCCCCTTGCGGAAGAACTCGTGCAGGAAGAAGCACTGGTGAATACGGTCATGGTCGCCGTCACAGCAGCGGCGCTGGACACAGTTGCATTGGGCAAAGAGACGCAGCCATTCGTGAGGGTTGGACTGCTCGAGACTGTCCACTGAATAGTGCCCGTGTAACCGTTCTGAGGCGAGATTGCTATTGTAGATGTACCCGAACTGCCTGCGGCGACTGTCAGGTTGGTGGCCGACAAGCTAAAGCCGCGGGAAGAAGAGCTTACTGTCAGGGTCAGTGTTCCGGTTGAGCCCGCGAATATCGAATCGCCGGAGTAGGTCGCAGTGATCACATGCGCGCCGGATGTCGTGGAAGAAAAATTGAACGTCGCCATTCCGTCTGAGAGCCCAAGCGACGAATTTTGAGTCGAGCCGTCCACGACAATACTCACACTGCCAGTTGGTGTTGTGGTAGTTGAGGCGGAAGCCGAAGCGACGGTTATGGTGATTGCGTCATTCGCGCCAGACGCGGGCGAAGTCGTGGTCGCGGCTAACATAGTCATCGAGGCGATAAGCGAAGACGAATTTTCCGGCCACGCTGTCAGCAGATTGTAGAAATTTACCGAACCTAAGCCTGAGGCTTGGTCATAGCCGGTGCCGGCCGCATACTCTGATACGCCTGCCGTCGAACAGTAGCTCGGCCCAGCATTGCATTGGTTGCCGGCGCTAGTGATATCGTGAAAGGCTGAGGCATAGCTGGCCGAGTTTGCTGCGAGACCGTAGAGCTCAGAGTTCACGACGCCTTGTCCTGTCGAGTTCAGCTTCTGATTGATGATCGCCAGCATCCCCGCAAATATCGGAGCTGCGAAACTTGTCCCTCCCGCGACCGTAAGGTATGTACTGTTTGAATCTCGAAAGCCGTTGGAACAACTCCCGGTAATTTCAGTGGCGCGATCACTGGAACAATAAAGGTAGCCGGCGTTGCTTGGTGAGGAACTTAACGAAATGTCCGGTACCAGGCGAAAGCTGCCGGAGGGAATACCGGCCACACCACTCTGCCAAGCGGGCCTGGTCGTGAGCGTGCTGACGCCGCCTCCTCCTGCGCTAAGACCATTTGCGGAAGAATCATCGTTCCACACCTGCTCTGGAATGTAGGAGAGAGCGGAGCTGATCACGTCACTGCCGTTCGCCGAGGCCCAATATGTGGTGTTGGATGAAGCCACATCAGCCGCGGGAAACTCGCTCCCTCCCATGCCGGTGACGTACTGGCTGCTTGCAGGAAAATCAACTGCCAAGGCCTGCTGCTGCACTGTCGTCAGACTACTGGTGCCGTAGCAATCGGTTGAACCATTGTCGCCCGAGGCACTAATGACGGATTGCCCCTGTGAGGCAGCCTGCGCCAGTATTCCTGTCAGAATCGTATAGTCACTCAAACTCAGCACAGTTTCGCAGACGCCATAGCTGATCGTGATAATCGGGGCAATCCGCGTCTGCACAGCGTAATTTAGTGCATCGAAAACGCTGTAGTTCGCGTTGTTACCAACATAGACGAAATAGATAGTTGCGGCCGTCGCGATCCCTCCGGAGTACTCCAAGTCGAGATCGGACTCTGCTTCATCGCCAGATACGGTCGTAGCAGTTCCCGAATCGGGTACGAGAACCAGTGTCGGGTCTTTCCTAGTCAGTCCCACCGCGCTATGGAATTTATCAATATCGGACAATAGGATCGAAGATTGCCCAACGACGGCAATTGACTGCCCGGCTCCGGTGTAGCCGGCCTTGTAAGCAGGAGTGATGTTATAGATAGTGGCTACGTCGTTCGGCGTTAGAAAATGATCGCCAGATTGGTTGGAAGTAAAGTTGGGTCGCGTCGCCAGTTTAGGTGACTTGAGCTTTACGTGCGGTCTGGGACGGAAGCTCGACAGATTGTTCACTGCGGCCACGACAGTAGAGAGGGCGGCAGGTATGCTTACGTCCTTCGACGGGGCAAAGTACTTCGCGCCGTTTACTGTGTAGTAGTGCAACTCGGTCCCAAAGGCTGATTCCATCTGAGCTACCGTTCCCGAAAACGTAATCGAGTTTTTGCTGCGCGAGACTCCCTCGATCGAAAAGCCTTGCTGCTCTAGCCACGTCTTTAGCTTCGTGATGTCTGCATCGGCTATTCCAAAGCGAACCGCGAATTGATCTGGGGTAAGCCACTTGTGGTAGAGGTTCGAAGCGGGGTCCTGTTGTGCGGCGATGAGAGCCTCCAGATCTGCCTGCTGCGCGGCAGTGCGGCTAAAGAACAGCGTGACTCCTTTGAGCTTGGTCGCCGGTGGTACGCGACCAGTTTCATTTTCCGTTCTTGCCAGGGGCGGATGGCTGTCCGAAATCACAGCGCGATCGGCATTGTCGATCGTCTTTGTAATACGCGCGATCTGCCTTTGCGCGATCGAGTCAACTGATAACAAACACAAAGCTGTGGTGAAAAAAGCCAGTGCTAGAGATTTCTGACAAAGCAATCCGTATCGGTACTTCATACCTTTCCTCATTCAGTTGTTTGTTTTCTGCAGAAGCTCTTTTGCGACGCAGGTGAAATGTGGCACCTGCGACTTGATCCAGCTTTTTGCGTGAACACCGAATGGAATTCAGCGGTGTAAAGAATCGGTAAAGTGCACGTAAAAGGTATGCATCAGATCAGTCTGAGGACGGGACAGCAATTACGTCTTGCCTTCTAATGGGATATTCGTGAGCCATAGGCATTGGATCACTCGTCACACTGGAGCGCATAAACCGCTTGCTGGACGGATGTGAGCTTGCAGTGCGGTCCTACTCCGCTCATGTTGAAGCAAGCCGTGAGGGTTGCTGACGCTTTCCTAACCTTTTCCTTACCCGGAATTTACTCAGCAGCGACTGCACACGATATATAAACGGCTCTTGCGAGACTTTGTGCCAGCGGTCCAGCCTCCCAATCCTGGTTCTGCTGTCATCGTAGTGGAGAACTTATGCGTCGAATCCTCATAGTCGTCTGTATTCAGATTTCAGTTCTAACCTCGTCATGCGGCGACGGCAGCAGCGGCGGAAGCATTAACCTGCTGTACGTGGTTGATGCCAGCTCTTCACAAATCGCCACGTTCAAAGTCGCCTCAGATGGAGCACTTACATCCGAAAACTCTTTCTCGGTTACTACTGGACCCCATGCCATAGTTTTTACTTCCGATAAAAAGTTCGCTTATGTAGTGTCCAGCGGAAGCAACAACATTCAGGTCTACTCGGTAAGCTCAAAAGACGGAAGCCTCACGTCTTCATCCAGTTCGGCCTCCACCGGCACAGGCCCGGTCAGTCTTTCTATAGCTCCTTCGGGAAAGTTTCTATTTGTAGGCAACAGCAGCTCAACAAACATTTCTGCCTACACGATCGATTCCAGCACCGGGACACTTACAGCGGTTAGCGGTTCCCCATACACGCTAGCAGCTACTCCGACTTATATGGCGGTGACTCCCTCGGGAAACTATCTGTATGCGGCGGTGGAAGACAGAGGGGCTATTTATGCTTTCTTTATCGACAGCTCAACCGGAGCACTCACTCGTGTTCCCGGATCTCCGTTTAACGCAGGCATTGGACCTGCTTCTATCGCGATCAGTCCCAGTGAGGCATATCTTTTCGCTGCGGACAATTTATCGAATCGTGTGTACGCCTTCACGATTCAGTCAGGGTCGGGGATCCTTTTTTCAGTTGCCGGGTCGCCATTTACTGTCGGAAGCAACCCGGTTTCACTCAAGGTAGACAGTAATAACAGCCATCTCTATGTTGCCAACCAGACTT
>Ga0126373_10000340_pt1 | contig 30830 bp, 27 predicted proteins | sample PanSoiMetPlot_11_FD_92545 | JGI IMG/M metagenome (GOLD analysis project Ga0126373, IMG submission 92545) | Tropical forest soil microbial communities from Panama - MetaG Plot_11 | ecosystem: Environmental > Terrestrial > Soil > Tropical forest > Bulk soil | place: Panama | collected 2016-02-17 | reverse complement strand
GCCGCCACGGCGTTTTGCGGACTTTTTCTGGCTGGCAGACGGCTCCCATGCCCTACAAAATCGATTCTGTTGGTTGACCCCGTTTGACAATGGGTGCGCGTTGCCGGAGACTCGTTCGTTTCGAGAAATCATCTCACTTGCCGGGTCTTGACATGCTCAGAGCACTTTTGTTCGCAAGGTTTCTTCTGTTTCTTATTGCCATTCTTTTCACTGGATCCGTGGTTCTTGCCGAGAATCGTGGTGTGACGGTTTTCAGCGAAGCCGCGTTCCCCGCCGCCGATTCCGTCGCGCCTTCGGCGCAACAATTGGCAGCTCTGTTTCCGGCAGCGGCATCGGTTGGCGCCGATCAACTCGATCACGCGCTCTCCGCGGCTGATTCCCGCCTACTCGTCCTTCCATACGGCTCTGCTTTTCCTGAGGCGAGTTGGCCTGCGATCAAGAATTTTCTCGATCGCGGTGGGAACCTGCTGGTTCTTGGTGGCAGACCGTTTACACGAGCGGCGTACCGGGATGCACAAGGATGGCATCTACGCGAGTACAGCGTGAGATTTATCCGTCCGCTAATGATCGATCAATACCAGGAGACTCCCGCTTCTGAAGGTCTGCAATTTCAAGCTAATCCTGAGATTCCGTTGCAAGTCAGCAAATTTTCCTGGAAGCGAGCTTTTAGTGCGGTGATCCGGTTGAGCGCGGTGGACCTGTATCACCGAGGTGGATCGGCAGGATCGCTCGATGCCCGCCTCGCCACGCTGGCGTGGGGCGTGAAAGATGGCCGCAAGTTGTCGGCCCCGGTGATCCAAGTAGATCACGACCGAAATGGGTTCGATGGCGGACGTTGGATTTTAGTGAACAGTGAGTTGTCGCGCGAGTTCTTCGACAACGCTGGGCTGGTTCGATCGCTGGCAGAACGAGCGCTCCAAGGCGCTGAGGAATTCAGCGTACGTCCGTTGCTTGCTGTTTATGTGGCGGGCGAATCCGTAGAGCTTCAGATTACATGGCACGCAGCCAAGCCGGACGGTGGAGTCTCGGTGAAGATCGCATCGTTTGCCGAATCTGACGCAACGAATCGATCCACAGTCACAGCGAATCTCCCATCCGAGCGCCCGGTTACGCTTCCCGCTCCACAAGGCAAGGGGCTCTACATCATCGAAGCGCAATTGCTGCACGGCAACCGAGTGCAAGCGGTGTATCACTCGGGGTTCTGGATTCGCGATGATGCTTACCTCCGCTCCGGACCTCGAATCAGCGTGAACCGGGATTACTTTGAAGTCGATGGCCGCCCTCTTGCGGTGATCGGCACGACGTACATGTCGAGTGAGGTCCAGCGGCTGTACTTCGAGCATCCGAACATCTACGTATGGAACCAGGATCTCGCGCAAATTCACGACGCGGGATTAAACATGATCCGTACCGGGTGGTGGACCGGGTGGGACAAGTTTTGCGACGAGAGCGGGCAGCCGTACGAACGTACGTTGCGGACGCTGGAAGCCTATCTGATGACGGCGCGCAAGTACGGGCTTCCGGTGCAGTTCAACTTCTTCGCATTTTTGCCCGATGTCCTGGGCGGTGAGAATGCGTTTCTTGATCCCGCTGCCGTGCGCAGACAACAGACGCTAATCTCTGCGGTTGTGGCGCGATTCCGCGATGTCCCGTATCTCGCCTGGGATCTGATTAATGAGCCCAGCTTTTCGCAGCATCTTTGGACGATGCGTCCGAATGGAGATCCTATTGAACTAGCCGCCTGGAACCAGTGGCTGAGCGCTCGTTATCCGGACCGGAGCAAACTGGCTGACCTCTGGAACGTTCCGCCCGACTCTGTAGCAGGAACCATCTCGCTGCCCCGTGAGAATGAGTTCATTCCGCGCGGACTGTACGTGGGCGTTAATTCGCTCAGGATGTACGATTACTTCCTCTTCGCTCAGGAGTCGTTCGCGACGTGGGCGGCATCCATGCGCGACGCGATCCGCGCGACGGGTTCTCAGCAGCCCATCACCGTGGGGCAGGATGAGGGAGGGATTCAGGATCGCCTGTCGCCGGCATTCTGGGGCGCCTCGGTTGACTTCACGACCAATCATTCGTGGTGGCAAAACGATTACATCCTGTGGGATTCGCTCGCGGCGAAGCAGCCCGGAAAGGCGATGCTCATCCAGGAGACCGGACTGCAGCGTGAATTGAATCTTGACGAGATCGCGCGGCGTACGCCTGAAAATGAGGCCGCGCTTCTCGAGAGGAAGATTGCCAGTTCGTTCATTCAAGGATCGGGTGCAATCGAGTGGCTTTGGAACACGAACTCCGACATGACCGAAAGCAACGAGACCCCGATTGGGGCGGTCAGGACAGACTATACGGAGAAACCTGAGGCCTCGCTGTTACGGGCATTTGGCCAATTCGTACCGTCTTTGCACCCGCATCTGCGGGACCCGCAGCTTCCGAGCGTCGCTGTCGTAACCTCACAGGCGGCCCAGTACTCTGTGATGGCGGATTTCCAGTTGGAAGCCCAGAGGCGGGCGGTACGGGCCGTCTGTTATGCGGCGCATTTACCCGCCTATGTGATCGCCGAAAATCAGATTGCGCATCTCGGGTCGCCAAAGCTGGTGATCCTGCCTTCGCCCCAGGCACTCACGGATCGAGCATGGGATGCTTTGCTGCGTTACGTCGATCAGGGTGGCAACCTGCTGGTGACCGGTGCTGTCGAGCGTGATGAACACTGGCAAATCGTCCATCGGATAGCTGCTTTAGGCGTGGCTGGGCATTTGGAGCCACTCGTGTACCACAATGCGGAGTTGACGGTTGGACAACGGCGCATATCCCTGGCCTTCGGCCAACAGCAGCAGAATTGGCTAGACTCGATTCGTTTCGACGACGGCTCAACTTTGAAGGAAATAACTCATGGCAAGGGACGCATTTACTGGTCCGCATATCCCCTGGAGTTAGCAGAGGATCCCCAGTCCGCCGCCGACCTCTACGCTATTGTCGCCAGCCGTTTGAAGATCGCTCCACCATTCACGACGCAAGCTCCGATCCCGAGGGGAGTGCTTATATTCCCCACCGCGCTTGCCAACTCAATACTCTATGTCCTGGTCTCAGACTCGGATCAGGACACTAACATTAACATTCGTGATGAGGCGACGGGCACCGTCCTCGCATTTGTACTGCGGGCGCAACATGCCGCGGTCGCAGTGATTGGGAAGCAGGAGCGCCGAGTGTTGGCAAAGCATGGTTTCTAAGTTCTGAAATCCAGCCTGCTGCAGCGAATACCGGATTCCATCTGTGACGAAGGAGAGCTACGCTCCGCTTTATGGGCGTGCCCTCTCCAGTTTTTTCGAAATCGCCACGAGCGTCAGTCGTGCCAATGCCAAGGCGACGCGTGTCTCGCAAATGGCGGTGGTTGGTTGGAATCGCTGTTCTCTTCCTGATTGCACTTGGCATTTGTATCCCGATAGCCATCATTCGTGCGCAGCCAATTTTGCGCGCTCGGGTGGTCGAGACGCTTGCTGTACGTTTCAAAAGCCGGGTGGAACTTGGCGAGCTTCATGTGTGGATTACGAACGGATTGCATGCGGAAGGCAAGGGACTGCAGATTTACGGCGCGACGGATCCCAATCCGTGGCTACCCGGGGTGCAGCCTCTGCTCAGCATCGAAGAGTTCCACTTCCAGACCTCTCTTCGTAACCTGTTTCGCGAGCCCATGAAGTTGGACACGATTTACGTGAGTGGCTTTACGATGAACATCCCGCCTAAGAAAGACCGCAGGGAAATGCGTAGCTTTCGCAGCCCTGGGCAGAGGATGAAGATAGCGGTGGCGCACTTTATTTTCGCGGGCGCCAAGCTGGTCATCAACACCGATAAACCAGGAAAGGCGCCTCTAGAATTCGACATCAGCAACTTGCGCATGACGGACATCGGCCCAGGACGACCGCTGCACTTTGACGCGACTCTCGTCAATCCCAAACCCGTTGGCGATATTCACTCTGCAGGGAGCTTTGGCCCGTTCGATGAGTTGAGCCCCCGCGACTCCGCCGTCGAGGGCGATTACTCCTTTACAAATGCGGATCTTGGGTCCATCCGTGGCATCGGTGGGATCCTTACCTCGACTGGGCGCTATGGGGGCACGTTGGGGAGGATTGAAGTGATGGGTGAGACGGACACTCCTGATTTCCGGCTGTCGATCAGCGGCCACGCGGTACCTCTACATACGGATTTCCACGCGATCGTAGACGGAACAGATGGCGATACTTATCTCGAACCGGTTCGGGCTCGCTTTTTACAAACGAGTTTCAGCGCCAGCGGAAAGATCGTCCGCGTAAAAGATCCTCCAGGGCGCCAGATCGATCTCGATGTTGCGATGACTCGAGGGAGTATCGAGGACCTGCTGCGGCTTGGAGTCAGGACAGAACCGCCTATTATGACCGGACCCATCCGGCTCAAAACAAAACTCAACCTATCCCCGGGTCAAAGCGACATTTCCGATCGCCTCCTGCTGGCCGGCCTATTCCAGGTAGCAGCTGGACATTTCACGAACAACAAGGTTCAGACGCGGATCGATAACCTCAGCTTGCGCGGGCAGGGAGAACCGCAGCTCATCGGCAAAGATATCGACGTGGCGACAGACTTGAAGGGCAGGTTTATTCTACAGGATGGAGTACTTTCGTTCTCCATGCTCCACTTTCAGATCCCAGGAACCCAGGCCGACATGACCGGGAACTACAGCCTTGATGGCGCGTTGTTTGACTTCCACGGCTTATTGAAGACTGACGCTAAGCTGTCGCAAATGACTACGGGCTGGAAGTCCATCCTGCTGAAGCCGGTCGATCCGTTCTTCCATAAACACGGCTCCGGCGCCGAAATTCCATTCAAAATCACTGGTACGCGCGCAGAGCCGCATTTCGGACTTGACTTGGGTCACGATCATAGCGACTCCGAAGCGTTTCACGAACAATCAACCCGGCAATAGTTTGGGGCTTCGATACAGCATCTGAGGTATTGTTCGCGAGGCAACAGGAAAATACTTTTCGGGTTATAAGCCCCACAGGTCGCTCCGCTCGTCGTTGGGGGAGCATAGGAGGAAAAAATGGCACAGGGTTCGCTAAGGGAACTTTACATCGACGAATTGAGGGATCTCTATAATGCCGAGACCCAGCTGACAAAGGCGCTACCTAAAATGGCGAAGGCATCTTCAAATAACGAGCTACGCCAAGCTTTTGAGGAGCATTTGCGCCAGACGTCGGAGCATGTTTCGCGCCTGGAGCAGATCTTCGAGAGTCTGGAGGAAAAGCCAACGGGAAAGAAGTGTCTGGGCATGGAAGGGCTCGTGAAGGAGGGCGCCGAAACCATGCGTATGGATTACAAAGACGCCGTGATGGACGCCGCGATCATCGGCGCAGCACAGAGAGTGAAGCACTATGAGATCGCAGGGTACGGGACGGTGCGCGACATGGCGAAACTTCTCGGGGAAGACGAGCATGTTTCCTTGCTGGGACTGACCCTTGAGGAAGAAAAGGAAACGGATCAGAAGCTGACCGGATTGGCAGAGCAGAACAACCCACAAGCCCAGGCAGCCGGGGAAGGCGAAAATGAGGAAGGCGAGACAGGGTCGAAGCGAGGCCGAAGCTCATCCCGACGCGCCGCGTAAACCGTTCGGTGGAAGGGCTCCCGCCCTTCCACACACCGTTGGTCTGTCGTTTGCTTGCAAAATACGGCAATCACCGTATAGTGGCAGGCCCTGTCTAAGGATAACTTCCTATTCAAGACGCTGGAGCGAGTAGCGTTACGGAAGTTCGCTCCACCCTCTTCAAGATCTCCACACGAAAAACCATCCAGGCCGGATACCCGCAGTACGTCTGCTGCGGCTAATCATTCGCTGCAATGGCATGCGCTGCATCACGCTGCCCTCTTTGAGACGAACCGGCAAATGATCCCGCTGAGAATTGCCGAGGCCGAGAAAGTCATTGTGAAACGGGTGAGAGAGTTGTTCGCAGACAACACCGATCACATCGAAGAAGACCAGATACTCGATGACGCTCTTTACGCCTTACACGCCCTGCGGAACTGCGTCGCACCCGAAGCAAATGCTGCTTAGTAGCTGGCTTCGACTGGCTGACCAGCAGTGGCTCACTCTTTAGCGATCTTCTAAGTAATTGCAGGTCCGGTGGTTGGGGCAACGCTGTATTGTTGAGGATCATCTGCCGCCTTAAAGTGCAGAAAAACCGAATAAATCGGAGTTCCCAACTCATGGCGAGTAAAGTCGTAGGACAAATTGCTCCAGTGGATACCAACCTGAGGCGAGCGTTCGAGAATGCCGTGCGTGACATCTACCAAGCCGGGCTCAACGGCAAAACTTCCGGCTATCGCACACCCATCGTGCAGCGAACTAGCGCTTTCATCGGATCTTCCGAGAGGGCCAAGAAGAAGGCTCTGTCCGACGCAGCCAAAGCCCTGGCGCAGCTGTGGAAGGTTTCCTCAAGTTCCAGCCGCTAACCTCGGTTTTACTCGCCTAGTTGTCGAGTTAGTGCGGGCAAGTTAATAGTGGAGGGGTGCAGGGGCGGCTCTTTGACCGGGGCAGTTTTCTTCCTGCCAAAAACGATGATGGTGATGATTAACATCATGAGGAGCACAGCTATGACTGCGGTTACCGTCTTCCTTCCGGTCTTTGGGTTTCCGACGATCATAATGAGTTTAGGCCCCTTTTCTGTAGTATTGCTTTGTGAAAAAGAGTGGCCCCAAGGACGTACACAAAGCTACGTGCACCGGGGCCCTGCAACTCGTGGCTCTAGACGGCTTTCGAAAGTCCTGAACGCTTTCGCTTCCCCGCGTGGCACTCTCGCCAGCGCAGGTCCTGCAAGACGTCACGGCTTGTTTGCGGTGTTCGCGGAGGCGGCGCTGGAACGTATCCCACCGACCGCCGATGCCTTCGGCGTTGCGGCTGATTACGACGGTATTTGATCCCGCGGGGATGATACGGTCCGTTGGTCGTGATGCTGCATCAAGATCTGCGCGCTGGCTGGACGTCGAGGCGGTGGGCATCCTGGATGCGGACTGGCCGTGCGCCTGTGCAGCCGCAGTTTCCGATTGAATATTTGCAGTGGTTTGCTTCGTTGTTGGAGTGACATTGCGGTCCGTTTCTGCGCGGTGCATCACGGGGTCCGCAACCCACTTGGCGCGATAGCGCCACTCGTAGCCCGACCACTTTGTGTCTGAATCAAGGTCCGACTCGTTGTATGGCGGAAAGTTTTCGACCTGCTGCTTGGTCAGCTTCGCTTCGAAATCGTCCTTGTGCTCCGAGGAAGCCCGCACAGCCTCGACGGGGACGAGGGACTTCTTCGTGGACAGCCAAGCCCCGGTATCGACTACAACATACCGGATATCTCCGGTAGAGTGATCGAAAATCACATCATCGATTTTGCCTAACTTGTCATGGTTGACACCATAAAGGTGAGCTCCACGAATATCTTCACCAGCTTCTGTAATGGCGGCGTTTTTCAGAGTACCGTAATGAGCCATGTTTTCCTCCCCTTGGTATATGTAGTGCCCTTGCTCGCGTTGATGCGAACGAATCAAAACAGTTTCTTTCTAGAGTACTGGTAAGGAGTCAGGCCCGGCATCAGCGAATCGCTGTAATCGTTTCACGCCCGGCACTACATTTGTCCGGGTAGGTCGGGGTCGGGCTCTCTGACAGGCACATCGGGATTTTCGGGCGGATCGATGGGGTCGGGGATTGGCGACGGGAGCGGATCAGCAGGAGCCCGCATCTGGAAATTCTGGAATTGCAAGTCCACGATCATCGCTTTGTTCCAGCAGGAGCAGATCCGCCTGCGGGCGAGCTCTGCGCAAGAACCCAGCTCCCGCAGCACAGGACAACAAACAGCAGCGTAAGGTTTGTAATCGACATGTAAATACCTCTGCTGTGTCGTCATTTGATTCCCCGGAAATTCAAATTGAAACTCGGCGATTATCAGAATACAAGCCGCAGCTTATATAGAAGTATCTGGACCTTTGAGGAACGGTGTATCCAGAGGATGCCGTAGCCACTCAAGATATATACGATACGGAAAGTGCTACAGAGTATGCGTAGGTTCAATCCTGTAAGGTTGAATATCCCGATAGCGCATTCTGCCCTGACTGCAGATCGTGTGTTGGCGGTGAAAGGGCAAAAGCGGCGAGAGTCAAAACGGCGGCCATGAGCAAGCCGAGAAGGATATCTTTCATCGCAAGGTACCTGGCATTCATTTCATTCGCAGCCTCGGCGAACGGGGATCGAAGCTGACTTCAAGTTGCGGAGGCTATCGTTGTAACTTTGATTGTGTTCCCGATGCGAGTACCAATAACTCGAGCACGCTGGCCCGCGAGTTTCTTTATAGGACCGAGGTCACCATCGAGGAGGTAGACCGAGTCGGCATTGATTAATGCGAAAGAAGCGCCTCCATGCACACAGACCCGAACGCAGGTGCTGGCCGAGCGATCTAGAGCGGGCTGATGCTTGGCACCACAGCGCGAGCAGGTAACCATGCCTTCAAACGATTGTGACATTGCTGTCGCTCGGGGCTGTGCCGCCTGGGCGATCGCTACTTCAGCAGCAGCTCCGAGAGTCGCCAATAGCAGGGCAAGGGCGACGGCGGTAGCAGTCGCCAGCAGTACGATTTCTATCCACACCGAACGAGTGTTCATTGACTTCATGTACCCCTTCGGAACGCACCCGTCATGGATGCGTACTCCGGTGGACGAGTTGGCATCGAGTAAGTCAGCACTTGTTATGCCATCCGCAGAGGAGCGTCGTCGCCTGCTTACTTCTTTATTGGAACCGCGACCGAGAGATACAAACGCGGTTTGGGAGTGGTGGGCAAGTACTGGCAAGGTAGAAATTTCTTGCCGAATGCAGACTTTCCGCGGTACAGAGCTAGGCTGCAGCAGCGACGGCGGCCTGAATAGCTTCGACAGTTGCCGCCTCTTTCGCACCCGTGCGGCGAAGCAGTTCGGTCGCGCTGGCAGCCGTGTCGTTTTCCACGCAAGTGACATATACCAAGGCGGTCACATCACAGAGCTGGTGACCCAACCGCTTGGCATCATCTGGAGAAAACCCAAGATCCACCAAAGTCCGACAACCGCGTGACAGAGCCGATGAAGTCTTTTCCGTGAACAGCGCCTTCAGGAATGCTTGGGATCTGACGAAGACGCCAACCGTGGGAATTACCACTGCTCCGAATCCAGAAAACCAGCGAATCATGCGTGCGGTCGTCGCGCTCTCACTGCCAGCAACGTTGCTCGTGCTGTCATGAAAAATCGCGGCATCGGGATGAGCAGGCGAGAGGACCATACAGATGTTCTCGTTGTGATAGCCGGCGCGATTGAGAGCCGAGACCACTTCGGGTAGAGCGACATTCCGAGAGTACATTCCGTAAGCTGCAGTCCCGCTACTGATCATCACTGAACTCCGAAGCCGGGGCTTTGCGGAAGGCAACTTGCGCCCTTCTACCGCACTGGCAAGTTTGTAAAAAATACAAGCTTTAGGAAGAGAAGGCACTAGGGTGAATCATGTAAACCATAGATCATGTAAACCATAGATAAGGGCTTAGTTACCACGAAACCGAATTCACTGAATGATCGGTGCACCAACTGGATATTGTTGCCGCGTCAGATAAATCCAAAAGCTTATCGATTCGATTCCTTTAGACCTGTGGCGCTGTTGGATTGGATCGGCCGCTGCTGGTTGTTAGGATCGGCCGGTGGCTTGGGCTGCTGGTCCGGGGGCTGCTCTGGCTGGGGTACTTGCTTGTCCTTCGGTGGCAAAGGCTGGGGTGCGGGCTGCGGCGTCTGCAGCTGCGACCAAGCAATCAGGTCCCGACTCGTGTATGCATCTTCGGGGGTTTGGGGAGAACGCTGCTGAGCTATCGCTTTCGTTGCGAATAGCGACAGACCAAGCATGAGAAGTGTCGTCGTTCGATGCATCCCAAGTTTCCGAAAGACGAAGCCTCTCAAAAGGAATCTAACGGAATTCCATGTCCGAGTTAGCGCATTACTCGGAAGATCCTTTTGCACTTTTTACGCGCAGCCGCTCCGGAGGTCCATAGAGTCTTCTAGGTATGAGAAATGCAGCCACGCTCAGAAAACCTGAACGATCCCGTTCCGAACGGCGTAGCGAGTCAAATCCGCCACGGAGTGCAAGCCCAATTTCCGCATGAGATTGGTTCGATGGGTTTCGGCTGTCTTGACGCTCAGGTTGAGAGTCGCTGCGACTTCTTTGCTGGTCCGCCCTTCAGCCAACAACTGGATCACTTCACGCTCGCGGGCGGTAAGAACCTCGCCGGAGTGATCAAGGGCGTTTCCAAAATCCGACGGTTCATTTTCCCGGTTCAGGAACCCGTCTAAGACCATTTGGCTAACGCGGGTGGTAAAGAACGTTCTTTGACTTTGAAGGGCATCGACCGCAGCGACGAGATCGCGGCCAGCATCCGATTTGAGGAGAAAGCCGCGCGCACCCGCACGAAGGACCTCACGGATAACATGATCGGAGTCGTGCATCGTCAGGATCAAAATGGCAATGTTGGGGTTGGTGGCGAGAATTTGGCGCGCAGCTTCCAGGCCATTCAAGTTCGGCATGCCAATATCAAGCAGAACCAAATCGGGCTTTGCGCTGGCGGCAAGCTCGACCGCATCCCGTCCATCTTTCGCTTCGGCGCATACTTCCCACCCTGGATGAGCTTCCAAAACCGAGCGAATGCCACGACGCGCGACTTCATGATCATCTGCAATAAGTATTCGGAGCACTTTTCCACCTCCGAGGGACCGGACTGTGAGGCAGTCCAGGGCGTCAGTCACATTTAAGTTGTGCGGAATCAGTCACTCGCGTGTGTATTGCGTTTACGCTTCACGAATTAGCAAACGCTATGCCAAACGCCTATCCTCTTGCTTTCGAATAACCGACAACAAATTTCGATTGAGGTCCTGTGTAACTTTTGCCAGGAGCTTCTCAGTGGCTAGTGCGCCAGGCATGGGTTCATCCGGTAGGCATACGGCAAACACTGTAGTGCTACGGAATAGCGCGGGGGTATGTGCGCAGAGGGCGAACCGGAGCGTCCGGATTTGCATCTGAGGATATTCACGGGAGAGCCGGCGCATGTGCAGGAATCTCAATTCTTATCTCCGCTTCTTGGAATTCCGTTTTTTTTGCCTCGTCGGACTGGCACTGGCATTATCTTCGTGGTCGACCGCTCAGGACGATTCTATGGGGCTGCCGCCGCGGACCTCGCAGCCGCCTGCATCGGCACAACAGCAACCCGAGCAGCAAGCTCCAGGCCAGCAATCGGGTCAGCCACCTATTTCTCCCGTTCAGAGCTCAGAAGACCAAGGCCGATTTGTTTTCAAGAAGCAGGTGCAGGAAGTTGTGCTGCACGCGACGGTGGTTGATGACTACGGTCGGCTGGTTACATCTCTGGATCGAAGCGGATTTTCCGTGTATCAGAATGGCCAGCCCGAAACAATTACCTCATTCCGCCGAGAGGACGTGCCGGTGGCGATTGGAATTGTGATCGACAATTCCGGTTCGATGCGCGACAAGCGCGCGAAAGTCAACCAAGCAGTTTTAAACCTGATCCAGGCTAGCAATTCCCGCGATGAGATCTTTGTCGTCAATTTCAGCCAGACACCGTACTTGGATCAGGATTTCACCTCCGACGTCAACCTGCTTCAAACTGCGTTGCATCAGGTGTCGACTCGAGGAAGCACAGCCCTGTACGACGCAGTGGTGGCATCGGACTATCATTTGCGAAATAATCCGCGGCTGGACAAAAAGGTGCTGCTTGTTATCACTGACGGGCAGGACAACATGAGTCGCGAGACCTTGCAGGAGGCCTTGCGAAAATTGCAGTCGAACAAAGGCGCAACCCTCTACGCGATCGGCTTAATGAATGAAGGAATGACCCGATCCGGCCGCGAAGCGCTCCAGAACTTGGCGGCAAGCACGGGCGGCGGGGCATATTTCCCGCAGAATCTGGACGAAGTGGATTCGATTACGCGCTCAATTGCACGCGACATCCGGAGTCAGTACACGCTGGCGTACAATCCCGGTCCCAACATCGGGAGTGGATACCAGAACATCCGGGTGGAGGCGAGGGGACAAAATCATACTCACCTCACGGTTCGCACCAGAGCTGGATACTACCCCGGAGAAACCGTAAAGTAAAATAAGAGAGCGGCTTATGCCGCGGTCGGCCCGGTCGGAGACTTCGGCGGGGGTGGCAGCTCGATCTGAATCAAATTGTTCTTGATCGCGTAGACGACGAGGTCACGGATCGAATGGAAGCTCAGCTTTCGCATGATATTGCTGCGATGAGTCTCTACCGTCTTCGTACTCAGATTTAACAGCGAAGCCACTTCCTTAGAGCTGTTTCCTTCCGCAAGTAACTGCGTGATCTCCCGTTCACGCGCCGTTAAAGTGGGCAACTTGGGAGCTTCGTTTCGCGAAAGCGTTTGCCCCTTCTCCAGAAAACCAGCCAACACCAGATCGTTCACGCGCGGAGTAAAGAACATGCGCTTGTTCTGGAGAGCTTCCACGGCGGAGACGAGATCTCGTGCGGCATCGGACTTCAGGACGAACCCACGAGCGCCCGCGTCGAGGGCTTCGCGGATCACCTGATCTGAATCCGTGATCGTGAGCACGATGACCTTGAAGTGGGGATCATGTTGAAGCAGCTGCCGCGTCGTGTCCAGGCCATTGAGATTAGGCATGCCGATATCTACGATGACCACGTCGGGATTCAGCTGCAGGGCTTTTTCAACACACTCCCGGCCGTCGCTGGCCTCGCCGCACACTTCCCACCCTTCGTGTTTTTCCAGGAGAGCGCGTAACCCTCGGCGTACAATTTCGTGATCATCTGCGAGAAGAATTCTCAGCTTCATAGGTACCCCTTCCGGACCACAGTAAGCAGGCGAGGATGGCTAACTCACCTGCGGATAACTTCGTTCATTCAGGGCGGTGAACACTCGATGCTGGCTCACAGCTTCTACGGCCGCCAGTAAATCTCGGGCGGCATTGGACTTCACAACGTAACCGCGAGCACCGGCTTCCAGCGCTTCACGCATCATTTGTGGAGAATCGTGCTGGGTAACAAACAGGATCTCCAAGTCTGGCGACTGCCGTCGCAGCAGACGGCACGCTTCCAAACCATTCATCCGGGGCATGGTGACATCAAGCACCATGACATCAGGGGTTAGATCCTTGGCCTTTTCCAAGGCTTCGGCTCCATCGGAGGCTTCTCCAATCACCTCCCAGCCTGCATGCCCTTCCAGCAGGGTCTTCAGCCCCTGTCTCACAATAGGATGATCATCGACCACAAGAATGCGAATTGTCATTCCAATTCAGTTCCTCGAGGGGAGACCGACCAGACGATTCGCCACATTCTATCCCTGAGCGGATGTGACAGCCTGACCAATAACCTTTCAGCTTCAACGAAAACAAACTCGGTACTAGGGGGAAAGGCCCTAATGATCCAACCGATAGGCTAATGTTGCTGTCCTGCAGGTCAAATACAGGGATTCCTGTATTTCGCCGATCTTTTGCCCCGAACGACACCATAAGCATCAGACTTCATAAGCATCAAAGGTTACTTGCAGGAGTCACGGGAAAGTAGGTTCGGTCATGCAGGAGCAGGTCAACAGCCTCGACGACAGCCCCGATATCCTGCTTCGCGCAGGCTCCGCGCACGCCGGCCTGACAGGCGGCGTCGGCGAGCTGTCTGGAAAGGTGCAGGGTGACCATCAGAATGGGAAGCTTCGGGAACATTGCCGAAATTTGCTTGGCGACATCAACGCCATTCAGATCGGGCATTTGGTAGTCAAGAACGATAAGGTCCGGTGGCGCCTCCAAAACTTTGTGTAAGGCCTCACCTCCGGTCCGTGCCTCTCCACAAACTTGCCAGCTCTCTTGCTGCTCAAGGATCGCCCGCAAATAGCGCCTTACTGCCGGATTGTCATCAACAACAAGAATACGAACCAACCGAAACCCCATCAAACAAAAGCGAATTCATCGCGGTTCATGAGAACGCCTCAGGCCGGAGATGGCTTTGCAAACTCAGGGACCCGGTCCAGAGCCTCTGGCTGGCTGACTTCTATGCCCTCTTCTCAGAATCGCTCCCTCACACAAACTAGGCGATGCTACGGAGGACTCACAATCGAGTGAAACCGGTAGGTTTCTATGCGATACGATGTCGTTCTCCGTGCTAGCTACCAAATTCCTTTGTCGCTCCCGGTGAGCTTGAGTTCCAGTGCGGCCGCCGTGGCCAAACCCGGCAGCAGGCTCAGGCGGAGCGAGTTCCGGAGTTCACCGCGTACGACTAATTCCCGGAGCTCAGCAGCGTAGAGATTTAGCGAATGCGGAAGGATGGGGACGCGGAGAAAATCGCGGCGATAGTAGACCTGTCCGACTCCGAATCGAGCTGATCCAGTTGCAAACGCGGGCAGGGTGATTCCCTTGCCCCGAAACGCTTCGACATATCCGGAGATGATCGTCAGATACGTAGCAATTCCCTCCCAGATTCCTGCTGAGGATCCCAAACCGTGCAATCGTGTGAAGTCGACGCAGCCGGACTCCAACAAGCTAGCGTTGTCGATAATGTCGCAGAGACGGATGTAGAAGTGGCGATACATGCGTTGCAGCGTGCTGATGATGACGCGATCTTCTGGTGCCAGAACGCGAAACGAGTATTGCCCGATATGGAGGATGCGAGTGCGCTGAAAAAGAGATTTCGTAAGGGATGTCTGCTCGCCAGTCTGACCTAAACGGCCGATATGGACTTCGACGAGTTCGGGTAATCCGGGGACAACGAAGTTCCATTTATTGGCTAAACGATCACCCCAGCTTCGATCGTCGACCTGTGCCTCGAACTCAGTCCGCATTAAGCTCACGAGAGGGGACGGCTCGGAGTCTGTGTACAAGTCCAGATCGCTGCCCAAATCCGGCCAGTGATCGAGAGACTTGATCACCGTCACAGGGCAGCCATTCTGTTCGAGTGCGGAACAGATGCGGGCAAGGAATCCAAGTGCATTTTCAATTCTGGAGCGTTCCCTATCGGCGGTGAGCGATATCCATTCAGCGAAGTCGGTGCCCGCTTCGGATTTCAGAAGCTCTCCTAAGCATGCAAAGGCACGAAGAATGACGTGATTCTTGGTCGCGAGCGCTGCGAGCGCATCGAATTCCTCTCGACTCAGATTCCGGTCGGCCGGAGGGAGGTGCGCGAGAGAAATTGCGGATTCGGGAGTGTTTAGTGCGAGCTCGGAAAGCAAGTAGAAGTGTTTCTCGGAATTGTGCACTGGATCCATGGCAAGAGCTCCATTGCTAGGGTGAATTGCCGGGGCCGTTGATGCAGCGGACCGGAAGGTGGTGGGAGTGGTCACTCTCCCGCCGAGAAGGAAGAAGTGCTTTGACTACATTTGGCGAAATTAAGGCGCTCCACCGCTGTGCCCTCCTCGTAGTCGTTCCAGGTCTCGATCAGAACGAAGGGAAGCGGATGAGCCGCGTCGAAGTAACGGGTATACAGGTGAAGAGTGTCTTCAAAAGTCTGGCCGCAACGGCTTTGCATATGGCGATTCAGGCCCCACTTTGCGGCTGAGTCATCAAAGCCTGGCCAAGCGGCTCCAACAATGATCTTGTCAGGATGGTTGTTGCGCATGTTCTTGTAGAAGTAATCCAAGTACTGCTCTCCCCAATTGCTGCCGTCGTGCGTCCACCCCTTTTGCCCGGGCTGGACCCAAGCGTACATTCCAGCGAAATTCGCAGCGTACTGCGCAGGCGGCTCGTCCTTGTAGATCAGGATTGGAGAGGACTCCCACGATTGGCAGTGCTCGACAACGCGATTCCAGTCAACATGGCCTTGTTTCGGAAAGATGAAGATCATCGGATGGCCGTGGTATGTCAGATAAGCACTGCGGTGGGGAGCGCTCGGTCCAATGTAAGCGCGGTAGGCCTTATCAAGAGCCGAGATTGCACCGTCGGTGGCTTGGGCGTCGTCATCGGCAGGTTCGTTGTAAAGAAGGGCGACCTGGAAATGACTTTCGTCTGCGGCTTCCTGCAGAACCGCGAAATTGTGGTCGGAGAACGGTGCAGTCTCACCATACCAGTCGACGACAAATGCCGAGATGCCCATGTGGCGCGCTTGTTGGATCTGTTTGCGGAGAATGGCGGAATCGTAGCTGACGTAGCCCACGTCCATGTGCTGCCGGTCACCAAACCATGGCATGTAAACGGCGAGCAACTTTGGCCCGGGATTCGGGGCCTGGGGATTTGGCTGCACACTCCGATGAATACCGGGCGAGGTACAGCCGACGCCGACCATAAAGCACACGATCACCAGCGCTAATAGCTTTTTCGACAAGAAAACGCTCCAATCCCCCACTTTGCAATGAACTTTGGATGACACCGGAGACGTCAGGGTTGGCCCAACAGCAAGGTCTAGAACTGCGGAACGGCTTGGAGTTGGCGGATAATCCAGCGATCAGCAGCGGGGGTCATCAGCACGACATAGCGAACAGTCGCGTGTTCGCTGTGAATAGCCTTGCCGCCATCGTGGATTTCAAGGTCATACTCGGCGGTGTCGTGCAACTCGATCACATCGCCAGCGGGAGCATAAAAGACTGCCTCAAGCTTGTGGTTCTGGTTCAAATAGCGAGAGGTCACTCCGGTTTGGCGCTGGCCGTCGAGCACGCCTTTCAGCCAGTCGTTCGCGCTGCCGGCAAACAGACCATTGAGCGGCACGTGGGAATTTGAAGCCAACGCGGAATCGATGTTTCCCCAAGCGAACTTGTAGTCACGTAGGATCGCGCGTTGCGTCAATGGCTCGACCGCGCGGGGATTTGCTTTGTTCGCGTCGAGTGTGACGTGCGGAGAACTATCTGCGGCGAACAGAGCGCAGCTGAATAAGAAATACAGCAGCACTGTTCCGCTGAGGTTCCATGCATCGCGGGTCAGTTGCCGATCGCCCATTGATTCACTCCTTGCCGCCGATGCGGAGTTCATTGCCTGATGCAACTCCTGATGCCGCGGAGACCACGACAGGACCTGAGGCCAGCAGAGTTGCTCGCGCGACATCCTGCTTCACAGGAGCGTCGACGAAGCTGACATCATGGCCGTTCTTCGCGGTGAAAGTCACGATCGTTCCATCCGGAACCGGATTGCCCGAGCAGTCGCGTACGGGTTCAGTCTCCACAAGGATGCCCTTCGCGGTTCGCTGTCCCTTGATCCGTAAATTGCATGGGTCGGAAGCGACTTGCTGAACGACACGGCGTGCCGAGAGATCATTGAGTGAAGCTGACACCTGTAACGGGCCGGCTGATTTTCCAGAGCTGGTGCGAAACCAGGCAACACCATCGCGAGACTGCACGTTATGCGAGGTCGGAGCAGAATTCTTCGGCGTCAATTGAAATTGAACGGGCGCCCGAGTCAGAACCAAGTTATGGAACTGATCAAAGGGGAATGCCACACCGCTAATAACGTCATTCACTCCTACCGGTGCTCGGGAAGGATGGACGACGAACGTCAGGCTCGCTGGCTTTCCGGGCGCGACAAAGAATCCGGCGCTGCTGCATGAGCCCGCACAGATGACGGCGATGTATCGGCCCGCAGCAAGCAGCTCTTTCCCTGTCAGATCGAGGTCTTGCCCGAGTTGGACGTCTCGCTTCAGCGAAATTGAAGGACCGTTCAAGTAGAGAGTGGCGGAGCCGCTGCCCGTTGTTGCAATAGACGCAGCCTGACCGGCAACCGCGTTGGAAGGAACGCGGAGCTGCGATTCCTGCGCCGAAGCCCCGAATGCGACGCCGAGTAAGAGCGCTGAAACCAGAGTCGCGTGAGCGCTAGGAAGCCTGCAGGCTGTATTGATTGACCACGACATGAAAGCTCTGAACCTTTCCTGCCAAAGTTTGTGGAATTTCAACCGCAAAGGACTCGGTCGACTGCGGAAGCAGCGCCTGCTCTACGTATCCGTCGGACACCCAGACGACCTTTCCATTGTTGTCGTAGAAACTGGCGATGACGTGAGGGATGTTGACCGTTTGTCCGCTCTCATTCAGAAGGTCTCCACGCAGAATCGAATGCCCTTGGGCATCGGTCTCAAGCTTCTGGTTCATCACTCCGATCACCGGATCCGATGATGCCGGGACCAGCGTCGCCTTCACATCCATGCGGACGTTTTTCACCTTACCGAGGCTTACGTGCGGGAAGTCGATGCGATATGGAGTCACTTGCTTGGGCAGCAGCACGTGGAGAATCTTGTCAAAGCTGCTTTCGTCGTCGATAGCGCTGCCGGAGGCATCGACCAAGGTGGCATTCACATTGACGAATGCCGGAATCGTATCTTCGTTCACCACTTCTCCCATGACCACCGCGCCCTCGGCAGAATCAACGGCGTTCATGGAGATAATTCGCACATTGGGAGAGTCGACGTTATGCGATCCCCAATCCTGTCCGGCGGTGCCAGAAACGAGATCCCAACGGAGATAATTCACCGGTACGATTTGGGCGGGAACGTTGGGCTTTGGTGCTTCATCCCAAATCACCTTCCAAGAATCACCGCGGTGAGCCAACTTGAAATCGCGCACGTTTTCGACTGGTCCGACCGGAGTAGTCCAGTGCAGGCGCACGCGCATTTGAGCAGCAGAATTGGTTGCGTGAAGCGGGCGCGTGTCGAAGCGTTCCAAGCTTGAGAAGGATCGCAAGCCGCCATTCCAACCGATCCATTCCTGGACAAAAGCTTGCTCATTTAGAGTGTCGCTGGTGCGCTCGATGCTGGAGAAAGCGCGATCCCAATTCCGCCGCTGGATATCGGACAGGAAATTGTTGAGCGCCTGCTCCGGCGTTGAAGCCTCGGCGCTGAATCCAGGCAAAGCGGTTCCGGCAGCTACTCCTACCGTTCCGGCGGACCGCCCGGTAGACAGGCCAAGAAACATCAAGGCAACTGTGCCGGCAACAATGACGACAACGATGGGCAGAGCTCGTTTCATTTTATCGCCTCAAGCTACGTAGTCACGTGCGGGTTCCGAGAGCGGTGGCGTCGACTCGACTGGCCTTCGCACGATCTGCCGCTCAGGCAGGAACAGCACCACGAAGATGGCCAAAACACTAACTCCAATGGGGAGTGTGCCCCACAGTAAGCCCATCCACGCGGGCGGAATCGCGTCGGACTCGATGCGATGGGCAGGAGGAACATCGTCTTTGGACCATGCAGTGATCTGACCGTTGTCGAAGGTCTCGGTCTTACGCCAACCAACAAAGGTTAGAAGCGGCTCGTAGTACGAGTCGTGGACGAAGATGTATTTCAATCCGTAGCGATTCGCGTGCGCTAGCATGGCGCGCAACGAAGCCATACCGGCGGAGCCGTAGAACTTAGAGTTTGTCAATTGCGCTGATCCGTAGTGCGTCATCTCGGGCAGAAGTCGAGCCGAGTTATAGTCACCGTCGACGCTGCTAGCGTCGGTATAAGTGGAAACTTGCGCGAGTTCACTTCCAAAACCGAGCGTGAGATAGCGGTAGGTATCATGGCCGTCGCGATTGAGGAAAGCAATGACGGGGCGGACATCTGCAGTTGCGGTCGGACGGTACGGATTCGCCGTGAGCCAAGCCAGCGCAGCACCGACTGTGGCGACTGCGGCCAGCGACAGGGCGACGGCCGCCTTGGCATGGAATCGATCAAGCAAGTCCACGGCCAATACGCCAACGATCGGCATAGCCATTAACGTTGCCCAAAACGTGAAGCGCTCGAACGTCAGAATCTCAAAGGCGCGGCCAAGCAACCAACGGGGTAGCGGTGTAGTGCCACCCAGCCCGAAGATGAGGGTAATCCAGAAGCCGAGAAGAAGAGGCCTCAATCTTCGCACCCCGGCGCCGCGAATGATGATAAACGGCAAAGCAATAATCAAGGCTCCGTACGGGATTACGAAATAGTTAATGGCTGTAATCGAATTCAACAGGAAATTCGCGCGGCTGTCGTGCGGAATCGGAATCTGGTGAATGGGATGTTCGATCAGAGTGAGCCAATATGGGAGCAGAACGATAGCTACGCCGATAGCGACGATCACCGCAAACGCTGCCGCCCGGATCAGCGCAGCCGCCAGGGATCCCTTCGTTCGGTGGTCAAGCGCATTCATGCAGACAAGCCACAGCACGGGGCCCGCAAACAGCACCGCGCCGAAAATAAGAGTGACGTGATGCGCGCCCGCCGCGGCTAGGCTTACCATGACACCTTTGACTAGAGATCGTCCGGAACCCTGGGTCGCCCATTCGTAAAAGTAGGGCAGCGCGTTCAGATAAAGGGCGGCCGAGGAAATGGTCGCGAGTTGGCCTGCCTGGTAGGTTAGAAACGCGAGCGCACCGAGAAATATTGTGCCCAAAGCCGCATAGGATGCTGGCCGCTCATCCACCCATATGCGCGCAAAACGGAAGACGCCGACAGGCAGGAGCAGGATTGCAACCAACTGCACCAGCATGTAGGCCATTTTTAGACCTGCGACGTTCGAGACGAGAGCGATCCACTGGTGCGTGAGGGGAGGATAAGTCGTTTGCGAAAAACCCGCGAACCACTTCTCGTTCCACGGATTGAACCAATGATGCGCATAGTGGGATGCGAGAAAAATATGAAAGTTCGCGTCAAAGGAACCGGACGGCAGTTGCATGAGTAGCAGCGGCCCATGGACAGCGAGGGCCACCAACACAATGGCGAGAAGCGGAATCGGACGAGAGTAGCTTCCATTCGACGTCATTCCATGCACACTCCTGCGCTAGGCAGCCAGATTTGATTCGGAAGTTCTCGCGAAGGTTTGCTCCATTCGCGCCCGCACATCGCAGGAGGCGTCTCATAAAAGCAAACCTATGTGTCCCTGTGGCATCTGATGAGGGCCGTAGCACTTCCCGCGTGGAAAGCAGTTTGCGGGAGCGTTCCAGACTCTGATCTTCAGCGTGGTGACTTCGTGAAAAGCAGGTTTCCGCTCACTAGCTTTTGCGTTATTACGATTTTGGCGCTCGCAGGAAGCGCAGCAGGGCAGACATACGACTTGGGTTCGGGCAAGCAAACGGATCAGCAGAACTCGGGTGGTACCGACTTCAGCTGGGGCGCCGGAATCGACGTCGCGCGGCAGGCGCGGGCTGCAGACGAGGCTTTGAAAAGGAACGATTTCGCGGCGGCTGTCGCGCACGCGCAGCAAGCGGTGAATTCCGCTCCGCAAGATGCGGAATTGTGGTTTCTGCTCGGGTACGCGGCACGACTGAATTCGCAATATCCGCTCTCGGTGGATGCTTACAACCGGGGATTGAAGCGGAAACCAAATTCTGTGCGCGGGCTGGCAGGGCTGGCGCAAACCTACGTTCGCACGGGTCGCGATCAAGAGGCACAACAGCTTCTTCAGCGAGTAATTGCCGCCAATCCCGACGACGCGAACAGCCTACAACTCGCGGGCGAGTTGATGCTTAACACCGATCCGAAAGCGGCATTAAGCCTTCTCGAGAGGGCCGACACCGTACAACCATCTGCTCACGGGGACTTGCTGGTTGCTCACGCGTACCAGAGGCTCGGCCAGCCGGATGAGGCAGCTCGCTACATCAGTCAGGCAAAGAGTCGCGGGCCACATGATCCTGATGTGCTGCGCGCCGTCGCAGAGCAGTACAGAGATCAGGGGAAATACGACGAGGCGATGGCCAGCTTGCAGGCCATTCCCAACAAGAGCGCCGACGTGCAAGCTGAGATGGCGTATACCTACGAACTGGCTGGTGATCCGCAGCAAGCGGCGGAGATCTATGCACGTGTTGCAAAGACCGCCAGGGGGAATATCGGTTATCAACTAAGCGCAGCTCAAGCTAGCATCAATGCAGGGAAACCTGAGCAGGCTGCGTCATTCCTAGATGCGGCACGCGCGATCAATGCCAGCAACTACCGTCTGCATGCGATTCTGGCGGCTCTTGCACAATCCGAGGACCGTCTTTCGGAAGCGGAACAAGAGTACAAAACTTCACTCCGCAACTTGCCAGCACAGGTGCAGGAAGGACCCCTTTATCCGATTGAGTTGCGGCTGAATCTGTACGAGGTCTACACGCGGCTCGACGATGATGTAGAGGCAAAGCAGCAGTTACAAGCGGCCGCGGGTGCAATTGCGCACGTTCAGGTGCAGGATTCGCAGCGACCTGAGATGTTGAGGCTGCGAGCGGCGGTGGAAGCCGCATCCGGGGATCTAGATGCCGCCAACCGCGATTTGAAAGAGGCGCTCTCTCTTGCGCCCAGCAATGTGAACTCGCTGATGAACTTTGGAACGCTGCAGTGGAAAATGGGCGAGAAAGACGCCGCCCGGGCAACATTCCTGAAAATCCTGAATCTGGACAAGAACAACCGACAAGCGCTTTCTGCATTGGGATACCTGGCACGCGATGCCGGGGACACGAAGCTTGCAGAATCTTACTTCTCGCGTGCTGTCGCGGCACACCCGAAAGACTATGCGCCCCATCTTGCGTTGGGCGACCTCTATACTGCCGAACGAAAATTCCGCGCCGCGGAAACTAAATATCAGAGCGCGTATGAGCGGATGCCAGTGAATCCCCTGATCATTGCGGGAGGCACGAATGCCGCGCTGGAATCGCACAACTTGAACTTGGCGCAACGGTGGCTTGAGCGCGCGAATGAAAAAATAAATGCGAACGTGCAGGTACAGCGGGAACGAGAACGCTACCTGACCTTCCGAGGGCAATACGATGAATCGGCCAAGCTCGGCTCCAACGTGATTGCGAAGCTTCCGAATGACCGCGAGGGTGTTGTCTATCTCGCATACGACCTTTACTATCTCGGCCGCTATGACGAGGCTCTCGCACTGGCCCAAAAGTATGAGCCTATTCTGAAAAACGATAAGGACCTCCCGCTGATTGCGGGCAAGGTTTACGTGCACAAAGGCGAACTAGGGGCGGCGTTGGACAGCTTTACACGAGCACTCGAAGTCGATCCACAAATGGCCACTGGATATGTGAACCGCGGGTTTGTGCTGAACGATATGAAGCAGCCTGTAAAGGCGTCGAAGGACTTTCAAACCGCGCTCAAACTGCAGCCCGACTATGGCGAGGCTCACCTTGGACTCGGCTTCGCCGATCTGCAGTTGCACCGACCCAAGCCCGCAATACGACAGTTGGACGCTGCCCAGAAAACCCTTGGCAAGTCGCGGTCGCTGCACTTGGCGCGCGCAGAGGCATTTCGACAGCAAGTGGACTATCCACATGCCGCAGCCGAGTATCGTGCCGCGTTGCAGGAAGACGCCAACGATCTTACAACGCAACTAGCCTATGCTGACGTGCTCTATCGCATGCGCCAGTACAACGAGGCGATCACCGCGCTCAATGCGGCTCTGAAGGTTTCGCCGTCTGAACCCGCAATTTACGCGCTAATGGCACAGATCCATGCAAAGCAGGGTGACCGGGACCAGACGCTTGGGGATATTCAAGAGGCAGATCGCCTGGGAGGAGGTCGCCTGGAGATTTTGACCGCGACGGGCGACGCTCTGCTGACTTTGGGGGATCGCGACGCGGCCATGCAGCGATTCTCGAAGGCGCTAGAAGTACCGGGCGGCAATCGCATCGCCATCCGACTTGCGCTCGCACAGATCTTTGTACGACAGGGGAATGCGGATGAAGCTCGCCGTCAAGTTGCCCTTGGCTTCGCCGAAGCTCGCTCGGTGCCAGATTCGCCTGTGTCTGGACAAGATTTTGCCGATGCAGGAAACCTTTTTCTCGCGATGCACGATTTCGATCTGGCTGAGCAGTATTTCAATCGGGCACAAATGGCAGGAGCAAATAATCGCGCAGTGGCGATCGGTCTTACCAATACATATCTTGCCGAGGGCAACACGGACAAAGCTGGCGCGGTTTTAGCCAGCCTCGGACCGGCGACTGATTTCCGGGATGACTATGACTACATGATGGCGTCGGCAAATCTTTACCGCCAACGTCAAGATCCACTGCATTCCCTGGCATCGTTCGCGCAGGCTACGACGATCGCAAGCCCCGAAGATCGCGGAGTGGCCGAGAGCTCTCAATACCTTGAGGCTGAGCGGGAAGGCCGCCAGATCAACGACAAGGTCAGCTTCGTTCCGGAGGGCGTGTTCGCTCCGGCACTAGAGGATGTTAACGTCTACACTTTGGACGCGAGGATTTTGAAGGTGACAAATCCTGCTTTACTGCCTCCCCCGCGCCACTCCTTCCAGAGCCTGGTCGAGTCACACTACCGCGTGAAGCTAGGAAATCTCCCGGTAATCTCGGGATTTGTGGGGCAAAGCCTCACGACGGGCCGATTGCTTTTTCCAAGCGTAGGAGTCGTTCAGGATCGCAATACCTACGACACAATCATCAACGGCGCAATCAACCCCATTCTTCGGTTCGGATCGAATTCGGTCACGTTCAACGGGGGCCTGCAATTCACGCTTCGCCGGGACAAGATCTCGCCCACCTTCATGAACCAGAACCTGTTCCGGCAGTTTCTGTACGTGTACACCAGTTCCTTCTTCAACTGGGTTTCGATCACCGGAAGCGCGGAACGTGAAGCTGGGCCGTTCACCGATCAGGATTTGCATTCGCGGGATCTGTTCGGAAATATCGAATTCACTGTGGGACGCCCGTGGGGCCGTACGTCTTTGATCACAGGGTATTCCGCTCGCGATCTTCTCTTCCGACCGATGGTGGAGGAGTACTTCAACTCATCGGTTTACGGCGGCGTACAACACAAGTTTGGCAACCGTGTGACGGCGGCGGTTCTTGCTGAAAACCTGCGTTCGTGGCGAGTGCAGGGTACGCGGTATGCGATCGCCCAAGCTCTGCTGCCGGGAGCGCGGTTCGAGATTCGAGCCACTCCGCGTTGGACGGTGCAGGGCTCGGCGGTAATTTCTCGTGGCTCGGGCTTTCATGCATATGACAGTGTGCAGAGCCAACTGCTCGTTTCATACGTGCGTCCCTTAAGGGGCAGAGTCAGGGACGGCTCTCTGGAAACGCCGGTTTCGTTTCCGCTGCGCCTCTCGATCGGGGTGCAACAACAGACCTTCTACAACTTTCCCGGATCGAGCAGAAACACCGTGCTTCCCGTCGTGCATCTCACTCTTTTCTGAACTGCTCAGCTCAATCCATGACACTTGTCGGGAAGTTTCGAATTCGTGACACATCGCGCGGCGCTCCTCAGAGCGTGGCCCAAACCCAGGCCAAGGCTCTACGGCAAAAGCTGCTAGGCGGCAGCTTGACGTTGCTGGCCGGATCGGGCCTGGTGGGCGTCGCGAACCTTATCTACAACGTGGTAACGGCGCGCATGCTGGGACCATCGGGCTTTGCCCACGTCACAGCGGTGTATACGCTGTTAATGCTGGCATCGGCAATTACGCTGTCGTTCCAGGCGGTCTGCGCCAAGTACGTGGCCAGTCATGAAACGTTGGAACAAAAGGCGACCATTTTTTCCTCGCTGCATTTGAAGTCCTGGATCGCCAGCGTGACCCTCGGTTTGCTGCTGTTCCTTTTTAACCGCGTGCTCACAAAATATTTGAACTTACCCGATCCGATACTGATTTCATTGCTTGCGCTCGGAACCGCGTTCTACATCCCTCTGGGAGTACGGCGTGGTTATATCCAGGGGATACACGCATTTACTTCCTTATCTGTGAATTTCATGGTTGAAGGCTTGGTACGTCTCTTGGGGGCGTACTTTCTGATCAGATTTGGTCTCGGGGTGAATGGCGCCGTTCTCTCAAGCGTGATCGCGGTTGTGGCTGCATATTTGATGGCGAGTCCGCATCCGCCGACAACGGCGCGTCCAAAGTCGAGGATTCCGATTGCGTCGGGCGAGGGCGTACAAGCGGTCGTTTTTTTTGCCGGCCAGGGAGCGATCAATAACTTCGACATTGTGTTGATGAATCATTTCTTCATCCCGGAGCAGGCAGGAATCTACGCGGCCGTTTCGCTAGTAGGGCGGCTCATCAACATGTTCGTATGGTCGGTTGTGAATACCATGTTTCCCGTTTCTGCGGCAGCGCGCTCGACCGACCGCGAGGCACGACCTGTGCTATTCATGTCATTGGGCCTGGTGTCTCTACTTCTGACGATACTGCTTGTTGGGCTTTGGGCGATCCCCAGCTTCTTGTGGAGAACGCTGTTCGGTGGCCACTTCGAGTCCGCCGATTCCGGTGGTCTCGCGACTCTGCTCATACTGTATGCGGTCGCAACCGGAATTTACTCGCTGAGTTCGGTATTGATCAGCTACGAAATGTCGCGCAAGATCGCGAACACCAGTTGGCTTCAGCTGGCGTTTAGCGGGGCTCTGGTACTGGGAATCTGGGCGTTTCACCACTCGCTAGGCCAAGTGATCTACGAACGCCTCTTTCTGATGGTGCTCTTGTTCGTCGTTGTCGCCCTGCCTCTCTTGCGGCGCGAGATCTCGCCCGCAGTCAGCCTGGAGCTACATCCACCCGTAGACGTGGTGCAACCCTTGAGCGAACAGGCCGTGATCGCGGAATTTCTTCGCAGCGAGTTTCACCATCCCGAGTTCGAGGAGTACCGCCAGGAATTCGGACGGCTCGTGCAGCAGCCGAATCTTGAGAGTGATCGTGAAAATGCACTGCGGCGTGCCCTGCTGTTCCTTCGCCGTGGAGCGATGTGGCGCGAACTACCGGACGACACGCGATGGTTCGAGGTAAAGCTCACGGCGGACGACCTGAACCGCGTTCGTTTCTTTCCGCGCGCACAGTGGCGGCGAGCCGCAGAAGGCAGCTTCTTCGTCACCGATGTGGTGAGTTGTCTTCGCCAGAAATGGCAGGAGTTTCCCGACGACGAGTTCTTTCGCAAGCTACGCAGAATTCTCAATCCCGTGCAGGAGGGGCAGGTCAGTCAAACCGTATTGCTCATAGGAGTCGACGTGTGCAGTCCCTTGACCATCCTCGACGGGAATCATCGAATGGCTGCCGCTATGCTGGCGCAGCCACCTGCGGCACTTGACAGCTTCCGATTTATTTGCGGGCTGTCATCGTCAATGACTCGTTGCTGTTGGTATCGAACGAACGTGAATACATTGTCGCGCTATCTGACCAACCTCGTGCGTCATATCTTCTACGATCCGGAAACGGATCTGGGGCGCTTTCTGGAAACGGGCTCATAGAGCACCAGCAACGGTGCAGATGTGATTCGGCTGCGTCACCTCAGCGGATTGAGGCCGCGCGTGATGCTTCCTCATCGCTGCGCGGAGAGGCTACGGGTTCACCACCGGATTGCGGCTGCCCGAACTTAGGTTAGCGTTCTTGTCGGACGGATTCCGGACTTCCGGCCGGTAAGGAGTCTTCGACGATGCTGTTGTCTCGGCGGCGTAGAGCGACGGGGCCCTGCTGGCGCCGTAGAGCATCCCTTTCCGCGGCAACTTTGGTTTGCACGTGCGCGTTGTTGTCCTCCGACACCGAAAACAGCTTTCTGCCTTCGGCTGTGCGACTGGTGGCAACACCCACGGTAGCGTTCGCTCCGCCGGCTTGGCGCGCCTGTTCGTAGAAGAACTCGGCAGTTTCTCGGTCCCCCTCAAGCTCTGCGACATATCCGATATTGTTCAAAGTAAATGCGTTGCCGGGATCGAGGGCATAAGCCGTTCGGAAAGCCGCATCGGCCGAGTGAAGGTCGTTACGATTCACCGCCGAGACGCCGCGCAAATTCAGTTCTGCGACTTGCGAAGCGAGATCCTGATCGCGCGACATGTGTTCGCGCAAAGCTTTGGCGTTCTGTTGCGCCATCAGGCTGACTTGACGGCCTCTCCAGTTTGGATTGGCGGTCACTACTGCTGTTGCTTCAGATACCGCTCTCGAGGCTTCATCGAAGTATCGGAGAGCCTCTTGCTGCTCTCCCTCCATCTCCTTGGCGACACCCATATTGTTCAGCGTGAACACATTCTTGGGATCGGTCTTCAACACGTCCTGAAGAAGGAGATCCGCCTCCGGTGCGCGTCCCTGCTGGAGAAGACGCACCGCTTCGACATTTGCGTGGTTGACTTGAAGGGGCGCATTGGTGATGTCGAGCGCAGCTCTCATTGGCTGCCCCCGGAGTTGGCTTTTGCTCGACAGGTCAACGACGGCATCGCTGGATTGCTCGGCCGCGTAGGCATAGAACTGCTGCGCCCGATCAATTTGCCCCTGGAGTTCTGCGATGTATCCCAGGTTGTTCAGGGTAAAAGCATCGTCTGGATCAAACAGATACGCCTTGTAGAAAAGTTCCTCGGCCTTTTTGTAGTTATGCTTTCGGACGGCTTCCACGCCTTCCCTATTGAGCCGCTGAACGAGAGTGAGTTTACTGCGTTTCGGAATACTGATCTTGAGATCGCCGGCATGGGCGGACAATGGAATCAATTCGGCCGCTGCCATCATAGCCAGACTGAGTAGCCACCGCTTGCCAAGCATGAAGACGTCTTCCCCTGAACGGACGTAGTAATGTGCCTAAACCGAAGTTTGGATGCCAGAGAAGCAGATTTGTTTGCCGCAAGATAGAGCGATCCCAGTTAAAAGCTGACCACCCTGGGAGTCGCCATGTGCATCTAAAGTCGGCGTGAAAGCCATATTCGGTTCAGCACTGCCTTGCGCCGCGATCGTAGTCGGGTACACGCTTTTGGCGACTCTCGCGCTGGCGCAGACGCCGAAGGAAACGCCCTCGTCGGAGATGATCTCGCCGAAGGCCGAAGCGAAAGCCGACGGGACCATTGAACCCAGGAAACCATCGATTTCGGAAGATACGGATGACAGCTCGGTGACGGTCGACCCAGCTAGCCTGCTGCCCGAGCTGCCGCCGGTGCCCAAGGCGAATGCAACGCTGGTAGGTGGAACGGTAGATAGAATCGACCATGTCCGCGACAAGATCACGGTGCGGATATTCGGCGGCGGCAAGGAGAGTTTCCTGTTTGATCCGCGAACTCAGGTGTATCGCGGGGGTGAAGCGGGAACGATCGCTGACTTGCGCGAGGGCGAAAGAGTTTACCTGGATACAATTCTCGATGGCAGCGACGTATTTGCACGCAGCATACGCCTGCCCGGTCCTCGTGCGACTGGAACCAGCCATGGGGTAGTGATCCAATTCCAGAGCGATCGCGGCGAGCTGACCGTTCGCGATGCACTTTCCCCGAATCCTGTGGAAATTCGTGTGAATTCATCTACGAAGGTTGTGCAAGGGGATCGCACTCTATCGCTACGCGACCTTGTTCCCGGTTCCCTCATCTCCGCTCGATTCAGTTCGAGTCTGGGCGCACGCAATACTGCGACAGAAATCTCGATCCTGGCACAACCCGGAACGGAATATACGTTCTCCGGCCAGGTAGTTCACATTGATCTGAGAACCGGGCTCCTTGTGCTCAACTCCGCGATCGACCACAAGACCTATGAAGTCTACCTCCCCACTTCGATCCCTCCGGATGAAAACCTGCAACCAGGCGCCACGGTTACAGCGATGACAGCGTTCAACGGAGAGCGCTATGTCGTGCGTAATCTCAAATTCACATCGCACTAAACTTCGTCTGCATACAGCGACGAAACGAGGCGTTGTCGCGACCGATCGTGTGTAGCTTGGGGTGAAGAAACTCCAGTAACTAAGGCCCGGGATATCCCAGATTCTGCTCATTGCAGGCTCCAGCCGTTGACTGCTCCGGCGGTACGGGCGGGCTCTGCCATGGCATGTTCTGGAAATCGAAGAACTCAGTCATATCCATTTGCGCCGCATCTCGCTTCGTGAGCGGTGGTATCCCAAACCGCTTCTCGATGAAGGTGAGGATCGCCGTGTAGTCCGCTACGGTATGCGAGATGTAGTTCGGTTTGGTAAACGGCGAGACGACGATGAGGGGAACGCGGAAACCTGTAGAGTTGAAATTGCAATTAGCTCCTCCCCCGGCACAGATATCGGTCGGCAACAAATCGGCGGGAGCGATGCCATCAGGGTTAACCGCCGGTTGCGGAGGAACGTGATCGTAGAGTCCTCCACCTTCATCGAAGGTGAGAATGAAAGCCGAATCCAGCCAAGACGGACTGTTCATCAGACCGTTTATCAGGCCAGCCACGTAGTGCGCGCCATTCTGCACATTGCTGTCAGGATGTTCGTCGAGACCTGAGTTGTACCCGCCTTCGATCATGGAGACTTGGGGAAGAGCTCCGGTCTGCGCATCGGTCACGAACTGAGAGGCGGGCACAACGCTGGAGGGAAGCGGACCCGAAGCATAAGGGGCAAACATTGTGAGATACGTCGTATTCGGGTCGGTGACATAGATTTTCCAGGAGATGCCAGCCTTTTGCAGAGCGTCGAAAATTGTGGGCGCGGTCAGCGGATTGGCATCGGCGGGCGGATTGAAACCCTCTGGATACGTGTAGCCCTGCGATGTCGCAGCCAGAAGATACATCCGATTCACTTGAGTTCGGTCCAGTACAGGCGAGAACCAGCGATCGGATGTGGCGAAATTTGACGCCATGAAGTAGTAATAGTTCAGGTCTGAACTGTCGTAGTAGCCCATTGCCCGAATCCCGGCCGTGTCGGTATAGGCGGGGTTCGCGCCACTAGCATTCGAGTGAATCGCAAAAGAAGCGGCATTGTAGACGAAGCCATCCATCTTGGCAGTGCTTGCAGTGGGAAACTGCAGATTCCAGTCTTGATGACTTTCATCCCAGGAAGGGCTTACGTTTTCAATGCACTCGGTCGCGAGATGGAAGGCATTCGCCGAGTCGGCCCGGGGAGTTGCACCCCGAGCCGCTCACAGATCCGGACGTGAATCTCTCGATTCATCCGGCTCGTGCCACCCACCGAAGGCTGCCGCCTTCTGTCAAGGAAAGGAGTTCCTCCGGTTGCCCGT
>Ga0126373_10000339_pt1 | contig 30854 bp, 24 predicted proteins | sample PanSoiMetPlot_11_FD_92545 | JGI IMG/M metagenome (GOLD analysis project Ga0126373, IMG submission 92545) | Tropical forest soil microbial communities from Panama - MetaG Plot_11 | ecosystem: Environmental > Terrestrial > Soil > Tropical forest > Bulk soil | place: Panama | collected 2016-02-17 | reverse complement strand
GCCGGGTTGACGATGCGCTGGGAACTTTCATCGATCGCTTCGTTCCCCACTTGCTGGACCACGCAGCGATGGCATCCTGCCGCGATGGATTCGCCGAGATCGGCTCGGACGCCACAACCATCAGCCCGCTGATTGGATTGTCCGCCGTCCGGGAGAGCGGCGAAGTTTTTCCGGTCGAAGCGTCGATTTCAATCCTCGAAACGGGGAGAGAGAAGTTTCTCACCCTGATCATTCGAGACCTGACGGAGCGCATCCAGGCAGAAATCGTTCGGCGCAGGCTTGCAGCCATCGTTGAGTCCTCAAATGACGCGATCGTCTCCACGAATTTGGACGCAGTCATAACTAGCTGGAATCCGGCCGCACAGAGGATGTACGGGTACACGGAAGCAGAAGCCCTGGGACAGTCCATCATGATGCTCATCCCAGACGAGCTGGGTGGGCAAGCGATGGATATCTTACGAGGCGCAAGGGCAGGTGAATCAATCGAACAGCTCGAAACAGTGCGAGTCGCAAAAACAGGCAAAAAGCTCACGGTGTCCGTCACTGTCTCGCCGTTCAAGGACTCGACGGGCGCCATTACGGGGGTCTCTTCCATTACGCGTGATGTAAGCGAACAAAAGCGAGCCGAGGAATCCTTGCGGGAAAGCGAAGAGCGTTTCCGTCTTGTCGCCAACACCGCTCCCGTAATGATTTGGATGTCCGGCCTCGACAAACTTTGCACCTATTTCAACGAGCCCTGGTTGAACTTTAGGGGTCGTTCGCTCCAGCAAGAGATGGGCCAAGGTTGGGTTGAGGGAATCCACTGCGCTGATCTAGCCGGCTGCTTAGAAACCTACCAGAGGGCCTTCGATCGGCGTGAACCGTTTCAGATGGAATATCGGCTTCGCCGCAATGACGGGGAATATATCTGGGTTACCGACCGCGGTCTGCCGAGATTTAGCCCTGACGGCACTTTTCTCGGATACATCGGGTCGTGCGTGGAAATCACTGAACGACGACTTGCCGAAGAGGCCCTCTCCAGCATGAGTCGTAAGCTCATTGAGGCTCAGGAACAGGAGCGCACCTGGATTGCAAGGGAGCTCCACGACGACATTAACCAGCGCTTGGCCTTGCTCGCCGTGAACCTAGATCGTTTGAAACAAGAGCTTCCACGACTAGACACGCCGGCCAGTGCAAGGCTCGATCAGATACGGGCTCATGTTTCAGATCTCGGGAGTGACGTGCAAACCCTATCGCATCGCCTACATTCTTCAAAACTGGAGTATTTGGGGATTGTCGCGGCAGCGTCCAGCCTCTGTCGGGAGCTTTCCGAGCAACAGAATGTCAAAATTGACTTTCGGACCTCCGCAATTCCCAAAGACCTGCCTCGAGAAATTGCTCTTTGCCTTTTTCGCTTTCTCCAAGAAGCTTTGCAGAACGCCATCAAACATAGTCGAACGGGTCGATTCGAAGTTTCGATCAGTAACCGGTCGAAGCAACTGGAGTTGAGTGTACGAGATTGTGGCGTCGGATTTGATCGGGAACGAGCCTTGGAAAGTGAAGGGCTGGGGCTTATGAGCATGCGAGAACGACTCAAACTGGTTCTCGGAGAGCTTTCGATCCAGTCGCAACCGGGATGCGGCACACTGATTCGCGCGACCGTGCCCCTGCATATCTCTGGCAAAGCGGCGGAAGCATGAACTTACGCGAATCGGCCCTTCAAGGACGTCTTTCTGGCCGCCGGGTTTTCGATGCTCTAGCACGCTTTTGAGGTCAGATAGAATCCCGGCGCCGTGAGAACGCGATGGGCTTCTGTAAGAAGTGACAGTTGAGACCTGTCCGTCGGTGTCAGAATCTCTGCCCCAGAAGGCTGGTTTCGGGCGACGTTGCGCCAAGAAGCTTCTGTAACTGCTGTCGCTTCATAAATCGAGAGGTGCCGAGGGGCGATGTGGCAGGGCCGTGTGCCTCACACTCGCCGTGCTCTCGGGAACTTTCGCTGTATCTTTCCACGCGCCTTGCTTGAAAACCGCAGCCATGGCGGCCGTCGGAAGAGCGGGCCCTCGACTGAACTGGCAACATCGAGATACGTACGCGATTTCACTTGTCTGCGAGTGAGGAAGCGAGTTCGGCCATGAAAAAGAAGGATAACGACCGCAGCAATGACCGTTTAGGACGAAAGCAATACGAGAAGAAACTCCGCCGGTTGCAAGCCGAGCTCTGCAAGCTGCAAGACTGGGTCAAACACAAGGGACTTCGGGTGATCATAGTGTTCGAAGGGCGGGACGCCGCCGGTAAGGGTGGCACGATCCGTGCGATTACTGAACGCGTCAGTCCTCGCGTGTTTCGCCTGGTGGCTCTTCCCGCTCCATCAGACCGTGAAAAGAGTCAAATGTACATGCAGCGCTACATGCAGCACTTCCCGGGGGCCGGCGAAATCGTCGTATTCGACAGGAGCTGGTACAACCGCGCCGGCGTGGAGCATGTGATGGGATTTTGCACCAAGGAGCAGCATCGCAAGTTTCTCGAACTCTGCCCCACCGTCGAAAAATACATCGTCGATGGAGGCATCATCCTCATTAAGTATTGGCTCGAAGTTGGCCAAAAAGAGCAAGAACGCCGCTTCAATGCACGCATTAGCGATCCAGTTCGCCAGTGGAAGCTCAGCCCCATGGATCTTGAATCGTACAAGCGCTGGTATGAATACTCGCACGCCCGCGACGAGATGCTTGAAGCCACTGATACAAAGCACGCGCCTTGGTATATCGTCCCCTCCGATGACAAACGAAGAGCTCGGCTCGCGTGCATATCTCATCTATTGAGCATCATCCCGTATCGCAAAGCCCCGCGAGAAAGCGTGAAGCTGCCTCGGCGAAAGGACAAGGGAAAATACGACGATCGCGCGAGCTTAAAGGGACGACACTTTATCTTGAAAGCTGAGTGACTGGCTTGTGGATGTTTGGTTCCCCCAACAACACGTCTTAGCAGGGGGGATCCAAGTGCTCTCCTAGGGGCAGGTACTCGTTTCAATCGTGCGCGGCGTGCCTCAGTACCGAGTCCGCCGAGCGGTCCGCCCGGCTCGAGCGAGCCTAGAGCGTGGCTGTCGCCCGTTGCTAAGTTCCGTCGCATTCACCAGCGCCGGAGGCTCAATGCGGGAAGTAGCTTTAAGACTGGCTTGATTTGGCTCGGGCTGGTGCAGCAGCATGCGCGGCGTCTGCTCTCTCGGCTACTTCAACGTGTGCGGCCACTTTGCCCAAATCAAGGGCCTGCTCAGCCGTGGTCGTCGCAAAAAGATGCATGGCGCGCGCGATAATCCCTGTCCATCCGGTCTGGTGGCTTGCGCCGAGCCCAGCTCCGCTCTCGCCATGGAAGTACTCATAAAACAACAGGTGGTCCCTCCAAAACGGGTCCTCTTGAAACTTGCCGGTTCCCCCATAGACGGGCCGCTTGCCATTCTTGTCTTTCAAAAAGATGCTCGCCTGTCGACGGGCTATTTCCGCCGCCACTTGGTACAGGTTCATCTGACGGCTCGACCCGGCGGGACACTCAATCATGAATTGATTGCCGTAGAAGAGATAATATTGGAGCAGCGCGCGGACGATGAGCGCATTGAAGGGCGTCCAAATGGGCCCGCGCCAGTTCGAGTTTCCTCCAAACATTGCTGAATCCGACTCGGCCGGGTTATAAGTCACGCGAAACTGCTTGTCTCCAACATGCAACGTATAGGGATGGCTGGCATGATAGCGCGAGAGAGCGCGGATGCCGTAAGGGCCTAGAAATTCGTTTTCATCAAGCACCTTGGCCAAGACCCGGCGAAGCCTGCTCTCATTCAGAATTGCGGTCATCCGCCGTCCTGCCCGGCCCGTGCTCAGCGGATCATGGATTGCAGCGGTAAGCTCTGGCCTGGCCTTGATATATCGACGGTACTCAGCGGGAAATTCTGGAAACTTCGCGAGAAGCTTTCCTTCGAAGACTGTGACCGCACACAGTGGAAGTAAGCCAACGATCGAACGTACCTTCAGCCGCTGGGATTCGCCGTTGGGAAGGCGGAGCACGTCATAAAAGAACCCGTCTTCTTCATCCCACATCCCCTTGTCGTCTCCCGCGTGCACGAGCGCTGTGGCGATCCAGAGGAAATGCTCGATGAACTTTCTAACCATATGTACATACGCTGGCTTTTCGAGAGAAAGTTCAACGGCGATCTCCACCATGTTCTGACAAAACAGCGCCATCCAAGCGGTACCATCTGCTTGTTCCAAATAGCCACCGGTGGGGAGCGGAGCGCTGCGATCAAAGACACCGATGTTGTCCAAACCGAGGAAACCTCCTTCGAAAGCGTTTCTCCCCGAGCGATCTTTACGGTTCACCCACCAGGTAAAATTGAGCAGAAGCTTTTGGAAAATGGCTTCGAGCCACTCGATGTCAGCCTTGCCGTTGCGGGCCTGCTCGAGGTGGTATGTGAATATCGTGGACCACGCATGTACGGGAGGGTTCACATCGCTGAAATTCCATTCATAGGCGGGCAATTGACCGTTGGGGTGCAGATAATTCCCACGAAGCATGAGGTCCAATTGTTGTTTGCCCAAATCTTCGTCGACCAGCGTCAGGGCCAAAACATGGAAGCCCAGATCCCATGCCGCGTACCAGGGATATTCCCACTTGTCCGGCATCGAAATGATGTCGGCATTGTACATGTGCTGCCAGTGGTTATTTCGCGCCGCAGCGTGGCCTCCGGGCTTAAAGGGATCGGCACCATGCTCCTCTAACCATTTGTCGAGATCGTAAAAGTAGAACTGCTTGCTCCAGAGCATGCCGGCCAACGCCTGGCGCATGATGTTGGCCGCATCCCTATCGAGCGATTTCGGAATGACTGTGGCGTAGAACTCGTCCGCCTCTCGTTGGCGCGTTTCGAATACTCGGTCGAAATCGGTACCGAAGGGTGTGACCGCTGCCCTCCGGTTGGCAGCTACTTCGACCGGCGCAGCGTCACACAAGCGCAGGCGTAGCATTTGACATTCCCCCGGAGCTACCATCAGCCGGTAGTGGGCCGCCGCCTTCGTTCCTTTCTTCTCGGGATCCACCGCCTCCGTGCGACCGTGCACCACGTAGTCGTTGATCCCGTCCTTCACATATCGGGTCTTGTTTGGCCTGTGAAAGAGCCGTTCGTTGTTCGTTTCGTTTTCGGTGAATAGCAGCTCAACGCGCCCATCGCAGCACAGGAAGCGATTTCCCAGATCGGGATGAGAAACAGAGATGATGCTGTCGGCCGAGCCAGCAGAGACTTGCCTCATTTCAGGCCGCCAGGCAGCGCCGTCCCAAGACCATGTGTTCCGAAGCCACAGTGTGGGAAGTACATCGAGCCTTGCAGGTTCGGACCCACGATTGCAAACGGAGATCTTGATCAACAGATCTTCCGCCGTACGCTTAGCATACTCGACAAAGACATCAAAGTAGCGATCATCGTCGAACACACCCGTGTCGAGGAGTTCGTACTCAGAATCGGCTCTGCTTCGATTCCTATTTGTGCTAACCAAATCGCGATACGGATAGGCCTGTTGCGGATACTTATAAAGGAACTTCATGTAAGAATGCGTGGGCGTGCTATCCAGGTAGAAATAGTACTCTTTGACGTCTTCGCCATGATTGCCCTCGGCGTTGGTCAACCCGAAAAGCCGCTCTTTGAGAATGGGATCTCGCCCATTCCACAAAGCGAGAGCAAAGCACAGGTTTTGCTGATCGTCTGAAATGCCGGCAATTCCGTCTTCTCCCCACCTATACGCGCGCGACCGAGCCTGATCGTGAGTGAAATAGTCCCACGCATTTCCGTCTCTGCTGTAGTCCTCGCGAACGGTGCCCCACTGGCGCTCGCTCAGATACGGTCCCCATTTCTTCCAGGGCACGCTACGATCGCGGGCTGCTTCAAGACGTTGTCTTTCCGCAGTTTTCTCGTCCATGACCGCCCCGTTCGAAGCTCCCGTTCGACTAGTCTCTGGACAGGCGCCTTGCGCTCAGGCGCACGATCGAGACTACCTACACTCGGATTCAAACAGGCAGGTACTGTCAGTTCTTACAGCTGCTGGCTTTATTGATCGTTTCTAGCTTGCGGCAGCGATGAAGTACTCGAAGAATCGGCCAGGCGCCGTTCATTCAAACGCGATCACCTTGACCTTTTCCTTCTACCACGGCGTCCGCATCGGGGCAGCACTCTGAAGGTCATTATTTTCAGTCTGGAGCTATACGCACTCGGGCGGCCCGACGGGCGATGGTCACCAACAGAAAGGGGTTCTGAGTGCTGACTGCCTCTCGAAAGCCACCTATTCTCTAAGGCAAGTTGCCCAGTAGGATGCCAGCGGGCAGCGAACCAGTCACCACGCCCAGTCCAACTACGCGAAAGTTGAGCCGGCCGATCCTATAATCCGATCCCGATGGCGAGATACAGACGCCATCTCGGGATATTTGGCAAGAAGATTGGCGAGCGACGCCACAATCCTATCTTTCGGCGGGAAGATGGGTTTGCGGAGTACTCAGCACTCAAGCGCGAACTATCGACGAAGCGACCCGGATTCCTACGCCGGAACGGGCACCCGAAAACTTACCCTACCTGTAAGGAAAAAGAGGCGGCTGAGCGGATCGGTCCTCGGGGTCGCGAAAGTTGCTCAGACCAACGCCCACGAGGCGAAAGCGTTGCCCAAGGCTCAGGCCCACGCGGTCTCTAAGTGACAGCGCGATGTGAATCAATTCCTCGCACGAAGAGGGAGGAGAGGCAGGCGTATGGCTGCGAGTAAGGATCCTGAAATCGCTGGTCTTCAGTTTGAGCACAACCGTGTGAGCGATTCGAGATTCCTTGCGCGATGCTGTCCATGTGTGCTCTGCAAGTCTGCGAATCATCGACTCCATCTCGGTCAATAGCACATCTTGTTCGAAGGTGTCTTCAGCCGAAATGGATTTCGTCGGTCTATCGGGTATCACTTCACTTTTGTCAATTCCGCGGGCCAATTCGTACAGGCGCACGCCATAGCGGCCGAAGCGGCCTTCGAGTGTGGCCAGCTCCATGTTGCGCAGATCCCCCACTGTCCGTACCTCAAAACTCCTCAGCTTTTCCTCCATGACCTTGCCGACTCCGGGCAGACGATCGACCGGCAAAGGCAACAAAAAGGAATCGATTTCTTCCGGTTGTATGACGAAGAGCCCATCCGGCTTCCGCCAGTCCGAAGCAATCTTGGCCAGGAACTTGTTCGGAGCTACACCTGCCGAAGCCGTCAAATTGAGTTCCGTGCGAATCTGCTCGCGAATCGTGCGCGCTACCTCTGTCGCGGTCAGTGCTGTCTTTGCCACGGAGACGTCGAGGTACGCCTCGTCAAGCGACAACGGCTCGATCAAATCGGTGTGGCGCATGAAGATTTCGCGCACCTGACGTGACACAGCTCGGTAGCGGGGAAAATCCGGAGGCAGGAATACAGCGTCAGGACAAAGACGTTCCGCTCGAACGGTCGGCATCGCCGAACGGACTCCCAATTGCCGTGCTTCATACGATGCAGCACAGACGACGGAGCGGCTAGCCCGCCAAGCGACAATGACGGGCCTGCCCCGCAGTTGCGGACGATCGCGCTGCTCGACAGACGCATAAAACGCGTCCATGTCGATATGAATGATCTTACAAACCGTCATCGGCCCTCATCTTATTCCAGGGCCTAAGCAAGCGCGAGGGTTTGCTGGTTTGCACCCTAGATTCCCAGGGTGCCGTATTGGGAAGAAGCTGAACTCACGCTGGCGGCAGCGCGAAACAACCAACAGCGGAGCCTGCTCTATAAGGCGCGCGGCAGCGGGCTCAAACTACAACCGGCGCTCATCCGTTTTCCTTCCGCAACCCGGGTCGCTTCGTTCATACCCGACGAGGTGCGGGCGGACGCTGCGCTCTCCATGGTGGTTGCTTTAAAGAGCGGCTCCAAGCGGCGTCTCGGATGGACCAAAAAAAAAACGAGGGCGCAACGCGTTTTGGCGTGTTGCGCCCTCCAAATCGAGCCGTAAGCTTCAGGCTTCCGAATCAATTCGGCGACTCAGCAGCCTTACGACTTCTGAGCTCCTAAACTGAGGCGGGCAGCCTATGAGCCTCTCGGTTCAGCCTGGCGCCACAAAAGTCATGAGACTTTCACGTCGCCCGAAGCGAACCTCCAAGCCTCTGAGATTTGTACTCGATCGAGCGTTGGTCTGGCCTTGGAGGCCGGGGCAACACCGACCGCACCGCTATTTCTCAGAGCCTCGCGAGCCAGCCTCGCGTCACAATCGCCGTCAGGCGCCTGCGACATCTAGGCTGAATCGCGAAGTCTTTCGACTTCCCGGTTCCTCTCCTGGGTCGCGCTAGCGGTTGAACATTCACGATCCCGGAGGCGAACCGTTCTGTCTCTAAGCTTTCCAGTTCAATCTGAGGCGCACGATAAAGGTTCTTCCACGTGGCGTCAACTACATGAGCGCAAGAAAATCTGTGGAAACGTGTGGACGCGTGTGGAAAAACGCGCAAGTGAAAACGTCTTTGTTCTACGTGCACATCATCGGCCCTTGAGCGAGATGGCGACGCTGGGCGCGAATCGGGCATAATAAGGCAGCGGCTAGGGTGCGCCCAGTTCAGCCGTTCGCACGTTCGTGACATTTCAGCGCAAAATTCGGAAGGGTCTTCGCGCCGCGCATCGAAAGGTGCGCGAGGCTCGCATGATCGCAAAAGGGCTTCTCTCGACACAGCATCCGCTGCTGGTGCACATCATACCGACGCGGCGCTGCAACCTTTCCTGCACGTATTGCAACGAGTACGACGATTTTTCAAAACCCGTACCGACCGAGAAGATGTTCGGCCGGATTGACCGGCTCGGCAGGATGGGCACCGCCATTATCACCATCAGCGGCGGCGAACCCCTGCTCCATCCTGACTTGGATGCGATTATCGCGCGTATCCGCCAAAACGGAATCATGGCCGGGCTCATTACCAATGGCTATCTGCTCGTCGCCCAGCGCATCGAGCAGCTCAATCGCGCCGGACTTGAATACCTGCAGATCAGCATCGACAACGCGCAGCCGGACGAGGTTTCAAAAAAGAGCCTCAAAGTGCTCGATCAGAAGCTCCAGCTGCTGGCCGAATACGCGGAATTTCAAGTGAACATCAATTCGGTGCTGGGCAGCGGCGTAAACAACCCGGAGGATGCTCTGGCCGTCGCGCGTCGGGCGCAAGGGCTTGGGTTTACCTCAACGGTCGGCATCATTCATGATGGCAGCGGGCAACTGCGGCCGCTGGGCGCACGGGAACAAGAGATATTCGAAGAAATCATGGTACTCGGAAAGCGATCGTTTTCGCGCGTGAATGGTTTCCAGCACAATATTGCCCGAGGTCAAGAAAACGATTGGCGCTGCCGTGCCGGCTCCCGCTACCTCTACATATGCGAGGACGGATTGGTGCACTACTGCTCGCAGCAACGCGGCCATCCGGGAATTCCCCTAGAGGAATACAGCGAAGCACAGCGGCGGCGCGAATTTCTTACTAAGAAGGGTTGCGCGCCGCACTGCACAGTTTCCTGCGTTCACCAGATTTCGGTCGTCGATCGCTGGCGCGCGCCGCAAACCTTCGAGGCAGGACCGCCCACAGCATCTGAGCCATCGGTCGAACTGACCGGACCGGCAGCCCACGACTAGGCCCTCAAGCTCTGGTTGCTGCGCTGGGTTGTTCCCCCGGACGCCGTCTGTGGCTAAACTCGAGGACGGATTGCAACCGGGAAGGCAGCAATCCGCACCGCCTGGTTCCATATCGAGGACCCTTCCTGCGCGACCCGCCCGGTGGCGACCTACTAATTGCGCGTGCGCGCGTCCTGGATGGCTGTGCCGGCGGGCTCGGAGCGGAAGGACTGAAACCACTGCTCGTCCGCCTGAACGCATTTCAGCAAAACCGCGATACGCTTACCAACGCAGTTTTCACAGAGAGAGATACAGGGGCCTTCCGTAAGTAAAATGAATAACAGATGAGCGCCACTGCGGAGTATGTCCGGCCGATGCCGGAAGTCAATCCGTGGCTGATCGCAGCCACGGTCATTTCGGCTACGTTCATGGAAGTGCTGGACACGAGCGTCGCCAACGTCTCTTTGCCGCACATCGCGGGAAGCCTTTCGGCGAGCGTTGACGAAAGCACATGGGTGCTCACATCCTATCTGGTCTCGAACGCGATCGTTCTGCCGCTGACCGGTTGGCTGGCCACGCTTTTCGGACGGAAGCGATTTTTCCTCGGCTGCGTGGTGATCTTCACACTGAGTTCCCTGCTGTGCGGGATGGCGCCATCACTTTCGGCCCTGGTCTTCTTTCGCGTGGTTCAAGGGGCGGGCGGCGGAGGCATGCAGCCGCTCTCGCAAGCGATTCTCGTCGATAGCTTCCCCCGCGAGAAGCAAGGAATGGCCATGGCCATTTATGGCATGGGCGTCGTCGTAGCGCCGACGCTCGGGCCCACGCTGGGCGGATGGATCACCGACAACTATTCGTGGCGCTGGATCTTCCTTCTCAACGTGCCGGTGGGCGTCGTGTCGGTCATCATGATTGGGCTATTGATCAGCGATCCGCCGCACATGGTCCGCAAGACGTTCCGGCAGGGACTGCGCATCGATTTTCTCGGCTTGGGGCTGCTGAGTATCGGGCTGGGGTTTCTGCAGGTGCTTCTTGACAAAGGCGAGAGAGACGATTGGTTTGGTTCTACGTTTATCACTTGGGCGACCGTCATCTGCGTGACCGCGCTGATCGGGCTCATTCTTCACGAACTCACTACGAGCGATCCGGTAGTCGATTTGCATCTCTTCAAAGACCGGAACTTTGCCATTTCGACATTCATGATGTACACGCTGGGCGTCGTCCTGTACGGCACCACGCTGCTGCTTCCGATCTTGTTGCAGACGCTGATGGGCTACACGGCGATGCAGAGCGGCCTGGTGCTGCTGCCGGGAGGACTCGTGCTTTTGGCTGCGCTGCCGTTTGTCGGCGCGTTGCTCGACCGTTTCTCACCTCGATGGATCATTGCCAGCGGTCTGCTGATCATGGCGACGGGACTGTTTCAGTTGTCGCACCTCGATCTCAGCGCGGGCCCGCGTTCGCCCGTGAGCGACTGGATCGTTTCACGCATGGGCACAGCATTCCTATTTGTGCCCATCAATGTTATGGCCTTTTATTTTGTGCCCCGCGGGAAAATGAACAACGCCTCCGGGCTGATCAATCTGGCGCGAAACGTGGGCGCCAGCACGGGTATCTCGTTTGTGACCACCATGCTTGACCGGCGATCACAGTTTCATCAAAACGTACTCTCAGAAAATCTGCGGGCAGGGAATCTTCGCTATCAGGCGGCCATGCACCATCTGACCCAGCTTTTGACGGCGCGGGGCGAGAGCACCACTCAAGCCTTATCGGGCGCGCACGCTCTCGTGTACAGTGAAATGCAGCGACAGGCGATGATGCTGTCGTTCATCGATAATTTCCGCCTGATGGGCACCATTTGTTTGTGCGTTTTGCCGCTTCTATTTGTCATGAAGCACCGTAAAAAATAGCTGCTTTCTGCGCAGGATCGCCGCGACAAAATCAGTTGCGATTTCGATTTGCGACTACGAGGGCTGGCGCTCAGTCAGAATCTTCAGAAAGGAGCCGCCGCGAAGTTCGCCTTGAGATAGCGTGGTGAGCTTCTCGACCTCTTCGGCGGCTACCGCGCCGCAGTTAATCGCCTGCACCAAGTAGTTGAGCAGACCCTGCGCCATCGCCGCGTCGTCGAATATCTGCCCGACACGAGTCGCTTGGGCGGCCTTTGCGATGAAGTTGCGAAGGCGTTCTGCCGACGAGGTGAGATTCTTCAAAAAATAGGAATAGACGGCGGCATAGCGGGCCGGCAGCTGCGCGGGATGTAGATCCCAGCCCTGGTAGTAACCGGCTGCCAAAGAGCGGCACACGTTTTTAAAATGAACCTTCCAACCGTGATGAACTGCAATGCAGTTTTCCTCTACCTGTCTCGCGCTGAGCGCAGCGCCGTCTTTCGACCCACGGTGGGGAGGGATGGGCATGATATTGGTGGGCCCATCGGCGAGCCGGATGCCGGTGCCTGCGAGTGCGACCTGCATAAGGCAACGCGCGAAATAGGACGCCACGTGCGCACCGGGCTGATGGGTAGCGGCGATCTCGAGCGAAGCCGTGTAATCGTACGGCCCAAAGTGAACAGCGGCGCAGCGTCCGCGAGCTGCCCTGACCAGGGCCAATAGACTGGCTTCCCCGCGCTCATTGAGAATTGCCTGAGGCGTTTCGACCATCAGCTCGATACGCAGGGCACCCGGCTCGAAGTCGAGAAGCGGCTCCAGGCGCGAACAGATGTCGGCCAGTGCGGCGACTTCATCGGCTAAGGAAACCTTGGGCAGCGTGACGTAGAACGGTTTCGGCAGTTCGCCCCGCGCCTGGGATGCGAGTTCGGTGAGGAAGATGTCCAGCGTGCGAATGCTTCGCTTGCGCAATTCTTCATTGAGGGGCTTTATGCGGATGCCGATAAAGGGCGGCAGCTCACCCGAATTCATCCCCAAGCTCAGTTCCCTCGCGGCAGCCGCAGCATGACCGTCTTCTTCATCATCCGGCCGGTTGCCGTAGCCATCTTCGAAATCAATGCGCAGGTCCTCGATCGGTTCGCGGCGCAGCTTTTCGCGAATGCGACGGTAAATCGTGTGGGCCAACAAAGCTGCGGGATTTTCCCTGCGGGCGGCTTGCGGATCTAGATCGATCGACTTGGCGATCGCCGCGACTAGATCGGGCGAGTCCGGCAGGCTGCTCGCACCGGGCAGACCCACGGCCTTGGCAAACGCCGCAAAATCGGGTGCGTATTCGTCGAGCGATTTGAGCGCGAGATCGCCGAGACGGCGTGCCGTGCCAGAACGAAAAAGATGTGCGCCCCCATACACAACATGAATCGGCTGACGCTCACCCGCTGGCCCAGGATAGCGGCGCTCGAGCGCCTGATGTGCTTGTTCGAGCCGTGCGGTGATTTCGCGCAGCGATTCGGAATTGAGTGTTCTGTTCATAGCTTCTAGGTTGTCCGAACGAACCCGACAGCATACATTTGATTGCCCGCGTCCGATCAATTTTCATGGTATCTTCACGGCCATCCAACCGGGCGCTGTTTTTCGGCATCTCCTCACGCTGCAAAACGCTCGGGGACCAGCGCAGCGGAGGCGATTCATGCCTGGAAAAATCCTTATCGTCGACGACGAATCGGCTGCCCGAACCGCACTCGCGACACTTCTGCGCAGGGAAGGCTTCGAGGTGGACGAGGTGCGCGACGGGACCTCAGCACTGGCGCGCTGCGCCTCATTTCAGCCCGACCTAGTTCTACTAGACGTTTTGATGCCCGATGTCAGCGGCCTTGAAGTTTGCCGGCAGATCAAGGCCAAACCTGAAACTCGGCTGACGCCGGTCGTCTTGATTACCGGCTTGAGCGACACGGAAGACCGCATCGAGGGCATCAATGCCGGCGCGGACGATTTTCTGAGTAAGCCCATCGACTTCAACGAACTTCTCGCGCGCACCCGTTCGCTGCTGCGCTTGAAACAATTCACCGACGAACTGGAACATGCCGAAGCCGTGCTGTTCAGCCTGGCGAAAAGCATCGAAGCTCGTGACCCGTACACGCATGGGCACTGTGAGCGCCTGGCCGAAATGTCAGCGTCGCTTGGCGAGAAGCTGGGTCTGGCCCAAGAGGAAATCAAGGCGCTGCGCCGGGCGGGAATGGTCCACGATATCGGCAAGGTGGTTGTGCCCGACACCATCCTGCTGAAGCCGGGCCCCCTTTCGCCTGAGGAAACCGAACTCATGCGCAAACATCCGGTCGTGGGTGAGGAGATTTGCGCGCCCCTTAGGACCTTTCGGCTTGTCCTGCCGATTATCCGCCACCACCACGAGCGGCACGATGGCTCGGGCTACCCCGATGGCTTGCGCGGACCACAAGTTCCCGTAACGGCCGCAGTCCTTCAGCTGGCCGACGTCTACGATGCACTGACCACCGACCGGCCTTATCGCAAGGCTTCCACGTCTGCCGTCGCTCTGAATATCATGCACGAAGAGTGTGAACGCGGATGGTGGAATCGCAGTCTGCTCGGCACATTTACCGAAATGATCGGCAACGGCCGCGCCTATCGAGACGCTCCTTTGCACGGGAAAGGCACACCTGCGCGATAAGTTTTAGACGGGGAGTTTCACGCCTTGCTGACCTGCACTTGTTTGATTCGCTCTTCGCCAGCGTAGAGAACGAAACGCCGGCCGCGCAGAAAACCGACTAAGGTCTGCCGCAGTTCGCGAGCGAGCTGCACTGCCAAGCTCGAAGGTGCCGAAACCGACGCGACTACTGGCAGCCCCGCGACAATTGCCTTTTGCACGATTTCGAATCCACCTCGGCCACTCACGAGCAGCGCGGACTCGCTAAGAGGAATCCGATTTTCGAGCAGCGCCCAGCCGATCACCTTGTCAACCGCGTTGTGCCGGCCGATATCCTCGCGTAGGACGAGCAAATCGCCGCTGGAGCTAAACAGCGCGGCAGCGTGCAGGCCGCCCGTCCGTCCAAACACCGCCTGCGACTCGCGCAATGATTCTGGCAAGCGCACCAGCACCTCGGCATCCAGGCGAAAATCCGGATTGGGCGGCTTCAGCGTTCGGGCACGAACGGAATCGATAGATGCTTTGCCGCAAATTCCGCAGCTCGACGCTGCAAAAAAATGTCGACGCATTCTTTCGAAATCGGGCGCTGACTCACGAGCCAGGGCCACGCGAACTACGTTCCCGCGATTCTTCTCGCCGTCGCCGGTGTCATGAGCGAGAGAGACAATTTGCTCGCCTTCGGTGACCAGTCCCTCGGTGAACAAAAAGCCGGCAGATAATTCCAGGTCGTGGCCTGGTGTCCGCATCGTTACGCTCAGCGGGTCATCGCCGACGCGAATTTCGAGCGGCTCTTCTGCGGCGAGATAATCGTCCTTCCGAACGACTTTGCCGTCATCCCATTCGGAAACTTGCGTCAGATCAAGGCTGCGCGGTTTTCGACCCAATCGGATATCTCCGCAGGCGTGATTCCGTCAATTGTACTGAAATACAGGATACATCTGGCGCGCCTGTGGCGGGCTAAAAACGGACTGGCTCGTCCCGGAGGATTCGAGACGAGCCAGGGGGGCGTTGCTCGGCGAGGGACTACGAGGAATGTCTAGTCGTGTTGGCTACCCTCCGCCTGGATGGAGACGACTTCGCCTGTGATCGGATCAAGAAAGACCTGCTCATGCCGGAAATGGTTGAAATCGAACATATTCGTCAACGGCCCCGCCAGAGCGTCAAAGGAGTTGTCGATTCGGCCCAGGTCCCAGTTATCTTCGATGAATCGGAGAATCGAACTCTGGTCGGCAAGACCGTGGTCCACGAAGTTCTTCTTGGCCCAACCCGAAATGACCTGCAACGGGATTCGCGGCCCATAGCCGCAGCGGCCCTGGAACCCACCGAGGGCGCTGGCGCCAGTGCCGCACAAGCCAACGCCCGTCAAAGCGTCAGCCTGGGTAGCGGACTGGTTGACGATTTGCCCCAGTTGGTGGTCGTACCACCCGTCGGAGTCGTCCCAGGTGATGATCACGGCGATTTCAGGCCACTGCTCTAGAGACTGAAGGGCATTGATCGTATTCACCAGGAATTGCTGTTCATCGAGGGGGGTGGAATTGTTGGGGTGACCGTCTTGTGCGCGCGGGGCTTTCAGGAAGCTGACCGCCGGTAGATTGCCAGCGAGCGCGGCATTCCAAAAGTCGGAAATATCGTACTGGTGGTTGGCCTGATCGCTGTATCCGATCTGGGCGATCGAACTCGGTGGCAAATGGTGCTTGTTTGAGGTTGAAAGGTAATACTGGAAGGGCTCGTGGTGCGCGCTGTAGGACGCGACGGAAACGCCGTCGAGGCGAAGCTGCTTGGCGCCGCAAACGGCGGGAATCACGCCTGGGCCGGAGGTCGGCTTAAACCCGCCTTCGAACCAGCCCCACGTGATGCCCTTAGCGTTCAGCAGATCGCCAACGTTCTTGTTGGTGTTGAGCATGCCGACCTGCTCGTTGCCGCTGCAATCGTCGTAGAACGGATCGGGGTCACCAATCACGCTATTGGCAACCACGTCGCCGCCAGTGTTAATGCTCTGATCCACTCCCCAAGTCTGGCCGGAGATGAGGTTCAGGGCTCCCGGTGTCGACGGCCCGAACGTTGTGCCGTAATGGTTGTCATGCAAGGCGTAAAACTGCGCGTAATTCCACAGCGCAGTCACGGTGTTGCCATCGTAGTAGCCCATCGTGATTCCTAAGCCGTACTGCGTCAGATTAGGTTGCGGGCAACCGGCCAATGCTGGAGTGTCCGGCGAGGTGTTCTCCGGGAACTTGTCCATCAGACCATGATCGAACGCCAGCTGCTCTGGTGTGTAGTCGTGATTCATATCGCACGTCAAATTCTGGCTGCGGTCCAGTCGAAACGGCTGCTTCGAATTTGGATTGTGTGTGAGCAGACCGGGAGTCAACCCATTAACCGTAGGCGTATTCGGCTTCGCGCCTTGGAAATAAACGCTGCCGTCGAGATTCGGCTGTGCATTCGGATAGGTGGCGAAGTAATGGTCGAACGAGACGTTTTCTTGAAAGATCACCACAAGATGTTTGATCGGAGTCTGCGTTAGAAAGTCGTTGGGATCCCCATTTTGCTGGCTATCGTGGCGGTGCGGGCCGTCCGCCAACAGAGTGCCGGGGCCAGCAAGCGCCAGGTTGCATGCCAAGACAGCAGTCCCGAGCCAGCGAAGAGGTGTTCGAATCATGTTTTCTCCTCGGAATCTTTTTAGGTTTGAGTCCGCGTTACAAGGGAGTCCGAAGCAATTGGTGCTCTCCGACCGAAATTTTGCGGAATCAAACGAGTGCACAAAGTGATTACCCGACGGTTGTTAGCGCAAGGTGAAGGAAGCGTTAAAAGTTTTTCGTGCGGGTGTTATTGACCTTTATTCGCTGTTTAATTTTGCAGAAACGTTTTCAAAGCGGAGCGACGATTTCCTCTGCCAGCGCTGAGAAGCGTGATGCGCAATTCATCACGGCTTCATTCTGCTGAAACAGATTCCTCTTATTTTGCCGCGGCCTTGCGTACCTCACGCCTGTGCCGAAATGGAGGCCTTGGTATGTTCCAACGCAGCGTAAGTTGGCTCGCCCTGGTACTGGTTTTGAGTGCTCCGCTTGCGTCAGCCGAGCCCGACTACGCTGACGGACAGCCCGCCGCGCCGCCAACTACGACGCCTATCAAATACCTCGTGGTGATATTGGGCGAGAATATTTCGTTCGACCATTACTTCGCTACATATCCGAATGCGAAGAATCCACCTGGTGAGCCAGAGTTTCTCGCTCGGCCGGACACCTCGGCTGCTAGCCAGGCTTCCATCACTCGCTTCATCGAGGATACCTGGCAGCTTGGCCAGATTGGCGACCAATCCTTCGATGCCACCGCGGGTTGATTCTGGATCTTTTCGACTTAGAGCACGGCGGTGAGGGAGCGCCGGCACGCATTGTGGTCCTCGACCCGTCCACGGGCGAAGCGCTCGTTCGTGGCGAGTGACACTCGGCTGCTCCTTAGTGTCAGAGAACTGTGACGGCTGCTGCCACGTTACAGCCGATGAGTGAAAAAGGCGCTTTTTTGGCGTCAATTTGTGCGCACAATCGGAATCACCCGCACATTCTGCCACAGCGCCAACCGTTGCTTCCCTTGCCTGCCCGTTGCTCCTGCTGCTACACTAACGCGGCAAGAGCTCGATCGCCGCTCCTGCCCTACTTTCCGTAAAGGCTGCGTCATGTCCGGACACTCGAAATGGGCCACAATTAAGCACAAGAAGGCCGCCACCGACGCGCGCCGGGGGAAGGTTTTCACCAAGCTCATTCGAGAGTTAACCATCGCGGCGCGTGTGGGCGGTTCTGACCCAAATTCAAATCCTCGGCTGCGCACCGCCATCCTCGCCGCCAAGGGTGAAAACATGCCCAACGACAACATCGAGCGCGCCATCCAGCGCGGAACAGGCCAACTCGAAGGCGAGACCCTTGACGAAGTCCTGTTTGAGGGTTACGGCCCGGGCGGGGTAGGCGTCCTGATTCAGGTGGTTACCAGCAACCGGAATCGTGTGGTGAGTGAAATTCGCCATTTGATGTCCAAGAACGGCGGCAACTTGGCCGAATCGGGCGCGGTCGGCTGGATGTTTCATCGCAAAGGCGATATCGCAGTTCCGAAAGAGCAGGCCGATGAGGAGAAGATGATGGGTATCGTCCTCGATGCGGGTGCCGAGGATCTCAAAGATGACGGTTCGTCATGGGAGGTGATCACCCCTCCCGAAGTGATGGAAAGAGTTCGCGAAGCCCTCGCCTCTTCGGGCATCAAGCCGGCTTCTGCCGAAGTGGCCTGGCTACCCCAGAACTATGTAAAGCTGAGTGGCCCGCAGGCGCAGCAGATGCTGCGACTCGTCGAAGCGCTTGAGGAACACGATGACGTGCAGCACGTCTATGCCAATTTCGACATCGATGAAAAGGAAATCCAGGCTGCTGTTGCCGGATAGTTTCGCGCCACGCGGCACGGCCTTGAAAAAACACTTCCCTGCGCTTCGGCCGCGCACGTACACTTGTGTCCGCTGACATGTCCGTTCGCTCCCTAAATCCGCCTCAACAGCCACGTAAAATGCGTATTCTCGGCGTGGATCCCTCCGTCGCTGGCAGGACCGGATACGGCTTAATCGAAACCGACGGCTCTAGCGCGCGACCCATGCGTTTCGGTGCGCTGCGATTTCCCGATAGCCTTACATTCGCGGTCCGCCTGCGCGAAATTCACTTCCTTATTTCCGGCCTGGTCGAGCAGTTCTCTCCCGATGCGGTTGCTGTGGAGTCCGTATTTGCCGCGCTGAATATTCGAACCGCCCTCAAGCTCGCGGAGATGCGCGGGGTGGTCCTGCTGGCCGCCGCACAAGCGCAGATTCCCGCGCATAGCTATTCACCGCGCGAGGTAAAGGCCAGCGTGGCGGGATTTGGGGGAGCTTCAAAGCAACAGATTCAACAGATGGTGCGGTCACTGCTTGGCTTGGCGGAGATACCGCAACACGACGACGTCACCGACGCACTAGCCGTCGCGTTGTGCCACGCGCAAGCCTTGCGCCTCAGAGAGCGCATGGCCCTTCAGAGTCAGCATGGATTCGCTATTGACAGAGGAGCTGGCGGATCCTCGCGCGCAGCGAGCGTTTCCGTTTCTCGCGGGCGGTGAATTCCGTGATTGTCTTCCGCCGGCTCCTCGCATTTGTGCTCCTCGGGCTGCCACTTTGCCTGGTGTTGGCTGCGGCTCCCAATGGTGCGACCGTCACTTTCCGCAAGGTCTTCAAGTCCAGCTATCCTGAGTTCGTCGAGATCAAAGTGGACGAATCGGGCTCGGGCAGTTACGATATTCGACAGTTGAGCGACGATCCAGGCCCACAGCCGATGAAGGTGGATCCGTCACTGACTCACAAAATTTTCGATCTCGCCGCCAAGCTCCACAATTTCGATGGCATCGATCTTGAAATCCATCGGCGAATCGCCAACCTCGGCGAAAAGACGTTCCGTTATGATCGTGGCTCGGAGACGCACTCCATCACCTTTAATTACACGACGGACCGCTACGCAGGACAGCTGCTCGACATTTTCGAAGGACTGTCACGTCAGTCGACGGATTTGTCTGATCTTGTCCGCACCATGCGTTACGATCGCCTAGGCGTCAACGACGTGCTCCTGCAGATTGAGCGGGATTACGACCATAAGGTACTCCCCGAGCCCCAAGTATTTCTCGCCTCGCTCGACCAGCTCGCGGCCGACAATCACTACATCGATATTGCCCGCGAGCGCGCCCGCAATCTGGCCTCCCGCATCCGCTCGCAGCAGTGAATGACAGCGCCCGGAGGGGTTTCTCACCGATGCAGCAGGCCTGTGATTGAGATGCTGGTACAATCGGCGCGCCCATGCGTAGGAAAAAAGCAAACGAAACTACATCTTCTCTTCTCACCACCCGACGCACTTTCCTCTCCTCCGGCATCACGGTTGGTGCCGCATCGCTCGCTTTCACCGCGCTCGCGCACACTGCCGGCAGCCAATCTGAGCAACAGCAGCCCGAACCATTCAGGCTCGATGAACTCACCGTCAACGAATTACAGGCGGGGATGCAATCAGGGAAGTTCACGTCTCGCTCTCTCGTGGAAATGTATCTTGCACGCATTGCTCGAATCGACGGCCAGGGCCCCGCGCTCAATTCAGTCATCGAGCTCAATCCAGAAGCTCAATCGATCGCGGATTTGCTCGACGCCGAGCGTGAATCCAAAGGCCCTCGCGGCCCGCTACACGGCATTCCGGTTCTGATCAAAGACAACATCGGCACCGCCGACCTGATGATGACCACCGCCGGCTCGCTGGCCCTCCTCGATTTCACGCCGCTGAAGGATTCAGCCGTCGCGCGAAGATTGCGTGTGGCCGGCGCCGTGATCTTGGGCAAGACCAATCTCAGCGAATGGGCGAATTTTCGTTCTTCTCATTCTTCGAGCGGCTGGAGCGCCCGCGGCGGCCAAACCCGCAATCCTTATGCGCTCGATCGAAGTCCTTGTGGCTCGAGCTCCGGCTCGGGAGCAGCCGTTTCAGCCAATCTGTGCGCCGCAGCCGTGGGCACCGAGACGGATGGCTCAATCGTCTGCCCCTCCTCAGCCAACGGCATCGTCGGCATCAAACCGACCGTGGGTCTGCTCAGTCGTGCGGGAATTATTCCCATCGCCCACAGCCAGGATACGGCCGGCCCAATGTGCCGCACCGTCGCCGATGCGGCTGCGCTTTTGGGAGCGCTCTCAGGCGGCGACCCACACGACCCCGTCAGAAAAACGCGGCCGGAAAGCTTGCCCTCCGATTACACGCAGTTCCTTGATCAAAGGGGTCTCCGCGGGGCGCGCATCGGAGTGGTGCGGAAATCGTACGACTTCACCGAAAGCGTCGCAGACATTCTCGGCGCCGCTTTATACGCAATGAAACACGAAGGTGCCGTGCTGATCGATCCCCTCGAGATTCCGTCCCTCGGCAAATTCGACGATTCCGAAATGGACGTGCTGCTCTACGAATTGAAGACCGATCTCAACGCCTACCTGGCCGGGGCACCTGGTGCGCCCGTCCAGTCCCTCCAGGACATCATTGCCTTCAACGAAGCGCAGCGTGACCGCGAGCTCCAATATTTCGGCCAGGATTTATTCATAAGATCCCAGAAGAAGGGCCCCCTCAGCGATCAGGCCTACCTCAATGCGCTCACGAAAAATCACCGCCTGACACGCAGCGAAGGAATCGACCTCATGATGGAAAAATATCAGCTGGACGCGCTCGTGGCCATGACCGCTGGCCCTTCCTGGCTGATTGATCTTGTTGACGGCGACCACGACACGGGCGGCAGTTCCTCCCTCGCTGCCGTCGCCGGCTATCCGAACGTTAATGTCCCTGCCGGATTTGTTTTCGGTTTGCCCGTTGGAATCTCGTTTTTTGGTCGCGCGTGGAGCGAACCCAAACTGATCAAGATCGCCTACGCGTTCGAGCAGGCCACCCATCACCGCAAACCTCCCCAATTTCTTCCGACCGCAAACCTTTCCTCCAAATCCTGATTTTGGCGCTCGATCGGCCGAGTTAGAATATGCCCGAGTTCCCCTTTCGCCGAGGTGCCTAATGCCGCAAATCCGAGTATTACTGATCTTGCTTACCTTGCTTTGTCCGCTTTCGAGTCTCTCGCAATCCGAGACCACTTCTTCTCCGACCGTACAGATTACCGGCGTCGTTCAATCTTTGAGCGGGAATACGCTAGCAGTGAAACCCCCGCAAAGCCCCGCCGTGTGGGTCACTATTCCGCAAGATCTCAAAGTGGATCGCAGCAGGATCAAACCCGGCGGGGAGGTCTCCGTCGAAGCCCACTGGGCTGTCGTCAGCTACGTTGCGAGCCAAGTGACCTTCCAAAAATAGAGCTCCAACCCAGGCTCCCTCCCGGCGCCGGCGGGATTCTAAACGTCCATACCTCGCCAGACCCTAAAACGTCACGCCAGCCAGCTTTTGCCTTTGAGGAATCTTTTCGCGGTCGGGAAGACTTAGAACCAGTCGCGCAGGTCCGGTCGCGCCCCGTACTATTGTTTCTTCATCGCCCCCACCGGCTGCCCCGGAGGTGCACTAAGCTCAGGCGTGTTTGTAAATTCGTGGACGTGCATTACCGCAATCAACCACGACCCGTCGTCTTGTTTCGTCATGATGAGACTGTGGATGCCCTTCCGCGTAGGTCGCACGGTCCCGTCCTGATTCTTCGCGCCGGTCATTTCCCAATCCACGTCGACGGCCGCCACATCGGGCTTGATAAAACGGATCGTCCGGATTTTCCCTGTCTGGTGGGTCTCACTATAAACGCCGGTCATGAAAGGACCGAATGTTTTCTCCATGCCCTCGCGCCCATGCGTTAGCGTGCCAAAATTGTTAACGAAGTCGCAGTCTTGTGTGTAGGTCATGGCCACCTGGTGAACGTCATGCCTGTTCCATTCATCCATGTAATTCTGCACGGCCTTTTCAATCGCCGCGCGATCCTTCTCCTGCGCGTCGCCCGAATTCTGGGCCGGGGCCGCGGCAACTCCGCTAAACAGAATGCTCAGGCTGACAATCCGCATAACAACTCGCCGTACGGTTTGCATAGCACTGCCCTCGCGCTCCGAGCAATCAATCTCGCCACTGTTCAACGCCGCCGAAGCTTACTCCCCCGCCGCAGCAGTGTAAACCTTTGCCGTCAATCCCTATTTCGAACGAGGCCCGGGGTGCTTATCCTTAGAGGTCCCTGACGCGTTAAAGTGCACACTGAACGAATCTCATCGGTGCTTTTGCGCGATCTAGAGCGGACAAGATATGCGACCTTTTCTGTTGCAAGCGCATCAGTTAAGGGGAGGTTGCTCACATGTTCAAGTTCGGCGCGCGACCCTCATACCTCGCCGTTCTCGCCCTTTTGGTCATACCTACCCTCCCTTCTCGAGCAGTGCTCGCAGGACAGCACACCGATTCGGGAACCGTTCCTGTCACAACCGTCGTAACCGTTTTGGGCCCGAAATTTTCTGCGCCGCCTGCTCTTGGCAAGAGTGACGTGATCGTACGCACGGGCGAGCACCGCGAAAACGTTCTCAATTGGCTTCCCGCCCAAGGCGAACACGCTGGTCTCGAGCTCGCCATTCTCATCGACGATGGTACCGATCTCGGTTCCTACCTCGACGAACTCCGGCGCTTCATCCAGGCACAACCGAAACAGACAAGGGTCGGCGTCTTTTACGCAAGTTTGGGCATGACGCTCACCGCAGCGCCCTTCAGCGCCGATCACGATGCGGTGGCCCAGAAAGTGCGCATCAGCCTGGGCCAAACAGGCACCTCCACCAGTATTTATCTTTCCCTGATTGACGTGCTGAAGAAATTGCAGTCCCTGCCGGGAAGGCGCGAGATTCTTCTGGTAGGCGATGGCCATGACCGCCTGCGCGGCGACCTCCCGGAAAGCCCCGATCTCGGCCGAGCGATCGATAGCGCTTTGAAAACGGGCATCGTGGTCCACACGCTCTACGCCCGCGTAGGGCGGCTCGGACGCCTGTCTTTTGACCTCACTCTGGCCCAGGGCAACCTGACGAAACTCGCGAGCGAAACCGGCGGCCAGTCCTTTTTCCAAGGCCTCGATACCCCAATCTCGTTCACACCATTTCTTAACCAATTGGATATGGTCCTTCACAATCAATATTTCCTGACCTTCGCGACGGCCTCCACCGATAAGGCCAAAGGCGAACTCCGGCGCTTTCAACTTACAACCGAGCAGCGCAACGTCTCAATCACCGCCCCGAGGCGGGTCTTCGTCCCCGGCCCGCAGAAATAGTCGGGCGTCAGCCTGCTGGCCCTGACAGGCGGCGGGTGCTCTCTCTTCGGGTGCACGACCAAACCCAAGCGAACGTCTAGACACTCCCTTCAAAGGATGCTACAGATAGCGCGCAAAATCGTTTTGGTGTGGGGCGTCATGCACAGACCGCTCTCTAGGTCAGTTAAGGTCGGAACCTTCACAGCCCTCTGCTCATTGTGGTTTGTACTGGCCAGCGTGAATCTAACCCCGTCTTCGCACGCTGCGCCGCAATCCTACCTTGAGATGAGCAAGGGCATGGTCGTCGGTATGGCCTTTGACGGCCGTATGGTTTCCGACCTCGACAAATCCGTCGCTTTCTACAAGATGCTCGGATTTACGGAAGTCCCCGGAGTCGATAAATCCTGGCGCAAAGACGAAGTGATGGACCGCATCCACGGCACCAAAGGCGCCGAATCACGTATGGCAAAGCTGCAAATCAATACGAACGTAGGCGAACAGACGCCTTTCACTCTTTACCTTCGCGAATTCCGCGGCATCCAGCGGCGCAATGTGATGGGCGGCAAGCCACCGTGGGAGCCCGGCGCCACCCATGTCGATCTGACAGTTCCCGATGCCGCTAAATTGTGGTCTGATTTGAGGACGGCCAGTATGCTTTGGCCCCGCACGTGGGACGGCAAACTGATCCCCCTGCCGGGCCAGACGAAAGGCACCCTCGCCTACATCACCGATCCTGACGGCATGGACGTTGAGATCGTCGAGCAGAGTGGACCGACTCCGGCGATGAACGGACGTCCCGCGCGCCCAGCCGATCCTCCCGGTTTCAATCACGTTGGCCTGGTCATCATTGATCTCGATAAAGCGGAGGGATTCTACAGCGCGCTGATGGGCGAACAGCTTCCGGCGACGGCTCCTCCGTGGATCAGCGGCGATTTCTTAGATTCCGCCGTTGGCGGTCACGGCAATATCATTCGCCTTCTCAACGGTACCTTTCCGCTGGCGGCCGACCGCGATGCGCGCATCCGATTCGAAATTGTTCAGTATGACAATCGCGGCAAGACGGTCGCACCTTACGATATTACTGATATCGGCGTGAATTATGTCGGCTTTGAAGTCACCGACATCGATGCGCTCGTCTATAGGTTTCTAGGCGGGGGTGTGAAGCTCGTTTCCGATGGAATCGTCGAGATGAAGGGCGGCTACCGCGTCGCTCTTATGCGCGATCCCGACGTTGGTGGCTTTGTCGAATTCTACCAACCGCCCAAGAAGTAACTTGAAGGGTTTGTAGCATCCTGGGTTCGCCGGCCTCGTCGCTCGCTTGGTGTGCCAGGGTGGGATGCTTTCGTCGACCGACTTCGCGCTTTGAGCGAAGCCCCGAGGGCTCTTGGCGGTTTCTGGCACTTCTGAAGAACACCCCGCGGATCTAAACATTGTGCTAAGTTTTCTCACCTTGGCTCCGACCGATGAAAATCATCCTCGCATCCGCTTCCCCGCGTCGCGCTGAAATCCTGCGCAATGCGGGAATAGCATGCGAGGTTCGCCCGGTGGTATTCGACGAAACGCGTCACCCCGGCGAACTCCGCGCCGATTATGTCCGCCGGCTTGCCCTTGGCAAGGCACGCGCGGCGGCCTCACAGTATGGCGGGGCCGGCGAGTCTCTCTTGGTCGGCGCGGATACGATCGTCGTCGCGGGTGACGAAATTTTGGGCAAACCCGAATCGGCACCTGAAGCGCGCCGCATGTTGCGCCTTCTCAGCGGCGCGGAACATGAAGTGCACACTGGGGTCGCCATCGTTCGCCGCCCGGGTTCGGTCGAAGGAGTCATCGACGAAACGACGCGGGTCACCTTTGCACCTCTCTCAGGTGACGACATCGACCGATACATCGCCAGCGGTGAGCCCTTGGACAAAGCCGGTGCCTATGCCATTCAGGGCATTGCTGGCCGTTACATCACGCGCATCGACGGCTGTTACTTCAACGTCGTCGGTTTGCCCCTGGCCCGCCTTTGGTCGCTCCTCGGCCAGTTCGGTTACAAGGGCTAGTCGCCCGGCCTGTGGCGGGGATGTCGCCACACACGAGCATCTCACGCCGAACCCACCTGGGGCGGAAGCTCGGCTTTCCCTAAAAGCACAAACGGCGGCCCTTTTGAGCCGCCGTGCGGTGTCTTCCACTTTGAAAAGCTGAGACGGATAATCTTGAGTGCTTCGCCGTCGCTACTTCTGTTCGGTTGGCGCTGTCGTCGTAGAAGTCGGCGCGTTTGTCGTTGGCGGGTTTGCGGTCTGGCTTGATTGTGCGGGCGGCGTCGGCTCACCGCGCATGCCATCCTTGAATTCGCGGACTCCCTGGCCGAGTCCCTTCATTACTTCGGGAATCTTGCGCCCTCCGAAAAGTACCAGGATAACGATCGCAATGATCAGCAAATGCATGGGGCTGTCCCACATGGCTACCTACCTTTCACACCCTGGCTGATTGCCCCAGGGTGCCGCTAACTCACACTCCCCAGCTCAAAGTATAACACGCTCGTCGCCCACCCTGCGCGTGACATGTTCGCGGTCAAGGAACTCGAGTAGCGGAATCGCGTATTTCCGGCTTACTCCCGCGACATCCTTGAATGTCACCACGGTGATGCGATCCCCGCGTTCTTTCCTGTACTTGGCAATCAAATCCCTCAGCTGTGCGACCGTGGTGCGGTGGTAAACGAAGTCCTCGGCCACCTTCACTAGCGTCCCTTCGCGTATCAGGATCTGCAAGATCTTTTGCGCTCGAGCCGCTTCCACAGCAACCTTGCCCAGCACCGCAGAGACGCTCGGCACGGTCAATCCCGCACGCTCGAACTCCTTCTCAATCAACTCCTTGGCCCGTGCCTCTTCGTGCGAGAGCGCAATCGCGCGGCCGGCCCGCTGCACCAGCCCGGCCGAGACCGCGATCACTCCCGCTTTCGTCAGGTCGGTGAGCGCCGCCTCAAACAGCTCCGTTCGCGGACTGCCGGCGCGCCCGCGCAGTTCCTGCTTGGGCATGCCGGGCAACAGCGGGTTGGCGCGGTGAAATTCCTCAATCGCATGACGCAACGCCTTCGCGCACTCCTCAAGCGCTTCTGCCGATGCGATCGTGAACGGCTGCTCGCCCAAAATCCTCAGTTTCTTTGTGCCAACCATGCTCGCCGCAGTCTCGCGAATCTCGCTTTCTAGCCAGCCCGTCCGCGCGCGAACCTCCTCAAGGGTGAGTCCCCGCGGCATCGCCTCGGCTAAGGCCACTAGCAAGTCTTCCCGGCTGCCACTCTCGAGCGTTTCGAGAAAATCTCGCGCTGGTGCGTCATCGCGCCGGTGCCGCCGGGCCCGCGCATCAATAACTACTCCGCCGCCAATCGTGACCACGGGCGAAAATTGCCTCAAAATGAAGCGGTCTCCCGGCAGCAGGACGACTTCGCCATCGAGTCGAAGCTGGGCGAGCGCGGATCGGCCGGGGGTCAACCCGTCTCCCTCGAGCAGAATCACCTCGGCAATCCCTTCCGCCGATCCTTGATGAAAATGCACGCGCGCACGATTCCTCAAGACCGGGGCCGAATGGAGCAGCGTAATTCGCGCATCCAGTTTTCGCGTGGGCTCAAACACAGCAGGTGCTCCCAATACCATTCCACGCTGGATTTCACTATGGTCGACGCCCGCAAGATTCACCGCCGTGCGCTGCCCCGCTACCGCCCGCTCGATCGGTTTGCCCCCGGAATGCAGCCCCCGAACCCGCACGCGCCTCCGCGTTGGATAAATTTCGGTTTCCTCGTCTATTTTTACCGAGCCCGAAATCAGCGTCCCGGTGACCACCGTCCCGAACCCTTTGGTCGCAAACGACCGGTCGATCGGAAGACGAAAATGCCGATTCAAATCCTTCTCCGGCGTCCGCTGCGCGACTCCAAGCAACTCCTCTCTCAAGTCATCCAGCCCTGCTGCGGTCCGCGCGCTCACCGGGACAACCGGGGCACCCTCGAGAAACGACCCATGCACGAACTCGTCAATTTCGAGTCGCACCAGATCCAACATCTCCCGATCAACCAAATCCGACTTCGTGATGGCCACCAGCCCACGCGGAATGTCCAGCAGGCGACAAATGTCGAAGTGCTCGCGCGTTTGCGGCTTAATCGACTCATCCGCCGCCACCACCAACAGCACCATATCGATTCCGCCCGCGCCCGCCAGCATGTTGCGCACGAAGCGCTCGTGTCCGGGCACATCCACAAACCCAAAACTCACTTCGCCGAGTTGGAGGAACGCGAAGCCGAGATCGATGGTGATCCCCCGCCGCTTTTCCTCTTCGAGCCGGTCCGGATTTGTCCCCGTCAGTGCTTCGACCAGCGTGCTTTTGCCGTGATCGATGTGACCCGCCGTGCCGATGATGACGTGTTTGGGCGCACCCATAGAGGATCGTTCTTAGAAGCCAATGCTAGCCGGGGGCTTGCCTAAGGTCAAATTTGCGGCTGTGTGGGACTGCTCACCTGCGACGAGCGGAGGCAATTTCGCGCGCGATCGCAAGCGCAACTGCCGGCGGCTCCTCTGCCTCAGTGATCGGTCGCCCAACCACTAAGTAGTCGGCTCCCGCTAAGATCGCTTCCGCGGGTGTCGTTACGCGCGATTGATCACCTGCGCTTCCCTCCGCCGGTCGCACACCCGGCACGACTATTAGAAACTTCGGACCGCAGGCAGTACGAATGGCTCGCGCCTCTTGACCGGAGGCCACCACCCCGTCAAGTCCGGCCTCCTGGGCCAGCTTCGCCAACGCCACCACCCGTTCAGCAGGTGGCCCGGCGATGCCCACACTGCGGAGAGCTGCCTCGTCCATGCTCGTCAAGATCGTCACGCCCAGCAGTTTGGGTCGACTCTTGACCGCTTCTACGGCCCCTCGGGCAGCTTGCATCATGGCGGTGCCACCTAAAGTATGAACCGTCAGCAGCCGCACGTTCGGAAGCTCGGCTGTCGCTGCTACGGCTCGAGCGACCGTATTCGGAATGTCGTGGAATTTAAGGTCCACAAACAGCCCGAGCCCCAGAGCCGCGAGCACCTTGACAGCTCGCGGGCCTTCAGCGGTAAACAGTTGGCTGCCTACCTTAATGAGCCCCACCGATCCTCGAAGCCGACGCGCCAATGCGCGCGCAGGCCCGAGGCGGTCAACATCTAGGGCGACGATTAGTTGTGATGTTCCGAGGCTGGGCGTGAGGGCACCTCGAGCAGTTCGAGCCGGACCTTCGCCGTACCGCGCTCTTCAAACCCAAGCTTGCGGGCCACTGCATAGGAGACGTCAAGCTCGCGACCTTGGATGTAAGGGCCGCGATCGTTGATGCGCACCACTTCGCTACGATGGTTGCGTGGGTTAACCACGCGCACGATCGACCCTAGGGGCAGGGTCGGGTGGGCTGCCGTGGGAGCGTACATATCATAGGTTTCGCCGTCAGCTGTCGGCTGGCCGTCAAAATCCTCTCCGTACCAGCTGGTCATGCACTCCCAGACTGCTAAAGGGTGTTGCTGCCCGTTCGATTTGTAGTTCTGGGTGGAATTGGCTAGGGGGGCTGATGTTGATTGAACAGGGCTGCTCACTCTGCCGCCGGCTGCAGGGTTGGCCGAAGGCACAAGGGTAAGCACACCCAGTCCTAAGAACATGGTCTCGAGAACCACGAAGATCCTAGTTCTCATTTTGTGGTTAACCTCCCTGAAATCAGCAAATTTTACCATCCTGAGGCTCGCCTCGACAACCCAATTAAGTCGCCAGCGATCCTCGCAAACTACTGATTTCAGCTATTTTTTCGCTTTGACACCACGCCTCGAGATCCCCTACAAGTTGCTCGGAAGCTCTTGGATCTACGAAGTGCGCAGTTCCCACTTCTACCGCTGATGCGCCAGCCACCAGATACTCGGCCGCATCCCTAGCGTTTTCAATACCACCTAACCCTACGATGGGGATACTTAGCACCTGATAAGCCTCGTGCACCAGCCTCAAGGTTATAGGTTTGATCGCCGGGCCCGACAACCCTCCGGCCGTACTACCGAGGCATGACCGCCGGGTGTGTGCGTCCAGACACAAAGAGGGGTAGGTGTTGGCGATGACGACGGCATCCGCTCCAGCCGATTCCGCCGCCTTGGATATAACTCTAATGTTTCCAATAACTGGGGAAAGCTTCACCCACAGGGGCCTCCGGCAGGCCCTCCTCGCCGCGCTGACTACCTCCTGGGTCAAGGCCGGGGTAGTACCATACTCGACCCCGCCTCGCTCCACATTGGGGCAGGAGATGTTCAGTTCATATGCTGCTAACCCTTCGGCGTCCTCTAGAACGCGGATGACCTCGACATAGTCAGCCGTCGAGTGCCCGAAGACGTTGGCTATGATGGCTGTCTCATACTTACGGAGTTGGGGCAATTTTTCGGCAACGAATGCCCTGACGCCGATATTCTGCAAACCAATGGCATTGATCATGCCGCCCACGGCTTCCACGATCCTGGGCGGGGGGGAGCCTGCCATTTGCTGGCGGGATAGCCCCTTGACCACGATGCCGCCGAGGCGGTTCAGATTGACAAGATGGGCAAATTCGATCCCGTAGCCGAACGTGCCGCTGGCGGCGACTACCGGGTTTTGTAGGGAAACAGTTCCGATGCTGACTCGGAGGTCAACCCCCGAGGGCCTGTTGGCGGAGCCTGCCTGCTCTTGCGCATGGCCCGCGCGCCGTTGGCTGTGGCGTGCCAGCTCGGGCGAACTCACCACTCAAAGTCTATCACGGCAGGTGAACGCCAGCAGCCAATTTTGCCCTGGCTGTGGTTGAAACAAGCCGAAGTCGATGCACCAAGGCGAGGCGACCGGGCGGCTGAAACGCCCCCAGCTATCACCTCGCCTCGTTTTGATCTCTAATAGGGCTGCTGCGAGCGATTATTCAGAAATTTGCAGACATC
>Ga0126373_10000338_pt1 | contig 30907 bp, 32 predicted proteins | sample PanSoiMetPlot_11_FD_92545 | JGI IMG/M metagenome (GOLD analysis project Ga0126373, IMG submission 92545) | Tropical forest soil microbial communities from Panama - MetaG Plot_11 | ecosystem: Environmental > Terrestrial > Soil > Tropical forest > Bulk soil | place: Panama | collected 2016-02-17 | reverse complement strand
GGAACCATCATTGGTTGGCAATCAAGAAGGCGCGTCTTGAGCCGCAGCCGTTTTGGGGCTACGAGGACATCGGCGCTTTTCTCTTACTCGCCGTTTTGCTGGGGCTCATCCTTCGTCTGCTCGTGCATCTTCAGGTTATCTCTCGGTCCGCGATGAACAACCCGAGTGTCGGGTTGCAGTCCACAGTGGTCACGCTCTTGGGCGCGGGGTTCTATTTCATTCTCAGGCTCCGTCACCGGCAACCAGTACTCAGGCCGCTGGGGTGGGTAGTCCCGAAAGTGGTTTACATCGTCACCGCAGTCATAGTAGGACCTTCGTTTGCGGCAGGCATTGCAATGTATCTGCACCTTCGCAACCAGTTCACGACGCCCATTCCGATCGGCGAACTGCTCATCTTAGGTCTTGTCTTTGGGCCTATTCTTGAAGAGTCATTCTTTCGAGGATGCTTATTGCCTGTCCTCGCTCTGAGCACGGGGGCTGTGCCGGCCGTAATCATCACCGGTGTCGTCTTCGCTGTTTTTCATGGTCCAGTGGATCTGGCGCACTGGGCGACGCTTACCGCGACCGGAATTGCGTACGGCTGGATCCGCTTGGCTTCGCGCTCGACCATGGCACCTGCGCTGATGCATGCCGCCTACAACCTAAGCTTGTGCCTGTTGACCTGTTGACCGCATACTGGTCCTCGGCGATGGCTCGTGGTCACCGACCGCGAGCTGTTCGAAAGATTGAATGTACTCCCGTTGTGCCCTTACGAATTCAAGCTTCGCCTGCTCGGCTTCGACCTCGGCCTGCAACACATCCGGCGCATCTGCTTGTCCGACGTTGGCTAGCTGGTGAGCGGTCGTAGCCGCCTCTGTGGCGATGCCCAGGAGCCTGGCTGCTTGCCGACAAACAGGACTAGACGCGGCCAAGGTCTAAAATTTAAGTGGAGGACCAAGCCATGAAATTCAGCGTAAAAGGCCTGGCACTGGCATCTGGAATCCTGTGGGGAGCGGCGATGCTCGTCATGGGGCTGGCGAATTTGAGCTGGAGCAACTACGGCCGGCAATTCCTCGAGACAATGGGTTCAGTCTACCCCGGCTACCATGCAAGCCGTAGCGTTACGGAGGTCGTCGTGGGGACTCTTTACGGACTGGTGGACGGGCTTATCGGCGGAGCGGTTTTTGCTTGGCTTTACAACCAGTTTGTTCGAGTCAATGTCTAAGCAACCTCTTCTCCGCTGAAATCGATTGCTGCTAAGATTCGCATGTGAGTGTTCGCGAGCCGCCGGATCGCTATCTGTCTCCTGAACAGGCGAAGCGTTTCTATGATCGATTCGGCTCGCGACAGGACTGGCAGGCCTTCTACGAAAATCCAGCCATCAACGAGCTAATCGCGCATGCTGCTTTCGACTCCGCACACTCGGTGTTCGAGTTCGGATGTGGGACGGGGGCATTGGCCGCCCGCTTATTAGAAGGTCATTTGCCCGCAGACGCTCGATATGTCAATGTGGACATAAGCAGCACGATGGTATCGCTCGCCAACGAGCGTTTGAAGCCGTGGTGCGAACGCACGCGAATCTACCAGAGTGACGGTTCCTCACGAATAGTTGAGCCCGAACGAAGCTTTGACCGCTTCGTTTCGACGTATGTGTTCGACATTTTGACCCCAGACTTCATCGATCAACTCCTGTCCGAGGCTCACCGGTTGCTCGTCCCCGGAGGGAAGCTTTGTCTGGTCAGCATGACATTTGGCGCAACTCCTCTTTCCCGCGTCATCTGTTGGGGTTGGCAACACTTGTGGCGATTGCGTCCCGGCATCGTTGGTGGTTGCCATCCCATCGAACTCTCCGAATATCTGCGGTCGGAGTGGTGGGAGGCTATCCACGTGAATAAGGTAACAAGCTGGGGCGTTCCATCTGAAGTTCTTGTAGCTTCAGCCAGTTAAGGCCCGCCGAGTCTGCCCCGCACACTACTCACCTCCGCGCAGGAAGACAGGAAGAAAAAGCGAGGGGAATGATTTGGAAAGAGTGTCCGATCTCCTGCCTGTAGCGTCATGTTTCATGACAACGCCGACCCTGCGATTCCTATACGCTGCGTCGCAATTTCAAGCGCCGAAGCATCTGCGCGTTCGCCGCGACAATAATCGTAGAGAGACTCATGGCGACTGCACCTACGCTCATCGGCAGGTCGACTCCTCTGCGAACAAACAGTCCGGCAGCAACAGGGATGGCGACCAGGTTGTATGCGGTCGCCCAAACCAGGTTTTGAATCATCTTGCGGTACGTAGCCCGGGAGAGTTCGATCGCTCCCACTACGTCCCGTGGATCGCTGCGGACAAGCACGATTCCGGCCGACTCAATCGCGACATCGGTGCCCGCGCCAATTGCGATTCCGACATCCGCGGTGACCAGCGCCGGAGCATCGTTGACGCCGTCGCCGACCATTCCGACTTTGTTGCCAGCCGTCTGAACCCGTTGGACGGCTGCCGCCTTGTCAGCCGGGAGAACCTCGGCCGCGATTTCATCAATTTGAAGGCGCTTGCCGACCGAATCTGCCACGGCTTTCGAATCTCCCGTAATCATCCCCACCCGGATACCAAGCCGATGGAGATCAGAAACGGCCTCATGAGATTCAGGACGAATCTCGTCTTCGGCTGCGAGGCCGCCAAGGAGCCGTCCATCCTCAAGAACGTAAAGGACCGTCTTTCCTGCGGACGCCCAGGCGGCCGCCTGCTTCTCAATTTCAGGAAGTACGTCTGCCTTCGTCTCACTCAGCAGGCGAGGGCCACCGACGACGATCGTCCTGCCGCCTGCAATCGCCTGTGCCCCTCGGCCTGGAAGTGCTTCGAAGTTCGTGGCAGGAGGTAAATGAAGGTTCCGACGCTTCGCATCAGCGACGATGGCTTCGGCAAGCGGGTGTTCGGAATTGGCCTCGACAGCAGCGGCACGGGAAATCATGTAATCTTGGTTCGTTGCCGGAGCGACGGCGACTTCCGACATTACGGGCGAGCCACGCGTGAGAGTCCCGGTCTTGTCGAAAATCACAATGTCCAAATCGCGGGCGCGTTCAAGAGCCAGCCGGTCCTTCACCAGGAGGCCATTCTGCGCACCCAGCGACGTAGAGATCGCGATGACCAGCGGAATCGCCAGCCCCAGTGCGTGCGGGCAGGCAATGATCAGAACCGTTGCCGTCCGGATCAGAGCGTGCTCCTTGTCTCCCGAGAACCACCAATAGATCATGGTGATTGCCCCTGAGGCTACGGCGACGTAAAACAGCAACGCGGCAGCACGGTCAGCGAGCGCCTGCGTGCGAGACCCGGAAGCCTGTGCGGCGGCAACGAGGCGCATGATGCCGGAAAGCGCGGTTTGCTCCCCAACGGCCGTGATACGGATTCGAAGACTTCCACCACTTGCCACCGTTCCGGCAATGACGGTGGCACCTGTCGTCTTTGGCACGGCACGGGACTCTCCGGTGATCATGGACTCGTCCACATCCGCAGCCCCCTCGACCACCGTTCCGTCTGCGGGGACACGGGTTCCAGGCCGAACGAATACGACGTCGTCGACCCGTAATTCAGAGATCGGAACAACTTGCGTGTCGGCACCAGTTACACGCTCGGCAGTGTCCGGCAGCAGAGAAGCCAGTGCATTCAACGCTCCCCGCGCCTGGGCAATGGCTCGCATTTCCAGCCAGTGACCAAGAATCATGATCGTGATGAGGGTTGCGAGTTCCCACCAGACTTCGATCTCAAAAAGGCCGAATGTCGCTACGAGGGAGGTGCCAAAAGCAACCGTAATGGCCAGGCTGATGAGGGTCATCATGCCTGGTTTGCGGTCGGTTAACTCGCCCCCGGCACCGCGCACGAACACAAGGCCGCCGTACAAGAAGACAATGGTTCCCAGAATTGGTGGGATCAGGCGTGAGCCGGGAAAGGATGGCGCCCTGTACCCCAGCCAGCGCTGGACGTCGGTCGACCAGAACACGACAGGAATGGTGAGAGCCAGAGTCAGCCAGAACTTCTCACGGAACATGGCGACGGAATGTCCGGCGTGACGGTCGTGTCCCGCATGAGCGGCCGACATCGGGTGACCCGCATGTTTGCGGGACATTTCGTTCTTACGATGTGCGTCATGGTCCATTTTGACCCCGATTGTTGAAGCCTCGATGATGGATACCCGCGATCCGATCGCCGTGACCGGCAAGGAGATTGCGGCGTCCGACTATCTGCTCATTCTGGCCACGTCCTTAAGCCTTCGTTGCATGCACCGACTCAACTGCAACGGTCTCACCGTTCACTTTCCCCTTGACTGTCGCCTTCTGGCCAGCCAGTTTGTCCAGTTCAGATTCGTGTCCCGCGAGCGTGTAAACCTTATTTCCGACCACGAGTGCGTATTTCATGCCTGTTTCACACATGTCCGGGTACACTCAGCGGGACTTTTGTCCTTGGCCATATGGCGAGCCCCACACATCGAGTCGCTCACCACGCCAGTAAGGGTTTTCTCAGCCGAGGATTTATCTGACTTCGCCGTGGAATCGTGCGGCATTTGCATCTGTGCCGCCATGAGCATCGTAGAACAAGCCAAAAAGGTAACGGACTTTGCGATTGCCGTTTTGAAATTCATCAGTTCTTCTCCTATTGACGTTGCACTGGATTCATAATCATTGTTCCGATCTCGACACATGTCACGTCTCGACTTGGCGCCAGCGGCCTTTGAGAGTACCGCGTTGTACCGCACGCTATTTCATAACTAAAACAAAAGGGGAATGTATGCCCTGTTCCACTCCGCTGCTTTGGCTGTCAATTCGCTGACTCCTCCAATTGTTGGGCCATTTTTTCATGCATTCCCGCAAGCTCGAACGCCTTCTGTTCAGCCATGCCGTAGTAACCGGCCAAATTGCGGCAATGCTGTCCGAGCGCAAGCTTGGAGGGATATCGCTGAGGGTTCTTGTCGTATTCAGCGCCCATCTCCGTGTGCTCTTTCTTTTTTTCATCAAGTTTCTTGGCTTCGTCTTCGTAGTACGCAGCAATTCGTCGGTGATCTTCAGGCGATTTTGCCAACGCTATCAGTTGTTTCAGTTCCTTTGTCGTCAAAGACGCCTTCGAAGACGTCTTTGATGCCTGTGGTCCCAGAAAAAAGAAAGAAGCAGCTAGAAAAAACAGCAGGGCGGGTTTCATCGCGATTACCTCCTCATCCCGGGGAAGCGGCCCAGTCCGCAACCATAATTCATGAATCGTGGCGCTTCCTTTACGGATCCTCCCCTGGCGGTTTCGAACTGGCATCGGCACGACCGGCGACCTTGCCGGCGGCCTCCGCCAGCTCCTTGGCTCCTTCCTGAATTGCTTGCGCCCGCACCATGACCCGGTTGTGCTCGATCGAAAACGGAACGCGTACCGCAACGCACCCTTTATCCGGGGTCATCCGTTCGCCCTGGCCGCCTATGGTCATCGCGGTTCGGCATCGCCCGCAGATGAACTGGCCAGCTTTCAAGTAGTGTTGGTTGCGGAACGAATAGCATGTCGTGCAGGTAGCGAATGCCGCCCGAATGACACCGTCCGAATCCCGATTTACCAAAAGTCTCAACCGCTCCGAAGCGCCGCTGGGATATGTGAAGAAACGACTCTGACCTGGTTCGAGATTCCATAGGTCATAGACGAGATCTTGATCCGGCTCCAGTGTGACCGCTGGCAAATGATCTGAAGCACTCGCCTTTCTGGCGGTCCACCACACAATGCCCGCAGCTGTTCCCCAAATCGCCAAGAGCAGGCCAGCGAGCAACGTCCAGGCACCCCAGCTTTGCCGGCTGAGTTTTCGCGGTCGCTGTTGCTTTCGCGTTAAAGGAAGATGCGCTGGCCCCAACATTTCTGAAACTCCTTATCGTGTAACTTCGCCCGCTGGAAATTCTCCGTCGCCAGAAAGCCGAACACTGGGTCAAGCGGACGATACTTTCCGAAAGCTCCACTGCCGCTCGCACGCCCCAAGTTGCTTGAGCCGCTGTTTCATCTCTTCCAGACACCGCACTTCGCACTGATCGACCGGCTGATCGAAGCCTCGCCGGTGAAGGACCTTCCGGCTGAGAGTCACGTCCGGGCGGAGAGCGCGTGCGGTTGAATAGCGAAGCGCCTGTTCGTAAGGGCCCACTTCGTACCTTGAGGGACGCTCTTCGGCGGGAAGAATCCAATCAGCAACCGCATGCAAGGCAGCGAAGACTCGCCGGCACGCCGGGCATCCCGGACCAATGTGCTCGGTTCCGGCCTCGGGAGTGCCGGTGAGCTCCAGTTCAAACCCCACCTGCCTCTCTTTGCCTTCCGCCATCAGGTATTCCGGCCAGACTTCCCAGCACACCTGATAACGGCTGACGAAATCAGCCAAAGCTGAAGAAGATTGTTCTGTTGCCGGCATACGCACCTCCATTCGCCAGCCGTTTGACCAGTCGACTTGCGTAGATTGCGATCAGATCGGGCCGATCACCGCAGTGAAGGGCCCGATCTTTCACCTCCGCCTACTACCAATTCGCCAGCGAGCGCCTCCACAGCCACCGCATTGTTCGCGGAATGATGCAAATGTAAATGCCCCCCACAGCTTTGATTTGGCTCGCCACAACCCACGAGCGAACCATCTCTGATCTCCAGCACCCGATCGGCTCGCGCAGCGTTTTCCCGATTGTGGGTGACCATGAAAATCGTTTGTCCCTCGCGATTGATCTGCAAGAAGACTTCCATGATCTGGTCTCCGGTCCTGCGGTCGAGCGTTCCTGTGGGCTCGTCGGCAAGGAGCAGAGGCGGCTGGTTCACCAGCGCTCTGGCGATTGCGAGGCGACCCTGCTCTCCACCCGACAGTTGGTTGGGCAATCGTGAAGCCTTGTTTCCCAACGACACGCGCTCAAGTAGATCCATGGCGCGCTCGCGCTTTTCCTTTGCGCTGACAGAAGAGGTTGCCAGTGGAAGCATGGCATTCTCCACCGCGGTGAGGTACGGCATCAGGTGATGTTGCTGGAACACAAAACCCAGGTATTCCATCCGGAAGTCCGCTCGTCTTTCGTCGGTGAGGCCATACACGTCGATTCCGTCAATCACGACTCTGCCCAAGGTCGGACGATTCATCGCCCCGATGATGGTCAACAGAGTGCTCTTGCCCGAGCCCGAGGGGCCCATCAACGCAATGAACTCGCCTTCTTGAATGTCCGCGTTGATGTCAGTGAGGACGTGCACAGAGCCTTCCGCTTCCGTCTCGTTGTAGGTCTTGCTGACGTTTGCGATCGAGATGAATGCCACCTTCGTCCTCCTCAGATGCAGCGCACCGCTTCCGACGGATCGAGCCTTGCCGCCCGCACCGCTGGATAGATGCTGCTCAAAGTCCCGATCAGCAGGGCTCCAAGCAGGGCGACAGCCGGCAGTATCGGATTCAACTCGCGCCCCACTCTCCCATCACTGAAATAGGGCAAAACGATCCAGCTCGCGGTCAGCCCTGCTATCCACCCGAGCAGTCCTCCGGCTGTGCTGATCACTGCCACTTCGATAATCAAGCCCTTGATGATGTGAGTCCGCCGAAATCCAATCGCCCGCAGCACACCGATTTCTTTCGTGCGCTCTACGACGGCTCCCATCATCGTGGTGAAGATCATCAGGGCGCCAATGATCAGAACCACAATGGCAACCGCGGCCGAGAAGCGCGTGAGACGTGCAACCATTTCGGTTCGGGCCTTGACCGCCTGCTGGATGGCCGAGACCTTGGCGTGCGGTAATTGGCTTCGAATTTGCGTCACGATCTCTTCCACAGGACAGCCCTTGCAGAGCGCGCTCACCTCAATCACATTTACTTGATTGGGCTTGCCTGCGAGCTTCTGAACGTGCGCGAGATCGCCGAAGATCATCCGGTCTTCGGGTCCGCCCGTAGCCCCAATCACACCCGTCACGGTGTGTGAAGCACCAAAAAGGAACACTTGGTCTTTGACGATCTTGAACGAGACCTCGTCTTGCGGAGAACGGTGCGAGCTAGCAGTCTTTTGGACAACCTCACCGCTCGGTTGGATGATCGAGAGTGCGCGGGCGACCTCGTAGCCGACCAGCACGTCAGTATCGGCTTGAGGAGTTTTTCCGGTGATCCGCCACCACTGTCTGAGCTTCAGCTCATTCCTGAAGTCAACGCCGGCCAAGAGTACTTGTTGGCCTTCAACCTGCGCTGCGCTGAGCACTTTCGGAGCGATCACACTCAGCCTTTTGCGGTAAGGGATCTGTCGGATCTTGTCGAGATCTTCATTGGTCAATTGGTGTGTGTCGAAGGTCACTCCCGGCACCGACACCCCGCCGTAGTCGAGGGCCAGGCTGTGCGATTGCGGCACGATAACGATGTTGGCGCCAAAGCGGTCGAGTTGCGTTCCAATCTCTTCCTCAATGGAGTGGCTCAAGCTGAGCAGGGCGACGATCGTGCCGACCCCGATCGCAATCCCAGCATCAGGAAGAGCGCCTTGCCTCTGCGGCGGTTCAGATTGGCGAAAGCCAGTGTGCTGATTCGCATAACCTTCTCGGCCTTTCGTTCCTTTAGAACAGCTCCGTCCGGGTTTCCAGATCGCTGGCAGCAATCAGGAGTTTGTCTCCTTGCACCTTCCGGGGAATGCCGTCGGGGTTGCAGCCACCAGTGACCTCATTCACGAGAGCCGACGGGAAATGCTTGCGGCAGTTGTTGCACACCATGTCGTCTCCCTCCTGGTGATACCCTCTCTTTTCCCGGTAGCAGACGACGCAGGCATCAGCTGCCGCGCGATACACTCCGTCGGAACTTTTCATCACAAAGAAGCGGTCCGGTTTGCCGCCCGAAGTCTTGTATTCGTAAAACTTTGCTTGGCCGCTGCTGAGCTCTGACAAAGGGATTTCGATTTGCGCCGGAGATCCACCCGGAACTGCGGTCACCTCTGTCACTGCATTCGATTTAGCAGAACCGGCAGATGCCAAGTAGATCAAGGCGATCACGAGGATCACACCCATGATCGCGAGTACGATATTCGGGCTGATGCTCCGCTTGAGGTTGTGGGCTTCGGTGAAACGTTGTCGTTTTTGTGTGCGTCGGTCTTTGGATGAGTGCGACATATTTAGGTTCTCCAATAGGAGCTAGTGATCGAAAACAAATTCTCCTGGCAGTTATTCATAGCCTTCCGCTCTGCCGATCGTGTCGACTGCGTAGACGACCCCGGTGGCGGCGGATTGTCTTTCTCCGGTTGTGGCGGATTTAACGTCCGCGCTTTTCATCAGGCCAATGGCATTCAGCACGGCGGGCACGTAGTTTTGCGTCTCTGGCGGCAGCATCCCGGCACGTGCAATCGAGATGAAGTCACGATTTGCGGCATGATCGAGTGCACGCCGCACGGCATCTTCGCCCGCATTGTAGGCAGCAAGAGCTAGGGGCCAGCTACTGAACTCAGCGTACAGATCCCGCAGGTAGCGTGCTGCTGCGTGGGTCGACTTGTAGATGTCCAGTCGCTCGTCGACTTCCGACGTAACCGCGAGGCCATAACGCCGCGCGGTATCTGGCATGAACTGCCAGATACCGCGTGCGCCTCTGGGGGAAAGAGCCGTGGGCAAGCCACCGCTCTCGACTAAAATCACACCCAATAGTTCTGATGGAAGACCCTCTTCATGAAGAATCTGCGCCAGAATGGGTCGCAGCATCCTCATTCGAGTCCAGGCGAGATTCCGCTGATAGCCTGATCCATGGTCCTCAAGACCATCAACTGGAGACGGTCCCAAGGGAGCCTTTTCGAACGCAGGGTTCGACGATGCGTCTCCGCGCGAGCGTTGGGCACCGGCAAGGAGGTCATTTGCGGTCGCGGCCAGCGCCCCATGCAGAGAAGAGAAGGTTTCATCAACCGAGGCGGCCGATGCAAGAGAACTAGATTCCTGCGCCCACCCGCCGATGGCCATCACCAGCGACAAAAGGGCCGCTGCTACCCAGCGTCTCCATATTGGTGACCAACCTCGATGATTTAGCCAGCCCGAGATGATCGACGTTCTAAACATGGGCGACCTCGCTCGGCAGCACCGCCTCTGCCTTCAGTCCGGGCTTAACCTCGAAGTTCCACTTCCAGATCGCAAAGATGGGGGGATAAACCACAAGTTCCATCAGAAACGAAACAAGGATTCCGCCGACCAGGGGGGCAGCGATGCGCTTCATGACGTCGGCGCCGGTCCCCGTCGACCACAGGATCGGCACCAGCGCAAACAGCATGCAGGCCACAGTCATCACCTTCGGCCGCAGCCGCTTGACCGCCCCATGAATGATGGCCTCACGGAGATCGTCCCAGCTCTGCATGTGCCCCTTGCGCTGCGCTTCGTGGTAGGCAAGGTCCAGATACAGCAACATGAAGACAGCGGTTTCCGCATCCACGCCGAGCAAGGCAATCAAGCCCACCCAGACGGCAATGCTCATGTTGTAGCCGAGGAGGTAGAGCAGCCAGATCGCACCGATCGCCGAGAATGGAACGGCCAGCAGAATGATCAAGGTTTTCACGATCGAGCTGGTGTTGAAGTAGAGCAGGAGGAAAACGATGAACAGTGTGATCGGCACCACGATCTTCAGCCGTTCACGGACCCGTTCCATGAATTCGTACTGCCCGCTCCAGACAAGCTGGTAGCCAGGCGGGACCTTCACGTTCGCCAGAACCGCTTTCTTGGCATCCTGGACGTAACCACCAATGTCTCTGCCGGAAACGTCCACGTACACGTACCCGCTCAACCGGCCGTTCTCGTCGCGGATCATGCCGGGGCCGGTGAGCGTTCGGATGTTGGCCAGTTGAGCCAGCGGGACTTGGGTTCCCTGCGGTGTGGAAACCAAAACCCGCTGGAGGGTACCAAGATCGCTGCGGTAGTCGCGCAGGTAGCGGACGTTCACCGGGTAGCGTTCGCGCCCTTCCACGGTGGTCGTCACGTTGTCTCCGCCAACTGCCGACATCAGTACGTCTTCGGCATCACCAACCGTGATTCCATAGCGGGCCAATTCGTCCCGCCGAAGATCAAAATCCAGGAAGTAGCCGCCCGCTGTGCGCTCCGCGAACACGCTCGTCGTGCCCCGGATTCCTTTGAGCGCCATTTCAATGTTCTCCCCAATCTCTTGGATCTTGTTGAGATCGGAACCGAGAATCTTGATGCCCAGCGGAGTGCGAACGCCGGTCGTCAGCATGTCGTTGCGCGCCTTGATCGGCATGGTCCATGCATTCGAAATACCGGGAAATTGCATGGAATCGTTCAGGCCGCCAGGCCCGTAGATCAGATCCTGCGTGCTCTTGTGATCGGGGCATGCGCGCCGCAAACCTCTTTGCAGCCACTCCGGCGCCCAGCTTGAATACCAACGCTTTTCCCTAGGCCACTCGGCTTGGGGTTTGAGGACGACGACTGTCTCCATCATGGAGAAGGGGGCTGGATCGGTCGCAGTTTCGGCGCGTCCAGCTTTTCCGAATACGCGCTCGACCTCGGGGAAGCTTCTGAGAACCTTGTCCTGCATCTGCAAAATCCGGCTGGCTTCGGTGATCGACATGCCCGGCAACGTTGTTGGCATATAGAGGAGAACGCCCTCGTCGAGCGGGGGCATGAACTCCGAGCCCAGCTTGAAATAAACGGGAATGGTTAACGCCATCGCGATAATGGCGGCCGCGATGGTTTTCCAGCGGTTTTCGAGCACAAACTCGATCACCGGGTGATAGATCTTCATCAGCGGCCGGCTGATGGGATGGTTTTCCTCGCTGTGAATCTCGCCCACCGCAACCATGTTGGTAAGCTTGGCCAGCCACCGCGGCCGAAACTCGAATCTCTTCAGCCGGATGAAAAGCAGCAAGATCGGCGGCACCAAGGTGACCGCCAAGACCGCGGCAATCGCCATGGAGAAGTTCTTGGTGAAGGCGAGAGGCTTAAAGAGCCGACCTTCCTGCGCCTCCAGCGTGAACACCGGCAGGAATGAAACTGCAATCACCAGCAGGGCAAAGAAACTCGGTCCTCCGACTTCTTTGATCGCGTCGATGATGACGCTTTTGTAGTCTCCCGGCCGCCCTTCCGCTTGCCAGTGTTCCAGCTTTTTGTGGGTTTGCTCGACCACCACAATCGACGCGTCGACCATGGCACCGATGGCGATGGCCAGACCGCCCAGCGACATGATGTTGGCCGTGAGACCCATCGCATGCATGGGAATAAAGGAAAACAACAGGGCCAGAGGAATGGTGATGATGGGAACCATGGCACTGGGGAGGTGCCAGAGGAATATCACGATGACCAAGCTCACAATGGCGAGTTCCTCGATCAATGTGCCCTTCAAGTTCTCGATCGAACGATCGATCAGCTCCGAACGGTCATAGGTGGGAACAATCTCAAGGCCCGGCGGAAGAGTCGGTTTCATCTCCTCCAGTTTCTCCTTCACCCGTTCGATCACCTTTTCGGCGTTCTCGCCGAAGCGCATGATCACCACTGCTCCCACTACTTCGCCTTGTCCGTCCAGTTCCGCAACTCCGCGCCGCAGCTCAGGGCCATACGTCACTGTTCCGAGATCGCGGACGAGGATGGGCGCTCCAGTCGCTGGGTTGTATCCCACGACTGACTCCTCAATGTCCCTGAGCGACTTGATGTAACCTCGACCGCGCACCATGTACTCGCGCCCTGTGAATTCGACCAGTCGCGCGCCAATGTCGTTGTTGCTGTCCTTGACCGCGTCCACCACCTTATTAATGGGAATCTTGTAGCCGAGCAGTTTGTCGGGATCCACATTGATCTGATACTGGCGGACAAAGCCGCCCATGGGCGCCACTTCGGCGACGCCAGGTACGGCCTGCAGTGCATAGCGCAAGTACCAGTCCTGAAACGTCTTCATATCCGCCAGGCTGTATTTGCCGCTTTTGTCGACAAGAGCGTACTCGTAGACCCAGCCGACCGAGGTATAGTCTTTCGCCAATTCGGTCTGAACCCCTTGCGGCAGCCGCGGGAGAATGGCGCTGAGATACTCCAAGGTGCGAGAGCGCGCCCAGTAGAGATCCGTACCCTCGTCGAAGATGACGTACACGTACGAATACCCGAAGTCGGAGAAGCCGCGGATATCTTTTACTTTTGGCAAACCCAACAGAGCGGACACGATGGGGTAGGTAACCTGATCTTCCATGATGTCGGGGCTGCGGTCCCATTTGCTGTAGACAATGACCTGCGTATCCGACAAATCAGGAATCGCATCCAACTTGGTGTTGCTGAGCGAGTACCAGCCGAGCATCGCCACCACACCGGTGAAAAGAAAGACCAGGAACTTGTTACGGGCGCAGATTTCTATGATTCGATTCATCATTGCGAATTCACCTCTTGCATCAGCTCCTGCAAGCGAAAAACTCTCCCCCCGTTCTCCCGGACGAACGTCTCCGCATCTTCTCGATGGGCAAAGGCATAGGTTCCAGGAAAGCAGCGGTCAAAGGTCATTTGCTCGGCGTGTTTTCTCTCATCGACCATGGCCGCATCGTGAGCGCAAAGCACCTTCCGGCTGCCATCGACGAAATAGGCCTGTTCAGGATTGAGCCTCCCGCTGGTGACGTAATCGGTAACCGCGATCAGCCGTAGTGGCTTTTTCTCCTGATAGGCCTCATTGATGGCACAGCGCGCGCAGCAGACGGTTCGGCGGCGGCCAGCAATTTCAGCGATTACCTTGGTATTGGTGTGAATCGAGCGGTGGCAGAAACCGCAAAACGTCTCTTCACGATTGGTCATCACGTAATAGCCGGCACCGATGAGCACTGCCATGACCACCAAGACCGCGGTCGAAATCCATACACGCTTTGTCATTCTCATTCTCCTTGGGCTCAGTGCTTCATTCCGCCCATCGCGCTCGTCAGCCTGCTCTCGGAGTCAATCAGGAAGTTGCCCGAGGTCACAACCGTTTCTCCGGCGCTCAGCCCAGAAAGCACGATCACCTTGTCGTCGACTCTGTCGCCCATCTTCACCTCGCGAGGCTCAAAGTATCCGTCTCCCTTGCTGACGAAAACGGTCTGTCGTTCTCCGGAGTCAAGCACTGCACTCTGCAGCACAACGATCTGGTTGCCGTAATCAACTTTCAGGTCGATATCGGAATACATGTCGGGCTTCAGCTCAAAGTTCGGATTGGAAAACTCGAGGCGCACTTTGACGGTGCGGGTTTGTGGATCCACGGTCGGATAGATGTAGTTCACCCGCCCCGTGTATTTCTTTCCCGGAGAGTAACTCAGCTCCATTTGGGCCATCTGTCCAACGTGGACATACGGCACCTCGTACTCATAAATCTGGGCGTTGGCCCATATGGTGGAGAGATCGGCGATGACGTAGAGATCCATATCGGGCGTGACGGCTGTCTGTGGAAACGCTTTGCGATCCATGACGAAGCCGGTGACCGGGGAATAAAAGGTCAGAGTTGGCGTGATTTTTCCCGTTTCATCCAGCTCTTTGATTTGCTGGTCGCTGATGTCCCACAGGCGAAGGCGTTCGCGCGCGGCGCTCAACAAAGAGTCCGCCCCCTGCGAAACATCGGGGAAGCTCGAGTCTCCCAGGTATTGCTTGCCGCGGCGCGCAATCAGGTACTCCTGTTCGGTCGCAACCAGGTCTGGACTGTAGATCGTGAATAGCGGATCGCCTTTCTTGACCAGCTTTCCTATGTAGTCGACGTATACCTGCTGGATCCAGCCGTTGACCTTCAGGTGGACATGGGACAACTTGGTCTCATCTGCGGAGAGTTGACCCACCGCACGGATGGTGCGAAACAGGCTTTGGCGCTCGACCATACCGGTCTGGACTCCGATCAGTTGCTGTTTCGCCGAGGACAGTTTCACGCTACCGACCGCCATGTTCTCCATCCCGCTTTCCTCGTCGGCGTACTTGGGAACAAGATCCATCCCGTCCGGTGCCTTTCCCGGCTTCTCATAGTGGTTCTGGGGGTTCATGGCGTCGTAGTAGTAGAGAACTTTGCGTTCCGAGGTTGCGCTCGCGGACTTGCTCTCGCCGCCATCCGCCTGTGCGTTGCTGCCCTCGAGCCATGTGCTGATACGGCCACGAAACAGAATCCCGAAAATGATCGCTACCGCCAGAATCAGTGCGAAGTATCTTGCCAGCTTGCGAATCATGGTTCTTTGCTCCTTCATTTCGTCAACTCCACGCCCACCAAAGGTTCCAGGCGCGCCAATGCCATCTGGTAGTTGCTCAATTCCCGGTAGTAATTCACCTCGTAGTCCAGCACTGTGGTGAAGTTTTCAAGGATCGTCAGAAAGTCCACCGTGCCTACCTCGTAGGAAGCCATGGAAGACTCCAAGGTCAGCGATGATTGCGGTACAACCGCCTGGGAGTAGAGTTTCATAAGATCTTCCGAGGACTTTGCCTCGAGGTATTCCGCCTTCACCGCGAAGAACAGTTCGGTCTGACGGTTCTCCTTGTTGAGTTGCGTAGCTTCGAGCTGGGCTTTCGCTTCCTTGACTAATTCACGCTGCTTGGTGCGATAGAAGATTGGGATGTTGGCGGTTACGGTGAATCCGTGCATATCCATCAAGTCCGGCCGCTGCTGGTACATGTAGGCGACGGTGAAATCCGGGCGGTAGTGTTTACGCGCAAGATTGACCGCGTATTGGTCCCGCTCAATGACTCGCTGCTCGCGCTGAAGTCCGGTGTCCTGCCCGCGGGCCAGCGTGTAAAGCTCATCGAGCGAGTGGTCGAGCTTGGCCGGTACAAATTTCTCGGGAGGAGCCAGGGGAGTTTCTGGATCTCGAAACAGCAGCGTGTTCAACCTGGCCTGGGCTGTCTTCTCCTGCTGCTCCAGCACCGTCAGCCGTTGATCCAGGAGCGATATCTCTACTTGAGATTTCAGAACGTCTTGCTGAACTCCTTTGCCGACCCGATAGCGCGCTTCGGCAATGCTGGAGAGCTTTTGCAGCAGGTCCTTGTCCTTCTTCGTGATCTCAAGCGCTTTCCAGTAGTAGAAGTAGTCGTAGTAGGCTTCTTTGACATCGGACACGACTTTGCGGCGCGCGGCCTCATAGTCCCACCACGCTGCTTCGGCTTCCCGGTCGGCGATTTCCCCCTGAAGTTTCAGCTTGCCGGGGAAGGGGATGTCCTGCATCGCACTGATTCCTCGGTAACTGGAAGGATCGAGATGCTGCACACTAAAGGGCTTGATGTTCCCCATCCAGCCCACCGCGGCCTTCGGGTCCGGCAACGTCTTCGCCTGGGGCACGCGGTGGCGCAAAGCCTCCACTTGTCGCAGGGCGCTTTGCACACCGGGATTCTTCTTCAGGGCTTGGCCCACCAAATCGTCGAGGTCAACGGGGGGTGACGGCGGAGTTTGCGTCTGTGCCTGGGCGCCGGCGGACGTTTCGACAGCCATGGAAATGGGAGACTGCTGCGCGTTTCCGACTGTGGACAAAAATCCGGGGAAGATCAACAGAACTAGTACTTTTTGCGTCACCGACCTTGCTCCAACTTTTTGCTGAATAGACTCTGTAAATTCCATTTCGCGACATCCTTTGTCGTGAGCTCGTGTTCCGCTGCGAGTTCTCTCAGGTCCTGCCGGATGATTTGTTTGTCAGTGGGCAACCGTGCAGGAAAACGGTCTGTTCAGCGCTAGCTTCAGGGCGTCTGGGTGCGCGTTTGCCGTTGAGCAACCCGCTAGGAGAGGAGAAAAGACTAGATCAGAAAAGTGCAGAGGACGGCCAGGGGAGGGCCCCCGGGGGAGGGCGCAAAATCAAGCACGTCACGCCGAACCGGCGCTGCGGAAAGATCAACCAACGTCACCGTCACAGCAGGTGGCGCAATGGTCCACTTGCCGGAAGCCGCCGGCACAGTCATGGATTCAGGCCTCGCGGCTGAGACCTGGCAACAAGAATGATCAACGTTTGCGCCGAGCTGCGACGCATCCGGGGAAGGAGTCATTGCCATCATGTGACAGGGATTGGCGCCTTCTCGAGTCGATGTCATGAGCAAGCACCGAAATGGCATGGCGGCCGCCGGCATCACAAAAATTGCGATGCTCACTAATACGCCAACGAATTTGGCGATCCGCGTCATTTCCACTCCGCGATAGCGTTGAGATTAGATCCCATTCGACATTTGCAACCATGACAGAGGTCACGCGCGATTGTGATCGTGATCACAATTCGCCCCCTGCCCCTTCAAATTCGAGTTCATGATCCGAAAATCCCCTATCTGTTTTCGACTGCGCATGAATGTCGCTAAACGAAATCTCGCGGCCTCCCAGATTCAGTCGCTCTGCCCGGACTGCAGACGACACCTTCGCAAACCAATTGTCGGATTCGCCACAAAGAGGAGGTCGGCGCACAATCTTCACGTCCAGCACCACCTCGGGCCAATCCCCGCCAGTCGAAGCGTGACGAATGACTTTTTCGCAGCCAACTTGGAGATGCTTCCCGTATTGGGGTGCGGAAAGGATAAGGTCGTGGAGTTCGAGAAGGAAAAGCAGGACCTCCACGCACTCGGGACAACCTTCGTTCGCATGCCTGCCGGCAACCGTGGTGATACCCAACCAGTTCAACATCGCAGCCCACCACCAAACCGTGCTTGGTTACTTCCCCATAGATCGGTCGGATCCTGAAGGAAACCTCGAACCTGTGTTTTAGGTCACTCAGGCGCACTTTGGTTTGTGCGGGTTCCTGCATCGTTAACCTTCCTTTCTCCACCGCACTCGGTTGAATCACCTTACTACCACGACCAACCTTTAGGTTCCGCGTGCGCACCTGTACAGGGCCACTCCATCTTCTTCGTCGTTTCGCGAACACCTCTGGAGGGCACATTATCGGCCAGCCACCTGAGGTTTGCTCAAAACGATTCGAAACATCCTAGAGTGAACGGCTTAGGAGGTTTGGTTCAAGGCCCTACGAGGACCTGCGAACAGACAAGCGTTGCCGCATTTGAGGCCGGCATTGTGCGGAATGGGGCAAACGTGGATATGGTTCTTGTGGAGCGGAACCGGCAGAGAATTTCTCGATCATCTGCGCCGACCCCGAACTTCGCCGGTAAGCTTCGTCTGTCAAGCTCACGGTGAAACGCCGGTTCGAGACTAGCGGCGCTCACCCAAAGGCTCCCGAAGCATCTCCCCGTCTTCCGGGCAATCGAGCGCCAGTTGCCAGAGAGCAATCGTTGGTTGCGGCTTCACCCTGAGCATCTGACCTCCTTGGATGCTGCGGAGTACACGATGGTTCTGCAAATGACCTTCCATACCGACGGCCAATGCGGCGAGGAGCACCGTTCCGAGGGCGCAACTTGGCACCCTGTATGAATGAGTGCGCCCGTGAATTCTGCCCGCAGAGAAACGCTCGAGCCTATCACGGTAGACACGGTTTCGAGGGATGTCCTGTAAATTGGCCTACTGCTGTCTTGCCGGGTCCAGGAAGCGCCGGTCACAGCGCCGCTGCCGTTTCGGAGCAACGCTGAGAGCGTCGCCAAGGTCTACCCGCAAGGTCCCGATGCGCGCGCGTGTTGGGGCAGGCCCCGTGAGTTTTGTCGTGTCCGCGACAAAGAGTGATCGATTGATCCGCTTGGAGCTTGTCTTGTACAAGCGCCCGGGACACCAATGGAAGGCGACATGCAGGGAAAAGTCTGTCTGCTGAACGGTGCTAGAATCGCGGTCGAATGAAGATTGCTGCCGATCAGAGGTTGCGCGTGGTTGTCTTGTTGGCGACGATCTTCCTGGTGTCGCTTCTTCACTACGTAACTTCTACCAAGCACGTTTGGCTGCATCCTCTTTTTCAGCGTGCGTATTACGTTCCCATACTTTTAATGGCCCTGTTCTTCGGCCTGCGCGGCGGCATTTTCGCCGCTTGTCTGTCTGGCGTTTTGTACGCTCCGCACGTATTGATGTCTTGGGCCTCGGAACCTGAATACCGCGCAGCTCAGTTCATCGAGATCGGAATGTTCTTCGTTATTGGCGGTCTCACAGGCGTACTGGCGGACCATGAACGCGTGCAGCGGCGAAGGGTGGAAGAGACCGCACGAAAACTCAGCGACCTGAACGCCCAGCTGCAATCCTCCTTTGAACAGTTGCGCCGCGCTGATCGGCTCTCCGCCCTTGGAGAACTTTCCGCAGGTTTGGCTCACGAGATTCGCAATCCCCTCGGCTCCATCGAGGGAGCGCTGCAGATCCTGGTGCGACCGTCACTTGCGCCCGAGACCAAGGAGGAATTTGGCCATCTGGCGCAGAAGGAGGTCGACAGGTTGAAGGGTTTGCTGACGAATTTTCTTGATTTCGCGCGTCCTCAGGCACCCAAGCGGGCACTTACAGAACCGTTGGGGCTGCTGGAATCGGTGGCTAAACTGGTCGCCGAAACCGCCAAGATCTCGCGGGTCGAACTTCACCTGGAGTCGGCCGGCAATCTATCCGCCGTTCACGTTGACGTCGAGCAAATGAAGCAGGTACTGCTGAATCTCGCCATCAATGCGATCCATGCGATGCCGGAAGGCGGCACAGTCATCCTGAGGGCGCAGCAAAAAGCAAACTCGGTTGTCTTAGAGGTCCAGGACGAGGGAGTGGGCATTCCGGCTGAAGATCTGGAACGGGTCTTCAACCCGTTCGTAACGACCCGCCCCCATGGAACGGGCCTTGGCCTCTCCATCGCCTACCAAGTCGTAAACCAGCATGGAGGGCACATTGCTGCAAGAAGAAATCCGCTACGAGGAATGACTTTTACGGTCACGCTCCCCGCCACATCGGAGAGCAGCGCGGATGAGTCGGTTCTCGAGGGGCGCAGCAATGCGTGAAGCTCCCATTCTCATTGTGGACGACGACTCAAGTCAGAGACGGCTGATCGAGTTCTGGCTGCAAGAAGAAGGCTATTCCACCCTGACGGCCAACGACGGCAAGGCGGGGTTGTTGCTTTTCGAGCAGAACTCACCGCGCTTGGTGGTTACCGATCTACGAATGCCTGGCATGGACGGACTCGATTTGCTCGGTCGCATCAAGGGCATCAATCAGGACGTACCCGTGATCCTCATCACCGCGTTTGGCACTGTGACGAACGCGGTGGATGCGATGAAATTGGGAGCGGCCGACTATATTCTCAAGCCACTGAATCCCGACGAACTTAAGCTCAGCGTTCACCGGGCGCTCGAACGTAAGCAACTGGTGGATGAGAACCTGTACTTGCGTGACTTCGCAAAGACCGCCTTTCGCTTCGAAAATCTGATTGGCAATTCGAAGAAGATCCGCGAAGTCTTCGATATCGCGACACAAGTGGCCCGCCGGGACTCCACGGTATTGCTGATGGGAGAGTCCGGCACGGGAAAGGAATTACTCGCCAAAGCCATCCATCAGAACAGCCCGCGGGCAAAGAAGCCGTTCGTGACGATCAACTGCGGCGCGATCCCCGAGAGTCTGATCGAGTCGGAACTCTTTGGGCATCGAAAAGGTTCTTTCACCGGAGCATTGACCGATCGAGTCGGAAAATTCGAGGCGGCGAATGAGGGGACGGTGTTCCTGGACGAGATTGGCGACCTAGCGCCAAATTTGCAAATCAGGTTGCTGCGAGTCATTCAGGAACGGGAGATCGACAAGATCGGCTACGCGCACCCCCTTAAAGTCAACGTGCGTATTATCGCCGCCACAAACCGGAATTTGAGGACGCTCGTCGAAGATGGTCAGTTTCGAGAGGATCTGTTCTATCGACTGAGCGTAGTCGGCATCAACTTGCCTCCTCTGCGGGAACGGAAGGAAGACATCCCTCTGCTGGTGGGGCATTTTCTCAAGAAACATTGTGGGCGCTACCAGATACCGGTGGTTGCGGTCTCCGACGAAGCACTTGAGGCATTGGCACAGCATCATTGGCCTGGCAACGTGCGTGAACTCGAGAACGTGGTCGAACATCTCGTTGTGCTTGGCAAAGGCGACATGATCAAGCCGCAAGACTTGCCGCCTGAGATCCGACAAGCCAGATCCCGTGTCAGCAACATCAGTCTCAAGCTCCCGGAAGAAGGCATCAGCCTGGAAGAAGTGGAGAAGGAGATTCTGCTGCAGGGGCTTGAAAAACATCAATGGCATCAAACGAGAGCCGCGAAATATCTCAACATCAGCCGGAAGACGCTCATCTACCGCATGGAAAAATACGGACTGGCTCCGCCCGACTAAAAAGAGCGCAGCGATGCCGTTCCGGATAGCCTCGAAGAGAGCTGTCCGCCTCCGGTTCTGTTTTCGCTATTCGGGCCGATGGACCAGCCGGTGAGTCCTTCGATTTGGCCCTCGATCCACCATCCATCCATCGTGCTCAGACTGGGCATGCCGTTGTGGGCCGCCTTCATTCCTGATGTCCCGGATGCTTCGAGCGGGCGTTGTGGGGTGTTGAGCCAGACGTCGACACCGGAGACCAAGAGCCGGGCCATCTCCACGTCGTAGTTGTCCAGAGTGAGCCCATGGACAGGAGGCTCCAGATATGCATCGGTGCCTCAAATAAGCCAATCAGTCCCCATTTCAGCCTATTTCTCCTAAGTGCGCACCGATCAGACGAATGCCTGGAATCGAGAACGACCCTATTTTTCTACGGAATAAACTTCACCTCTTGCTATGGCCGGGAGTGTGCCCAATCGTATTGCGAGTGGCAAACAAAAGATGAGAAGCCGCTCGATACGTAAACGAAGGAGTCATCCTGTGAAACGTTCAATTCTTATCCAGTTAGCGATCGCCACACTTGCGACCAATCTTGGTGTTGCTGAGCACAACCTGAGGGAGATTCCTTTGGTTACGACTAGCGGCAATCCCGCACAGGTGCGCCGCGAACAGATCACGGGCAAGCAAGCTTGGATCGCATTGCACGAGGACACACTGGTTGGCGAGAAAGCGCTGAAGCCAGGTGCATACCAAATAGGCCTCGAACTGCAGGCAGGAACCCCCGTCTTTACCTTTCGAATGATAGGCGACACTGACTTGGGAACATTTGTTGGGCAGCCCGTAAGAGTGCCCTGTCGCTGGGAAACACTCTCGACTCGCGTGAAGCACACTAGGCTGACCAGGGTCCCCGAGGGCACAAGGAGACGCTTGATCAAAATTGAAATCCGTGGCGAGAACGTCGCATACACCTTTGGGCCTGAATAAGCATATCTCGACGAGTTACTACACTTGTGCGAGTGGGACTCGCGAGCATGCCTAGAGATCGAGGAGACGGCAATGGCATGTCCCGGCCCAGGACATCTGGCTTATGTACGCGCTGAGCGAAGACAGTCTCGAGCAGGCAGGCAACAGCGCCTTGCCCTGCTGGGCGCTATTGTGGTTGCGTGCCCTACCGAGGCGGTCAACGCAGGGTACCCAAAGTCTCAAGGTGTGTAAGGGGCGTTGAAGCTGGGAGAGAAAACGAATGGTAGAGATCAAAGAATTGTATTCGAAACGCGCAAAGCGTTATGACCTAACTTCCAAGCTCTATTACTTGGTAGGAGTCCGGGTTGGCAAATTCAGGAAGAAGGCTGTCCAAGCATTGCGGCTCCACCGAGGCAGCCGCGTTGTGCTCATTCGCAATTTCTCTAATACCGGACTACTCTACGACGATTAAAAACTTCTGCGAGTTGCTGGCTGACGGTGGCCGGATGGTCCTACTCGACGTGAAATCGATCGCGGGAATATTACAGTTCTTGAACTCACTGGCGGTTTTCCTCACATGACCGTTCGGCGGCACCAAGGCTGTTCTTGCACAAGAGCCCTGGTCGAAAATGCAGAAATGCTTAGCCGATATAGAAATCACCCAGCACTATGCGGGCCTCATTTACATCGCATCCGGACTCAAACCCTCAAGCGTCAGGGAAAAGACACCCAAGGGCCAATGAAGGCGCGGAATCGGCGGAAGCATCGCACAAGCCTGCCCGGTCAAGGAGTCTCACCCTTTCCCTGTGATGCGAGTCACACCAAACCGTGCTCAGCCTCACCGAACGCAAGGAATCTTATTTCGGAATATAGATCTGAAAAGCGGCTATATGCTGTCTTCCGAACTGCCACCGCGTGTTTACGAATCGCTGAAGACGTTGTGCTGTCTGGCGGCAGCCAAGCGCCCGCTGCAAGCCCACGAGATATCAAACGCCGCCAGCCTTCCGCCTGCGCAAACGGCGAAGATTCTTCAGCAAATGACCTGGGCTGGATTCGTGGAGTCGCGGCGCGGCACGAAGGGCGGGTTTTGGCTCCAGAAACCGGCTGCGAGAATCCGAGTCACGGATGTCGCCGATCTCTTTAGTCGGCCTGCCCAAGCTCGGCGGCAAATAGATCCCGTGTTCCAAGCGCGCGCTCGTGCGACCGAGAAATGCAGGAAGGAATTCAGGCGCATCACGATCGCGGATCTGTCAAAGCTCCCGTCCTGCAAAACACCGCCCGAAGGCGGTACGCGACATCGATCTTCCCAAAGAAGGACTCTTGCATAATGAGAGTCTTAGGACAATACATGGCAGCTCTCCTGGTCGTGACCGTGGTTATGCCCGGGATCGCGGGATTTGGATGGTGCTGTGAGCACAAACCATCAACGGCCGCTATCGCCATGTATGACCACTGTGGGCAGGAGCAGATACAGGAAGCGTCTCCGGCAAGCCATTCTCTTCTCGCAAGGGGCTGCCAATGCAGGTTCTGCCCAAGTCTGCTGGCCAAACGGGTGGAGCAACAGGCGCCGACATTTATTTCGACAGTATCCCTTCAGCCGACTATAGCGGTTACCAAATTGTCTCCGGTACAACCGCCCCGACTCGATTTCAATGAAGATCCACCGCCGGAGGATTCTTCGGTCCGGCGTGCGGTCCTCTGCACCTTCCTCGTCTGATCCTTCCTGAACGTCCCTGATGCTTGTGCGACGAACACCGCGGACTTGTCCGTAAGTTCCCACGGGTCCACTCAACGAAGCATGAACAACAAGAAAGGAGTCGATTGTGATTTTCAGAAAAAGTAGCGGTCTTTGGCTGCTTGCGGCGGCTTTGCTGTTGTTGGTTGGGGTTCCCCGGCAAGCATCCGCTATCCCACAGTTCGCCAGAAGATACAAAGTCAGCTGCTACGCGTGCCACACCATTCCGCCGGTGCTGAACGAGCAAGGCTACATGTTCAAGAGACTCGGCCATCATTTGCCTCCGGCGCTGGAACCGTCGCATTTGCACTTTAAGATTTCGGAGTTGGTCGAGAAAGAGCCTGATTGGACTTTGACGAACAATGCTTCGCTGGCGGTCGCGGACTTCGGCTTCGCGTCGCAGCGAACCGTCCAGCAGGGTCAAGCGCCCTCTTCGACCTCGGCCTTCCAAGTGAATGCCTGGAACGCATACTTTGCCGGCTGGATTCCCAATACAAACTTCTATTACTACTCAGAATTCGACATTGTCGTGGGCGGAGAAACCAGCCCGGACATGCCCAACGCACACATCGGCTATGTTGGTGGAAATGCCAAAAGCAGCTGGTACACGACCTTAGGACGCGAACACCTGCAGGTGTCCGAGGGCACGCGAGCCGCGCAAGTGTACAGTCTGCTGCCTAGCTCCCCGCTGCTGTTTGAGAACATGGGCCCCACGAATTTCATACTGGACCAGTCGCCGGTCGGAGCAGAAGTTGGCTACACCTGGGCATCCTCAAATTACAAAAACATCCTGGGGGTCAATTTCAAGATTACAAACGGCGTCGACGCAGATGGCAGCGAAATCCTCACCGCTTCCAACAAAAATGGCAAGGACATATGGGCCGATGCCGACTGGTGGTATGCACCCGAAAGCGGCATCAGTTTCGTCACATACCAAGGTAAGAAGGACCAGATCCAAAATGTGGGCGCAGCCAATCAGTTTACGTTTCATCCCAGTATCAGTCGTGAAGGGGTCTTCGCAAACTACATGATCTTGCGCGACAAGGTAGATGTGTTGGGCGGCTATCTGCACGGCAACGATGATTGGGAAGATCTGACAACTGCTGCTCCCGGTAGCTACATCTCGAACGGGTATTTCGGCGAAGTCGACTACTACTTCCGGCGTGGCTTGGCATTTGCTGGGCGATATGACCGGCTCAGTCAGAGCGTCACAGGAATTCCAAAAACGAATCTAGAACAATGGCAGGTGGGAGTGGAGAAAGCATTTACCGCCACCGGCAACATCGTGGGGCGCGCTTCGGTTGGAAACTTCCATGGGCCTGATCCTCTGTCCCTGGTTGGAAGCTCCACGAAGACGTATCAAGCGGATATTCAGTTCAATTTCTAGACCGAATGCGAGGCTCTTTTTATGAAACGAATTATCTTGTCGTCATTTCTGGCGTTGGCGGTCGCCGCGGTCGTATTGGGAGTTCTGACTCAGGCCAAGGCCCAATTCACGCACCGCTCCGCGGCAGAGAGCATCGACGTGAGTTCATACCCGGCGGATATTCAAACAGGCTATAGGGTGTTCGTCAACAGATGCTCTGAATGCCACGGGCTGGCTTCCAGTCTCAAACAATCACGTTCGCAAGAAGGGTGGGCGCAGGAAGTACATCGCATGCAAGCCATGGCCAGTTCGCATATCAACAGCCGCGAAGCTGATGAGATCATCAAGTTTCTCGCCTACGACCAATCTCATCGGAAGGCAGCCGAGCGCGAAAAAACGAGCGCGAATCCCAATGATCCGCCCGAAGTCATCGGCAAGCAGCTCTACGAAAAGTATGGCTGTTCCGCATGCCACTCGGTTGGAGGCCAGGGCGGTGGCTTCTCGCTCGATGGCATCGGGAGCCGGCGGACGAGGTCGGAATTGAAAAGTCTAATCGTTTCTCCGCCTTCAGGCAGTGCAATGCCGGCAACGGCCGCTTCGGACCAGGAGGTCAATGATCTCGCGGCCTATTTGCTGACGTTGTTGAAATAACTATATCTATGTTATTGGTGCAGTCCGGGATGACAAGGTTATGCATCGAGACGTACTCACGGTTGATTAGTGAACCTGATCAATTGCTGTTTGGCCGGGAAGCGGCGTATGCGGTCCCATGAACCGTTCAAAGCGCGCATATGTTTGGAGGGTGGAATCTTGAGAATTCAGGAAAGCATCGAGAACTTCCGCCCTATAATCTGTAGCTCTATATCCTTCGAGTAGGCCCTTCGCATGCCAAAACCATACGATTCGCTTCGAGTCCTGTACTGCGGAATCTTGCAGGAACTCTACGTAGCGATCCAGGACTTCCAGCCGTTGGGGCGAAGGAGGAGTTATGTCAATTAGGCCTTCGTAGAGGATGCTCTTTTCCTGAACGAAATCGGTTCCTGACTCTCCACTCTCACTCCAAGAGTTTAGATGGGCGATAAACTCGACAAATTGCGCGGCCCACTCAGGGCTCTGGCGATCCGTCATTGTGCGCTCAGTGTTTCCTTGGAATCTGAGTTCCTTCAGAGACGTAAACAGAGCTTTAGCCTCCTGTGACTGCCACAGAGGGTGATAAACCACATCAGTCTCGAAAGTCCGGGAATGTTTCAGGTCATTGGGGGCGATGGGGGATAACTGAACCTGCACGAGAGCTCTTCGAAATTCCTTATTGAAATCTGAAAAGGCAGTCGGAATCGTGATCATCGCATCTGCTGAAACCGCATCGCGGCAATGAAGCTGATTAAAGTTAAGCATCAGATATTCTCGGAGAGCACCAAGTATGGAGCCGGTAGGTATACCATTATGAGCAACTGTTGCAATCAGACGACTCATTGCACTAACGATACCGTCTTCTCCAGCGCTTAGAGCTGCAGATGCAAAAGAACGCTCGTCTCCGCGTAGCTGGCGAAGTGCGCTGGTAAGCAAGGTAACATACTCCTCAAGTTCTGTTGCTGATGGATCAGAGGAGTCCAACGCCTTAGCGAGAGGGGCAAGCTGCGAGTGAGACTGAATATTCCGAACATACGGAGCCGCCCATATCAACCTTCGGTCCTCCGCTCGCTCCTTTATGCTGAATCCCCTGCGCAAAATGGCTCCGAGAGCTTGGTAATACGCCGAGGGGTCATACGCCAAGGGGACGTCACAAGTAAGGGGCGACAAATGTGGAAGTTCTATGTGTTGAAACATCTCCCGAGCAGCGGTTGGATTCAAAGTCAGCATGTCGGTCACAGCTCGAGATTGCAAGGATAACGTGTCAAGATTGAGATCATATGCAATTGCGAGGAACCCCGATTCTGTGTCTGTCTGGCTCTCCGGAATTGGAATCCTTTTAATCGGTTCTTCGGCTTTGCTAGCAGTAAGAAATGCCTTGTTTATTAGGCTGATTCTCGTCGAAACCTTGTTGATTCTGCCGGTCTCCACTAATCGCAGTAGTATGTCCGAGCCGAATTCGGGTGGTATCCCACAGCGATTCCACGAACGACATCAAGCACATCGAACCACTTTCTTCTCCCAACCGCGAAGCCGCCCTATGGGAGCTAACCTCCAGCTGTCCGGGTTGCGCAAAGATGGAACCGAGTTTCCCGTTGAGATCCGTCTCAGTCCGATGCAGACTTCTGAAGGGATTCTTGTCACGGGTGCGATCCGGGATATCACCGAGCGCAAGCTAGCGGAACAACAACTTGCCACGGCAAACGAGAGGCTTCGTCTCGCCGTTGAATCTGGTTCGGTTGGCGGTTGGGATTTTGACCTCAAGACTGGCAAGAATCTCTGGTTCGGCAAGGCACATGCGCAACTAGGAATGACACCTGATCAGACATCGAGATCACTTGCGGAATTTTGGGACCGCGTACATGAGGATGACCGAGAGCGCTTGAAGCATGCATTACGAATAGCTAAAGATACACGCGAAGAACTTGCGGAAGAGTTTCGGGTTATTTGGCGGGATGGGACCACTCACTGGTTGCGCTCACGAGGCCGCTACCATTACGCCGCAAATGGTGAGCCGGAGCGTATGCTTGGGATCTCTATCGACATCACCGAAAGTAAGAAAGCTGAACAAGCACTTCAGGATGGCGAGCAACGGTTTCGTCTTGCGGCTCAGACTGGAAAGATGTACTCGTTTGAATGGGACGTCCCGACGGACATCGTGGTGCGATCCCCAGAGCGTGTTAAGGTGCTGGGCGCCACCGAGCCGCTGCATTTCAAGCATCAGCAGTTCGTGGAAACCATTCATCCCGACGACCGGCCGACATTTATTGCCACAATCGCTGGACTCGCACCGGGAACTCCAACCGGTGAAGTTATCTACCGGGTGCGCGGTTCCGATGGCGGCTTCGTTTGGGTGAAAAGCAGCGGTCGTGGCTTCTTTGACTCACACGGCAAATTGCTGCGGGTAATCGGTATGGTAGCGGACATAACCGATCTCAAGCGAGCAGAAGAGGCGCTCGCAGGTATGACACGAAAGTTGATTGATTCGCAGGAGCAAGAACGCGCTTGGATTGGGAGAGAGCTTCACGACGACATTAACCAGAGACTCGCAATGCTGTCGCTTGAACTCGAACAGCTGCGCGAGAATCCTTCTGAAGTCCAATCCCGCGCGCAAGAACTCCAAAAACAGACGGACGAAATATCGAGCGACGTGCAAGCCCTTTCGCACGACTTGCATGCTTCAAAACTCGAACATCTGGGTGTCGTTGTGGGTATAAAAAGCTGGTGCAGGGAATTCGGCGAGCGTCAGAAAATGGAGATCCATTTCAAGAGTATTGTGCCCAACACGATACCTCCTGAGATTGGGCTCTGCCTCTTTCGCGTTCTACAGGAAGCCCTTCACAATGCCGTTAAGCACAGTGGCGTGAGACAGTTTGAAGTGCAGATAGCGGAGCACTCAAATGAAGTTCATCTCACAGTCAGTGATGCGGGCAGAGGATTCGACATCGAAGCAGCAAGTCAAGGTACAGGTCTAGGTCTCACCAGCATGCGGGAACGTGTTCGGCTGGTGAACGGAACGATTGCGATTGACTCGAAGCCGATGCGTGGAACGACCATCCATGTTCGAGTACCCTTCGCGTCAGATCACAGTTCTGAACGGACGGCGAGATGAAAAGGCGAGTTAGCTGCGCGATTCTCGGACAACGACTTGGCTAGGTCTTGACGGGGAAAGAGCCAGAGCTCCGCGCTGAGGAAATTGTTTCTCGTTGCTGTCACTTTTGCCAGTTGCAATTTTCCTGAGAGGGAGTAAGGTCCGGACAGTCGGGGACTGCCTCAGTCTCATAGCGACTCTGGCCGTCGCCCTCGGGGCGTATGGACTCGACTGTCTTGGCATGGTTGCACCAGAGCAAGCGATCGCAGTGCTGCAACACCATGCGTTGCCACTCGCACAGTCACGGCAGCCACGAGGGTCAGGATTGTTGCAAAACCACGTCCCCAGATGCACGCCAGCCGTCGCTCAGCCCATCGGAGTGCAAGGAGTCTTCTACACGGTAGTCACTGTTGGTGTGGTGCAGACGTTTGATGATTAGCAAGTCTTGGAGTTTGGTGCCAGCACCATCGGGCGGCACTCTGACGATCCGCCGCTCTGATGCCCCGCACCAGTCCTATCCATCCGCATCTAACCTCCACTCGGCCTCCCGGCTTCACGCAGCGGTGTGTTTCGGAAAACTGCTATCTTGACTGGAGGACTCTGTGGAATCACGAAGCGCTGGCGGAACTGATAAATTTGTGCGGGTTCTCGTAGTAGATGACTTCGAGCCTTTTCGTCAGCACGTCTGTTCGGTGCTTCAGAACCAGCCGGGGTTGGATATCATCGGCGAAGTGTCCGATGGACCCGGAGCGGTTCAGAAAGCCCAAGAACTGCAACCAGACTTAATCCTGCTGGACATCGGGCTTCCGACACTGGATGGAATTGAAGCCGCTCGCCGAATCCGAAAGGTCTCGCCCACGTCCAAAATCCTCTTCGTGAGCGCAGACCGATCTGTGGACGTGGCACAAGAAGCCTTGAATACAGGTGCAGGCGGCTATGTGGTCAAGTCGAGTGCAGCAACGGAACTGTTGCCAGCCGTGGAGGCGGTTCTTGAGGGCCTACGGTTCGTCAGTGCCAGTCTAAGCGGTCATGACCTCAACAACCTTCGGGATGAGCACACTGCCGATCATCGCGAAACGAACGTCACTGTACCGCTCCGACCACAGAGCGCGGAGGTCAAACATGACCACCAAGTAGCGTTCTACCAGGACGACGCAGCGCTTGTAGATGGCTTTGCACGCTTCATCGAAGCCGCTCTGAGAATTGGGCATGCGGTCGTCGTTATTGCAACCGAATCGCACCGCGCCCGTATTCTTCGGCGGTTGCAGTCAGGTGGCTTGGATCTGGCTGTTAAACCAGAACGCGTAGTTCTTTTGGACGCTGACGACTTGCTCTCCGGGTTCATAACCGACATCTTAGATGACCCGGCAACGGGTGCACGTTATTGCTTAGTCGAAGCAGTGAACGCAGCGACGGAGAAACATCTCCACATTGCCGTTGGTTGAGAGTGCACAATTGCCTTGTGGGCACAAGGCAAAGCGGATGCGGCGACTCAGCAGGAGCATTTCTTCGACGAGTTATCTAAAACGCACGACATTGATGTTCAGTGCGCGTGTGTAGTCCGAAGGCATGGCAGCGAACAGGATACGACCATCGTCGAAAGAATCCGTGGAGCGCACGCAGCCGCATCCTAGCTATCCGAATCGCCTCTGCCACGGCACACACGCCCACGAGTGTCGCAAGCGCCTTCCAATGCCTCGCACGCGCCCGGCATCGGCCCGCGCGGATCTGCGCGGCGTAGGGCTTGGCGACGTATAACACCAGTGCGATACATCATCGTCAGTATGCGTGTTCTCGAGGGTCTTACCTCCGACTGTTTTCACAACGTGAACCTGCGAGATAACGACCGCAATGTCACCTTCTCGATACCCCACGGCACCGAGTGTCAGCGCCGGTGTAAAAATCCCCAAAGTGCCGGTTGAAAAATCCTCACCCCCTAATGTGATAAACCGAGACCCACTCCGTATCGAGGGGGTTCCGACACTTGCTAAGGGGGAAGGACGTGCAAGAACTGCGAGAGCTGCAACGGCAAGGTGTAAGCATCCAGGCGATCAGCAAGCTGAT
>Ga0126373_10000337_pt1 | contig 30923 bp, 31 predicted proteins | sample PanSoiMetPlot_11_FD_92545 | JGI IMG/M metagenome (GOLD analysis project Ga0126373, IMG submission 92545) | Tropical forest soil microbial communities from Panama - MetaG Plot_11 | ecosystem: Environmental > Terrestrial > Soil > Tropical forest > Bulk soil | place: Panama | collected 2016-02-17 | reverse complement strand
TTCGACAGAAAAAGCCGCTTGTAAGTTGTTGAATTTTGGTCCGCCAGAATCGCGGAAATTCCAGGAACTTACTGCTTTGGTTCCTTTTTCAACAGGCACTCCCGATTACACTCATCATGACCCGGCCAACCCCCTGGCACAAGACATCGCCCCAGCACCATATAATCACCGCGCGCCAGTGCACGGGCGTTCGCGTGACACAATCGGCGACGGATCGCCCATCGGGCTCATTGCCTTGGGGGCTGCATGAAGGTGTGCTTCCCGCCGCAGTGCCCAGCCCACCTCAGCCCACCGGTTTTTCGTCGGGAATATCGCACGACTGGCGTGGTGGCAAACTAGTAGCACGGCCATGGATGGCACCTCTCTGATTTCCCGTAAGCTATTGATTAGGTGGTGAGCGCGGAAGGAATCGAATCCGCGCTGAAACCTAAATTCAACAACATACAGAGCAACGGACGGCGATTTTAGCGATCTTAGTACATGTAGAACAGTACCAATGGCAGGTGAATGGCAGGTGGCTGTAAGCCCTATTTGTCATGGGCGTACGACAATGTAAACGACAACTACGATGCTCCGACGCAGGTAGCGAGCGAAACCTCGTTCCACTTGCCATGAACCTTTTCAAGGAAATGGAACCTCCAACTTCCACAGAGTCCCCCGCACGAGCTTTCCATAAAAACAATAGCTTGAGTCTTCTCGCGGTTAAAGCCCACTGGCGACATCCTGACGTATGAAACAGCACCTTGAGGATGGTCGGGAAGAGCGGAAATGAGCTTTGCACCTACAATTCTGTAAGGCTTTGCAATCTGAAATTCAGGCTTCAAGAGCAACTTCTTCTTGTAGATTCGGTTATAGCCTGCGATAGCTCCCCTGAACCTTTTGGCATCCGCCTGCCTCAGACATGCCCCAGAGATGTCTTCGGGAAAGGTGTTTTCCTGAATCATCAGCGCGTCTTTTGCAAAGCCATAGGATTCTTCGTGCGGAAGCAGCAGGCCATAAATCTCGTAGGCATCAGCATCGTCGTAGGGCTGCTCGTCTGGCGACTCCTGAGCTGCTGCGGTTCCGATGCTGAGGACCAGAACGATCAGGGTTATCGTAAGCGTTCGCATTTGAACACCTCTGGCTCCGATGTTCCCATCCTTGTTTAGACACCACAAAGCGGCCAGTTTGGCAAAGTTTTCGGTCAAGGTTGCAGTCAGGCAGTTGTACCCATAACCCAGATCAGCGATCCTTCACTTCCAGATATTCGCGTTCGACCCAGATGGTATGTTCCCAAGGCTCTTTACCAATCACGTGGCCAACATCAATTCTCGCCAGAGGGAATGGCACCCCTTCGAAGGACTCCACGGCAGCAATAACAAATGAGTGGCCCAAACACTTCTGGAACAATGTGCGCGTTTGGAGTTCCTCATCATCATTATGCAGGTTCGGAGGTATACCAATGAGCTTCGCAGTGTCACCAGCTTTCATGCGGGTATTCTAGTTCGGTTTTCGCGGTTCTGGCTGTCTCGATTCGAGCCAGCACACTCTCTCTCATAAACCCATCGCTGAGGGTTAGAAATCATCGTACGGGTGCCGTCCCTCTGCCGCTTCACGTTTCAAGTCTTCGTGAAGACCGTGCAATTTGTCCAAGCTGCCCTTGTCCACATGGATGATTTTGAAAATCCGCCTTCCAGTCAGCAATTTGTCGTAATACTTTGACCATGCAATCTTCCCATCTGGAGCATTCGCAATCTTCTTGGCAGCAAGGAATACACCCAAGTCAGCCACTTGCAGAAGTGGCATTCCTTGGGGACCTGTCTTGCTTCCGACCGTGAGGCTGCCGACTCGGTTGCTCCACCAAAGATCGGGGTGATTCCTGACACCGTCCAGTGTCCTTTTTGCGCTTGCGGTGTACTTGCTCTCCTCAATGAAGAAATCACAAACATCGCCCACGTCATGGGGAAACGGCTCATTTGGCCGATTCATAGCCTGACAGGAGTACTCTACCGGAGCGCCGAATGGTGCGGCATATCTGTTCCCGAGGAAATCGTTCTCTAAGGCTTTCGGAGAAAATGCGGTGTAGGCCGGGACATCAATGACGCCAGCTACGAGCCAGACGGTTCTTTCAAGAATCAAGTCGGTGAGCTTATCAAGTAGCTCGGTACGTTTTTGAATCTCCATGCCCCTAAACTGCTCACGCCCACCGAAGCAATCGGTCGCATGAAAATATTCGACGCCGGGTGGTAACGCATTCAGCCACGGCGTTTTCAATGCTCTCCACTCGCGTTCGTCGCCCACGAATCCACCGACGGCGAAAACAGCATCTTGTTGTTCGCAACTTTCGTCCAAATATGCTTGAAACATAGCGTTGGGAGTTCCCGTCGATTGTACCTACCGCTGTGATCTGTAGACGCCAAAAAATCGGAGATGATTCTTGAAAGGCATGGGCTGCCGAGCGGGTAATCAGGTGGCACCGTCCGCGAAATTCTGGACGAACAAATTGCGTAGAAGTTAGTTTGGTTCCGCAATAGATAAGTCTGACACAAAGGAAATCAATATCCTTGCTCGTTTTCTCCTGTCATCTTGGATCGCATGATAGCTTGTGCCTTCCGGGTACGTAGGCACGGAAAACGACTGCGGCACCGCAACAGGTTTGGCGCAGAATGCCTCAAGTTGCTTGTTCCATTGATTCTCGTTGCCGTTTGGATCGAGTGACAGGAACCACGGGAAGACAGACCGACTCAGAACATCCCAGTAGTACCGATTCCTTTTGAGCACCTGATAGAACAGACCTGTCAGAGCCTTCTGTTCCTCATCATTCAATAGACAGATTGGCCGTGACGTGTACTTTACGGTAGAACTGCCTTTGCCGTCCGGCAGTCTTCCTTGAGGATCACGCCTAAGTTGTCTCGCGCCTGAAAACAACTCGGTCAGATTCGTCGCGTCCGTGAGCGCACGGTCACCTGTTGGCTCCGTCTGCTCCGTCAGCGCCTTCCTCAATTCGTTGACTACAATCGCAGCCTGTTTGCTGTCACTGCTGGCAGCCATCTGCTCTTCGACCGTTCTACGATCTTCCTCCGATATGGCAACCCACTCATCTGTCGGGATGCCATAGACCTTGACTATCCGGCTAGGCGTCCGCTCAGAAAGGGAGCCACGTCTGACGCTTCTGCTATAGAACCGCAGTGCTCGCTTTACCGCCTTTGCCGCATTACGTTTTGCCCGTTGTTTGTCCTTGCGCCTTTGATCCGCCAGTTTGCCCTTTTCACTCTGCTGATACTTCAGGTTGGCTTCCTTGCTCCCCATGTGTTCCCCTTTCTAGGATTCGGTGAATCGTTTGCGCTTTGAACATCTTGCCGTACCGCGTGCGGATTCCTTCCTCGTTCAACGTCTTTGCGATGCTGTACTGACTCATGCCTTCCGCTCGCATCTTGCGAATCCGCGCCACTACTTCTCGTTCCTTGTCGTAGTCTGCATACGTGCCGTCCTGCTTCAACTCACCGTGTTTCGGATGTTCACCGTACGGGTGTGGGCCTTCGACTCGTTTCCCCAAGGCCCGATGAATCCTCTTGCCAGCCGCTAGACGTGCTACCGTGGCGTCTCGGTCCATCTCAGCGAGCATACCGTTGACACCACCCATGACAGAGTTACCAAGGTCAGTGCCGTCTTTGTCGATGACCTTGATTTTGTTATCCCGGCACATGCCGATGAACGACCAAAACGCAGGCTGTGTTCTACCGATTCGCTTGGCGTCATAGCAGAGCACGGTCTTGACGCCATCTCCGAGAAGAGCCGCAATGAGCAGGCGTCCTTGTGGCCGTGCGTGCATTGGCAGTTTCCCTGTCACGCCATCGTCTGCGAACTCCCCGACGATTTCGTATCCGGCACGCACTGCGAACGACTGACAGTCCGTTCGCTGTACGGGCAGGCCCGCTTTGTCCCTGCCATCGTCACCGCTAGTTCTCAGGTACAGAAAACATTTCGTCATTGAATCGTTTCCTCCGGCAACGGGGTTCCGAAAACGCGGTAATCTTCGTGACGGTCGAACCACTCTTCAAGCCACTGACGCGCAATAGCGTCTATCTCTGGCAGTCCTCCGGGCTGACCACAGATGGGACAAACTTCTACTTCATTCCTCAGCCTCTCATTGCTGCAGATCAGACAGTTTTCCATGATCCTCCAAAATGAAATGGCGGAAGGTGCAGGGATTTCGAACCTGCGACAGGTCTTTAGGACTGCGGCCCGTTTCAAGCGGGCTGGCTTAAGCCGCTCGCCCAACCTTCCGAAGTGCGCACGATGTGCGCAATAATCCGTGATAAACGGTGATGGTTACAATCCCGCGCAAGACCAGTCATAATCGAAGCTACGAAGAGAACAAGAGAACCACAGGAAACGCAGAGCATCTCTTCCGTTGCTTTGGGTAGTGCTTTGCATGTCCCACGCCAGTGCATCACCGCAGGACATCACCCGCAGGGCATGGGACAACAATGCAGGACACTTGCGCGACACATTCCACTTTCAAGAGAAGCACCGCGTAAATTCATAATCCGATATGCGCGCGTATCAGGTGTACCTGCGATGTTTCCCACTTCGATTGATTATGTGTGGCGCATCCCGCGCCAATTCCAACGCGCAACACTGCCTACGCGCTGGCTCGCGGCACATTGCACGACCTATGCCACGCCTTTCTGTCCCTCCCGTGCGCGGGTTAAGTCTCAGCCCATTGCAAGGGCCATTGCGATACGGACGCGGCTCCCTGTCAGCAGCCATGCTTTCGGTCATAGCTCACGCGAAGTGAACCGTGTTACGCTGTGTGCCGATTACACAGGCACCAGCTACCAGCACTGGCCCGTCCGATACGCCTACAACGTCGATTGTCAGAGAAGTTTCGCTTTCGGCCTTGGCCGATATGTTCACAAATTTGCTCTATTTTGTGAACATAGGCAAGAAATCTTTGGTAACCAGTGCTAACCAACTTGTTTTCAACAAAGTCTTCGGCTTTACTCCACTTTCCTCGACTAGCCCTAGCTGTTCATCCATGATCCGAGGATCACCCTGAACATCCCTGATCGTATCGCCACAAGGATATGCAATCGGAATGCCGTCCATCCTTCTAGATACTTCAATGCAAGGGACTTATCACCGCAAGCGATGGTAGGGCGAACGATAAATGAAGAGAGAGCCGTCGGTCCTACGAAAGCTCTAAGGCTCGCTACGCCTGTCTACGGGGCTTCGGGCTAGTTTCCCAAGTCGGGAGCACTGGATTTGCAATTCATAGGTTTCGATGCTATGCTACGCATCAGCGTAATGTGTATTGACAAATAGACCTTAGAAATGATACTATTTCATAGGATGGAAAAGCGATCTGTGACAGATCGCAGACCGGCCTAACCCGGTTCGCTTTCGGAACCGAATCCCAAAAACAACTCTGAGGGACACTCCGCGCCGAACTACCACGGCGGTGCGTGTTGGTGTCTCTCGCAACCGTAGGAGAACAATGTCACAACTCAGACGCAGTAAGCCGCTCCGCCCGGAGCAACCGCCGTTGACGCCTGCCAGCCTCACGTCGCAACCCGCAACCGACTACGCGAGAGAAATCGCGTGGATCAAGCAACTGCTCGCCTCCGAGCGTCGCAGGCACGGCGAAGCAGAGACAGTCCTGACTCGCTACATCGCATCACTGGAACGGCAGGTCGAGGACCTGCGCAAACTCTACTTCTCGACCCTCGAAATTAAGACATCCCCGAAAGGACAGCAATGACACTTACGAACGAACTAATCGTCGCCGCTGAGCGCACCTTCCACGCGGCAGGTTCAAAACCGAAAGATGTAGCAGGCATCCTCAGCAAGCTCGCCAGTGATTACCAGTGCGAAGCCTCAGTAGAGGGCGGGCTGCTCACATTGAAGCAAGGCGGTGTTCCGGCATCGGTCGGCAATATCGTTGCTGCCTACCGCGAGAAGCATCCCCGCGATTTCTACGGCGAGGCTGGCGAAGTCCGATACAAGAGCGACCTTGCAGGCGACATTGCAGCCAAGGCCCGCTTCATTGCGGAGAGGGGTATCTCCGTTTGGGATGCACTGCCCGCAAACGAGAAATCACCCGGCGCTCAAAACGTTACTAACGAAGTGATCCCGCACGCCGGGATGAAAGCCGCCGAGTATGCTCGCCTCAGTCGCGCAGAGAAGGCGAAGCTCGCAGGCGAAATCGGTCCGCGAGGGATTGAGAGAATCCTCGCACGGCGATAGATAGTCCGGCGGAATGAAATTCATCCGTGCACGCACGGTGCACTGCGCAGTCATTTCTGCGCTCGGGCCAGTGGAGAAACCCCAAGACACTCCGCTGGCCTTTTCATCTGCACTTCCGTAAGTACGAGCACAGATGAGCAAAACGTAGTGAACTAATCGCTCAGCGAATCGCTGAGTGAATCCTCAACAACGATAGAAAGCGATGGAGCGGCTTGTACGCTGACGCCGTGTCCTTCGCGGAGAGAGAACTTATGTCAGAGACAACGAACAACATGACGATCGGGTCGCAGATCAATGTCGGCCCGATCAAGCCCGTGGACCGCAAGACCATCAGGGGCAGCACACCCGGAGACTTCCGCAAATCTGGCGATACGGCCAAGGCCAGCGTTGACGCAATCAAGAACGCTGACCCGCTCGCAAAACGTTTCGCCACTCCGAACGAGGAAGGCGAAGGCGCGTAAGCTCCCGCGATGGTCATGCGGAACGCAGGCACAGGTTCGTTACGGTTTCCTGTGCCTGCCAACATTTCAGGAGAAAACATGAGTCAAACACTTTCAAGAAAACAAGCCGCCGAAGCACTCGGTATCAGCGTTAAGACGTTGATGCGCCGGGTAGCGAAAGGCGTCTATCAATGCGAACGCATAGGCGAAGGACAGTTCAGCGCCGCCGTGTTCATGTACGCGGGCATCGGACTGCCGGAACCGCCAGAGCCGCCGCCAGTGCCGCCCGCCGCAGTTGCTCCGCATTCGAAAGATGAGCCACAGTCGGACTCGAAACCAGCGCCGGAGTCTGAGCGGCAACTTGGCGAATGCGAGCAGCGAATCCTAGCTGACATCCAATTCGCAGAAGCCTATCTCAAGGGCAGGGCGACCGATTCGTTGGGGAACAAGATCGACGGCACCAATGCGAAATGGCCGATCAAAGGTGCACAGACACTAATCGGCTGCAAGTCGGCGTACCCGGAGAAACGAGTGCCGCGATCTAGCACTGCGCACATGGACCCACGTCTGCTCAGCGATTACGTTGATCCGTACTTCCCTCCATTGATTCCACCTGAAGGGATGGGGAAATCAAAGAGCGGATTCATGCGCAACGGTGAGCCTCTGGCAAAGGGCTACACGCAAGAGCAGTACGACGCTGACATGGAGAACTGGCGTCGATCTGGCGGTGGACTCAGCGAAGGCCAGAAGGCTGAGCGACTGAGCAAGAGAGCAATCGAAGCAGCATTCCCACAAGAGGATTTCGGAGGACCGAAGTGAGCAATCCAAACAAGAAGCTAGTGCGCGAGATGCGGCAGTCATACGAGGATGCCCGCAAGCGGATTACAGACGCAATGGCGGAGTGCTCGCCGGGTACTGCCGTCTATCTTCAGTACGTGAAGGCGTTGGCCGACATAGACGCTCAGGAACGCGAGGAAGCGATCAAGCTAGGGCTGACTCCCGCGAACCTTGGCGCTGCGACGAAACCGGAATTTCTGTTCGTGTCGCACACAAGCGCGACGCCAGCGAATCGGACCGAATTGCAGAAGCTACTCACCGAGCAACAGATCGCAGCCTGCGAGGGTTTGGACCTTTCCGTTGACCGTCCGGCATTCAACGTGATGTGCGAACTGGCCTTTGAACTGAAGGACCGGGGCGACACCGAAGGATACAACCGCGTCTGGGAACTGCTGCAAGAGGCGTACAAGAACGACCCAAACGACAAGCCGGACGCACTGGACTTGGCGAGGGAGAACGAAGATGAGAACTGAAAAGCTGTACATCGGGAGAACAAACATGAGGACCAACAATCAAGAACTGCTCAGCACGAAAGACGTTGCCAAGCTGTTCGCTGTCAGTGAGCAGACCGTCCGCAAGTGGTATCGCGCTGGCGAACTGAAGTTCATTCAGCGTGGGCAGGTAATCCGCGTCACGCGGGAAGCTGTCGAGCAGTTCATCAAATCGAACGAAGCAGCACGGGAGAAACAGAACTGAGCATGAGCATCGAAACGTTCATTGAGAAGTTTGGGAGCGATGATCCAGTGGCTGCCTTCAATCTCCGCTGTGAGATGGTTGCCAGAGCGATTAGGGCCATCGGTGACAGCACCAAGCACGGCGAGTGCTGGCTCTATCCGAAGACCAACAAGGACGGCTACGGCATCACCAGCGTGCTGCACAAGACGCGGGTAGTGTCACGGCTGGTGCTCTGCCTCGCAACAGGCAAGCCGTACGACTATCACAGTGAGAACGGCGAGTACATGATTGCCAGTCACCGGACTCCGGTCATCTGTCGGCATCGCAACTGCTGCAACCCGGAGCACCTCTACTGGGAGACGTTAAGCGATGGATGCAAGCGCAGGGAAGACGAAGCTAGGGCGAAAGCTCTCGCAACCGAGGTTTCTTCCTCGCTTGCTCCTAAAGCACTACTAAGCATTGCAGAACCCTGCCATGCAGTGACCCTCACAATCCCTGTCTAAACGCATTGTACTGAGGAACATAAGCATTTCCATTCAATGCGTAAGCGTGGTCACTGCAAAACATTTGCTTAGGGTCGAGTTACCTCTGCTTGATTTCTCTGCTTCCCGGCTGGCCGTATCGCCCGCCGGAAATTGATGTAGACATAAAAACGTACACTGTGCGCACCATTCGCACGAAGGCCAGCTTCCCTATGCTGGCCCGATCTTGTGAACAATCAGACAGCAACACCGTGGCTGACGAGCCGAGAGGCAGCCAGCTACTTGAAAGTCGAGCATCGCACGTTGCTCATGTGGGCAAGGCAAGGAAAAGTGAAGGCTCACGTGCTTTCCGGCACCAGACGCCATGTTTGGCGATTCCGACACGTTGACCTAGATGCTATGCTAACCGCGCCGTCCGTTGCTCTCACGAAACGGAGGATTCAGTGAGACAACGGCAACGCAGTGGAAGCGTAGTACTCGATAAACGCATCAAGACTTGGAATTTCTTCTTCTGGGAAAACGGCAAGCGGCGCTCTAAGAAGATCGGGACCGTGAACCAGTATCCCACGAAGGCATCTGCATGGCGGGCAGCCAAACCGCTCCGTGATGCGGTAGAAAACCAAGTTCAAGTAGTCAGCAATAACCTGCTGACCGTGAGAAGTCTAGTTGAGAAGTACCGAGCAGAGAAAATGCCAAAACGCAGCGACACCCGCCGTAGCTATGAAGTCTGGCTGAGCAATCACATTCTCCCGAAATGGGGCGACTGTGCGCTCACTGAACTTCAGGCACGTCCCGTAGAACTGTGGATTGAATCTCTGCCGTTGGCACCGAAGAGCAAGGTTCACATTCGCGGAGTACTCAGCATCCTTTGGGACTTCGGCATGTGGCGCGGTGACGTACCGATAGAACGAAACCCGATGCAGCTAGTCACGATTAAGGGAGCAACGAGGAGAACACGGAAGCCTCGAAGCCTGACTGTGGAAGAGTTCCAAAGGTTCGTGCAACATCTTGATGAACCATTCCGCACGATGGCTCTCATGTGCGTGTGCTTCGGTCTTCGAATTAGCGAATGCCTTGCTTTGCGCTGGTCCGATGTTGACTGGCTCAATGGCAGGCTGCGAGTGGAGCGGGGCATCGTCTGTCAGAAAGTCGATGATGTGAAGACGTGGGAGTCACGGCGTGCTTTGCACATCGACCGTGAGATGGTGAACGTGCTCAAACTCTGGAAACAGACAACGCAGTTCTCAGCAAACGAGGATTGGATGTTTGCGTCCCCAGTTCAGATTGGGCACTTGCCGTGGTCCTACGATCAGGTCTGGCGCATGTACCAGAAGGCAGGCGCTAAGGCTGGCATCGGGGCACTCGGCACGCACTCGCTACGTCACACGTATCGGTCATGGCTTGACGCTGTGGGAACACCCGTGGCTGTGCAGCAAAAACTGATGCGTCATGCTGACATTCGAACCACGATGAACATTTACGGTGACATCGTGACGGATGAGATGGCCGTAGCGAGTGGAAAGGTCACCCGCTTGGCGTTGAACGGATTACCGGAATGAACCTGAAATGGTGTTGCTCCGAGTTGGAAGCGCGGGTTAACCAAGGCGGTAAGGCTGGCTTTGGAATCGTAGCGGCCATCAACAAGCGAGGACTTCGTTGCTTTCTGGAATTTCGACACGCAGACTCGATAGGCGCGTCCGACTTCCCGGAAGGTGGATTGCAGCTGAAGTTCTGCCCTTGGTGCGGACGCAACATAGATGAGTTGTATCGGTCGCAATACCCGTAATGGCAGGTGAAACGGCAGGTGAGGTTCGGTAACTTCTTGAAAAGATGGTGAGCGCGGAAGGAATCGAACCTTCAACCTACTGATTAAGAGTCAGTTGCTCTGCCAATTGAGCTACGCGCCCTTCAATGACTTGCGGCGACTGCTTCAACAGATGTAGCGGAAACTGTAGCGGGTAGCAGCCGTTTTTCTGTTCCTGATTCCCCACGCAGCGTCTGGTTGTTCAAAGCTTCCAGTCGTGCCATAGCGTCTTCCATAGACTGCGGAGTCGGATGCACGTACTTTTGGCTGATTGTAACGCTACTATGGCCAGCCAGCCGCATGATCGTGAACGCTTCCACGCCAGCAAGGCCGAGACGGGTCAAGAACGTGTGACGTAATGAGTGTAGCACGAAGTCCTCAGGGAGTCTCAACACCTGGCGGACTTCCCGGTGCAAATGGTCTAGGGAGGAAACGCGAAAAGGGGCGTCGTTGCCGTTTGGAAATATGTACCCTGACTTTGACTCACATTGTCGGGATGCCAGCATATCGCTGACGCGAGCCGTCACGCTCACATTGCGTCGTGCGTTCCTGGTCTTTCCTTCCGAGACACGCAAATATCCGAATCGCGCATCTCCGACCGGGACTAGACGGACATCGTTCCAGCGCAGGGCCAGGGCTTCGCCAACACGCAGTCCTGTGTCCAGGATCAGTATCGCCACATCCTTCAAGGGCTGAGGAGCGGAATCCAAGTATGCTGCCTCTTGAGCGTGCGTCAGGATGAAGTCGCGGTTTCGTTCGCCTGGAAGGAGGTGGACCCTAGGCACGCGATCGAGGACACGCCATTCTTGTGCCAACCGTAGCAGACGGCGCAACGTCGCAAGCGCCCGGTTGACCGATGCGGCACAGACCTCCCTACTTCGGTGTTGCACAAAGTTCTCGATAAGCGCCTCGTCGATCTCGGTCAGGCGCGCAGACGCCAACGGCTCAAAGTCGAGCAGTCTGGCAAGCTGCTGGGCGTAAAACTCGATGGTTCGAGGTTTTGCAGCACAACGTACTTGGATCGCGTCGATGAAGCGCTGCGAAAAGTCTCTAAGCTTTGGCGCCGGCTTGCGCTCGGTGATCCCAACCTCACCCTTGGCGAGAGCCGTCCTGCGCGCTGCCTCCATCTGACGGGCGACTCGGGGGTTCCCCTGCTTCGTGGACTCCTGGACGTGTTCTCCGCTAAAGACGAAGTGATACCAGTAAACTCGACCCCTTTTGAATATCGACATCCCTACCCTCTCCCCCTTCGCCTTGGCACTTCGCAAAGGGAAAGTGCCAAAGTGCAATTCGCCCGCAAATCGTGGCGTCGCCAGAGCGGTAGCGACGGAAGGGGTTCTTTGGGCTGATGAGAACGTGCAGGCTAACCTGCGGCAGATAACTCTCCCAACCGATTCGGACAGACTCTCCAATGCCCTTTCCTGGCAGCATTAGCGGCCCGTGGAGCGCCGTGTCGGGACAAGGTGATAACGGTGGTTCGAGGAAAAAAATTCACGTTCTAACGGTCCTACTCAAGATCGAATTGTACTGGCAAGAATCTAATGTATGGAGAGGGAACTCGACCAAAGTCGCGACGTTCGTCTCACAGTATTAATTCGTACCCGCTTGCGGATTTCGCAAGTGCGTGGAGAGGATCGCTTCCCCTGTATATAGCTATGTCCCAGGTTAGGGATAGCCAGGGGATAAGGGGATGGCTAGGTATAGATAGGTAAGCTAGGCCGGATAGGCCGATAAGCCGACTCGCAACAGCACCCAAAACTGGGTGCTTTTTCTTTTGGGAGGAAAAAATGAATGGTTTGGATGTTCAGAATACGAACGCTCAGGAACCCGATCTCATCTTCGCTCCTGGCCGCCGGAACACGATCAACTGGAACTTTGGGGCATTTCTGTTGGCGTTGCGGAACCACTCCTTGGAGGAACAGGCAGAAATCCTCAAGTTCTTTCAGAGGACAACTCAGGGGATTGTTTACAAGAATCACTGGTTCCACCCGAACGGCAAAGAAGAATGGGATTCCATCACAAACGAAATCATCGCAAAACATGTCAGAAAGTTTGACCGCTGTACCGTGGATGAAATCCAGCGGCGGAGAGCCAACAACGGCTACGCCTACGTCTATCGTGTGCTCGTCAATGGCACAATTGACGAGGTACGCAAACTAGGGCGCTCACCAAAGGAATATTCGGTCGATCCAGAGGTCCTTTCCGAGACTGTTCCCGATCCGCAAGATCAGATCATCGCAGCGGAACTAACCTTGGAACGCGCTCAGATCGGCCACCTAATCCAATCAGCCCGGAATAAGCACTGTGATTGCCGTGGAGTTTGTGCCGCCCTGGACGTGACTGCCCACTTCCTGGACGATCCCGATCCGATTCAAGGGAAGACGTTTCGACCCAGCATAGTCAAAGCAATCGCTGAGACCGCCGGGGTGTCCTTTCCACAGGCGCGGGTCTATCTCCGTCAGGTTAACGAATTGGCCCACCATGATGCGGCTCTTGGACTCATTCGCGATAGCCTCCATATGCTTGTTCCGCGTGACGGTCTCGCAGAGGCCCTCTCGCAAGAGAGTTTGACGAGATCGGATTAGGGAGAGTCAGGAACGCGCCCGCCGGGGTTTCTGAACAGTGGCCGATGCGCTTTCGTTGTTGGTTCGTCTCAACGAACTAAATACACAGAGAAGCTGAAGGGTCGAAAATGATGCTTCCGATCAGGGCTGATCACCACGAACTAATCTGAAGAGGGATCATGGTTTCACAATTGGTCTGGCCGCATCTGCGGAAAGGAAAAGTGAAGATTTTTCCTCGTCTGAGGTCACAAAACCCCGGTTTCAGTTGTCTTATATGGTGAAAGGAGAATTATGCAGCATTTGTTTAGCGTAGGGGAGGCTGCGGAAATGCTTCGCATCTCGCCTTGGACTGTTAGGGCGTTCATAGGCAGCGGTAAGCTTACGCCAGTGAGGATCGGCTCGAGAGTCCTGCTGGAGGAAGAGGAGCTAGAGCGGTTCGTGGCGACTGCCAAGAGCGTTCCTGTCGCGATTTGACCATACCTATTAGACAATCTAAATCACCATTTTGTGACGGATTTAACTGCACCGATCCGGTGCCAACCATTTCTGCCAAAAGAACCCCTCTACAAGTCTGATTTGCAATAGCCAATGAGCAGGACAGCTCCTGCGGCTGGGCGGCTGCGCACAGGTCATGATCTGCCGAATCTTAAAAAAGTATGAACCAATCTCTCCTCAACACCGAAGCCAGAGCTTCGCAACTGCAGACTTGCTTCAACACCACTGATTTTGACGTTGCAACCTATCTCTACTCTCGTGGGTATCCGCTTGTGCGGATCGACAAGTTAGGAGAGATTCCGATGTTCACATTCCCTTCCGAAGCTTTCCTGAGCGCAGAGGCGTTCTATCAGGGGGCAACGGTTATGGCCAAGTCGATTCTCCAGGCTGCGCGAGAGTTGGACTACATGAGGACGAATAGAACTTATGGATGTTGTCACGCCTGAAGTTTCTCTAATCGAGCATCCGCTTTACGCACTCCCGGATGAAGGAAAGATTGTCCACCCAGCATCAACCACGACTCCCCTCGCGGAGCTAGAAGGGCTTCTACGGAAGAACTTCTACAAGCCCGACATTCAAGCAATACAGATCGTTCTCGGAGCAATCTTGGCACATCGCCTGAACCTTGGCGACCCCGCATGGTTGTTTGTGGTGGCCCCTCCCGGATCAGGCAAAACCACAATGAGTATCATGGGTAGCTGTGGGCTGCCAGATGTGATTCAGCTTGGTGACTTTAGCGAGAACACGTTTCTAAGTGGCTTCTTTGGCCATAAACAGCCGGGGATATTGGAAAAGCTGGGACCGACTCAGCAGGAAGGGCAGACATATATTACCACTGGCAATGCGGTGTTCTTGGCGAAGGACTTCACGACCGTACTTTCGATGCGTCGGGAGAGGCGTGCAGCGATCCTGAGCCAGCTTCGAGAAATCCATGACGGGCAATTCAAGCGAGATTTCGGAACGGGGGACTCAAAGATATGGAAAGGGCGAGTGACCATCGTGGCGGCAGTTACCCCCGTCCTGGACAGGTTCTATTCCGTCTTTTCAACACTCGGGGAGCGTTTCTTGCAGGTACGCTGGCACCGTCCCGACTCGGAGGAGGCGGGTGTTTGGGCCATTGAGCAACAGGGGCGCGAGAGCAAGCTCCAAGAACAAATGCGTGACACGGTTCGGAAGGTCTTCGGGGCTGCATCGAAGGCTGCCCCGCTTCTCACCAAGTCAATGCACTACCGGATAGCGAGCCTAGCTGAGATCGTGGCGATTGGTCGTACCCACGTATACCGCAGCAGTTACGGGAACCGTGATATCGAGTACGCTCCGGAATCGGAAGCAAACACTCGAATTTCGAAAGGTCTGGCGGCTGTCGCAAGGGGTATTGCGGCTCTACGGGGTAAGCCAGAGGTCACTGAGGAAGAATTGCAGGATTCATTCCGCGTGGGACTGGATTGCTTGCAGGACGCCCGGAGGAAGGTATTTCTGGCAGTCGCTAATGGTGTCAATCCTTCAACACTCCCGGGTTCTAAGACCACCCGTGTAAGAGAACTCGAAGAGCTAGAGGAACTCAACCTCATCTCAAAGGACGAAACAGAGGGTTACGCACTTAGCGATCGGATCAACAGGCTCTGGAAGAAGGCGGATGTCAAATAAGGCAACCCCGATGTGTTCGGGGGGAGTGTATTAGTGTTCTTCTGAGATGGTGAACTTTAAAAATAAAGAGCATATACACCTAGGGCGAACACTTTGGGACCCGAACCACGAAGCATAGTGGGCAGCAAGGCGCAGGGGGCGTCAAATGTGGCGCCCCCCGATGTGTTTGGGGGGCAAATCTGCGCCCGGTCATCATGCGACCATTCCCTTCCCGTGGCAGTCAGGGCACCCCAGGACGGTATTGCACGCGCCACAGTCTACCTTCGCCCTCCCAGTCATACCGCAGGGTTCGCAAGGTTGGTCGCCTATGTGGCCAGTTCCACTGCATGGGTAGCAAGGGGCCATTGGGTGACTCCTGGGAGGGCCGCAACGTTGGTCCGGGAGGAGGCAAGAGTCGAGGAGGCCACTGGAGTGTCGATCATCAGCCGTAAAAACCCCTTCCGCTCGCGCAAGGCGCGTGCAAAACGGCATTGGTGGCTCAAATCGCAAGACGGAACGGTGACTGACTGACGACAAGTGGAGTAAAACCGGGGAGGCGAAGTTAGCCTTCTGCCGTAAAGCCCCTTCCGTTCAAAGCGATTATCTACTACTTGCGAGGGCTAGCGACATACATCATCGACCTAGTCTAATCAGCAAGATAGCCAAAATCGAACACAGACTGGCAATCCTGGACCAGATCCTTCCGGCAGATGTCCGAATTGGACATTTCTATGGAAACACAGCGGTCGAAGTGAATAAAACATTCACTGCAAGTGCTCTCTTTTCAAACACGACGATTCTCGGAAAGGTCGAGAGGCTGGATTTCGCGCCCGTTACACGTCGCTGCCCGCAGCACACTTTTGGCCCCGCCCCCGTTTGTGCCGACCTTCACGACTGGACGGGTTGTCCCTGGCGGACACCATTCTCGTAGTGATAGTGTTCCTGGCTGGCGGAGCTAAATTTCTGGATAAACGTCGCCTCGCGTTGCTCATCCTTGGACGCTGTAAAAAATCCCCTCGAAACGGCCCAATCGTAAGCACTGACATCGACCGGATAGCATGTCAGTGTCCCCGTCACAAGGTATTTCCGAATCCAGTCCTCAGCCAGGTCTTTTTGCGAGAATACCGCGCTTGGGAAGTTCGAGCGAGCACCGTTGAAGACCCACACAGTTGGAACGTCAGACATGTTTGCCATAGTGAACTCACTGATTGTTAAATTTGAACCACCGCTGAATCTTGTCGACAGCACTCCTGATAGCACCCTTGTTGTTGTTCACAACCGTTTGTTGAGCCGAGGACAGCTCAGCGTCACCTTTTAGCGGCTTGCCATTCATTCCGATCCGAGTACTTGGCCCATTGCCTTCCACGTGCAGATGCGCTGGCCCATGGTCTCCGCTTCTAGTGAAGTGTTGAGCTGTAACACCGTCTTCGCTGACTACCGTTTTGCTCGGCAGAGTCGGCTCAGTGGTCGCTCCCCCATTTTTCCGCACTGCTGTTGAGTTCTCGGCGCTCATGAAGAGATTCGAGACACCAGTTGTTGCAGTGCCTCCGCCGTGCAACATTAGTCCAGCGCCCGCCACATTTGCCGGTACTCCCGCGACCGCTCCCACTCCGGTAGCATCCAATGCGACCCCACCGACTTCTACACCACCACCAAACAAGGCTTCACCCGCACCTTGTACGGTGGCACCGAAGTCTCCCACTGCCGCTCCAATCTTGCCTGCCGTCGTGGTCTGCTCGACTCGGCCCGCTCCCTGGAGATTGTCGCTACCGTAGGCATTCGCAGCCCCTCCAAGGAAGGTCCAGAGATCGTCACAGCAATGGCCGTCCGGGTCGCCCATTGTGGTTGGGTTGTTCTCGACGTAGCTGTAGAGATTCAAACTTTGAGGGTTTCCAAAACTCGCATACGGCACGTTGGTCGGTTTCGCGGCCCAATCCGGCGTCATAAATCGCGCAAATGGCGACGAGTAATAGCGAGCACCGAATTCATCCAATCCAGATTCGCCATCGCGTTCTTTGCCAGTGAACTTGTAATTCTGTGGCAATGTGGGAGGGGACATTTGAACTTCGCCGCCAAATGGATAATAGTCCGACTCGTTCTTGATCGCGCCTCCAGAACCCATGGTTCCGCTCGTAGATTCGAGATGATCAGCAAAATAGAACGTGGGTGGGGTACTGGTGTTGTCGCGTCGAGCGATACGTCGACCGTTGAAAAAGACATATTCATTGGTCAGCGTGCCTGCCAGATTGCTCTCGACAAGCGAGTCCTTTCCGGCTCCGTACCAGTACAGAGTGCCGCCAGTAGAGGAACTGCATGAGCTGCATTTCTCGACGCGCATTCCGTCTCCATCGTACACGTAGGTCCAGCCCGGTATCCCCGTCAAACGGTTTTCGTCGTCAAATGTGTAGGTGTGGCCGCCGCCATCATTGATCAGGTTGCCCGCTGCGTCATATGTCATGCCCACGAACTGGTTGTTGGTCGTCATCGTCTGACTGAACGTCGTGGGAGCACCATTGGTCGCGGTAATTTCGTGCAGGTTTCCCCAGGCGTCATAGCCAGAAACATAGACGCCATTTTGCATGTGCCCGAACAATTGTCCCCAGCATTCTCCTGGAGGATTGCAATTCGTCGTGCCCTGAGTTGCCGCCGATTCGATGCGATTCAGCGAATCATACGTGTATAAGACAGTCCGATTCGTGTCTCGACAGTTGTCGATTTGTTGTACGTTTCCATTGTCGTTCGACCCCGCGCCGAAGTGGTACACCCGGTGCATGATGTTACCGTATCCCGTGGGGCACGTCGCTCCTGTCAGGAGTGGAACACTATTCGTTCCGTAAAATATTTGCAGAGGCTGAAGCCTGGAATTGTACGAAAAGGCTCCCGATATCGCGGCATAGTACGTGAATGATGCGATTTCCCCCGGCGGGGCGTAGTGGGCCTGGGTAACGTAATTGATGCTGTTCGCGGAATCGACCGCCGAACTGGTTCTTCCCGCTGCACTCGTTGAGTACGTAATTGTTCGACCGCTCGGATATTGCAGGCTCGCAAGAGAGCCGTCGCTGTTGTACGTGTACACAAAAACCTGAGTGCTGCTTGAGCTGCCCACCAGCGTCTGCTTGGCTCTGAGAGTGCGATTCATCGCATCGTGCGACCAGGAAGTCGCACCCGAGCCGTCACACATTGAGGTCCTGTTTCCGATAGGGTTTACATCCGCAGGGTTAATTGGAGGCGGCGTCGTTGTGCATCCGCTCAGGGCGGTGCCGTCATAACCATATTTCACCGTCGCTGTCGAAGCTCCGCCAGAATAGCTCTTCGCGGTAAGCCGACTATCGGAGTCGTATGTATACGTGGTGATAGCTGTCGAAGCCGTTCCGGTTTGATTGGGAGCAGGAGCGGTTTTGGTCAGAACGTTTCCGTCGCCGTCGTAAGTGTAGTAGATTGTGCCAGGCGTGTACACACCGGAATCCGCCGCCGGACAGCTGGCGGGCGTGTTTACGCTTGATGTGACCTCTGGATTCGCAGCACACTTGAGTCGAGACAGCGAATCGTAATCGAAACTGCGTTGCCGGCCTCCCGCCTGGGTAACGTTGGTTAGATTGTCGAGGACATCATATTGGTACTGGGTCAGATAATCTAGGCCACTAGGATCTTCCCAGACGTAGGTCAAACGCCCGAGTCCATCGACCTGGCTTTTTCGCTGTTTCAAAGCCTCATCAGTCACCGTGGTTACGTTCCCCGCGTACGCTGTTGTGACCGAGGAGCCATCGGCCTGCTGCACGCTCACAACACGATCTAGCACGTCGTAGTTCGTCGTGCTGATTCCAGATGTTGTCTCACTCCCGGTGCAATATGGATTTGAGACTGTCGTGTAGCGGAGATTTGAGGTCGAATTGAAACCGTAGCCGTAGTCGACCCTCAGGGGTCCACCTGAACAGTCAGGGTCCTGGAGTTGTGTTTGCAACACTCGACCCAGCGGGTCTTTCACCGTGGTCTTTACAATATTCGTGGTGCCCGTGACCAGTTGGCTGCTCTGCACGCTGAGGGGGGCGGTGTCGGTGTAGACATTGATAATTTTCCCGCCCGCAGGAAAGTTCGTCACCAAAAGTCGATTCAGAGAATCGTAGTTGTACGTTGTACCCGCTCGGCTATTAGTAATATCATTTGCGTCCTGCGTAGCACCCATCAACCCGGTACAGTAGTAGTGGCTGTACTTCGTCTGATGACCCAGCGGATCAGTCTTGGTCGTTAAGTATGCGAAGGTGTTCGGAGCCGAGATCGCACAACCCGACGAAGTCCAATTATCCGTATAGTCGAAGGTCGTTGTGTGGCCTGCAGGATCTCTGCTAGACAGCAGGTTGCCAAGATCATCATACGTGTTGGTTGTATTCAGATAAGTCCAGGTCCCGGCCGCCAGCAACCCCTGTTGCGTCTGAGCAAGGTTGCCACGGGTGAAATATGTAGACGGGAAGGTTGTGTAGTCGTGGTTAGGGGCACTGTTGTTTGTTGAAGTCAGCGATGACGGATCGTAGGTATAGAGAGTCTGCGCCTTTAGGTTACCGGAGCCGTCATATAGCTTCTTGCTGGTTGTGGCGGAAAGAATGTTGAGTCCTGTGTAGGTGCTATTTCCATTATGCAAATAGGTGTAATCCGTCTTGCGAAGGAGGGCTCCGGGTGCGCCAGTCCCATAGTCGTATTCGCGTCTTTCGATCGGATTCTGAACATATACCGGATACTGCGTGTTACCGAATCCAGTGACGCTAACGCTGTCCCAATCTGTCTCTGTCTTCGTTACAAGATTTTGTTGATTCCATGTGGTCGTTTCGCGAATTGGAATGAATCCGCTACTGCCGGGTCCTCCGACCGCCTCAAAGTCTGTGTTGACGGTCTTTAGTAGAGCACTGGAGCCTTGGTAGTATTGCATCTGGGTGATATAGCACGGAGGGTCATTAGTACCACCGCCACTAAGGTACGTACACGTCGGTACCGTTTCGTTTCCCGCCGGATCTAAATTGCCCGCCCCGTAGCCATAGGTCCACTGATAAGACTGCGTCCCAGACGTCTCGGTCCGAGTAGCCACCGATTCTCCACCGGTTCCGCCAGCGACCCATGTCCAACTGATTTGACCACCCGTAGGCAAAGTAATGGAACTCGGTTCCCCGAACCCCGTGCTGGAATAGTTGATCGTATACGTGAGATTGTTTCCCGGCAGAATGATCTGGTGTGGCACAGTCCAGGTCCCAGGACCAAGTTCCTTGCACGTGTCCGCCGTGGAGTACTGGCACAAGTTAGTCTGGAAGTTTACGGTTTCAGTGACCACCTGAATGGTCTGAGCCGTCCCGGATGAATCCGTGTATGTGAGGCCACCCGAGTCAAATGTGCGACCAGCCGTGTCAGTGATGACGCCGTTCGTGCCTAGGATGAGCTGGTTTCCGTTTGAGTCCTCAATCAATTGGCCCGCGCTGTAGTTTGGATTAACTGTCGTGCCATGTTGATCAACTGCGTACAGGACATTTCCGCTTGTTGAATCTACAAATAGACGCCACCCGGATCCATCGTCGGCATAGAGCGCGTATCCCATGGGTGCCCAGCATTGACCCTGCGGATCAGGCACAAAATGATGGGTGGTCCCGTCCGGCTCCTCCATGGTGTAGGTATGTGCAAAATAGGACCCGGCTCCGCCATTACAAGAGACGATCGGGTCTTTGTGAACGAACGTGTACCCGAACGGTCCGACAGGCGCCATGATCAAGTGATTGCCCGTATTCTCTTTCACCGTGTCGTTGCACGTCATGACGATGTGTCCCGTACATGTTTCGTAAAGGTAGAAGCCCTTGTTATCGTAAACGTACTTGTATCCTACCGGCAGGCCTCGTCCCTTCACTGACCAGAGAGGAACTTCGATGTGAAGATTTCCATTATTGAGTTGAACGGAATCGAAGTTCGACCCACTGAAATCAGCATTCGCCGGAAAGCCAATATTGAGGCTGTTTGTCACTTGCCCAAAAGCTGACAAGCAAAGGCATACACAAGCCATAAGGGCTAATACATTGACGAGGCGGGCTAGGCGCGCAAGCATTCGAATGTCCTCACTCGGGTAGCGTAAACTCGGAATCGGAGAGACCGTTGTTGAATGTAACGGACTTAAGAACAAGTTCGGATAGAAGCTTGCCGTCAGCGTACGTTGCCTGATGAAAAGGGATGGCAACGCCATCGACGGTTTGATACTGACTGAAATACACGTCTATTTGTTGCGTTGTGCCATCGTCATTTTCGTCGTGGTTGGTGTAACGCAGCTTGTCAACCAAATTCGTTGTTTGGTCGATGAAAAACAAGGTCTGAGTCGCAGCGGAAAACGCTGGCCCCTGCCCTGGATCTGTGGAGGGCACGTAACTCAGGGCCACAACTTGAACCGGCTGGCCTTGAACTTGAGAAGTTCCCTTGTATTGGACACTGATGTCAGGGTGCGCATACTCCGACAGCATCGAGAACAGCGGAATATGCTCAATTCGCTCGCCTACCGCATTGTTCATCGACAACTTCTGAACTTTCCCGTTTGGCCTTTGGAGGATTGACCTGCCATTGTTGAGAATCCGAACTGTAAGCCCCTTTGGCATGTGCATCTCGGAGCGCATTTCACGAGAACCCTTGGTTTTTATCGTTACCGGGACCTCGATCTCGGCGTTGGTTTCGTGAATTGACGCGGTCGCAATCGTTACCGAATCGGAATAAGTTGCTGCGATGTTCAGTCCACCCAATGCCTCGAGCGCAGACTGAACAATGCCGATTGCCTGCTGATCCTTTGTGATCTCAAATGGCTTTGGCGGAGTCTTGGCTATTCCTAATCCGGTCCCAAAAACGCAGAACGCCAGCCCAAAGATTACTTTGAGGCGATACAACATATACCTCCCGAAGCAGATTTCTCTGCTTGTTCAGATGGTGAGATGGTCAACATACTGCGACTGCTTGTACTAAGAGCGCCTGCGGTGAAAATAGCACCCGTTCAGTGGCAATAATGCACACGACTGTACTTGTGTATTCGTTTGCTCTGTTCTAGGTGTTTTGGGAGAGGAGCGCCAATGACAGTTTCCCGACACTTCGCAGTCAGTGGCAGATCATCGTGTCTGTGGCTTCGTTAGATCAGAATGTACAGAAGCGCAAAGTTGATGTCAAATCAAGACTGCGTGATGCGCGAGGACAACTTGCTGTGCGTGCGTCGGCGCAAGTTCGTGATCACGACCGACTCCAACCACGATGCCGAATCCGTCCCAACCTGGCGCACGAGTTGGTGCTGACCCGTGTAAACCAGTTGCGGATCGCAGATTTTACCTACATCCGGCTGCTGGAAGGGTTCGCGTTTCTGGCGGTGATTCTGGATGCTTTTCCCGCCGAAGATCGGCTGGGCGCGGGATCGTTGGTGCAGAGTTCGATGGTATTGTCCGCTGTTCACCAAAAAAAGTCTGCATGAACCGCGCAGCGGCGATCTACAGCTTGATCGTTACGGCAAAACTCAATGAACTTGATCCCGAAGCCAATCTGTGCGATGTGCTCACACGCATCGCCGACTATCCCATCAATTGCGTCCAGGAATTGCTGCCCTGGAACATCAACTCCCCCTTTGCAGAAGTGTCCACTTAATCTTTTTGTGGACACTTGACAATACGGTGCAGGGTGTAGCGCGTCGTGTGCTGACTGCTCTTGGACAAGCCGTCCCCCTTCCTTCGTCCGAAATCATACTCGCGCTTGTTCGGAAAGCGGGGGAGCAGGTCAAACGTTAGCGGCGGCCATCGAGCGCGTCGGTCTGATTCAGTTAGGCTTGAGCTTCGCCCCGCTACTCTTTGAGAGCTGAACTTCCGGTGGGCTGTAGGCCGCCACGTCAATGAGATGGTTCTGGCAGATCAGCTTGTAGTGCAAGATCGGCTCGAAGTGGCCTCCGGTGTCGCGGGCCAGAAGGTCTAGAAAGTGCGATTTGCTGTACACCCGAAACAGCTTGCCGGTGTAAACCTCGTCCTCATAGCTCCCGGCAGAACCCACAGTCTCCTCGGTAACAAGGTAGGCGACGTAGCGGCTCCACTGGAGTTCAAACCTCCGGCAGCCCTCGACTGCCTTGACCGGCGAAGCACCTTTCAGGATTTCAGCGAACGGGCTGGCTGGGTCTGTCGTTGATATGGTCTGCGTGTGATCCGCAATCGCCTCTTCAACAACAAGGCGTAGTGAGTTCTCTTCGGGTTCGGAGATATCGCGCAAGAAGAGATACTTCGCTCCATTCAAGAGCGCAACGATGTCGTCCTCACCCACCTTCACAGCCTCTCCTCTTTGAGTGCCACAGATTGCCTAGTACCTGATTTTCGTGACGGTACGCCCTGCGGCGTTCTGGATCGCTATGGTTGTTGCTCCGGAGCCTCCTGTGCTCTGGTAAAGAACTGCTTTTGACCCATCAGCCAACGTTTTGACCCTGGCACCACCGTACACTGCCTCTGTGCCCTGTAAAGCCTCGAAGTCTTTAGTAGCCTGCGCTACGCCGCCCGCTTTTTGAAGTATCTCCGCGCCCTTTCCGAAAGCGGCTCCTTCCTTCAGGAGAACTGTACCTTCACGGAGCGCGCTTACTTCAGGGAGAATCGCCATCGCTATGCTTGGGCCGTTGCAGCCTGGCCCACCCGACGCACAAGTCGCAAGTAGCATTGCGGGCGCGGAATACATCCAGCCAAACACCTCCAGCCCCTTCGCAGCGAAGTTCACACCGGGTGCGGCCAGTTGTCCCGCAAGACTCAGCGTTTGTGAGGCGGACTGACTTATCGGCACATCTCCGTTGGTTAGGTAGCTGGCGGATGTGTTGTTGTCCACTCCGTTTGTTGTCCCAGTCAGGGTCACAGAGTTCTCGTCTATCTGGGCATTTGTCACTCCACCATTGACCCAGTACCCGCCAGTGTTCCCGCATTCACCCGAGCTGCTGCTTTGGTCTACGCTCTCGACTCCATTTCCGGCGTTGTTCAGGTAGACGCAGTCGTGCCCGTCATCGGTGTTGCTCGTGGGATTGTTCAGTGCGTATCCATACAGATTCAAGCTCTGCGGATTGTCTCGATCCCAGTAAAGCAGGGGATCATCGGGCTTCATGAAGCGCCCGAGGGAGGAGCTGTAGTACCTAGAGTCGAAGTTATCTAACCCAGATTCAGAGTCGCGTTCTTTGCCGGTAAATTTGTAATTTTGGGGCAGCGAATCGGAAATCATTGCTTCACCGCCAAAAGGGTAGAAGTCGGATTCATTTTTTATCGTGCCAGCGGAACCCGCTGTCACGCTTGTCGATCCGAGATGATCGGAGAAGTAGAATGTAGGAGCCGCAGGCACTGTATTGTTCCTTCTGGCCAACCTCCGTCCATTGAACAAAATGTACTCATTTGTGAGCGTACCTGCAAGATTGCTTTCGACCAACGCCGTTTCACCCGCGCCGTACCAGTACAGGCTTCCTCCCGACGATGAACTGCACGAATTGCACTTGATAGTACGCCTTCCGTCGCCGTCGTAAGTGTAGGTCCACCCCGACGCAGCCAGGAGCCGATTTTCATCGTCATAGATGTACGTGTCGCCCTGCCCGTCGTTGGTTAAGTTGCCAGCGGCGTCGTAGGTCATCCCGGCGAATTGGTTGTGGGTGGTCACGGTTTGGTTCAGAGTGGTGGGCATTCCTTTGGTAGCAGTGACCTGGAAGAGGTTACTCCACCCGTCATAACCAGCCACATATGATCCATTGACCATCTGACCAAACAACTGCCCCCAACAGGCGGCTAGAGGGTTACATCCGTTCGTCCCCTGCGTACTTGCGGACTCGATCCGATTCAACGAATCGAAGGTGTAAAAGACCGTACGATTGGAATCTTTACAGTTGTCGATTTCCTGCACGTTTCCGTTGTCGTTTGACCCCAATCCGAAGTGGTAAACGCGATGCATGATGTTTCCCACCGTCGAAGGGCAAGTTGATCCGGTCAGACTCGGCGGCGAGTTGGTGCCGTAAAAGATCTGAAGGGGTTGCAAGCGTGAGTTATAAGAAAAGGCGCCGTTAATCGTGCCGTAGTTCGCAAATGATGCGATGCCGCCTGGAGGGGCATAAGTGGCACCGGTCAAGTAGTTTAGGCTATTTGCAACATCCTTCACTGATGTAGTTCTGCCCGCTGCACTCGTGCTATACGTGATCGTCCGCCCACTAGGATATTGCAGAGTCGCCAGCGATCCATCGAGATTGTAGGTATACGCGAATACCTGCGTTACATTCGAGCTACCGACTAACGTCTGTTTCGCCCTTAGTTCTCTTCCCATGGGGTCGTGGGACCAGGCAATCGCTCCTGAGGCATCGCACATAGCCGTCCGATGTCCGACCGGGTTGCTGTCAGCCGGGGTTATCGGCGGGACTGCTGGTGTACAGGATAGCGAGTTGCCGTCGTATGCGTATTGCACGGTTGTCGTATTGTACCCACCGTTATAGTATTTGCCCGTTAACCGATTGACTTTGTCATAGGTGTACGCGGTCACCACAGTTGAGCTTGTACCGGTCTGATTGGGAGCCGGAGCGGTCTTGTTTTGAAGATTGCTGTCGCTGTCATATATGTAGTAAATAGTCCCTGGTGTATATGTGCCGTTATCCGTGGTTGGACAGGTCGCGGGAGAGTTCACGCTGGAGGTAATCTCTGGATTGGCTGAACACTTCAGACGAGCGAGCGAATCATAGGTGAACGTTCGGGTTCTCCAAGTGCCGCTCGCACCTCCTCCCTTCTGGACGATACTGGTGACGTCATCCAGTGCGTCGTAAGCGTAATCCGTCTCATAATTGAGATTGTTGGGATCTTCCCAGACGTAGGTCAGCCTTCCCAGGCCGTCCATTTGAGTCTTTCGTTGTTTTCCTGTCTCGTCCGTTAGCGTCGCCACATTGGCAGAATAAGACGTGGTGGTGGTTGAGCCGTCCGCTCTAACCACACCCGTGACTCTGCCAATTCCGTCGTAGTTGGTGGTTGTCACACCATATGTCGGATCGCTCTGCTGGCAATACGGGTTCGACACTGTTGTATACCGCGCATTGGTAAAGCTATTGCTATTGAAGCCATATCCGTAATCCACTGTAACCAGCCCATTGCTCGTATGACAATCCGGATCCTGCAAAGAGGTATGATATTTTCGACCCAGGTCGTCTACCGCCATCATTGTCACTATACTGGTTCCGCTAGTAACAAGTTTCGACTGCGTAACACTCAGCGGAAATGTCGTGTCGTTGTATGTATCGCTTGCTTGCCCACCGTCTGGATCACTCGTTACGAGTATACGATTCATCAGATCGTAGGTGTACGTCGTACCGGCCCGAGAATTTGAAATGTCATTTTCGTCCTTTGTAGCCTGTTGTAACCCTGTGCAGGTGTAATACCAGTGCTCGGCTCTGTGCCCAAGTGGGTCTGTGGTCTTAGTCATGTACGCAAATGTGTTGGCACCCACGGGGCAGTGCGAATCCGCCCAACTATCCACATAACTGAATGTCGTCTGGTTCCCAGCCGGGTCGGTTGTGGTCTGCATGTTGCCAAGATCATTGTACGTATAGTACGTGTTCAGATAGGCGTTCGTGGACTTAATCAGTCCAGTGCTCTCTGTCAGATTTCCACGTAGCGTGTTCGAAGAACCATAGAGTGTATAGTCATGATTTGGCGCTGGCGTACCGCTGGTGGATGTCAGCGTCCCTTGGTCATAAGAATAGTTGGTTTGGGCGACCAAATTGCCCTGCGAAAGCGCGCCGTTATACACGATTTTGTCCGTGGCACGATCAGCGATATTGGGAGCCAAATACGGCGAACTTGATTGCAAGTGCAGATAATCGTAGTGTGTCGTTCGGAGCAGGTTCCCCCATGTCCCGTTGCTGCCATAGTCGTATTCCCGACGGTTTACAACGTTCCCCCAACTCATCCCGCTCAAATTGTCCCAATCGGTCTCGACTCGACTGGCAATATTTTGCTGATTCCATGTTGTCGTTTGAGCGATTAGTTGCTGAAAATTATCGGGTAGAATCGGCCCCCATCCACTCGTGCTATTGCCGATCACCTGATAAGTATTCGCCACAGTCTTCACCAGATTGCTTGTCGAGATCACTCCTGCGTAATACTGTACTTGAGAAAAATAGGACACCGCTGATGGCGGATTGAGCACCGCAAAAGTGTACTGCGTCACGTTGCCCGCCGGATCGGTAACTTCAGGTTCGCCGCTATTGAGCCCGTATGTCCACGTGTAGGAGCTCCCGTTTGCAGTAATTGTCCTGCTGGACAGCTTTGTACCAACCCAGTTCCAAGCAATCTGGCCACCCGTAGGCAGAGTAACAGACTGAGGCGCGCCAAGTCCGTTTGAAGTGTATTGAAACGTGTAGCTCAGCCCATTCGGCAATGTGATTTTCTGTGGAACGGTCCACGTTCCGGAATATTCTGAGCAGGGATTTCCATTTGGATCGTATTGACAGAGGTTGGTGGCGATTGCCAGGCTGGTTGTTGCTACCTGCAACGAGCGCAGCGTACCACCGGAATCGGTATAACTCCCGTCGGTATTAAACGTTCGCCCCACAGTGTCAGTGCCGGTCTCTGGTGAGGGTGGCAAGACGCAATTATCCGTAACCTCGTTTCCGTTATCGTCTTCGACATTCCAAGTACCGCATGAACTCGGGACAATTCTCGATCCATCCTTTCGCAGATAATACAAGGGCGCTTCAGAATTGGAGGTGTCCAAGATCACGACCCACCCGGAACCGTCGTCGGACTGCAAACTCGAGGGCGAGGGCAGGTTGCATTTATTACCTGGGTCCGATATTACCTTCGGCACGAAGGAGTGTGTCGTTCCGTTCGGCTCAGTCAACGTAAAGTTTGAATACTGATTGGATGACGCAAGGCCATTGTCGCATGACACATTGATCTTTATGGTCTCTCTTCCCTGGTAGTTCCAGGGAAATGTGAGATGTAAATACGGGCTGCCTGGAACAACGGTGTCCGTGCAATTGCCCTTCGGAGTGCAGAACGTCTTGTACGTCCAGTTATTACCGTCGTAGACGTACTTCACCCATGCGCTGGGACCGCGACCTTTTGTGCTCCAGACGGGAATTTCGATGTGCAGATTGAGGTTGTTTAGTTGGACACTCTCGAAGTCGTCGCCATCGAACGCACCATTGTCAGGAAACCCTATATTGTTGAAGTCAATCAGTTGCCCCAAAACAGTCGGCGAGAGTACAACCAGCGAGCTCAACGTCAGAACCACAGTTCGAATGAGCTGACAACGAGCAAGAGTGCGCATCTTACTTCGCCTCCGGCAAGGAAAACTCAGAGTCCGACAAACCAGTATTCAACGTGACTGAGCGAACGATTAGATCGGAATCAAGCTGCCCGTCATGAAACTCGGTCTGCTTGAAGGGTACGAGAACTCCGTTTACAAAGCGATAGTCCGAAAGGTAGATCTCAATTTTCTGGCCAAAGCTGGTGTCGTTTTCCGCAAAATTGGTCCGTTCGATTTTGACAACTAGGTTCGATGACTGGTCCACGTAGAACTTCGTCTTGCTGACATATTTACCAAGAAGTGCCTGTGTAACGTTGGGATTTGGTAGCGGTCGGAGGGCGACGATGGTAGCAGTGTGACCCAACACTTGAGCAGTGCCTTGATTTTCGACGCTCATGCCTGAGTCTTGGTACTCCGCAAGCAGCGAAAACACGGGAATGTATTCCGCCCGCGCGATCATCGTGTTGTTGGAGAGAAGGTCGATCACGGTCCCGTCTGGCCGCTCAAGCACCCCTCGTCCGCGATTGATAATCGAGACAGTCATTCCTTTTGGTTGCTGCACCTCGATTTTCGCCAATTGCGACCCCTTACACTTGAATACGATGGGCACATTCGCCGTTCTGCCGGACGCTGCCTGCATCAGGATGCCGACTAACACTGCATCCGTTGGAGTTTGCTGAATTCCGCTTGCTGCGAGAGCGGCTTCAATTATAGGGATGGCTGTCGCATCTTTCACAGCTGAAGCCATGGTGCCCCTTTGCGTTCCGACGTGCTGTGCAAGAGCCACGGCGCATAATGATAAAAGTGCGGTTGCAAATCTTGCTGACCGTGTCATTCTTATCTCCGGTTCGTTTTATCGGGCACAACAGTTTTATTAACAACACCACGTACGTCGGGCAGGCCTCCAGTTGAGGCGACAGATTTTGATTGATAGGGAAACAGCGAGGACGTCTGCCATCGAGACCTAACCGTCGAGTGAGTAGGCAACGAGGCGTTGTTTATCCCTGTGGTGTGACGCGAGGCCTGCAGCTTTCTGGGCGGTTGGCTCTGAGCAGAGCCTGAGCAAGTGAGGCCGAATGTACCTAGGGGCACAGCCAGTACCCTGCGAGCCACAGGCTCCTCCGAGTGGATCGGTTTCATCGATCAACAAAACGGTGTGCCACCTAAGTAAGGTAAGTTATTCTCAAAGTCAAGGACAAACTTGGCTCAGTTGTGAAGATCGGTTGGCGGCGAGGAAATGTTGTCTAGATTTTGGACAAAGAGAAGAACAGTTCCCATCCTCTTTCCGAGGAAATCGAACCGCTGAGGTCGAAGCTGGCTAGGGTGGAGGCGGCTCTTGTCGGTCATTGGTTCACAAAAGCGGAGAAGGTGATTTGCTCGCCAAAGTGGTCCGCGTCCTGTGGAGGGGTTTTATGGCTGATGGCAAGAGCTTATAACTGCTACTTATCAGTAACCGATCAGCAGATTGCTGACCGCCGCTACGCGGCAAGGTGCGTGTTCGGGTCTTGCCGCTTATCCTGCGGAAACTCTAGCGTGCCTCCCACTACAATCCCAAGGCTGAAGGCAAGCAGCAGCCCTGCTACGATCAGCATCGCACGATGGAAGTAGAAACTGTCTATCTCGGCCTGCGTCGGAGGCTGCAATCATAGACCGGACGAGCTTGAGTTGATCCGCGAGAATAGAACTGGATTTCACGCCACGGCGATGACTGACACCCTGACAGAGTTGATCGAGCAATCCGCTCCGGCTACGAGTGATATCCCGCGCTCGGCACTCCAAAAGTAGCTTTGAGCCTCCGGGTCCCGATATTCATTACGACTCCTCAATAATCAACATCTTGCGAATTTTCTGATTTTCGTGGATCGCCCGCGATCTGGGACTCCTGACTGGCGGGACGCCACCCCTCTGGATGTAGCCAAAACTTCTCGGCTGGGCGGAAATGGCACTCGTGCCGGGTGCTTCTGGTAGAGGGGTTCTGCGGCAGAGGATTTCGCGACACACGATCCGTTTGTGCAGCGATGTCTCCCGTGACAATCTTCGCCGTCGTGATGGCCTAGTCCGACCCTGGCGAAGGCTAGATTAGCATCGAGGGTGGCAGCTCACACCCCCTCCATTCGGGAAACGTGCCGAGTTTTTCGCGCTGCTGTCCCAAGTCGTTGCCCTTGGAGCAATGAGAAGCGACCGCAGGGAATGTGCGATTCGCGTCTTGTAGAGGGGTTCTATGGCGGAGGTGATCTTCTAGATCGTTGCCTTCCGTCGAAAACTCTCGACGCCAACTGTAGCGGATACTGTAGCGGGTGCTGGTTTAGATGGGGTTGGATGGGGAAGGGTAGAGCATCCCTACCGCCAACACTTGCCGAATGCTACCAACTGGATACAACGTGGTCCAATCCAGCACTACAGGCGGAAATTCGGATTAAGAGTCAGTTGCTCTGCCAATTGAGCTACGCGCCCTTTGTCCGCTTGTTCCCGGGAACCTCCGCAGACGCATCCGCGG